>Ga0179591_1319311_pt1 | contig 13774 bp, 16 predicted proteins | sample CZOMad2_1_08_16f_FD_182891 | JGI IMG/M metagenome (GOLD analysis project Ga0179591, IMG submission 182891) | Vadose zone soil fungal communities from Angelo Coast Range Reserve, California, USA - CZOMad2_1_08_16fungal (PacBio error correction) | ecosystem: Environmental > Terrestrial > Soil >...
GCCGGCGCTACTCCTCCACAAAAAAAGGAGTTTTAAAACAGAAGAATAACGATTTATATAAGCAGGCCCTGTCCATCGGAAAAGCTGCGTTTGCATATGACTGCGAAAGGGGGGGAGTACTTATGATTCCGCGACCGCTCGATATCGTAAAGGCTTAAGGGGACCTCCCAGATAGTCGGGGGGCGCTTCGAGCTATCCGCGCGTCAAGAAGGCGCAAGCAGAAGCGATCAACACGGAATCGAGGAGGCGGCCGGTCTTGAAAGCTCAAAGTGAAAAAAAAAACTCCGGTGTCGAGCTTGACCCAGTGAAGGCCAATCGGAAAAAAAAAGGGACTAGTCCGAAGGGGAGAAAGAGATCACGACTCGACTACAGCTACGAGGAGCCCGGGGGAGCCGAGGGCAGCGCTAGGTAACGTATTGGTGGACCGGGCGGGAGAAAAAAAAAAAATCGAAAGGACACCAGCCGGTTCGAAGGAATGTCCTCGTAGAAGCGACGAACAAGAAAGGAGCAGGAGCGAGAGAAATATGTCGCGGGCGGTAAAGAGCCCGAGGATGGGGAGGCCGAGCCTTCTCTCTAAAGAGCGGTGGAAAAGATCGGAGAAACTGCGTGAAGGGAGGAAAGGTGCACGCAATGGCCATCCAAAATGAGAAAGAACTCTTTGTGGTTTTCCCCTTCCGGAGGAAAAGGGCGATACCGAGGACCGGGTCAGACTGGCAGTTGTTGGGGGGATGCGAAAGAGACCTCCAGCAAAAAAATACTGGGAGGACCGTAGTCGCGACGGCCTTCCTTCTGGATGGATGTGGCCGACCGGGAAATTGCGAGGTGAAGCCGATGCCCGGCCCTCCTGGAAAAAAAAGTCCAAAGGAAAAAAAAAATAATCATCGGACAGAGTCAAGCGAGCTGCTCAGCAGGAGTAACGAAAAATATGGAAGAACGAGCAACGTGAGCCGGACCAAATCCTCGTGAGAAAGAGAACTGAAGAATTGCGACGTGGGTGAGTAGAGCAGCAACTACCTGCCTTGACGAGCCGTAAGTAGAAAGCTTGGGGACAAAAAAAGAGGGCAGGTAGGCGTCAGGTCACGGTGGAAAGAAGAGATCACCGACAGTGAAAGAACCTACTCCCGTCCCTCGGAGCACCTCACAAGATCAACCAAAAAGAGACGGCCAGCGCGCAAGCGCCCTTCGGCTAGGGAGGGAAGTGCGCTCAGATTTGGAAGGGAAGAAAGGCTTTGACGATTTAGGTTCCGGGGGAGTGAATGAACGGGCGGACCCTGAGAGGAGAGCTCACTGACCGCCGCGGAGAGACCTTTTAGTACGAATCGAGGAAAGCATTTCAGAGATGGTAGGGGCTGCGTTCTTGGCGGCCAAATCATTCAAGAAGGGCAAGCTTCGGGAACGCCAGAAGACAGAAAAGGAACCTCCGAGAAAGGAGGAGAAAGGGATGAGCGGGAACTTGACAGCGAAGGGTAAAAAGAAAAAAAACCAAGGGCGGTTTTAGAGGAGGGAGCAGACGACGCCAAAAAAAGAAGAGAGTAGATCTTCCTCCTCGATGCTGGCAAGGAGGCAACGTAGTCTTGCGCTAAGGGATAAGGGCATCGCATAGAAAGTGAAGCTTGGGAGGGATAACACCAAATTATTATTCATGAAAAGAGAGATAACCTTAAAGGAGGAGGAGACTAGAAAGCATAATCAACTGACCGAAGAATACCTACTCGCTTCACCAAGAGGGAGATTCGAAAAAAAGGCGGGTCTCTTCTACGACGAGAACCGCGAGAAAGAGACCCGAGGAAGCAAAAAACTACAGAGATTCAAAAAGAACTTCATGGCGAAGTGGGGCGGGCAGGAAACTAAAAAAGCCAGAAACAAAGCAGCGGCCTCTAGATGGCCGAAAAAAAGCCACCTCCAGAAACGACTCGGGAAACGAAGGACACTACCGGGATCTCAGCGGCGGAAAGAACAGAGGAAAATCAAGAGAACCCCGACTGAGTAAACCCGCGCCCGCTCAAAAGGGAATACTAGGCAAAGAAAGACACCGGCAGACCGAGGCGCCGGACCTGGCGCGGATGGAATACCCGGGGAGAGTGTGGATTAAAATTGACGATAAGGGAAGAAGAGGGGGGGTGGTTGGTGTGGGGCTGTTTGTGGGGGGGGGGGGGGGGGGGGGGGGCGTTGGGTATTTGAGGGGGGGTGTTGTTATGGGGGAGGGGTTTGTGGGGGTCCCAGGGCTGACCGAGTACTGCACAGCGGCACTGATCAGGATACCTGAATCCAATTCCTACAGGCGGCCACAAAAGTAGCGGGAATGGGGGAAACTGCCGAAAAGTGCGGAAGACTAAGGTGGGCGCTGATCGGACGACAAGCAACAAACGGTAGCAAAGTGGTGATAGTGAAGGGGGGCCCGAGGAAAATGCTGGAAAGAAGAAAAAGAAGTCTGCACAACAGGCGAGCATCTAGCCTCGAAAGCCGGGCAAAAATGGCGGATGATCGACGGGTGGGAAAAAAGGAAGATCCAGGTCCAAAATTCAATAGGGCTCCACAATCTGAAGCCTTCAGATGAATGGGCTCAAAAAGTCGACGCAAATAAGCTCGGCCTGCAACGATCTCCAAACGGATCGAAAAAAAAGAATCTGACTGAGCATCATCCTCAAAAAAAGAAAGGATATGACCTCGAGGAGGAGGCAAAGAGGGAAGGGGACACCGGTTCCGCCAAGTGGCAAAAAAACGGAGCAAAAACGTATGGGCCATGACTGCAACACCGAGGTCCTAAAAGCTAGACGAGACTGTATAAAAGCACAGCAAGCACTACCAGAAGATCGCCACAAATAGACCTCCCCGGACTGACCGCCCGAGAGGAAAAAAAAGGGCCGACGCATCTCGACATGGAGTTACGGAGAGGCGTCGCATTCCTACGAGACATCGCGAACAAAGGGGAGCTGAGGAAGAACAAGGGGCGCCGACCTCGGTCAAAATACGAGGGGTCCAAAGGGAAAAAAAGCGAGAATTGCGCGGGGGTCATGGCGATGCCGGCGTCTGCCTCAGGAGGCGTGATCCGAGAAGAAAAAACTAAAAAAAAAAAAAAAAAAAGAAAGGATGACGAGGCGGCATGGCATGCGAAGAAAAAGTTGGGGGCGAGTGCCGTTGAAGGGGGGGTGAAACTAGAAAAGAAGGCGGAGGAAAGACGAACGACCAGGGCCGGAATGCCGCGATCGCCAGTATGGGGCATCTGGAAGAAACGAGAATAACGAGCGCCCCCCTTCCGTCGAGCTTGTTCAAAAAGAAGTAAATCCCTGGAAGAAGGGAGAGATCGGACGAGTCAAAAGACGTATCAAATAATCCACACGCGAACGCCGACCTCCGCAAACGCAAGCAGGGCAGGTCGTGAATGGGGAAAGATGAAGTGAGCGAGATGTCGAGCTTGATCACATCCGTCCGCACCATGAGGATGTAGGGTCGCGTAAAAAACAAACAACGGAGGAGAAAAAAAAAAAATTAAAGAAACCGCCGCAACATCCGCGGCCGACAGTGGATCAAGCACGACAATCCTCGAAAGGAAAAAACCACCCTGGCGCGCTCTAGCTGGTTTGACTGATTGTTCGGCTTCGCGTGATCTGCAGGAAAAGAGACAAAACGGAGCTAGAGAGGAAACTAGAAAAAGCGTCTTCCGACGACGGGGCTTCTACTTTCGGGGTGCAACCCCGTCAGAAGAAGAAAGCGTCAGAAGGTGCGCGCTGCGCCATCCTCATCAACGCGATCGTCGTCAATTCCGGCGGTCGGGCGAGTACCGGGCTCTCAAAAAAGAAGCTGAGCGTCTGAGTGATCACCCGAATAAAGAAAAGACCCTAGGGGACATCGGCCGCCTCTACAGACATGTCTTTGTTTGGAACGCAGCGAAAAAAAAAAAAGGCGGCGCCGTAAGGAGACTAAAAGCGGAGCGTCCGGGGCAGCCTCGAAGGCGAGGGACAGGTTGAAGGGGCGCACCCCCTCCTCTTCAAAGGGAGCCACGTGACAACCGGGGCTAGGTCCTCAGGCAACAAGAAGATCGCGAAAAAGTCGAGAGGGGCATCGACGAAAGGGGAAGAGGGGGGACCCGTCGATCGTCAGAACAATCCTTCTCTCTAAAGCGGGTTCTCAGAAAGGGGTCCTCCTAATCGAAACCTGGGGTGCAGCGCATGGCCCCAGCCGCTCGGGAGAGGGAAAGGACCTCGTTGCGTTTTTGGGCACGAGGGATCGTAGACAAGGGAAAAAGAGCTGAGCTAGGATCTTTTTTGGTAGGAGGAGGGGCTCGAACGCAAAGGATACGACTGGCTCCGATACGTATTCTCGGAAAATCGGCACCTAGACTTGGGGGATCCCGAGGGGAGAGGAAAGGGGAAAGGCAGGAGCAGCCGCTGCCGCGGCCCCCGGGGTCCTTAAAACCACTCCGAGAATCAAGCTCCAGAGCGGCCTCGAGGGACCTACGGAAAACCGGGGGAGCATCGATTAAGACTTCAAAGAAAGCAAGGGGAAAGGGACCACACTTCCTCGGCGCCCGATCGCAACAGCGTTTGTCGTCGTCATCTACATGTATGGAAAGGGGCCGAAGATAAAGAACTCAAGACCATCTGAAAAAATGACTCGACCAGTATACGTGGCAGAGAAAATATCAGGAGGGATCAATGACCCGTTCCTCTTTCAAGAACCGGAAAAGGAACTGGTTACCAATGGGAAATCGGGGGGGGGAAAAAAAAGAGGAAAAAATCACACCGGATTGAGCAGGGGACCCTCTGAGGAAAAGCCTGGCCGGTAGACTACTATTACGAGAGGGAAAAGGGATTTGAAGGAAGACATTTCCGAACGGGAAGGCGTGTAAGCGACGGGTCGTCCCTCAGAGGAGGAGAAAGACATCGTGACTCCCGATCGTGAATCGACAGGGGGAACGGAAGGCGAATTCTCAAGGTCTTGGCGGAAATAAAAAGGCTCGTTGCAAGATCGGAACGTAAGGACCACCCCTTCGGACCAAGGAAGTTGATATCCTCTGAGAGCGGAAAAGGGGAACATCGTAAGTGCCAGCGTTCTAGCGGGTCGCGTCGCATACGACGAAAGCCGCCAGGAGACCTAGGGGAGAAAGGTCGAGTGGGGAAGGTCGAGGAGGTCTTCTCTCTTGAGCAGTGCAGAAGGGATGCTCTCCATCTGAGACTTCCTTGTAAGACGGATAAAAAAAAGAATCGAAACAAAAACGGGGAGGATGAAAGAGATACCCTTGAAAAATGGGGAGGGAAAGAGCAGGGCAACTGAGAAGAGGGAATACCTACTCATTCGCCAAAAAGGGGAGGTCTCGTAATATCCTCCTGGAAGAGGGAGGAAAAGTCTGCGACGAGAACCGCGATAACGGGGGACTACCTGACGATGGAAAAGTACCCCGGACTATCAACTGAACGACGGAGGGCGAAAGGGAGAGCAGAAAAAAAAAAAAGAAGAAGCGCTGCACGAGATAGGAAGCCTGGCCGCCAAGAAAACTGGAATCCCCCTGCCATACCTGCGAACGGTAAGGAAAGGAAAGAGAGGGCGACCGGGATGAAAGACGCGGAAAGGGAAACTTAAAACAGGAGAACCCTCCAAAGACTCCCTCTAAAAAAAGAATTGCACCTCAAGTGGGGGGACGGAGCAGCTCACTCGTCCAAGATGCCCCGTGGACCGCGGGGGGGGGAAACCGCCCGCCGTTGGTAGATTGATTTGAATTAAATAGGGAATGGTACTATTTAAAGGTAAGGAAGCTGGAGGGAAAATGGCAAGATGATCACTCGCGCCGAACCTTATCAAAAATAAAAGGGAACTGAGGCGATCGGGGGGTACCAAGATGCCGTAAAAGTTCGGCAGAAGGGAAACTTCTTTAGTTCTATTTCTGATCGACGACAGCACCAAGAAAAACAAGGCGAGTAAGGCGCCGAGGACGTGCTGGTAAAACTCTGAAAAGAAAAAAAGGGGATCACAATTCTCCACTCGATGCGCAGACGGCGGCTATGCAGCTAAACAGCTCTGTCGAATGGGGGAGGGAGAGGGCAGGGGTCGATGGTACCTCTCCCATTAGGTAAAAAGAGAAGAAAAGAGGCGCGATCCAGGAGGAGTGTCTCGAACGGAGAACGAAAAATTCCTGAAAAAAGGACCGCGGGACGCGCCAGATCCAGTCTACCTGTGGCTTCCTAGAAAGAACGCAGAAGAAAAAAAACTACAATATCAAAGTCGAGACGGCCCGCTCGTTCAACCATGTGAAAAAAAACTTGGAAAAAACGAGGATGAACGCGAAGCGCGAGGAAGGGTTCCCTTCAGCTGCACCAAAGCAGCCAGAAGGGAAGCTTAAGACCAAGGAAAAAGGGAAAGGGGACTAGGAAAAGGACGACCGGAAGACCATCAGGATACTGAGAAAAACTCAGGGAGGAAAGGGAAAACTCTGACTTTTCGCGATCTGCAGAGACCGGATACGATTACAAAACGGAGGGAAGGAGGTAGTGCCTCGAAGGAGGTGGTGTTGCTCCGACCTCGGGAAACAAATAGGCAAAACCACGGCTGAGCGGTGCGCGTATTAGCTATTCTCCTGCTTCTCCAGGCTCGGATTCCAGAAGAAAGAACCCAAACAAGCGACCGTCTGCAAGCAGATAGAGCAGATAAAGCTCGGACCCTTATAATGGTGCAGTAAAAACCTTGGAAGAGGCGGGGCCACGCGGCGAATAGTCTACCATTCCAACGCGAGACAAGGGGGAGAAGGGGGAACGGAGCAGCCTCCGTCTAGCTTAAAAGTCAGGGCGGGCACAACAAGTAGAATAAGGGCCTTTCTTAAGAACGATCTCAGAGGATCGGGGAGAAGATCCGAGGTATCCCCCGCGATCAAAAAAAACCTGACCTCATAAAAAAAATCAAGAGGCGGCCATGCGTGGCGCGGGAAAGAAAGGAAAAAAGGTACCGAGAGGGCGAGTCTTATCCACTCCGGCACCTTGGGAGTCTGTGTGCGGGACCCTGCAGAGAGAGAGGAGAAAGAGATGCGGTACGCGAAAATAAGAAAGCCTAATGTGCGGGGGGAAGGATCAGCGACGGAAATAGAAGAAAAGCGGAACGCAACCTTCGCGCAGAAGCTGTGAAAGATCTGCTACGGGGGGAAGAGGATGGAAGAAAAAAAAAGGATCGAAGAGGACGGGGCTCGACGCGCTCAAGATGAGGCCTCTCGGCCATGGAAGAACTACGTCGGGGTGCAAAGGGAAAAGAGAAATCGTCAAGCAAAAAAGAGCTCGCAAAGAAAGCCTAAAGCAAAGGCGATCACTGCTGGCCGTTCCCGGGGGAAAAATCGCGGCCTCCGCCTGCTCTCGAGGATCACTTTCTCCCCCAATGACAAGGTCAAGTGGGGGGGGAGAGGGGGAACAGGATGCCATCATGCCGCCAGAAAGACTATGTAGGGGTTGGACTCCTCGGGAGAAAAAGCGGACGCCGGCGAATCAAGGAAACTCCTCTCACAGAAATCGGGAGCCGAGGGAAGAAAAGGCTGACGTTTTGTGGAAGGGGGAAGGCACTCCTCGTCGAAAGACCGCTCCAAAAAATCCGTGAGGCGAGGAAAATCGGACTCAAAGAGGAAAAGAAAAAAAGAAAGGTCGGATGCGCGCGGGGGACGAATCAAAATAGGGCTCGGGCAAAAAATCAGAAAAAGGGTAAAAATCCGAACCGACGCTCAAGGGTCCTCGTAAAAGGAGGGGCTAAGCGTATATCAGAAATCGGACCACACCCCCGCGGAAAGTTGAAGAAAAAAACGCAAGGGTTCAGAGTCTCTTTTTTTCTTGTTGAAACGTCTGTCAGAGGGATTCTACCGAGGCCGGAAGAGAAGCTTAACGGGTGTTTGTTGCGGCGCGGAGGGGAAAAAAGAACCAAGATTCGCGCCGAGAGGTAGAGGGAAGAACGCGGAAGAGCGAGCTTGCGGTTGGAGAAACTCCTGAGGGTAGGCCGCCCTTGTTGGAAAGCCGATGCGCGGAAAACCCGGGTAAAAAGAGGCCCTCCGCTCGAGAGCAGAACCTAGCTTCCTCTATCAAAAACCCATTCGCAGAAGAGAAGACCGGGGGGGAAGGACAAAACACCCCCTCGGGGCGCCAGCGACAAACTGAAAAGGGCGGGGTCGCAGCGACGGTAGAACTCCGTGAACTCAAAACTGCGTAGGGAAGCAGGGGGGGGACAAGCATCACTACAGCTTCTCGGTGCCGGGAGCAGGGCGGCGACGTTGATAGAGACATGAAATACTCGGTCAGGACCGGGACCCAGCAAGAGGACGGGGGACTTTACAACTCAGAAAAAAAAAAGGCGAGAAGGACGTGCCATGCGCAAGGTCAAAAAAAATTAGGGAAGGCCGGCCGGGACGCCGGACGCTTTTGGACCTTTAGAAAGAGAGACTGGCCCGGAAAAGGAAGAGGAATCTGGGTTGGGTCTGAGCTCGACGGAGGGAACGAGTCACGCCTCGGCGGACTTTCGTGACGAAAAAATCCTCTAAACGAAAAAGGGTGGAAAGGCGTTCTTGAAAAAATGAATTATGGAGAGAAGCGAGAGAGATTGTCGCATCGGCCAACTACCAATTGATCGAAAGGGAGGCGCGAAGGGGGGGCGGCAAATCGAGACTGAAATCGCGGTTCGTCGTCGAAACGACGACTCATCCTCAAAAGGGAGGATCTCCGAGATCACCTCGATGCTGGCGGGAAAAACGGTAAGCTTGCGCGCCGCATGCGAGGAAAAAGCTCAGGATACTAAGTCCTTAAGGTCCTCTCTCAAAAACGGATGGGAGTCGAAGAGAGATGAATTAAAGGAAAGGAAGGAAGGGCAGGCATTTGCCAAAAGATAAAGAAGACTCCCTTCTCCGCGGGAGGATAAATCAAAAATCCTAAGGGTCGGAGGGACGACGAGAACCGCGGAACGAGGGGCGCCCTGACGATTTCAAACCAGTTCAAGAAAGAAAAACACGTCTTCGAAGAGGGGGGCTGGAGAAAAAAGACGAGGAAACGGAGCATCGGCAAAACCTATGGTAAAAAAGCCTAAAACGCCTTCACGGTCTCGGGACCAAACCTCGAGGGCAAGAAAAAAAGAAACCGTGGAGATGACAGAGTCGAACGCAGGTCCTGACGATCGAAACATTTCCAAGATACCGGACATAAAAGGTCCGAAGAAGACGGCGGTAACTCTAGTCTCACGACCAGACCAGGAAAAAAGACCTGTCGGAGAGGCCTGCCCTGATAAAAGGGAGAGGGAACGAGGACGTGACGAAGGGCCAGGGGAAAAAAAAAAATCTTACAGGACAGGCAAAGCAAGATGAGAGGGGGGTCTCCTACCTGATCGCAAACGGCGCAAAAAAGGAAAAAGAGGTGACGAGATGTGGTGAAAAAGCTGCCGACAGAGCGAGTTCAAAGGGCTACAGTGCGTCTGATCAGGGCGACAAGAACCAAAAAAAAGTTTTCAAGGGTCGAGAAGACGTGCGGTGCCGACCAACTCGTAGTGCCTCACCGTTGGAAGTCTGAAAGAGAGAACCTCACTGAGCGCATCTCGAGTCAACCTCAGAGGAGGCAAGGAAAGAAATCTCCAAAGGAGGGGCCGCAAGCGGCCTGCTCAACAAGCGGAAAAAAAGATCCAGAGGAGGAGGAAAAAACGACGCATCAAATCAGCCTGCAAAGCTCAAGAGACTCGAGACAAAAAATACTAGGAGACCTTGTGAGGGACTGACAGAAAAAAAAAAAAAAAAGAAAGGCCTCGGTTCTACGGGATCGGAGAAAAAATCCCTAGACAAGCCGACAAGGAGCATGCCCGCGAGGGGAATCTTATTGTCCAGGCGACACCACCAGGGAAATCAAGCAGAGACATCGACACAGGAGCAACCGCGACCGCCCGAAGCCTCTCGAGACCAGCCGCCGGGACGGTAAAGAGCCAAGATTGATTAGCTAAAGGAGGGGGGGGGACCTACCTCAAGCGCCCATTGAGTTTAAAGGATCGCGATCACTAGCACGAACGGTAACGTGTAGCAAATCGAGCCTTCGGGAAATGGAGTTGCATCCGCCGGCCAAAATATGGGGGGGTGGGGTGAAGGGGGGGGGTCAAAAATCAGCATCTATCTGGACCCCTTGGTTTGATGCTGAGTATCAGGGGGGAGGATTCAAAGGAGCCTGGCTAAAGGAAGGGAAGGTCTGAATACAAAACAAAAGCGCCCGAGGGCAAATGGTCCAGCTCGACAAATGGCCGGGTGCAAGAGTGATACCACGGGGATACGCGAGAAGGGGGCCCGAGGAGTCTAACAATCGAACCAGGACAGAAGAAGAAGGGAGTTCATGGGAAACGCTAACGTCGACGCGGCAAACAAAGGACGATCGTAGGAGGGGGAGTTCAAAAGTCAAGCCCTGGCTAGCGGAAGCGAAGAGCTCCTCCTCCGTAGGGATCCACTCTCGAAAAAAAACCGCCGAGCAAAAGCGCTGAAGCGTCGACGGGCTCTCGTTAGATCTTGCTATATGTCGAGCTCACCACTCCGGCCAAAATTAGGAGGGCGTAGGGCAGGACCCGAATCTCTCAAACAACAAAAGAGAGAGGTACGGCGAACTCCGCCTCCGCAAAAAAAAAGTTGGGTTGGGGGTGGGTTTTTGTGGTGTTGGGGGTTTTTTGTTTATTTCATTATATGATTTGTTTTACGGAGTGTTTTTTTTGTTTTATGGTTTGTTGTGTGGGGGGGGGGATTGGGGGGGGTGGGGTCCAAACCACCCCCCCCCCCCCCCCCCCCCCCCCCCCCAACCCCCCCCCCCACCCCCCCCAACCCCCCCCCCCCACCCCCCCCCCACCCCCCCCCCCCCCCCCCCCCCCAACCCCCCCCCCCCCCCCCCCCCCCCCCCCCCCCCCCCCCACCCCCAAAACCACCCCCAAAACCCCCCCCCCCCCCCCCCCCCCCCCCCGTTTAGTTGGTGATTGTTTTATGGGGAATTATGTTTTGTTGGGGGGGGCCCGGGCGTGTATCAATCCAAAAGCATCTCGCTCAAAAACGTTCTTAGACAGAGAACGTACCTGGTCCAGAGAGGAGTCTGAGTTTTGATGGACGCGGCCTCGTGAGAAGGAAGGAGAGAGAAGCGCTCAAGTATATGCTAAAGGCTAACAGGCCAGGCTTTCTAACTGGGGGCAACCGCTGAGAGCGTGAGCCAGCAAAGCTCTTCTCGCAGCTGAAAAAAAGGCATCCTCATCAAAGGGGCGCGATTCAACTGTTCGGCTTGTGAGGGAGCCAAAAGAGAGTAACACAGTTGGACCCCGAATACAAAAAAGGTGGAGGACAAAAACCATCAAACGCGCAGACGGGTAGTCATTAGTTTTTTTTGTCGAGGGACGGGGGGAGGAGACGACACGACAGGCACCCGAAGAAAAGCGCACAGATGAGCGCCGTAGCATCCTATAAGGCGAAAGTGGCAGCGACCAAATCAATCTTCGAATGTCTCTCCGATCCGGTGTCACAAGAAGAGGTCCGAAAAGTCGCGTTGTACGCAGAATGGTAGAGGACCATCGCCGAGAAGAATCTGGAGAGTCTAAAACGGAGGGGGGCTTCAGAGAACGTCCTTTAAGTTCTCCTCGGCTGAGGGGGAAACCTCGTAATAAGGAAACTCGTCGATCTGAGTGGGCAAAGGGCCGCAGCCGCTCTCGCTTCTAAGGGAATTAGGAACGGGCGGGGCAACGAAGTGGGAATTTCTGCGACCGATAGAGAGAACCTAGATCACATAGTCTTCGGTTTGGGAGGGAGGCTCAAACGGCCCCATGGCACGAGGAGGAGGAAAATAACGGTCGGAGAGGGAAAGAGCATTGGTGGTGCGTCTACTGTGGGCGAGAAAAAAGAATTAGAGTTAGCGCTCACTTGGAAAGCCGATTCAGGCCTCCGGGGATTACAGAAAAAATTGCCCTCACTCGATCGGACGAGAGCGGGGAACTCAACTCTCGCCGCAGGAAGCTGAGGGTAGACCGTCACCGGGATCAAACAAGAGTACGTCTTAAATCACTGAACGCCGGCTAAAGAGAAAGGGATGAGACTTGACCAGAAACGGGGGTGGGTATTGTCTTCAGCGAAAGGGAAGAACGACCCCAACTCTCCGAAGGGGACCCCACGATCCGCGAAGAAACAGAGTCTCTTGCCGTGATAAAGGAGACGGGGGAGGCTTGATCCCCGTGCCGCGGGGGCAGACTACAGGACGGAACTTCCAGCGGAAAATCAGTCAATCACAGAAACAGAGAAACTGTCGGGATAAGCAGTCAAGGGAAAGCAGGTCTCATCAACTGCCAAGGGCTGTATGCCGCGCAGGGACTTCCGCCGGAGGGGGGGGGAGAGGGCATTTCTGACGGGTCGTCAGCGGGAATGCAAGAGAGGAAAACCTTAGACCGCGGGAGAGGAGCCGCGCGGTAAAAGTACGCCCTCGACGCTCGACCGAGAAGGGAAAGGCGGTCTGGAGGCTTGACTTGGGCCATCAGGCTAAAGTCAGAGAAATGTCGGTGAGAGAAATCCACGCCCGCCTTGTGATCGCCAGACGCGAACTGGGAAAACATCGTCATGTCTCCCGAAAAGTTAGCGAGGGTCTCCGGGCGCGCACGACGAAATCCGCGGCGGATGCTACAGAACGTCCGAGATGCGGGCGAAGGGGAATGCGGGGGAAAAATTCATACGTCGACTCCTGCATGAAGAATGTCCAGCGATAAACGGTCCTCCCGGGAGGGAGATAAATCCACAACCAAACGGAGGACATAGATAGAGCCCTTGAGAATATGATAGGGAACGAAAATAATGTAGCTCAAGATAAAGGAGACCGGGGAAAAAAACATCAGGACGATGATGATAGAAACCTTCTTATTTTCCTGGAGGGGAAGACGAGAGAACAGAGAACAATGGCTCCTTACTTTGGGCAGAGGAACTCAAAAAGCAACTTCATGGAAAGGAGGGCGGCCTGGTTTATCACCGACGAGCAAAAACGATTCTCTTCAAAACCGAAGGGAAGAAAAAAACCCTCACCCCGCCTTCCGGTCAAGGGCGAGGAAAAAACCTGTATCTAAAGGCCGGACAAGCGAGAATCCCGGTCCGAAACGATACCCTCACAGACCCTCAGACTCCCGCGAGCTTGGGGTTGACACTCAAGGCCATGACGGCGTCAAAAAACCGACCAAAGGTTCCAGTGCGCGTCTTTGCAAAGTGATCCAAAGGGGGGTCTGTGAAGACGGGCCAGGTCCAATGACGAGTACTGCACGCGGCACTGGGCTGATGCAAACAGAGAAGAAATGCGCCATGTCGCGCACCGAGAAGCTGGGTCGAGCAATGGGGAAAACCAAAGGACCGGGAAATCAATGGTTCTGCTAGGAAAGGATTTCCATCGCTGAGCGACGACATCCCCAATAAGTGGGAAAAGGAAGGGCGCTGACCTATGAGGGTCCAAAGCATACACAATTGGAACTCACCGTGCTTACACTCGAGAAGGGAAAGGACGCGATTCAAATCGACCGCTCTGCGATCGGGACATGCTGCTGGAAAAAAGAGTCCGCAAATCGGAATCAAACAGCGAAAACGCCAGACGAAAGGTGGCTCCCACCTTACCAACCTAAAAGAGGGACTGGGCAGGTCTCACGCGAGACTAAACAAGATAGTCGACCCTAAGAAAGAAATCCTCCCCAAAGAAAGGAGAATAGGCAAATAGATTTCAGGAAAGTCTAAGGAATAGAACAAAATGGGAACCCAACAAGAGGACTACCTACGGCTAATCTAGAGAGAAAAGGCAGGTCA
>Ga0179591_1313563_pt1 | contig 13773 bp, 13 predicted proteins | sample CZOMad2_1_08_16f_FD_182891 | JGI IMG/M metagenome (GOLD analysis project Ga0179591, IMG submission 182891) | Vadose zone soil fungal communities from Angelo Coast Range Reserve, California, USA - CZOMad2_1_08_16fungal (PacBio error correction) | ecosystem: Environmental > Terrestrial > Soil >...
GGCGGGTGGCGTTGTGGACGGGGGGGGGTTCTTTAGTACGTCCCAGTAAGGTGGGAAAGGGTGCGGCGGGGGGGGGTAAGGAGTTAGGGGGGAGTAGTAAAGTGAGAGGGGGGGGGGGTTCGGGGGGGGGCGAGGGGGGGGGGAGTTCGTGTATGTCATCACACAGAAAAGGAAGAAAAAAGGGCATAGGGGGACGCGAAAAGTGACCGAAGGTAAAACAAACAAAAAAAAACGGTTACCTGTCTCACACAAAACAGCAAAGGGTCAAAAGTTCAAAGGGGAAGCAAAAAAAAAAAAAAAAAAAAAAATAAAATTAGGCATCTCTCTGAATAACAGACGAAAAAGAGGACCAGGCGGTCCTGGGGTTTACTTTCTACGCTGAGTAAACCAGATGAGGGTGGCTAAATGGGGCGCCGGGAGAGGCCTGGGAGACACGCACGGGACCCCAAAAAAAAAATATGACTTTAAAGGGAAAAACGGACTAATGGGACAAGAAGTCAGTCGAGTGTTTCATTCTAACTACTCGAAGGACTCACTCGGGGAAATTCGCCGCGGTGTGGAAACAAGGCGAAACAGAAGGGGGCTAGGGGGTGTCGGGATTCGATCGCGGTGTGCAGTGACAAAACTCATGGGGAGTGGGGGGCTCACTCAATAGCTCAGACAGTACGTTGAGTAAATCCGATATTGAAGGGAGGGGAGGACACAAGCAATTACATATGGGCCTACAACGCCTTGAGGGGGTTATGGGAGGATCAAAAGTGATCGCCTTCACATGCAAGCGGGCTCGTTCAAAAAACTTCATTTGGGGGGGGTCTCTGGCACACCACTGGCAAGAGGGGGGGGGCCTGACCGCACAATCTCAGGGCACTACGGTCGTGCATCAGGGGCTAACGAGGGAAAACACTCACTATCTCGGTAGAACAAGGAGAAATTCGCGAGTGACATCGGTGTCCCACGGGGGACAGCAAGGGGGCTGGAAGAAGGGAAAGGGGGGGAAAGGCATCGCTCTGACTGGGGGTGGGAAAATGGGACGTGAGACTGCAACTCTTCGGCGCCATGTGGGAAAAGCGTTACTGCAGCATCGGAAAAGGGAGGGGGGAAATCACCTCGCTGACACCTGTTCTTTCTAAAAAACACCGAGGTCGGGCAGGAAAACCGCAGACAACAAGGACAGAGAAAGACACCGGCCAAAAACCAAACAAAAAAACACGTCCCGAGGCCCTTGAAGAAGAAAACAACCCCAAAAAGAAGAACCGAAACACGGCACCGGGCCCCAACAACGGCACCCCGCAAAACAAGGAACACCCACACACACACACACACGGAACGCCCCCCGGCGCCACGTTGTCGCCGGTGACAATCTGAAGCAGAATAAGAGAAAGGGTGACCACAACACCAGGCCACAACACACAAAAGCACAACCCACCACAGGGGAAAGGCCCCGCCCGTCCTCCAGCGCAGCTACTCGCTCCACAGCGTGGCCGAGTGGAACACTATTATTTTGACGGATCGATTGGGACGAGAGGAGGACTATGGGGAAAAATCCGAGCGTTCTATCCCCGGGAGGGCCTCAACGAGTCCGGGCGCATGGAGTCTGAGCAAAGAACGTTCGTCACAAGAGGGTAACCAGAAAGAGGCAACGGAGATCTATCGATGCGTCGGAGTGTGCTCGTTTTAGGCGCTGCCTGGCGGCTGCACGTTTTTCCTCTCGCGTCAATTCAGGGTCGAAGAGCCGACAGGCGGAAGAAGGAACACAGGCGGTCTAAACGGGGGTTCCCGGAACTTCTGTACCCTGGCGGCGATCAGTAGAGTCCGACGCTCCTCAGTTTATCCGTGCAACGAATCCTGGGGCATCACATGAACACACAAAATAGGGAAAATTTCAAAAGGCTGACAATTAAAAACACGGATCAGGGGAAGACACTCTCCTTGGGGGGGGTTGAAAAAAAAGAGGGGGGGCAGATGGTGAGAAAGGGAGAACTTGCTGAAAAAACTCACCAGGGACCCTGAGGAAAGGTCAAACGATAGGAGTACAGCAAGGGGGTGAACACTTCGAACCCCTCTATCTTGCGCTTGCCGATGCGGCCCTCAGCAAGGCTCACGCCGTACTTGAGGAAAAGAAAAGAGGCCGAACGGGAAAAAGAAGGGAAGCTCACGACGAGGACCAAGAGATCCGACCCCCCCCAAAAAAAAAAAAAAAAAAAAAAAAAAGAAAACTGGGAAGAAACGCCCCACCGCCCGCACCTTAATTAGACACGATGTAACTCCTTGGACAGGGGAAAAAAGGAAGGATGGCACAGGGGAAACCGAGCAGAAGGGGGGTCGGCACCGAGCGGAGACACCGAGAAGACGTTGAGGAAGATGCGTATTCTGTGGGGGGTACAAACTATTGGGAGGAGGAAAGGGAACTCGCCAAGATGAAGAGACGATGAAAAGAGAGCTCCCCAACTGGGACAACCAGGCGTGTCAAAAAGGAAGCTGGCGAAGAGGTGCAGGTGAGGGCGTGGGTCGGTCACCGTGGGAAAAAGTTTCAAGGAGGTGGGGAACTAATCTAAGAGGTCAAAGCGGCGAGAAGAGGGGGAACGCACAAAGTAGGGGCTCAGGTACAAGTCAATGGGGAAAAGAACCTACGAGAAAGTTTAGGGAGCTGTCGTACAAAAGGGACGGATCGACAGACCTCAACACAATCTCACCAGAGACCCCCAAGTCCCAGAAAAAAAAACACACGCAGTAAAAAAAGCACACACCAGGCACAGAGAGAAGGGGAACAAACCAGTAGAGCCTCATAGTACAGCTTCAGACCTTTTCTGGTTGCAAGTTATAGAGGGCAGAGAGCAGTAACTAGGTGCAGGATCTGTCCAGAGAGAAAGGTCGAAAAAGCCGGAAGGGTGTGCTCTAGATGCTTCGAATGCTGGCCGAAGAAGGAAGCACTCAGGTGGGATCCGCGGAAGCAGTAGAGTAGGCGAAAAGCGACAGGCAGGGCTCTACAGACAAAGAAATGCAAAAAGAGCGATCCGGGACGCGGATATCGTATGGGGGATCTGCACAGTCATCGGGAATCAGTCGCTGAAAAAAGCAGAAAAAGGACGAGCAGCAGAAAACGTGCTAGCGGAAAAGCAAGGACAATCATGTACAAAACGGCTTTAGATCGGGGTGAACGGGGGATGCCGGATAGGAAAACTCGTCGCAACGAAAGGAGGGTCAATCGGGGGGGAAATCGAAAACAAGAAAGAGGTAAGGGACCAAATAAAAAAAAAAGAACCTTGGCAACGGCAGAAGCGGACCGCGCTCGGGACTCGAATCCGTCAAAAAAAAATTCAAAAGGGGGGCTAGAAAAGAAGAGGGAAAGAATGTGAAAGGGCACATAAACTCCCGGGGGGGGGGGGGATCATTCTCCAAGTGGGTCGCGACTGCTTAACAATCCCACCTAATTGTAAAGAACAAACCAGATCCCGAAAAGAGTCGAATTCTAGAAGGGGGGGGGGGGGGGGGGGTGGGGGGGTGACATCGACTCCGGGTGTGGTGTTGGGTGTGGGGGGGGGGGGGACCGGGGGAAAAAGAACACCCAAGTGTGGGGGCGTGGGGGGGGGGGGTGGGGTAACTGTACCGGCGTGTGGAGAAGGAGGCAAAAAAGGGGACGGGGAGAAGAAATCAGGGGGAAGTTCTTGGAAAGTTTACAACCAGGAAAATTTAAAAGGGGGGGGGGGGGCCGTCGTGTCAAAAAGAAGGAATCTTGAGCGAGGACCCTCCCGTCGTGCAAAATGAGGCGAAAAGGTCCAAAAAAAAACCTCAAAGGAAGTAGAGCCCGCGCTCGGTAAACAGTGCACGACGAAACTGGCGGAATAAAGGAGCACAAAAATTTGCTAAGTGTTTTCCCAAGTGATTCAGCATCTTTATGCACCGTGCCCAGGATGTCTTGGACGGAATGTTGTGCCCCAGTTTTTCACCAAAAAGAGGAGCGGCTCGAAGCCGTGGGGCGTGTTGTTCCTAAAAAAAAAGAAACAGAGGTTGCCACTCGTTGAAATGGGAGGGCCTATTGAAGTAACAAGTAATATGGTCCAATTGGGGTCCCGCCATCGCAAAAATAAAATAGGCGGCGAAAAAACGACTTGGTCTGGCGCTGCGAAGAGAGAGAACCTCGAATAACTAAAACACACGCGCGATAGTCACCGTGACAGCATGGGCTCCGAATTACCAGGCTGGGAAAACGTCTCTGTCGCGGAAAACCATCCGCACCCGGGCCTTGAAGGGAAATTTTGTCTAAAACAGGTGGGGGCTCCTGGCGCCACCTTCTGTCCTACTCCTCGGGCAAACTGAACGGAAACAATACCGATCTTGGACGCCTACAGGGGGGGCGGGGGGGGGGGGGCACGGCTTTCCGTCATAAAGGTGGTTGTTGAAAACAGGCCCGTGAAGACATATAAAAAAGTCTTGATGAGACTGAAACGACTTAAGGAAAGAACGTTAGCCATCCATATGTCTCTTTCAACAAAAGCTCGTACCATTGCAGTACCGCCCGTCTATCTCCAGGCAGAACTCGGAGAAGAAAGGGCTTGGGGGGCACGGTCTTCCACTTTCACCTCTAGTTCACAACCATGCCTCCGACATAATGGGAGCTGTCTAGGAGCACGAAAAAATCTAACTAGAAGCTTGTCGGGCATAGCCCAAAGGTCTGCACTGGCCGCTCGGGCGGAACGCCCAGCAAAAAAAAAACGCCTATGTGGAAAATTGGGCGAAACCGCATGGGGGCTGCTCTTACTTGAATACCTCAAGACTTGGGTGCGGCACAGATCTTTTCGAGAACTGAAACAATTTCCTGGAAACTAAGGGTGACGAGAAGAAGGTCGTCTAGAAGCGAAGCGAACGAGACGATGAAGCTCGAAGAAAGAATTCGGGGCGCAGGACGCATCAGCTGGGGTGAGCCGCAGAAATACCTCCGACCTTAACAGCGAGCAAAACCATAAATAAGCAAAAAAGGTGTACGCCATGAAGAGAAAGGACGAGATCGTCAGTCGATATTAGGTCATGCACCATCACCAGGGATGGGAATCGAGAAAAAAAAGGGCGCGAATAAAAGAAGCGATGGGACGCAAAACAGCAATGCCTGACCCTCGGGCTCGATGGATCCCAAAAAAAACCGATCAGGAAATGCCTCGATCATCAGGCTCCCAACCTTTAAGGGGAAGCGCGCAGCTCAAAGTAGACCAGCTCGGACAAACAAAGGAAGACGCCGAGGACTTGTGCGCGGGACGGAAACACCGAGTTCTAGGCACCGGTGTAAATGCCGGGGAAATAGGACGCCCCAGAGCTAAGAACCAAGGAAATTGTTACCAGGATAGGTTTTACGAAAATGCGGAAACAGTTTCCCGCGATTAATCCCGTGCACAGATCCCGTCGATGACGGAAAAGGCAGAATAATTTGCGGGGGCCGGATTCACCCTGCATGTGGTAAAAGACTGGGATAACTGCGCCAGAGAGGTGGACGGGGAACTCAGAATCACAGATCGGGAAACAGATAAGCTATGGGGAAAAAAAAAAACACGAACTCATCCGGCTGATTAAACCGCCTCTTAAAAAGGAGGGATTGAAAATAGGAAGGGGAAGCCTCCGAAAGAAGATTCTATACTAGATCGTCTTACCTGTCTCGCTCCCACAATCGGGGGCTCCCGAGCCTACTCGGTTTTGGAAAGAAAAAAATCGTTGGCCGTCTGCCCTACCGATTGAAAAAACTGAATTCTGCGGACAAACTGAAGTCCCCAACGATCACGAGAGAAAGCTCGTGGTTACGGGGGGATCCCTTATATGGTCATTTTTCCAGCTTAACTGACGTCATCAGGTAAGCAGTCCTAAAGGTTCTTTCTGTCGTTCGTAAATACCCTAGGAGGAGGAGACCATCACATCTCCCATCATTTGAAAATTATTTGCCTCCAACGTACAGATGGAGCACTTCATGGGGGGAGACCAAACACATGCGGCGCTCCTTCTTTGCGGATCCGCTCTCTCACAAGTCCCAGCACACTCTTCGAGGGACCCCTCACTGGCCTTGCACAAAAATACAATGAGTGCAAAAAAAAGAAAGGGGCTACCCTCTTGACGTTTTTTAGACTCACAAGCCAGGCCCTGAGGGGTCTAGGAAGACAGGGCAATCCCCTTTCGCCGACAAACGCACGGGACAAGGCTGCGCTGACTCTCGCTCCAAAGAGCGGGAAAGGAAATTCCCCAACAGAGGAGATCATCATACATTCTGGGGACTGCCAGCATAAATGGGGGGGAAGAAGAATTACGGGAGGATGGACTATTCAGAAAAAAAAGGCTGCGGGTGAGACAAAAAGTGGCCGGGTCACAAAACTATTTCGACCCAAGCCGGGGCGAGAGAGAACAAATCGACTAACGACCTCGGAGGGCTGACATAATGGTTAATCGCCGTTTCCGCGCAGCTTCTGGGAAGAGACAGCGCAGTGCGGTGGAGAAAAACGTGTCGGGGGGGGGGGGGAGGGGTCTTGGTGGGGGGGGGGAGGTTCGATCACGAAAAAAAATTCTGTCACGGGGCCCCGCGACACGAAACATTGGGAGTCCCTGCGCCAAATTAGGGACGGGCATTTGACCGTAAAGGGAGAGAAGTTGGGGGAGATCAATAGGGGAGGGCTACTGTCTTGGTTAAAACAGAAATTTGCCAATGTAACTCGGTGGAAAAGGGATCGGGGCCTAAGCCCCCGTCCTTCCAACCACGGCGGCGAATCGACGTTCAAAAACATCAAAGGCTGGGAGGAGGGAGCCAAAAAAAGGGTCGGATTGTGCGTGGAAGTGCTGTATGCGAAAAAAAAGGCAAAGGGAAATTGACCGCTAACGGGGGGAGATAAAAATTAAGAAGATTGACAGTCTCGGATATCGGGAGCAACATCTCGTCAAGGTTGAAGCCGCGGATGTGTTCGGGTCATTCAAAAGCATGTCGCTAAAGGCTGGCTCGTAATGAAAAGACGGAGATTAGTTTACTTTCACATGACCCTAAGCATGCGTGGCCAGAAGAGGGGGGGAAATGGATTTAAAGGGATTCAAAAAGCAGGGGGGGGGGGGGCGAGGTGAGGGACCGCTGTAAGGATATTGACTTCTCAACGGGAAAAGGAATCCGAAAGAGAAGGGAAAGGTGGGTTCGCCTGGGCCCTCTTTTTCTCGTCTCATCAGGACTATCAAAAGCAAGAGGAGACGGACGGAACTGAAAACCTAGCGATCTCGGGGAAAAAAAGTGAAGAAGCGGGGGGGGTTCCGGGAGAAAATCGGAGCAAAAAGAAGCTTTAGGAAAAATTCATAATCATCCCATACCCACGCCCGGGAAAACCAGGGCGCTAATGCATGGGGAGGGGGAACAGGCGGTGACAGGGGGTCACTTGGTCCGGGGGAAAGTCAGAGGGAAAGTATAGGGGGCCGGGAAAAGATTATTTTGGGGCGGAGGGGGGGTAACTCGGCAAGCCAGTAATCAGGGCCAGGAATGAGAGGCGTGTTAAGATCGAGGAAGCGGGCAACTAGGGATGTTGGGTCGAAATAACAAAAGAGGATGGGGAGAAGGGGGGGTCATGGAGGTTCAGGCTCTCTAAAAAAGATTGCCGGCAGCATGGGGGGGGGAAGGAAGGTGAAAAAAGTAAGGGGAATAAGATAATCTTCTTGCTCAGTATCATCAAAGATATCGTCAGTGAAGGTTTGACTATATAGAAGGGGTCTACTATGGGGATCCTGGGGGACAAGTAATAGACAAAAAGATCAAGAAATAGTCTGTAGTAGGACTGGGAACAGCGTTAGGCAGCGACGTGTAAGAGAAATTCGGTGTCTCCCTTCTGGGAGGAAAACTGTGGCATCGCGAGGAGGGTCTGCCTATCAGCTTTCCGTGGCCTACATCCTCAGAATCCACTGAAAGGCAGCTAAGAGGATGTGAAGGACTTGCCGGGTATAATATGTACTTTTATTCAGAGGTACCAGAAAACAATTCAGATTAAGTTTAGGGGACATCGGAAAGGGAAAGAGCAAGATGTGCCTCAAGGTTAGGGTAAAAACAGCACTGGGAGAGAGACTCAGACTAACTTGGGAAACCTGGCGCACATGGGCGTCACGACATCTCAGTCAAAGAGAGGAAGGGCATTTCGAGGGGAGGTCATTTAATGCAAAAAAGCGGTATCAAAAAGCCAGGAGGAAAAAGTCTCACTGGCTACTGGCGGTAGTGGAGAAACGCCTCTGTTTCCTAACGGCCAAAAGTCGTTCGGGGTTCCAAAAAACGGAAGTATGCATGGGGGGGTCGGGGCACGGGTTTAAGATCGGGTTCAGATCCTGTACTACAGCTGTTTGTCACGGACAAAAATCAATGGGATCGCTCAAGCTTAACTCAAGTTGTAAGACGTCGTAGCAGGAGGTAAGGGTAAAACAAGCCGACAAACCCATGAGTGGTTGTCATTTGGGTGGGGGGGGAAAATGAAAAAACAGCGCCTCCAAAGGAAACTCATGAGGGGGAAGCAGGGGTGGACTAGTGTGGAAAGGAAGAGGGAACAGCGACATCGTTAAAATTTGAGTCGGCGGCGCGACGAGGGAGGCGGTCAAAAACTGGGTGACAAACGGACAAATACGGGGGGGGTAGAAACCCCGCGTCGGTCAATAAGATTCAGAAGTGACACGGAGGGAGGCAAAGGGACGCAGTTGACTGCAGGTGTCACCGGTCTGGAAAGGGTTCGACTCTTAAAGTCAGAGATCACCGATCGCAGCGGGACGGATGGCAGGCGACTCTGGAAACCGTGTATCCTGCACATGAAAAAAAGGGGCTGGAAAAAGCTGGAATGGGAGGATACAACTCCTAAGACTCGTCTAGGGGTTGGTTGCAAAGGTTCTCAAACGAAGGGAAAGCTAAGGAGAGAGGCGCCCAGAACATCTGAATGGCGCCAACATGCTAGGGTTTTCAAACACTAGCGCCGATCAACACAGGCTGAAAAAGCCATAAAGGGAGACGGCCTAGATGAACAAAACAACGATGAGGAAGAAAAAAAAATAGGGGGGATAGTTCAGGGCAGCAGCAGCAGGGATGGGGTCTGAGATGTTTGTTATAGGTAGAGACGTGAAACTTCATTAAACATTATGGTGTAAGGAGATCGATGCTGCACGAAGAGGGCGACCAACAGAGAGCTAGGAAAAGGTCCAGCTAGCATAGCACTGACGTAGGGCGTGGGAGAGGAGAGAAAGGTGGCAGCAAGCTGCCAAGTGCGTGGGGGACGAACTGGAAAGCGGAAGAGAACAGAAAGCTTCGATTTCGGGATGCGCTCTTAAGTATAATACCCCTTGAAAAAAGAAAGAGTGAAGGCTAAAACTAAGCATTCTAGGTTTAAGGTTAGTAAAGCCGGAATCAAAAACGGGAAAGACTCGTAAATCAGCCAGACCAAAGGAAGAAAGGTCGAGGAGGGAGGAAAATACTCCTTCATCTCTCTGGTCGAGGGGGGAGCCTTCCACTCCACAACCGATATGGAGATGGACCAACGAGAAAAAAAATAAAGGAAAAAAGGAGCCGAATTCAAAGGTTGGAATCGATACTAGGTGTTAATGGGGAACAAGAACCCGCAGGGGGGAGGGTTGGGGCGAAGGGGGAGTGGGGGAAAAAATGGGTACTATTGGGTGTAATCTCCACGGGCCGACTACTAGCGCGAAATTGGAGGGGGGAACGTTTTCGCCCCTAAGGGTCGAGGGGACGCGGAAATGAGGGGCACAGGCTCTCTTAACAAAAACCCAGATCGACCTAAAAACTGCTCGGAAGAAAAGACTATCGCTTTGTGACAAAAAGCCGTAAAACGAAAGATTAAACGGAAGTGGGGAGAAGAGAAAGGGCGCAGGTTGAACAAATGGCTGCCGGGAGCATCGGACAAGGGTGGACGATCAAAAGGGTAGGAGAAAGGTGGCTACCAAGGGTGTTGGACCAAAGGGGAAGAACGCAGGGGAACGCGTGGACGGGGGGGGGGGGGTCAGAAAAGTGTTGCCAATGAGCTGTCATCATTAAGAGCAGACAGGGAGTCATCTTAAGGTTGAGCGGTCCCTCAGGCTCAACGTACCATGGCTCTGAAGGGAGAATCTGAGCCATTGGACTACAGGAGGGATCCTCTTAAGGAAAATATGAGCTTCTAAAAACCTCTCGCTGAAATCAATGTCAAATAAATGCGTACTTGCCGAGGAACAATGACATGCAATTTTCTTATACTGCGCCTCATCAAACTGAAACTTCGAGATGGGGGGGAGCTACTATTCCGTGCGAAAAATCGGAAAGAACCCTTGCTCCAAAAACTTTCCCTTCACGCCGAGGATTCCTGATAACCACAAAATGTAAACTTCTCAAATAAGAAAGGGACTGGGGTTAGTGGAAGGCTAAAATGCAACTTGCAAAAAGAAGGGGCCTGTCTATTCTCTGAAAAAGCGCCTTAAAACGCCGCAAAGGTCAAAGAAAGGAGTTCTAAAAAAAAAAAGGGCGAGAGAAAAGACTGCGGTAAGGAAAAAGGTAACGGAGTCAGGGGGCTAGGGGAGAAGGACCTTTCCTAAGGGATAAGTTAACCCCGAAGGATCATTCTGGTTCCGCGAAAAAACAGGAATAAGGGGAAAAAAGGGATACTAGTCCCCACGTGATTAAACCTTGGGAATAGGCTCTGAGCCCCAAAACACTATAGGACGAGATGAAATTGTTCGTCCTGGCTGTTTCTGACTTTCTTGAGCCCTCAAACAATCTGGGGAGGAAAGGAAAGAGGGTCCCGCTGCGAACGGGTCAGCAGTAGCAACGATGAAAAAGAAATTCCGTTGACGAGAAATAAAGGGGATCAAAGGAAAAACCTAGAGACGGAACAGGGGACAGAAAAGCTGCTAAAAAAAGGGGGAAAGGAAGGAGAACAGTCTCAGAGAGTTTGAGAAACTCAAACTCCTCCCCACTACTCTACCAGACCAAAGATAACCCAGGACACACCACCCAGTTTTGGCAACATAACTAACAGTAAGGAGCATAAACGAGCGAAAAGGAGAAAATTCGTACAATTGAAAAACAAGCACGAGAAGGAGGGGGGAAAAATCGTAAAGAGGGAAAAATAAACAGAAACGCCGTAACTGGCAAGACCCACAGAAATGCGGGACTAAACTGCGAGATGGCCAGTAGACCGGAACCGCGCTAACGACAGCATGTTGCGCAGCCAAGTCAGACTTCAAGATAGAGAGAGACCCGAAGCCAACAACCCATCTATCAGCTACGCGGTGGTCCAGGCGCAGAAATAACAGAAAGGAGGTATACTAAGCTTTTGGATTCCGGGTTGAAGCTTCCCCTCGGATCACAGAAAAAGATAATTTTGACAATCTATGGGGTCCAAAAATTCAAGAAAAACTGACCGCGAAATCCAGGGAAGCCTACACAAAGCCCAGTCCCTCTCTCAGTGACCCGGGGCAGGGGCAAACGGCTACTTAAAATTAAAAAACTTAGATGTCAACGGAGGGGGGGGGATCAAAAGGCGACACAGTTGTAGTGAGTAACCCAATAAATAACCGAGATCAAAAGGGGGGGAAAAACTGAGGGGAAAAAACGCAAACAGGGCAGGAAAAGAAAGAGAGGCGGTATTACTTCGAGGACGAGATGTCACATCACGGGAAGGCAAGTCGGTAAGAAGTTTGCTATTCAAGACGCGTATGGGATGCAGTCGAAACCGCACGGTGCTGCCCGGCGCACAGAACAAGTTTGGTTGTTATACAGGAATATACACGTGGCAAGGAGGATCAAAACGGGAGGCAACTTGAGAGCCTTAAACCTTTCTGGCGTTAATAAACCAGACCGTGCCAAGAAAAATCGACGGGGGGACTGTGCAAACTGATGAAAAAAAGGATTGAGCGTGGAAGGGGAGGGAGAAAGGGCGCAGAAGGGAAAGAAACGAAAAGGGAGGCGGGGGGAAAATGAGAAAACGCCGAGGCGGGACCTGGCGTCAATAGGGGCAAAAAAGGTAGTTGATGGGTCTCAGGAAATAGGGGTAAAGGATGAAAACGACGGGGACCTGGGATTGGTTGCTTCTACGATGCGAGAGGGTCAACCACCCAACAAAACGGCGAGGCGTACCGAGTCGCTTTTGAGCAGCACCGCTTGAAGGGCGGACATACCGGACCAATTCGTGCGAAAAAAATCATGACCTGCTGGCATCTGAAGATCAGGGGAAGAACGTGACGGATGGAGCCGAAAACACACGATGGGCGGGTCCGAACCTATAGTCAGCAGAGAAAAAAAGAATGAATTCACAGGGAGGGAAAAGGACGCAAAGATCTCTCGGAAGCGTGGCGCAAGCCTCAATTGGAAAGAAAAATAGATAGTGAGAGGTGGGGGGGGGTCGGGAAAAGGGGAAAAAAAAAAAAACGTTAAAGGATTTGTCTCCCCGCCAATATGAGGCTTGAGGAAAAATCAGATTTTGGGGGGACTCATACCGCAAGGAAGAGCAGTAGAAAACAGAGCAAGAAGTCACGGGCGACCGCTCTTATTACAACGCCGTCAAAACCAACTGGGTGACAGACGGACTTGTGAAAATAACAAAAAGGAAGAAAAGGAGAGGGTGGGAAGGAGAGGGGGGGGGGGGAGGTGAGTTGTTCTCTAATTCCCACTAGGAGAACAATGGATCAGACATGGAAGAGTCTACTGACTTATTGCCCGCTAAGGAGGAAGGACAAGTTTGGAAGAGATATTCATGATATTAGAGTACGCGAGTACGGGGAGGGGACTACGTTGGGAATTGTTCTTAAAAACCAAATTGCAACATTGTCCTGGTACTGAGGCGAGGAGTGTAAGCGTCCCCCTTACAGTGAAAAACATTGGAGTCGGTCAGCGGGACTGAAAAAAAAAAGTTGGCACTTCTAGTCAATCTTAGAGTTAGGAGGTCTGGCTCGTTAAGCGAGAGAAGGGGCATGAAAAACAGCGTAAGTTTTGCTTCCCAATGTGAAATAGAAATGCTACTAGATAGGAAGAAAAAAGCGAGGCATTGAAAGCGCTTCGGTTGGGGCGGGAACAGGGTCGCCGGGTCCTTACTTCACGGTCCTTCAATCTGAGTGAGCCAAGAATATGTGAGGGATTGGCATGAAAATAAGAAAAATAAAAAACGATCACTAATCGTAGAGGGTAGGGCAGTGCTCACACCAATGCTGGGATGGCAGTGGGTCGCCTTCTGTCTTCGGGGGGCGGAGAAAAGGATCACAGGGACCACACAAGGAGAAGAGGGTGCGAGCTTTCACAGGGTTGCGTAATAAAAAATCCAAAGACAGAGGAAAGGCGTATCAATTAGACAAGCGATGATCATGAAGATAATTCTGGTTTTCAAAGTAAAAATGTGGCGACAATGGGGGGGGATTCAAGTAGAAAAAAAGAAGCCCCATGCCAAGGGGAACTTTAAACATCGGACCAAACGGAAGGGCAGTGCGGGTGAGAAGAGGCGCAACAGGTATGTGAGCATTGTGACGAGAAAAATCATGCTGGGGTAAGAAGACAGGGTCCTGGAGGGGGGATCGAAAGCATTGAAGCGGAGGCGGAAAGGGCAGGGTGAAGAGACGGAGAGGTAATTTGGGGGATAAATGCCGGTCGGAAAAACGCCGGGGGGGGGGTAATCACCAAGCAGCGAGGGAGGAAGCGGGGGAGGATCAGAAGGGTCAGAGGCTCAGCCACCGAGTAATTAAAGAAAAAATTGAGAAAGACCAAAAAAACTCTAATCCTTGGGCGGGTTAAGCAGATGCCAGTAAAAAGGGAAAGATCTCACA
>Ga0179591_1275086_pt1 | contig 13772 bp, 9 predicted proteins | sample CZOMad2_1_08_16f_FD_182891 | JGI IMG/M metagenome (GOLD analysis project Ga0179591, IMG submission 182891) | Vadose zone soil fungal communities from Angelo Coast Range Reserve, California, USA - CZOMad2_1_08_16fungal (PacBio error correction) | ecosystem: Environmental > Terrestrial > Soil >...
CCTTCATTTCAGAAGAAAAGCTCTCTCTTGAAGAAGGTCGCAAAGGAAAAATACAGGAAACGGGTGGAAAAGGCGAGACATCTGAAGGATAACAGCATATCAGGGAGCTTGGAAAAAAGAAACACCAGATTTCTGCACTCTCATCTCCTTTGCGAATACATTAGGCTATGGGTAAGGGCGGGGCGAAATCTATTATTAATCTACGATCTGAAAGGGGAAACCGCAAAATTTCAAACAGGCGGCAGACGGAGGAGAATGTAAAAAAAGGGCATGATTGCCGCGAGAAAGCAGCCCCAGTGAAGAAAAAGGCCTTAAAAGTCGGGGGGGTACCCTCCCGGAAAAGCACGTACTTGACTAGGGGAAGGGAAGGAGGTTCTGGGAGGGAGAGGAAGACTGGGACTTCAGAGCAGATTCTGGCCCCAGTCGAGGGGAGGACCGGGGAAAAAGGTTACAGAAGAGACAGAAAGAGGGCCCACATACAAGTTAGTCGCTTGATGAAAGTCTGCATCGGAGAAAAATACAGATCCTAAAAGGGAAAAGGGTTGAAGTTCGTCTGCGCGCGTATCAACCTTACGGCACATACTTTCGGCTGCTTCTCTAAAATCAAAAACAAAGGTTAATATAGATGAGAAAAGGAGCACGATCAAAAAAGACGCGAGAACTAAGGGGAAGAGGAGATAGAACTCTAGAAAGTCCACCTGGGGACACGATGGGCGGCATCTCGATCTCCGGGCATCAAGAGAAGCCTAGTCCTCGCACCGACTGACGACAGTTCGAGTACCGAGGGAGAAGTCTACGCACCAAACGACGCAGTCAACCTCTTTCATGCTGTCAAGACGAATGAATGCAAACACCAATACTCGAAAGACGGCGCGTAAACGATCTTCACACGAGTGAAAACGGGACTTGCTGGAAAGGGGGAAAGCCAAAATGCGGCAACTTTACAAAGAAACAACTCCTCTAACCGCCTGCTGTAACTGGTCCGGCACCGCCGAGAATTTTCGTAAGAAACTTCCAGACGCACCAGTAATATAGGGGAGCGCTCAGCAAACCTAAAAATGTTTTCTAAAAGGCAGAGCATGTCGAGGGTAGATATTACGGTGCCAGCTAAATGATATCTTTGAGCCATTACGTGCTACTGCAACTACAACGGCTACGGCGAGGTCGGGAGGGAGAAATAAATGCCGCGCTGGAGAGCGTTAGATCAGAAGTATCGAGCTGCGCGTTACGATAGTGTAGGTCCCTATGACGGAGACGAACGCTAAAAAATCAACTCCATTCTGGAGAGAGGGGGAAAAAGTTAGGAGGGGCAGCGCGATCTCTCCTAGAAAGTCTTTTTATTCAAGGGACGTCAAGAAAGAGGGAGGTAAAGGAGTAAGTTGGAGAGTGGTAAAGGTGAAGAAAAGAGTGTGCTAAGAGGCTCCAATCTCTACAAGAAAACGAGACGTCCCCGAGGGAGGAAGGACCTTGAGATAGGCTGCGCTCTCTGCAGTTGGAAGTTCTCACTCTTAGAATGGCTCACCTTCCAGGTGAAAAACTTCTCCGGCGGAATAAGATCCCAGATAGGGAAAGGAGGGAAACGGCTTTCCGGAGCGATTGAGATGAAGACACCACTCGATAGAAGAAAAGCTTCTGACGCGGCGGTCCACAACAAATGGAACACTGCCAGGAATAATCGATGAGGAGTATACATAAAAACTCCGGAATGAAATAACATAGAATGGCGCAGCTCTGCGGACCACCCGATTCTCGTGTCCGGGGAAACACAGGCGGCCAGTGCAAGCAAGAAGATAGTTTACAACCGTTTGCAAGTTGCCAAGATCTCCACTGCTGATACGAAGAAAGGGGAAGAAGTCCTCGGCCTTCTGAAGCGAAGCAACTATTCACAAGGCTTCTAAACCCAGAAAAAAACAAAAAAAGGGAGCGCACATACGATGGTACAGGGTGGACCTCTGATCAGGCCCGTCTGAATCAAAGGAAAAAGGCTCTTGCCTCGCAAGAGCATAGTAAAATCGAGGGGAGCGCAAACTGTGTGTGAGTGTGGGAGTAAAATGCAACATTCTACTGCGCCGAGGGGTCAATCGACTGGAATCAGGAACACTCTTCCATTTAAAATCGCGTCGCCGCTGCACAAAGGGGAAAACTCCAAAAAAAGATCTAAAAAAAGACCATCCGACCAAGCAGATGCCTACTAAACTACGACGTCTAAAACAAAGAAGCGGTAAAACCTCAGTCTCTAGAGGGTCAAAGCCAGAATACCGGAGGTCCTAAGGAACCGCCGTCGATCTCAATCAGGACCGGGGAGAATCGATAAAAAGAACTTGAAAAGAAATTACGGGGAAACACTAGCCAAAGGTCATAAAAATGCCACACGAGCTCGGGGTGGGACGGGCAATAGACTTCTCGAGTGACTTAGGGGGGTCATGAATACGGAGTCAATCCGACAATCGATAAGCTTGCTCAACTTCAAAGACTGAAAGCTCAAATCATAGGAAAAGGGAACTCATGCTTTATCAAAAGAACTGGAACAGGGGTTAATGTCTATACGCACGCTATAATTCGGGGTGCAACGCTTCGCCTGGCTCTATCAAAAAGAAGAGAGACAACCCAAGGGTATCATGAAAAACCAATCTCAAACTCCCGGGCGTGATCTGCTACACCCGTGGCCACGCCTTTTTAACTAAAAGGAGTAACCATGTAAAAACGTGAGGGAAACGGAACCGGAAGGGGGGCTCTCAAATGATATCAGAACGGCGAAATCATTTCAAGGCGTAAAAAAGCATGAGAAAGTACGGAGGGCAGGACAGGTATTACGCCGGGGCCCAGAGCGAAGGGGGGGGGGGACGATCCGAACCATAAAGGCTTCTCGAATGGCAGAAAAATCCAAACGACGAGGGGGCTCTGCAATCCTCGATCAGTAAGGACACAATTCCTCTTTCCAGAGCGGGCAATGGAAAAAACTATCAAAAAAAATCAAACTTGGCGCAAGAGTGCTCCGGAAGTGCAAAAACAATGGAACCTCACTATGGGGCATGGGGAAAGACGAACTAGCTCATCCATCGCTGTTCCGGATTGTAAGACAAATCTTTAAGATAATAAACTATCAAGGAAACACGAAAAGTAAGATCTCGGGGAGAGAAAGGTGGGGACCTAAGAGGAAGTTTCTATGCTGGAAAAAAGAGCTCGGGGATCAGAATTAGGGGAAAAGGGGGCACATGTGAGAGAGTGGAACTAGCTTAGCGCTAGCTGGTGAGAACGAGATTTGGAGATAACCAATTTCAAACCCCTGCTAGGAAAAACGTAAGTTCAAATCGACGATGCTCGCTCAGTGGACAGGGGGGGAGAGTTCCTCCTCTAGGACCGTACAAGCTAGCTGCAGTGCTCTGTTGAAAAAGAAGCAGGGCGGCGTCGAAGAGTAAGGTTCTCGGACCCTGCCGTGGGGACGAGAGTCAAAGGAAGAGCTCACGGGGCTCGGAAAAAGGGCCGAATAAAAAACATTCAGGTCTAGAGGGATGACGAGTTCACTCAACAGGGAAAAGGCCTATTCTCCTCTCTAGACACGGGTCCTAACCAAAACAAAGCCGGGGAGATAACCTTGGGGAAATGAGAGTCCATTACAAGTCCTAAAGAGAGTCTCCGGGACTTCAAGGAAACAAGCCCGCGTGATTTTCGCGAAAGGAGGGCAAAGGGGAGCGACTTTCTAGAGCTCATGTATTACTTTTCGAAGGACGAGAAACAGCATGGGGTCCTCGCATCGTTGTAAAAAAAAATTCGCTCAAATAACTCAGGGAGCAAGGGAAACGGTCGAAGTCGTACCTCGGGAGGTATCAAAGATAGCCTCAAAAGAGCAAAGGGGGTCATTTGCAAAGAGAACTCAGATAGCGCGAGGCTCATACAAGGAGCTAGGAGCCTCACAGCGTCATCTATAGCCACAACAACAACTGTTTATGAAAGGGATGTTATGGGAGGCAAATCTGCGCTTCCTCTGACGGGAGTATTAAGAGCTACTCCTTCGGATGTGACTAAGGAGCTCGAAGCTCTGGCGGGCATCACTTGCAGGGGGTGGGGGGGTCCAGAGCTAAGGACTATTGGCTTCGACGAGGGCTCTCCTCTGGGAGGGAGTTTCTCGGGTGAAAGTCTCTTTCACAAATCAGAAAAAAGAAACTCCCCATAAGCAGCGGAACATTTGGACGAAGATGCATCTGCAAAAGAGTATTCGGGGGACGAATCGAAGGATAGAAGATCTTGACTTCTGGAATTTAATCCACACGAAGGAGGGGGGAAAAGCTTGAGGGCTTGATTGAGCCAAGGATATAAGAATGGATAGAGAGGGGGAAGGGAGACTATGTAGATTCTACTATCTGCTAGGAAGACGTAAAAGGTGGAAAAGGATCCAACGGAAAAAGGAGAGGGGCAAGATATTCCATACCAACAAAGGTGAAAAAAGTGCTAGCTAAGATTACGTTCGCGTCGAACACTGCACGTCCGAAAAACCTTCCATCGACGTAAGAAGGGGGAGAAGACAAATAAAAGCCAACGAGCTCTTAGCTAATCTCACTAAAATCAGGTGCATGTATTTCTCACAGGGATAGTATTTTGGAACGAGAGTCACTAAAGATAAGAAATCTTCCGGGCGGGAAAGCATCCAGGGAGTGCGAAAAAGATGTACGACGGGCAAATTCCGAGAAAGAGGATATAATATCTTATGGGGGGGAAAATAACTTCTCACGAGAAATCACTTTCGGGCAAAGAAAAACAGCTTGGGCCGCGAAAAAGGGGAAGGCTATCCCAATGCCCCGGTAGAGGGGGGGGCTTTTCATTGAGGACTACGACTTTCTCAGGGTGGAATGGGTTTATGAAAGAGGGAGTAGATACCACGGAACGTTCAGGTGACTGATCGGGAAGGAAAATGAACTCTGCCCTTTCTAGGAGGTTAACTAAGAAATACCCGAGGGGGTGGGCGAGAGTAGCAATCTCTCCGCGGAAGTGGACAGTGCGGAGTAAAAGTAAACTCAAGCACTGAGTCCCGTGCGAGATCAGATCATTCGAGATAAAGCGGTCTATTCTGTTGAAAAGGGGGGATAATGAGGGGGGTAAACGATGGTGAGGGGAAACGAACCCTGAAGTGTCATCTCAAGGACTGAAAAGGTTTGTAGACGGGGCTTGTTGAGGAGAAGTCTACGTTGAGAAAAGGTCTGGCAACAGGAAACGGCATTGCAGTCAGTATCACGCTAATGCGTAGGGATAAGCGTCTCGGTGACCCGAAGAGAAGAGAAGCTCGTCGTAAGTAAAACGGGCAAGCCGTTCACGAAGCTCCATCGCCCTTAGGCTGAAAAAAAGAAAACCTGAGACAGGAGGGGGGGGCGCGGTCTTTCATGAAGGGGGAGAGGTTGACACGTCCGGGCGATAATGTGATAGCGGGGCAGATTTAGCATCTGGCGCTGAAAAGTCCTTATCTCAAAGATTATCGACTTGAGGAGACGTCTGTATCCCGAGAGTTTGAACCTTGTCGACTGAGGCAGTATGCTATCGATTTCAGGAAAGGTGTTTGAAGGTGTTCTCTTGGCTGGGGGGGGCATCGGGGGTGGGTCCTTGATCGTTCAAGGAAAAAAGAAAAATAAATGGAAGAGGGGAGGGAAGGCACGTAAAAAGACCATCACTGCAAAGTTGTCAAAAAGCCCACCGGCCCTCGACCGAGAGGGTCACCTACTCATAGGGGGGGAAGGGAAAAAAAATGTAGTCCCAAAACAAAATTGAGGAGGCATATAGGGAAGGTGCAGGAAGGGGGAAAGGGAGGGCAACTGGCTATTACGCCGACACCTTGCAAATCTCATCTGCTTAAAAAAAAAATCTTTGCCGCTCAGTAAAACGGGGAAAAGACGTTAGAGAACGGGAACTAAGAGGACTTTTCCGAAACACTCAGAGAAAGGAAGAATGGGGGGACAAAAAGGGGGGGGAGTGAAAAAGTGGAAGTAGAGACGTGCCAGCTAGTTGCGTGACAATGCAGCAGTTCTAGGCCAAGCAAAGGGAAAATCTGTTGGAGGGGGAGAGGGGAGCCACGGGCCTCGAGGCAGGAGGGCTGATCCGGAGAGGGGGAGGCCTGTCAGAAAGCTTAGGTGTCTTCGGCCTTTGCGTAGACGTGAGCGTCGACGCATGGAGAGCGAGAGGAAGAGGGTGGGGGGGTCATCCTCGATCCGAGTGGACGCTGCATGCTGACTTTTCTTGCGGGCGCGTGTCAAACTAAAAATGATCTGAGAAAGAAGACAGTCACACTAGGATCACAGCGACAAAATTAAAGAAAGCAGCCGGGATCACGGAACACAAATCCGAAGGCTCGGTGGTGAGAATCGTCTCCTTTGCATCAAAGGAAGATAGAAAAGACGAGTATCCACCAAAAAAAGTCGGGTGAACTTTCTTCGGGTCTGACACCAGCACCCGTCCGGACGGTAAGATGGTCTTCCTGTCGTTGTCGAGAAAAGGGGGGGGGGGGATGTTGTCGCAAGAAAGAAATCGCTTACGATCATTGGCAGAGCACAGAATCCGGATTATTGAAAGTCAGAAAAAAAAGCTCGCCACATGCGAATCGTTGCCCCTCGAACGTATCCTTTTTGAAGTTTTAAAATGCGAAATAAGCGTCCCACGAATAAAAGGAAGGAGGGGAAAACGATCTTGACCAGAAGGGAGGAGAACAACCTTTCGGCCGATGTCTGTGACACCAGTCGGGGAAAACTTAAGCAGTCGAGGAGGGAAGAGGGGGAGGGTTCGGAGGGGTGCCGGGAAAACCTTCTCGTCCCTGTTGGGGGAAGATGCGAAACACCAGGCCGAGGGGAGGGGGTCTCTCCTGCTTCAAGGAGAGCAAACCAGGTCCCAGCAATGCCTTGTCGCGTGATGATGTGGGCGCAGGGGAAGGGGTCTGTCAGCTTAGTTTGACCTGCGGAGAAAACGAGTTATACATTCTTATGGGGCAAGGCGAGAAGGGTCTTTAGATAGAAAGACTTACGTCAGTTTTCCAAGGAGAGAGGGGGGAAAAAGAAAGTAACTGAACGGCTGAGGGAATCTCAGTATCTCTAGGAAATCGGAAATTTCCCCTGTACGTGTGGAAGAGAGGGAGTCACTCTCTTCCGGAAAAGAGAACTGAGCAATCTATAAACTTTCTTCTTCTTGAACCGAAAATGAAAAGCAAACGTAGTAAGAAGAAAAAAGGGAGTGGAACCTTCTGCGCCGAAAAAAAGAGAAACATTTCGGACGAGGGCTACACGCTCTCGTAGTCACTTCACCTGGAGTCTGGGAGAGGGGTCTAGAGGGGGGAGAGGACAGAACCAGCAATCTTCATCACAGCGGAAACGAACTTCACCCGACGAAGAAAGGGAGGTTCCTTCTCAATAAGAGAAATGGGGGTCCAAAATACGGTGAGTGGTCTGAGAGGAGGAAGGGGAACATAACCTCGGATTCCCCAACGCTAATCTTCGTCGAAGTAAGGACTTACTACCCAAGCACTGCTGATTTATCTTAAGAAATGCAGTCAATTCCGTGGGAGTTGAAGCCTGGGGGTGCCTCGCGCCTGTAAGTCAAAAAAATCCTCGCCCCGAAAAGGAGCATTAATCGCGGGTCTCTGCAGTAGAACATTCAAACTGAAAATTGGACTCTTACTCTATTATCAACTAGCCTCGGACCTGAGGGGGGAGAATCCTACGAAAAGCGCTGACTCTTGTCGCGCTGAAAGAGAGATCCATGAGAAAAAGCGAAGTGCAAGGATTGAAGAAGGAAGTCGAGGAACTAACAGGATCGTTCTAGTCGTGAGAAAAAACCCTACTGGGGATATCTTTTCTTCTATAAAAGAGTAAAGGAGAGTAAAAAAGTCAATAGACAGGCATCAGGTTGCGGGTCTACTCTACCTCAAAGCCGAAAAGGATCATACCACGAACGTCATCAAACTACTATCATAATAAAAAAAGGGGTTCTGTGGGGGAAAGGAAGTAAAAAGCATTCGTTGGAGAATATGTAGTGTTAGTGAAGAAAAATCTTTTGTGCTCGAAGAGAGCTCTCGAGAAAGAAGAAAACTCTCAAATAGCCTGCCTCTCTTCGACTTGGTCTTGAAGAGGAGGGGGTCACATCTTGCAGTGTGCCGGTGGCTAAGGAAAATTGCTTTCCCGGAAGGTGCCTCCTTCTCTCGCAAGACAGGACAAGACGCGCAAAGAATCATAGGGAAACTCTACAGAGGAGGGATTCACCCGAGCAGGGAAGAGATGCAGTAAGGTGAACATCTCTGCACGAAAAAAGGGGAAAAAAAGCAGGGAACGGGAAAGGCAGTCATTAGTCATAACGAACGAAAGCTCAACTAATCGTACTTATTAGAGGGACCTGTTCCTGATTAGAAAAACCTATTTACCTAGTGGTGGGAAAAAGGAGCACAAAACCTAAAATCTCGTTAGGCCACCGGTCCAGGAACAGAAAGGAAAGAAGTAGTTGCCAAATCATCTCCTACTTTATCTTCGTTTCCAATAGGTAACGAATAAAAGTTGGAATTTCATCCGAAAAAATTAATTCTCTGCCTTAGCGGAAAAGATCGAGTAAGGGACGGAAAAAAACGCTCGTGTAATGATAAAAAAATTTGTAGTCCCCGGAAAAAGCCCGAGCTCCTCAAGAGGGGGCATCAAAGTAACCTTCCCGGAGGGAGTACCAAAAGATATGGGGAGGCTGAGAAGAAGGTCAACCTCTTCTTCGAAGGAGGAAAGGTCTAAGATGTCGCGTCTGGGCGGATCTTACAAACCCAGAGGACATGATCAAGATCAGAGGTACTTCACCCCTATCAAACCGAAGCCTCTCGAACGCACTCGGAACCTAAAGACTGAAAAAGAATGGCACGGAATCTACTGAGAAAATAATTCTCACTTTCCCGGGTTCCGACAAGACTCAACAAAGGACTTCAGATCACTGCAGTCACGACTCCTCTACGGGTCCCAATTTCTACCCTCCTATAAAAACGAGTGAAACCGCCGACGTGCACACACCAACAGCAGGAGGCAATCATCGCTAACAGCCGAAAATGGGGGGGACAGCTCGACGGAGAACGGCTTTGAAGGGACTGCATCAGCCCAAGGGGAAAAGCAAAGCGATCGGGGCAGCTTGCGGTCACGCGAGAGGGGGACGCCGCTCGGTCGGGACTTGATCTACGACTGAAAGGGGTTATGAATCAACTCTCAGGGAACCTTAATCTAGAGTAGATTGTCGTTAACATCTTCTAAGTGGCATCACAATATCAAGGAGAAAACTCGGCCTACTAGGGAAGATTGCAAAGCGTTCTTAAAACTATGGCGAACTTCCAGAGAAGACTTAAAGAAATTCCTACTACCAGGGACTAGGGGTCAAGAAGAAAAAACACTCGCAGCTGTACTACACCGGTGCGAAAGGAAAGGCTTGACTAAAGGTCTCGCTACTGTAATATCTCTACGCCGGAGGAGGAGGTCAGATCGAGAAAAGAACCCACGTGACCCGCCCACTTTCAACAGAAGGTAAGGGTATCACTCCTCGAGGAAGAGGTCAAAGCGCAATCAGCGGAGGAGACAAAGAGAACCCAAAGAAGAATGCAAAAGTGGCGCAAGATTTCAAAATTCGTCAATGCCCCAAGGACTCTACCGGAGGAATGGATACTACCTAATCTCAGAACCATCTGGACTCAGTTGAAAGCGGATATCGATGATCGTGCAAATCAAAAAAAGGGAAAGCTCTAGATCCTAAACCAGTCTCTCAATAGGGGCTGGGGAGGCACTGACAGATCCTCGGTAATAGAAAAAGGGAACTATTCAAGGGAAAGTCAACTCTCGTACTTAATCGGGGAGTGCTCGCTTCTTCACAAGGGAAAAGGGCGTGCCACTTTCAACGGCACTCGGGATCTCGCCTTAAATGTCCGCAGACTCTTAAGTTGGCGTCAGGGTCCTCTAATTTGCAGGGCGGGAGGAAAAGTTCGAGCGCCCCTTACCGCGTCGCCTAAAAGAAGAACCTGACACGAAATGGTGGCTTCTGCGGGGGGCCCTTACCCCTGACCGTTCTCTAAAGTGGCCGACACGTGTCCTCACGATCGAGATTCGGCACAAAAGACATCTCCCGCTTAAACTCTCTCAGGCCTGGGAAGAAAAGCAAAGCACAGACTCAAGTGGAAGGACTTCTTCCCAGTAGGTCCAACGCTTCGCTGAACCTAAGCATGCATTCTTCAGGGAAGAACAGATCATAGAGAGACCACCTGTTCGTCGTCTCTACTATTCAAAGTGTCTGCTGGTGAGGAGAGGTAGCTTTACACAACGAGGCCGCCGCTTAGAGAATTGGTATGCCGACTAACGACGCGCCTGAAATCAAAAAACGAAGCGGACCAGTGTTCTTGCAGAGCCCTGAACACAGGCCGCATCTCCAGCTCACTACGAGCTATAAAACCTACGTCACTTAAACCACTTCCGGGTCAATCGCTACATCATCAAAAAAACCAAGGAAAAGAAAATATATATATTAGTTTCTTCAAGAGGATAAAGCTTACTTATTAGTAAGCAACATGCGGGGCGGAAGCCTACTTTTTCGACGAGTTGTACGGGAAACTAGTCCTGTAACCGATTTTTCCTACTCAGCCTGCGAGGGAGCGGGAAGGAGCAATTGGGACGCTTGCGCGACACGAGTGGGCTAGGAACGACGAATCAACCCTCGCAAGGGGGGGAAGGAGGCAAGGGTGCATCTCTGGGCACAATCCTCGGGCTACCCTCCTTCTCGTCGCGAACGGCGACAATAGCTTTACTGGAATAGCTACAGTCACTTTATAGGCTTGGTGCTGCCCTGTTCTCGTGCCGGCGTGTGTCTCTGATCGGTGATGAAATTCGATGGTTTTCCCTTAAGACCGAGGAAAAAAAGGAAGAAGATCCGTAGCAAGACCACTATCATTCCAATCAAATCCTCTAATTTCCAGTTAAGCGCAGCACTGTAGGGCGCACCGAACGCCGCGGGATCTTGCGAGCTGATCAGGGGGCCAGCCGAGTTCAACTTATTACTCTCAGGGGGCCACGAAGAAAACTCAAGAAGGAAATAACCGGCAACTGGAGATAATGCAGTCAAGGTCTTTTTCACGCCGCGTAACATAACTCAGGAACAAAGAAAAATTTCTCAACAGCGGATCGCAGCGGCTAGGAATCGAAAATCTATGCAGAAGAACACTTAGGGATAGCAGAGAGATGAAGAAGAAGGTGATGCCGAAGGATCCCGAAGTGTCGGGGAACGAGGGGAAGCTTGGAGAAAAATTCTAGTTCGTAACGGACTCTATTATGTTCTTTTGGGAGTACGACGCGCGCAATCTTAACGGTGTGAATCTGATGTGGTCAGAGCGGAAAGGAGATGGCCCTCTCACGTGCAAAGTTCGACCTGATCGGATGATAAGAAAAAGGTGTCCGTTGAAGCTGCCCAATTAAACTATAATCCACTTAGGGGTAAGGGAGGGAAGGAATGAAAAAAGAAAAGATCGGAGCGCCCGGTAGGACGCTCGGAAGACTTCTCAGTCGTCAACAGGGGGAAAAAAAAAGGGAATGCCTTTCGCCGGTGTACTAATCTAGCTGCGTAGAACAGAGGCGGGAAAAATACGCGGGAAAATGGAAGCCAGAAGTTAGGGTCCCCTAGTAAGTTCAGGTAGTAAACGTCGTCGTGGAGAAAGGGTCATAGCCTGCCGCTTAAAAAGGTGTAGCAGACGGGAGACTGAAAGAGTCTACTAGGCACTCCTCGAAGAGGAGAAACAAGACCCTTGCAAGGGGGGTACATTATAGGGAGCTGGCCTTCGCTTTAGATAATGAAGCTGCTGAACCGGCGCCTTTCCGCAAGTCTCCGGGCTGGAGGTTCAAAGTAAATCTCTATCGGAACCATCGGCTCGAGTCTCCATCAAGACAGTAGATGAACAACACCATCCGATCGGCTTTGCAGGAAGAACATAACTCTCACGCTGTTAACGTCGGGCGAAGGCCATAATATCAGGTAATGGAACTGGGAGGACTTGAATGGCGGCCCTTCGGGATCTCCGTACCGCCGGGCCTGTCTGACATCTAAGGTCAAACGCGGAATGCCCGAGTAATAGCTCCCTCTGGCACGTACGGGGCGGGTTTCTGCCTCTTTTCAGTGGTTCAGTCTGGGCCTTGCGCGACAACGCGTACCGAAATGGAAGATAGTACACTTATTCGAGAGGACGTGACACTCAGGGCTCAGCCATGAAATGGAGGAAAATAGCACGCGTCCCTCGACGCTGCAACGGAAAAAGGGGATTGCATTCACTCCCTTGAGTCTTAGATCGGGGATATCATAAAGAACGGAGCTGTTCCGAGGACTCACCCAGGTCACAATTGCCCATCAAATCCCTCGTGGTAGAAGAAGCCTTGGTCGTCGCTGCAAGTTCCTATCTGACAGAAAGTCGAAAGGAACCGAGGATTTCTGTAGGGGCCCATAGGATAAGCCGTCCGTTTAGAGTAATAAAGATATCGTGCCGACTGGTCAGGCTGAGAGAAGGTTAAAAAAGGCGGCGTGGACTGAGGGGAGTGCTCTACCACGGAGAAAGTCATCGGTTGGTCTGAACTCTCCAGGCGATTTAAAGCCGTCAGGCTATATGCGTGTCTCTGGGTAAAGAGCGAAGACGGGAAAAAGTATAGACTATTGTTGTTGTCGCATTGGGGGGGGTACGCGTAATCCAGTCGAACCTCAGTCGATCGGTGAGTCGGGGGTGTTCTAAATACGATGCGTCGGGGGGCACCCGCAAGGCCGAAAGAGAGCCGTGGCGTGCTGGTCACAAAGGGCTCGTCAACGCCGGCTAGGCCGCGCCCGTCAAGTTATCATCTCGTCATGGGGTCACCGCGACACTCAAGAATCAGCCCTCTATAAATCAAAAAAGCATGAAGCTTGCCGTGGAGATACGGCCTTGGCTCGCAGAATATCAGGAAAAAGGATCAACAGATCCACAACGGCCCACGTCCCCTTGAACCACCTATGGCTACTGGAAGTTAAAGGGAAAAGGGAAGTGCAGGTGACGTGGAAGAAGTCTTCTTGCCAAATCCGGGGGGTGAGAGAGAAATAGTAGGGCGCTCGCCACCGAATCTTCAACGACGGACTTACTCACAAATTCGGATCCGTACTGGTAAAAAAAAAAACATCAACCTCGCGGCAATACTGCGTCCTCAATAAGGCCTTTTGTTGCAGTGCGCGAACATACGCTGATTTCGCACATCGCGGTTAGGGTGGACGGAATACTAAAGGGGGAAACCCGACGCGCAAGCGTGGAGTCCTATTCGCACAAGGGAAGGAAATAAACAGTCATTTCTCTCCTCGGGGGGTATGAAGGAAAAAAATGATGGTAAAGAGGGACGGGGGGGTAGTAGCAATAGGGCCGCAAGGCGCCTCTGATTCTCTCAGCACTAGTTTTCTTCCTTGTCGTCTGACAGACGGGAAAGTTCGCAGGGGAAAATGAATCGCGGTTGAAGAGGACCCTCCCGTCCAGCTTTTAGAACGATAACTTAAGTCCGGTTTCGTGGTGCACCGGGTCGTGGTGGTTGAAAAAGTTCCTGCGCCTCCCGAAGGTCTCTTTCGGTGAGTCCAAAGGTTCCTTTAAAGGACTCGAAGATCAAGTCTGGGAGGGGGAAAGGATCGAAAAAAATAGCTCTCTGGAAAATCTCGGGACGACGAAAGATCGGTGGCGTGCGCAAGCAGTGGAAGACGCCATCGTCAGCGGGCCGGTCGTATAGACGTTAGGGGGAGAGGAAGAAAGA
>Ga0179591_1231356_pt1 | contig 13771 bp, 15 predicted proteins | sample CZOMad2_1_08_16f_FD_182891 | JGI IMG/M metagenome (GOLD analysis project Ga0179591, IMG submission 182891) | Vadose zone soil fungal communities from Angelo Coast Range Reserve, California, USA - CZOMad2_1_08_16fungal (PacBio error correction) | ecosystem: Environmental > Terrestrial > Soil >...
TTTTTGACGTGTCGTGCGGGGATAGAGTATTCTGAGAAAAGGGTCCTGGGGAAGAAAAGGGTGATAACCGAAAACACGCGAATGTTCCCGAAACATGCTGCCGTTTTCTTGTCTGTGCATTGACTTGATCCTCCTTCGTTACGCCGGCCTTGGAAGACGAAAAGAACGTTAGTCATAGTTGCGTTGTGGGGGTAAGCGTTAAGGACATGGCGTTAGCGGGGGAAAGCTATAAGTAACACAGGGAGTGATATTGGAAAGGGTGTGTATTTGCTGAAGCTTCGGGAAGCGCCATAGCGGGACGAATAGGGAAGTGGAAAAAAGGGGATAGTCTTCGAAAGGTCAAGCCTGGACCAATTGTGTGAACAACTGGTCTTCGGAGGAAAAGCGGGTAACGAAAGAGGGAATTACAGCGCCTTAAGTTTGAGAGGCGGGGAAGGGAAACCTTTTCAAGGGGGGGAGTATTAAGAGAGAGCCTGTAGGCACACACGTCAGACAAAAGGAAATTACGTACCTGATGGGGGAAGGGGGAGCTTGCAAGCTTACACAAGATAGTGAAAGATAAGTTGTAGCAGCAATTCTAAATCGCAAAAGTCAACAAAGGATCGTTGGACTCGCCATGCAGCGAAAAAAGGGGAGACCTGGGGGTTTTTTCAAAAAGGGGGCAAAAGCCTTATTATCGGCGGTTCGTAAAATGGGGGACGCGAAAAAGAACTGACAGGGGAGAATAAAGGGGGGACAGTGGGGGGTGGTTGTTGGGGGTGTTCCCGGTGGTCCGCTTCATGGGGATTTGGACGGGGTGCGAATTTCAGCCATGCCAATGGAAGAGGTAAACGGATGGAGAGAAAGATGATGAAAAGAAGGAGGTCTAAGAACACCCAGAGCCATCGACAGGAATCCAAGCTTCTCCGAAATCGAAGTTCGTTAAAATACAAATTGCGGTAAAGCCTTTGACTCAACAGCAAGCTGTGGGGAATCAGGTTACGAGCAAGAGTCTTTAGGGGGAAGAGGATGTCACCAGGCAAGAAGTTCAGTAAACCTACAAGGAACTACTGCGACCATGGCAAATGCCGTTAAAATTGACAATCTGGGAAGGAAAATCCAGGAAAAGCGCTAAATGTGAGTACCACCCAGACGCAGGGAAAGAACCTAGCCAAGGGGGGCCGTGGTGCGCGCGACGCTTATCCTTACTAGAGGGGATGGGATGAAATTCATTGTATTCCTGTTCTCGGGGGAAGGGGTCCCGGAAGTGGGGTCTGCAGGAAGCTATGAAGGGTCGCTCGATGGGGAGTGAGTTCCGCCCTTTGGGAAGGGGAGGCAGACAAGAGGAAATTAAGTCGAAAGCAATAAAAACAATTTTAAAGGGAGGCAAGATCGGTGCCACCAAAAAAGCAGGGGTCTGGTGACTGATTGATTACGCGGGGGAGTAAAAAGAACGCAGACCTGCAAGTTGGACAAATTCCGGGATGTACCTCTATCGCGAAAACGACAAAAAAAAACGGATCTGGACATCACCTCGGAAGACAATCAAAAAGGCCGACTATGAGGGAAAAAGGAAAAGAGAGGCATTTACGCAAAAAAGCCGAAGGCCGGGTGGCAAAAAATGTAACGGGCCTTCTGCCTGGGTAAGGACGCTGACTTTCACCCGGAGGAAGGAAAGGCGAAGTATGTTCCATCTCGGGCGGAAAGGCCGAGGCTGGCAATCTGGAAGACCGGGGGGACGGACGAGTTCTGGAATCCGGGGCGAAGAAGAAAGTGATTCCAAACTCTTCAGAAAAAGTAGACTGATGGGGGAGCAACCTTTTTTTCATGCCATGCCCTAATGGAGAGAATGGGGAAGATGTAGGTAGAGAACACCATTTCGAAGGAAGAGGGCATAGAGCCCCGGGTGGTTTACAATCTTGTTTTTGGAAGAGGAGGGAAGGAGAGGTTGGGGGACTAAAATAAAAAAACTCCAAGGGGGGCCTTAAGGACTTACGTCTAAGTAGGTGGGGATCGTAGACATAAGCTTTCCTCTTCGGGTTTGCCTGTCCTCAGGAAAAAGGAAATCCTGGCCTGGGAAGACAAAGGGCGTAACGGGGAAATGGGGATGTTTTTGAGCAAAGGTGCATTGGCGAGTGCTTTCTATACGCCACGTAAAGAGGGGCCTGGGAATCAGCAATCCAAGGGGACGCCCATCAAAAAAAGTTCGTGTGGCGACCACGGAAGGAAAGTCTGCCTCCGTCTGGTGAGGAGGGCGAGAATGATAAACTAACCTGTGAATAGAAAAGTAGGGGTAAAGGAGGAAAAATGACTTGTTTCGTGAAGGCCGTTAAAGGAGGGGTGAGTTTTGCTAAATGACGGGTTCTAAGGCAAAAGCGAGATATCTTGTTATATTGGGTGGGGGGAGGAAAAACATTGCCCGATATAAACTGCATTTTGGGTGTTGGGCATATAAACTTGAACGCTGGGAGGTGTCAGTTACCTCAGAAACGACCTTATTCCTTCTCAACCCCGCGCGTTAAGGGAAAAAGGGGGAAAATCGGCCTACACAAGTTTGTGAGGTCTAGGAGGCATGGTGGCGAAGATTTCGTTATCAGGGGAAATTGGAGGTAACGGGGAAGATGCTTATTGCGGAAATAAACTTTCCCGCCAAAATTGAAAAGCACGGGATCAGTCGCCAATGTTGAGGGGGCGGAGGGGGGAACCATCTTATAAAACCTTCAGGCGTGGAATTAGACAGCAGTCACCTTACACTCAGAAGGTAAATTGAAATAAGGATGGGGGGATTTGAGACCGTCGGCTTTGGGGTGGAGATGTTAGATCTTCATCAAGGGTTTGGAGTAAGCTGTTATGTGAAGGTGATCAAGGGGCGTTATGAGTCCAGGTCTGCAAGAAAAATCTGTCATGACATGTGAATTATAAATCTCCTTGGAACGTGAGCTTCGGGAGCTAAATGGAAAAAGTGAATATATTAATCCGATGTGAAGCGGAAGGGGTTGTTTGGCTCTGGGTCATTGGGGGGACCTTCAAGGATTGTGACGGCCAGGTTAATTTCAGAGGACGAGATCAAACAAACAACGGGGGGGGATGAACTATAGACTATCGGAATTCACATGAAAGGGCGCAAAAAAGGCACTGTAAGGAGGGGGACAAACAACCATATTCATGGAGGGACAAAGGAATATAACTTACAGGTAGCGACACCCATGAGTCAAGACCGGCGATTATCCGTACAAGAAACCCGCTTTAAACCAGGGAGATAAAGCCCCTTTCTTAAAAAGCCTCAAGGAGGAAATACAGAAAACGGCTGCAACGTATCCCGGAGAAACAACCACCTACGAGCGAATTTCTAGATCAAACAATCATTCCTCTTGGAAGCGGATTCTCTTTTCCCTTTTATTGTCGAATCATAGAGTCAAGTGCATTTTTTAGAGGATGAAATCCGAATCTAAGAAAAATCACAGAAGGGGGCGAATTGAGAACAGGGTAGCACGCTTGGTTGTACCAGAAAAAAGAAAGCAAGAATCAGTTCACCAGCAAAAAAAGAGACGGAAGCAACTCCTTGACTAGGAAAGAAGTCATTTGCACTTTGATGTTAAAAAACTTCGCAAACGCCGCGCTCTTTTGAGCAGGACGGATCTTGTTGTGTTAGTGTACTGACAATGTCATCAAGGTAAATAAGCTTGAACTAAAAAAAAATGTAAAGCCAGATTATAAGTTCCGGGGGAAAAAAAAAAAAGACAAAGCTCTGCTAAAGGAGCTACGGACCATCGAGGTGGGCTCACAAAATAACAAGAGTCCCGTCCATCACAGAAAAAAGATTTTTAATCCGAGATTGGTCTATCAAGGGCAAGGAGGGTAATGCATCAAAGAAATAAATCTTCAGACGTCTCAGGCGAAGTGGGCTTTTACGACAAAAGGGGGGCGAAAAGGTGGTATTTCATTTCTGAGGAAAAATGCTTAATTGTCAGTTTTATCACTGCCCGCCTCCAAAAGGTCACCGTGCACTCCAAAACCTCCATTCCGTGGCCCAAGGTGGGGAGAAGGAACACCTTCCGGCTTGCAGGACTCAAGAGGGAAAGTGCACAAAAAAATCAAAAGCGAATACGATAAAAAGATACTTATATTACGCATTGTAGAAACGGGGCGTTTTTGATTGTTGACTTCAAAAATCTGCCGGGGCCTCTTCCCACAAAAACAAAAAAAGAAAAAAACAGGGGCGGCTCCTACGCCCGGCGAAATTGGTTGGTAGAAACGGCACGGGGTCTGAGAAAAAAAGAGGCAAAAAGAAAGAGGGGCTAAAAAGCCTGTGCGCAACCTTGTTAAACGAAGCGGGTTTACATCCTGCGGAGTCGCAAGGAATTCGGGAACCCCTTTGTAATAGAACAATCGAACCATCTAAAGCCTTGACTCACCACTTGAGAGGGCACGCCTCGCTGCGGCCGGGAGAAGGGAAGCAAGCGGGTCTACACAGAAACGAGCCCTCAAAATCCAGAGAAAAGGAGGATGGCAGTATGTGACTATATTTGGGGATATAAGCTCACTAGGAGGAGAGGGGTACTTGGGCAAAGAGTGGGATCCTCTGTCATGCTAGATCACCGCTTTCTCAAAAGGGGGGGGGGGAGGAATCTTGGTCTTTAAGAGAACACTCAAAGAGGACCTACGATAAATCGGATCATAAAAAGAGGGGGAAGGGGGTGGGGAAAGACATCCACACATTGTGGTGGGGGCGATTGCCTGAGAAGAAGGGGTGGCTCCTTCGCCAATTTCGGAATAAGTCACAGGAGGAGACAGATCGTTAAGGATATACACGCCACCCAGGACTAGAAAAGGACTACACGATCCAATGAAGAGAGACTTCGCTCTCTGACAGGAGAAAAAGGGGAGCGCACCCAGGCACCGCCTTTGTCATAGAAGTGGAAAACTCGGGCCCACAGGAGAATGGGGCTTCCATCTGGAGGAGAGGCTTATTCCTCGTTCTAAGAAAAAGGGGACCCGGAATTGTCCGTTGAAATTATACTCCGGAGGGGTGGAATCAGGTCAACACAGGTGAACTGGGGCCAAAGACGATCTATGGATCTTCAAATTGGCAAACACAACTTTAGGGGGGTCTAGGAAATGCGTGAAAGGGGCAAAAGTCTTGGAAGCAGAACTTGTAAAGGGGGGGAGGGAGCCGGCTGGATCTTTTTACTATGGCAGGGGTCGGAGAAAAATGCGAGGAATAATGGATAAAGAGTGAGGCAAGAGGATTACATTGCCTGGCTGAAGTAGCAACGTGAACAAGCACAAGCAGAACACAAGAGAAAAAAACCAAAGGAAGAAGGGGATAGAAACGTTAATTTCGTAGGCGCGAACAGGGGCAACGCAGTATCGGCTGGCCCAAAGTTTTAAACAAAAGACAAGTTGGGTCCGCTCACAGGGCGCTTCACAAGAGTGTGTGTATGGACAACTATAGTGAGAGGAGGGAAAAAAGGGCCTGTCCCCTCCCTTGGTTGACGACTGAAGCTGAAAGAAAAATAAGGGAGGGGCAGTTGCAGGCGGGGAGGAGGACCGGGGATAAAACTGCGTAGATCTTTTCACATCCTGACAAATGCGACACCTGATCTTCGGCGGCTGGTAGAAAGGCGGGGGCGCGCGACGTTGCAAGCGGGGTAAAAGGGGAGAGCTGGGGGACAGGTCAGAAGAAGACTAACACAGAAACGACTATCGGCTCGGGATCGGTCAGCTACCTCATGGCAAATAGGGGGGCCAAACATCTATCAATCGAGAGGGGGGGGGGTTAAGGAATTCTTTTCTCGAGACGACATATTGACTGTAAGCTCCAAAAAAAAAACCCTTGGAAAAAGGGGACGGGTCTTAGACACCAATAAGGAGGGAAAACCGCTTTGATCCGTCAATTATCTACCGCAAAAAACGGGAAGGGGAATTAAGAAAACTTGGCGCTGGGAGGGAAAAGTAACCAAACCGTAAACCTTTGTTGAGCGATAGAATTCTCGCCCAGACAAGTACACCATCGTCAACCTTAAAAACCAAGAAATGGACAATGCCAGTTGATGCGTCCGGGTTTGAGGGGGACTGGGACAAGAGGGGGGTGTAAATTGAATGCAGATGCTAGAATGGGGGGTGCACGAAGTGTTCCGAATATGGCAATGCTTAATTGGCTTGGGGGACTGAGGAAGGGGGCTCAGCCACGAATAGGCGCTCACAGAAGAAAAAGGATCAAGGCATCAAAAAGAAGAGCGGCTCACCAGACTATGCCAGACGAGAGAACAAAAAAGATTTTATTAAAATGAGGGTAGGGGAATTAGGAAGTTCGATAAACTCGCTTGATTTCCGGGGGGGGGAGGGATGGAAAAAAATAAGCGCTGATTTGGAGGAAAGAGGGGACTTGAACTACCCATTACGTGCTGACACAATCACATAGGAACAGTCGCTTTTAGGGGAAAAAACATTATATCGTCGTTCAGTACAATAACAAATCGGTAAGCCAATCCGGGGAAAGACGAAAAAAATGCCCTGTTGAAGAGGGGTCGGGGGGGGTTTCAGTGACTAGTGGGCCATTGCCTGAGGGGAGAAGGGGCGATGATCAACACAGGGGGGGGGACAAAGTTTGATCTTTTAAGGTCACCGTCCAAAAGAGCAAGGGAAACAGGGTTCAAGCCCATTTCATTTTGAGTCGTAGGGGTGAAAGTTAATCAAAGGGGGTCGAGTAGAAAAAGCCGTTGGTTTCCTCCAGAGAATACCCGGCAGTAAATAGTTTACTGTTGTTGGGAGGGGGAGTGCCACTTAGAGAAGGCTTCAGGGGGGGGCAGAAAAGAGGATTTACAATAAGAAAGGGTCTTATATGTTGGACTTTATTCCTCTTTGAGACGAGCCGTATAAAACAGTCCATAACGGCAGCCTAGTCTGGTCTGGGGGGGTTCGGTAACGAAGACTGTAACAAGGGGAAAACCACATTTTTCGAGGCTTTGGGCTTAATTGGTTGCCCGGAGAAAAAAGAACTAATTTAAGGGACCATGAGCGTCCGTATTGGAGACGTTCTGAAGAAAGAGTTTCATTGTGCCGGGGGGGAAGCTACGACGGAGGACAAAACAATAACACAGTCCGCACGGCAGAAGCCTTGTGATGAGCGCAGTAAAAATCGGACACAATAGTAGGTCCAGGGGAGTTGGATAAGAAGGGGACAAGAAATTATCGGGGTAAAATGAAAACCCAGTCCTCTTTGTAGAACAGAACAAACATTTGTTGCTGCCGAGAAAAAAGGGGGTTGGTGTTTGCCAAGTGTGTTGCCAGCAGGGGAGAGCCGTTTCTGTAAATTATAAAGAGAACGAAAACCGGTTTAGTATCCACTTAAGATGTTGGGGTTGGTTGAGGCCGCGTTTTTGTCGAGGGCAGTGGGGGGTGGGGGTACGTGAGGCCTTCCGTAAACCTTGGAGAATCATCCTCGGGGAATAAACTGTAGTGGGATAAATCCGGTTCCGTCCAAGGGAGGTGTGTAAACATAGAAAACAACAGTCAGAGGGGGCACTCTCATTAAGATACGTCAATTTTATAAAGGAAAAAACGAAATTCAAAAGATACATGTAAAGGGACCAACCTCCTGGCTCCCATCTGTTTAACTCCTGAACGAAAAGGGGATGAAATTTAAATTCTTGACCGCTTTCACTGGCTGCACCATGGTGATTAAGAGGGGACGCATGATGTGGGGAATGGTGGAGATTCGGGCAGTTTCGATTTCCAGTATGGAAAAGGGAAGGCAACAAGACTCGCGCTAGCGTTGGGGGTAAGCACCATCGAATTGGTTCAGCTTGACCAGAAGGACTGGTCTTTTCCGTTGGAGGATGAGGATACTTACGTCTGCTAAGAGAGAAGCAGTAAAACTGGATGCCTGTGAGAGGGAGTCTGGTAGTGGGAACCGCGGACTGTGCTGACGGAAGGAATCGTGCGTCGGGAGTGACTAAACGTTCAAAGCTTATTCTGAGAATTACGTGACAACCAACGAAATTTCTTGATAAAAGGAGGTCTCCCTATGAGACATAAACAATTTCCGGTAGGATTATGCTTTGACCAAGAATACGAGAGGAAGGTTGTTTTTTTCTGGTATAATGATGATAAAGAGAAGAGGTTGGGATAAGATAAGAAGGAGAGAGAGCGTCATTGCCAAGTCCGTGGCGTTAAGCGATAGGGAGCTCCATCTCGTAGCGGGAGCGCACGAAGAGAAATTCATACCTGATCATACTCTAGTGTGGTTAGATCAAAAGGTGTTCCTGTACTGAAAGACCCAAGCCAGTAAGGCCGTTGTGTCTTAAGATTTCTGTTCGCTGTAGAAGCGCTTTTGAGGGCAAAACTTCTTGTCACCCTTCGGACACGATTGAGTTGTCTCTGGGGGAAGGGGGGTGGTCGCGAGCGGAGAGTTTTCTTGTCCGGGGTGGGGGGTCAGGGGACAGGAGTGCCATACAACGAGTGGTGCTATGGATCCTCCGTTCTTCCAATGGGAGGGGGCCATCAATTACGGGGTATTTTAATTTTGGGTTGTGAAATTGGAATAGAGCGGTATTTATTGTATAATTTTAGAGTTTGGGTGGGGGTGAGTGAAGCGTTGAATGTTGGTCGGGTGGTAGTGGTTATGGATAGTCGTTGTGGGGTTGAAAAATTAATGCGTTGGGTGGTAATTGATTTGTTTTGTGACAGATCTAGTGGTTTTGTGCAGGTAGGGAGGATTAGGAGGTGAGGGTGGGATGGGTTTGTGTTTGGGAGATGAGTTTAAAGGGGTGGGGTGTGGGTTGGGGTGTGTCGTGATTTGGTAGGGTGGTGTGAGGAGGGGGTAAGGTCGGGGGAGCTTTGAGGGTGGGTGATAGTTATCTGTAGGGTTGATGGTTTGGTGAGAAAATGTACTGGGGTGTGTGATGGGTGTAGAGGTGGGGTTGGTGGGTTAGAAGGGGAAGTGGTGGAGGAACGTGCGGATTACTGTGCTTGTGTGTCAATGTTTGTATGATTGCGTGGGTGGGACCGGGTGGGGAGGACCTGGGAGAGGATTCCCCCACTGATTGTCTTTCGTCAGGTGGACGTCAGAGATTGGGCTAAAACCGGGGGTACTTCCGGACAGGGGGTCACTAAGTTATCCAATTTATGGGGAGAGAAACGTGACGTGGTAGGGTGCCGGCTCTGCAGGCAATCAAGGTTTTTTCGCATACTTGGTGTTGAAAATTTCCATTGGGGGACAAAAGAAACGCACAGAATGGACTTAAGCATCAAGGGAGGTTTTTAGAGGGTATCAGAGAGAGTGAAATCTTAGTCTTTGGGCTCTAATCAGCTTGGGTAGGAGACCCGGCCAAGCAAGAGGGACGGGGGAAGGTCGGACACATGGAGGAAAGGATGTATGTTTTTTTGGCGGCAAGGAAAAATCTGTGAATGGAATCGTTCTGACTAGAGGGCACTTTTGCCGGGGGTGGGACGTCCTGTTCGCAGTCAGGACATAAGACTGGCAACCAAATAGACAGGGGATTTTCCATCCAAGTCTAAGAGAGATTAGACGGAATGGATTTTTCGGTGGAGTTGGAGAGATAGATATAAAAACGGAAGCTTTTCATTCTCAAAATCTTGAAATTCGGAGATAAGAGTTCTTGTTTCTTGAGAAATGCACGTTCGCTCTTGTGTTATGATTGTCAGCCTGTGGTGCGGTGCTACTGCGCTCATTGTCTGAACTATAAGAACTTCTCTTGTAGGGTTTTGAACACCCTTTCCTCTCAGGATGATTCTTCTTTTTGGGAGTTTTTTTGAGGGAAATGGTGGAGGGAGATTGGGATGACTCTTATGGGATTTAGACAGGGGAGGTTGGTCTCTAGGGCGAGATGCATAAGGGTTCTCCAAAATGCCTTCTTCCAACTGATGCGCACGGGATCTGCGTTTCTAATGGTAAGAGTGCAAAAGTAAAAACACTTAAATGTAGGGATAATTCCCTTCGGGGTAGGAAGCGGGCCTGGATCGGGGGCCAATTTTTGCCTTGCAGGGGGAGGCATTGTTGGGAAAGGGAAAGTCAAAGAAAAGGGGAAAAACACACTTGGCATCAAGTCGAACGGAGAAAAGTTTTTTTCAAAAAATTGGGAGAATGGGGTGGTCGGAGCAACTCCCCGAGCACGCCGAGAGACCCCCGGGGAAGGGAGCGATTCATTACACAACCCGCCACCCAACTTTAGAGTGGGAACGCCCTTTGTGTGAGGAAAGGCGGAGCGTGTCTGGGTGGGCAAGGGGGCAGAGTGGAATGAAATTGGTTGCGGGCAAGTGTAGTGTGACGTGTTAGAACTAGCCCGGTAGAGAATGAAGCCCTGGTACATGGGCTTTCGGGGAGGGGAGTATAATCTGGGGGGGTTTTGGACTGGAAAAATGGGTCAACATATTGTTTTCTCTCTTAAATGGCCTTTTGTCTTAAAGGGGGGGATGGGGTTGGGACGGCTAGGTAAGGTTGTTGGTTCGGACGGCAGTTGGTGATGGGAGAATTTAAAATGGTACATTACAGAAGGTAATCTTTGTTGTCTTAAAAGAGAAAGGTCTGCTGCTAACTCCAAGCGGCTTATTAGTCAAAGAGAAAATATCGTCAAAGGGATTGCCGGGCCTACCGCTCACTGTTCATGAAAGAATGAGAGTACAACAATATGAAATTTATTTCCATAGGCTTCAGAGCAAGAGAGGGATATATCTCCAACGAAAGAAAAGTTAAGTCAAAGCCAGTTTTCCTTCCCATTTTCAAGAAAACTATTTTCGCCTCAGTTCTCCCTCAACCGTGGTACTACCGTTAGGCCAATCTTACATCGAGCACAAAGGATTGTACTATAAACTACGCCACCGAAGAAGAGCCGTAGAGGTTAAAGAAATCACTCCCAAAGAGTCGGACAGCGGAAAGGATTTCCCGGGAGGGAGAAAAAATTTATCCTTCCGGTGGGATAAACGATTCGGGTTCATAGGGGCCGACGCAAATCAAATGCGCTTGGGGAAAAGCACTTTATGATAAGTGGTCTTCCCGTTGAGGGGGGGGGTTTAGAAAGGGGAAAAAAAAGTTAACAATTCAATACAACCGAACGCAGGCCATCCATCGTCGGGCAGAAGGTCTATTACAGGAGATGCATGTGAGCAGGGCAGTGGGGAGGAACACTTCATACACGCGCGCCTGGGAGGGGTGTCTAGACTTCCTGTCCGTTGGAGGGCGTGAAGTCCCGCGAAGGGTTCCCAGAGTGTCGTCAACACGCTAATCCGAGTAGGTCCTTTTGGGCAAAAAAATATACCAAGCTTTCGCCTTCTCCGTTGATCAGAATTTCGGGGGCACGAACCAATATTGAAGAAGAACGGGTGGTTCCAAGACCCAAAGGGAACATCCGGTAGTATTGGGGGGGGGAATTTCAGTTCTTCGGATCTCGGACCGATAAAGAACGGGGGAAAGGGATCATTGAGAGTGGACGGGAGGGGGGGTGATTATGTCCCAGAGTGATTTTGCTTACGTGCCCATCAGGAGGGGAGAATGAATACTCCTCTCGAAGGTTAAAGGAAGACAACACAAGATACAATTAGGGGAACATTGATGCCTTAAAAAGTGAGATTGAAGGCCGAAACTGGATAGGAGCATCGATTCTTGAAACGTAACAAAGGAAAGGGTACCGTGGGGGAAACCCCTTGGCACTTTTGGTGAATTGGTCAAACTCTGAATTTTCATCTCTGGTCAAAGAAGAAAACGGAAAAAAGGGCGGCCTAAAAATGAGAAAAGTGTGGGCAGGTCTAAAGGGATGCAACGGAGGTAAAATGACGGGGGTAAGAGAGAAAGGGTCCATAGGCCACCTTTTTCGAATCGGGGGGTGTAGAGTTACTTAGGTCCGAATGGAAATCGGGCTCCGCCCCGGGTATCGGAGAGGAGAAACCATCTCGTGAATTGAAGAGTTAGGGTTACATGAAGTCCTCCGGAATTTAATCCGGGTAAATAAAGGAGACCCATTCGATAGGCACAAAAAGAATCACCCTTCCATGTGAGTGGCGGAATAAAGGAAGATATTTGGGTTCTAAAATTGACGGTGATGTCGAAAATTGTATAATAGGGTAGGAGCCAAGAGACGCTGCGCGCGGATCGACTTTAAGCCCGAATAGAAAAAGAAAAGTTAGACGCAGGGGGAGCTTTAGGAAAAACAACTTCGCGGAGAGTAATGAGAAGGCAACAGATATGAGTGGTTCACTTAGAAAGAAGTGTTTCGAGGGAACGACGCCGAAATTAGGAGCATCGATGCTACGAGAAGAAGGCGAGCAACCAAAATCAGCTTCCAGGGACATCCGCAATAGAACGGACACCAAGCAACCCAAAAATCATCAATGCATGAAAGGAAGAGGAACGAAGACGACCTCGTGCATTTAGCTCTCTAAAAACCCGTCACCGCCTTGGAAGGGGCAGGGGAAACTAATCGAGTGTGGTTCCCAGGAAACGAGCACTTATGACGAGGCCAGTGAAATAGTAACAACGTAGGTGGCCAATGTCGCAGTAAGAGGCAGAGGGGGGTAAGAAACTAGGGGGGAGATGATTGGGTCCGAGAGGAATAAAACTTTGATCTTCACCTGGGGAAAAAGATGGGATAAACGGGGGTCTCCAAATTCTTACGGGGGGAAGTTCCAGGGGGAAGAAGAAGGGGTTCAAGATGGGAGGGCGCGGGGGTAGCTTGTTCTATGGTTTGTTGAGGAGCCACCTAGTGGGCCGCACGATGGAGGACATACTGGAGGAAAGTCGGGGAAATTAAAGTTCAAGGATTAATGCCTCCGCCTGTCCCAAGAAGAGGACCGACACTCAGGAACCAGAGTAATTTATACTCAGAGACTTCCAGTTTAGAGTCAGAGGCCATTGGGAACCGCAAAAGTAAAGGGAAAAGGGGAAAAAACCCAATGGCCTTCAGGAGAAAGAAAATGCGGACCAAAGTCCGTTGGGGGTGTAATGTTCAACCAGATATGTGAAAAATTGTAAACCATATGACCTGGGAAACCAGGGGACTTGGGGAATGGGGGCAGGGTCCTCACATCCTTGATGGAAGTCAGGGGAGTCGGCTGATCGTGGCAGTAAGTCGAAAAGAGTTTTACATCAGGACCGGGCAAAGTGAAGCCCTTAGAAAAAAATGTGAATAAGACCGACTTGCTAAGTGGGAGAAAGGTCCTCTACTGCAACGGGAACCAATGTTTGACAGGGAAGTTTGAAGGGGAAGAGACCTACCTAACACTAGAAATCGCAGATGGAGGACTCTAGGTTCATCGTACTCAGTAAATCCAATCAACAGAAAGAAAGGGCTATCATAAATAATGTTGGGGTGAGGAATTTGAGAGCGACTCAATATTTAATTACTAGAGGAAGTTCCAGAAAGAGTGAATACGGGGAAAAAAGGCAAAAAAGGTCTGAAGATCAGAGGATGGAAGGTAATAGATACCTGAAAAGGAATGGGACCTGTTACAGGGAATTCTATGGTTAGTGGAAATAAAAATACACGGAACAAGGGTTGAGAATCGGGACTGAGACGCATCGGGTAAAAGGGGAAGAGAAAACTGACAGAACACGGGGGACACATTTCTGGGGGATGCTTCAGGGTTGGGAGGTGAATGAAGCTTTTTAAAGGGAGGAGGGGAGAATAAGTGGCACAACTCCAAGAATTTTTCAGGGAATTTTAAGAGGAAAGGGGGGTTATAACGGAAACTTTTTCTAAAAAAAATCACCACTCCGATAATTCTCGTAGAAGGGGTAAAGAGCCTTGCAAGAAGAGAGAAAGGAGAAAAATGAAAA
>Ga0179591_1269187_pt1 | contig 13771 bp, 8 predicted proteins | sample CZOMad2_1_08_16f_FD_182891 | JGI IMG/M metagenome (GOLD analysis project Ga0179591, IMG submission 182891) | Vadose zone soil fungal communities from Angelo Coast Range Reserve, California, USA - CZOMad2_1_08_16fungal (PacBio error correction) | ecosystem: Environmental > Terrestrial > Soil >...
TCTGGAAGGGGGGAACAGCTCACCCACCGTGCACCACAGCCAACAAGGAAAATGAGCGGCTCGAAAGGAGCAAAAAGGGGACCAGAGGTAACGGATAACCTCCCAAAACAAAGAAATAACGTAAGTGAAGGGGGGGCAAGGGTCAGAGAAAAGGGGTGGGAGAGGAGAAGACAGGGGAAAGAGCAGGAATAAGTCTGTCCCCAGACCGTGCAGAGAAGGATGGAAGCCAGGTGCAAAAATAACCACGAGGGAGCAGAATTGGGGTCATGAGGGAAATGAAATTGAGACCTTCGCACTCGGAAGAATGGATAATTGGATCCACACCGGAGGACACAGCACTGCCAACAAGGGGGTGATGAAGGCATCTCCATAAGTCGAACAGGGACATACTTGAAGAGGGGTCGACAAAAAGGCCCGGCGGAAGATCGCCACATGTAAAGAAGAACGAAGGAAAATAAAACGAATCGACAAAGTGGGTGAGTGGCTAAAAGAGGTGAGGAACTAAAAAGAGCCAGTTGGAAGGAGAGGGAGAAACGACTGAGGAAAAAGGCCGTCCTCGAAAACGCATGCGAATGTAAAAGTGAAAGGCTTAACGAAGTGTGGGCAATGGGGGATCGATCCGGGGTCTGAAAAAGCGAACAAAACGAGGATGGCACGTTCCCGAGGAATAAGGGAAAAAGAAGTCTCCATGCCAGGACGCCTTATAACCACACGAAAAGGAAGGGGTTGGACCGAAAACAAAAGATACACTGCAACGAGAGGAAACGGAGAGAACTCACAGCCGAGGGTCAGGTATGAAAAGAAAACAAAGTGGGTAGGCGTGACGGTCAACCAGAGACACAAACGGCAAGGGGAAGTGGGAGTCTAGAGGGGGGGGGGGGGCGCAACCGAAGCTCGCGTGAGAGCGAGAAAAGAAAAGGGGTAAACGGAGCCCAAGTAACTGGTGGGGGACAAAGTTAAAAGGGAAAAAAAATTCAAGCCACGCAGCAGCGGATGATGCAATGCATATGCAGAGAAAGAAGGAGAAAAAAAGTAAAAAAAGCACCGCGCCGGGGGGAAAGGAAAAGGATGTAAAGGGGATGGATGGTCCGCGGAGGGAAAAGCCTTGCCAAGGCGGAAGTGAGCTGAAAGAGCACAAGGCACGCAGAACCGAAAGCAGATCGAACGGAAAAGTTCTGAGGGTTGACGTACAAGGGGGATGAAGTCAAAGTCGCATGTAGAACCCAAAAGGTGAGTCAACTTAGGGCCCGGACGAGAGGCCCGTGCATAAGTAACACCGAGAAAATCTCTCGGGGACGACTAGAATGGCATGTTCGTCTTGTCTCGGGAGAGCGCCGAAAAAAATCAGAGAAGAAAAGGAAGAACCCGATTCGGCGCTGGAGGAAAGTGCCGCCTCTAAATCGGGGGGTGGAGTCACGGCTACTCACTTAACTGAGAAGGGATAAGTGAACTCCCTCGAAAACGACCAGCGAAATAATGACGTAAGACTCCCAAGAACCGGGGGGGGAAACAAAAATTCTAGCGATGGATGGGCATTAGTGCAAACGAGATTTTGTTCACCGGAGCCGAAAATCCCTGAAAGTCGGCTGCCGTTCAAATTCACGAAAAAAAAGAAGACAATCGGGATTTTGGAATGACTGTGGCGGTTGGGGGAAAAAAGTGGAGGAAGCCGTCCATACCTGAAGGGAACGGGGGAGCACAACAGTCGAAAGCCTGTATCTTGTTGAGGGGGGAATCGTAAGGGATCGGAAGGTGGTCACGTGTACAGTGGAAAAAGACAGGGTTGCAAGGTGCCGATGGATAGAGACTGAGGAAAAATAGATCGGACGAAATTGTCCTAGAAGGAGCGAACGGAGCGAGAAACGCAACGGGGGGCCACACGGTGGACACCGGTGCTTTCGATGTTGCGAGCCGCTAAGGGGGGAACACGGTGGGGAGAGAGGGGAGAAGCAGTGACGCTAACGGAACCGCAAGAAAAAATAAAACACCATTCTCTGAATCACGAACTAGCCGGAGGACCGCATAGCAGCGACAACGGAGGGACTCATTCTTCGCAAAAAACAACCGACATGGGGAAGGATCAGCAAGAAACGTCAAAGGGACGAGCGCAAAAATCACCGGGGCAGCCATCACTAACCTGCACCGACACTCTGTGACCCCAACAAAAAGACCTAGAAAAGGACACTCCTCACCAAAAAACGGGGCTAACGTGACAAAAGTCCACGGCTGACAAAGTGTGGCCCGGGTCAAGCACAAGGACAAAAGAGCACGGAGAAGAGAGTCGCATACGGGGAAATTGAGAACGTGCAGACAATTGAAGCCTACGACCTGGCAAGGACCTGATCAGAGAAAAAAAAACGGAAGGAAAGGAAGAAATCGAGTGAGGCCGGGGCGGCGTACTCAGAGCTAGGGGACGAACTGGCAGAGCGGGGATCCCTTCGAAGAGGAAAATAGAAGTGGCCCTGGGGTCTCAGGGCCCTGCGGTCCAAAAGAGGAAGCGACCAAAAAAGGGGCATGAAAAAGGGTGGGGAAAAGGGGCACCGAGGGGGCCAGGGGGATTTCACGGGCGTAAGGTTGGCGGCGATCCGGATGGTTGGTCTTGGAGACCATCAATGCACGCGAGAGGCCGGGGTTGGCGTGTGATAAGGGCGCAAACGGAGGGAAGACATGCGAGGAAAGGCAAACGAAATTGGGTGTAGAAGGCTTTGGGTAGTGGTAAAGGGAACGAGGTCAGAATGCATGAGAACTAAAGCCACAAGGAGGCGAGGTAAACATTGTCGGCTAATAAATAGAAGAGACTGTGAAAAGGGTGTCCGCGTTTGATTCTGCTCAAGCATGTGAAAAAGGCGGACTATTAGAAAGACGCTGAACCCCGAATGCAGGAGAGAGATTCTCAGAGGAGGCGGCGGGACGAGCCTACGTTGTTCCACTAAAAAAGGGAAGGGAATTGCAAAGCAGAGAGATTCCGACAGGGAGACAAAGGGAACAGGTCGGAACGGACTTCCTAGGAAAAAAGTACCAAATCAACAACTCAAGAGGCAGCAGTTGAACGGGCACTGCAGAGGGGGGGAAAGGCGGAACCAGCTCAGATCCAAGGGTTAAACCATCTGAGAATGGAGGATTGCACCTATAGATCCCGAAAAAGCGATTTTGGTTGAGTCCCCTACCGGGCATAGGGGGGGGGGAAAACTACGGCAAGCCCGGGAGAGCAAAAGAACGGAGGTTAACAAAAGTAGAAAAGAAAGAGAAGCAGAAACGGAGGGACACAACTAACACAGAGGTCTAGCGCGGCAAGAGCAAGGAGGGCACGAGGAGGCTGTTTCGGGGGAAGAGAGGTCTTCGTCAACCAAAATGGTGGGGTTCCCGAAATGGGCGGAAGGGGGAAGCTAAGAACGGCAAGAGACGAGCTGAGGCCCACAGGCCGATGTGGACGGAAAAAAAAAAGCGGAGCCGTCGCACTGGGTTTGGAGAAAAAAAGAAGAATTCTGAGACAGGGAAGCCGGCCGAGACATCTCGCAGTTGCACGGAGAAGAAAGGACACACTAAGAAGCAGGCCAAGTTTTTGTTTGTTGTGTATTCTTCAAACAACGGAAGAAGTGGCTGGAGCTCTGTCGACCGATCGTTGGCAAAGTAAAAACAGCGGACTAAAGAAAAAAGTAAGTCTGCGGGAAGGGGTCCGTTTGCCACAAGGGGGGAACCACAATGGAGAGAATTAAGTAGAATGCGTGCGATGTCACTAGGTCTGTGCGTGGGCTAGGTACGCCAAAGGGGAGAACCGCCACGACCTCAGGGAAAAGTCCAAAAAAAAAAAAAACAGATACACCGGGGGAATGACGTAAAGGCGAGGTCACAGAGCGAAAGATCCGACCAAAAAATGGCGAAATGAGACCGACCAGCGTCCAAAAGGCAAGGCGGGCCCGCATGCGACACAAGAGTCCCACTGCCAGAGACACCAAGTAACCCTGCGCGCGTGATGAAGAAAAGAGGAGATACTAAAGAACTCGACCTACACTTAACCAGAGGAACGAGTGGCCGGAATGAAAAAGGATAATCCAGTCGTCAAAGGAAGGGGGACACGGGCCTCCCCACAAGAGGAGGGGAAACAAAAGGCTACTACAAAAGATGGGAAAGAGTCGAAGGGTGTCATACCCACATGGAAAAGCCGCTCACTTAGCGTGTAGAAAAGGGCCGTTCTCAAACGTCACGGCTGCCGGAAAAAAGGCGATCCGGGACGAATTAAAGTTTTTTGGGGGAGGGGCGAGAGGTAAGGACAGGCACAGCGTGGTTAACGGACACGGACAACCCTAACATTCGTGAGGGGAAATAGGGGGGGGGGGGGGGGTGTGGGGGTGGGGGGGGGGGGGGGGGGGGGGGGGGGGGGGGGGGTGTGGGGGGGGGGGGTTTATGGTAAATTTGTGTTTGGGAGCGTACGGCAAGAGGTTGGAGACGCTCCAGAATCCGGGGGGAGACTGACTCTTTGCGGTGGCCTAATGCGCCCACATTCACCAAAATTTGTGAGGAGTAACCGAAAGCGGAGAAACGTGGGCGGGTTCGCGAAAAGGTGGTCAGGAGGTGGGGCACGTGGTCAACTTGCCCTAGAAAGAAGAGAAAAGGAAAACAACACAGAGAAGGTCGTGTCATGGCCACGTGACCAAGAGAAGACCACGAAGGGAAACAAAAGAAAGAACACACCAGCGTCTCTGAACCTTTCCCAACTCGCATGACAAGAGGGACTCAAAAATTTCTTTCATCCTGGGCAATGTGTCGCCAAAAAAGGTGGTGAAGAACTCACAGGCGGAAAACAAGGGAAAGAAAGCCGCTCAGGGTTTGCCCGGAGTAACGACCCAAAAAGGAATGGGGATCTCAGGGAGGAAGGGTTAATCGGTACGCATTTAGGCAACCGACACAAACAGCTATGCGTCGCCTTATCTGGAAAAAGGAGCGCCATAGGGAGAGGCCACTATAGGAACCGCTTACGGGGGAACGGTATGAGGGAAAAAAGAGATGGGAATAAATTAAGATGGCAGCAAAAAGCCCGACTGGTCTCATGGTATGTCAATTACGAAGTCTGGGGGGAAGGGAAAAAAGCGCCGGAAATAAAAAACAAATGAGTGGACCGGCAAGCATACGAGGGAGGAACAAGGTCATAGGAAGCGTTACTCATTTTTACGAAGCCTCTCGGTAGGAAGAAAAACCGCATTTCCCGGCGGTCGGGATAAGTGGGAGATAGTTCAACGCTGCGTTCATTTGACGAGGAAGCCGCCAAGCTGGCACGCAAAGGAGGGCCGACTAGAAGTCTTGAAAAAATCCTATCCTACAAGAGGAAGGATAAATACACCTGTCTGGGAAGAGGACGGCTCGAACTCTGAATAGGAACAAAAAAGGCCGTCGGAACTATCGAGTGGAAACAAGCCTATCAAGAGGGCGGAAAACGCGCCGAAAACAATCGACATATAAACCAAACACCAACTCCTGTGACGATCCTTAAGGAATGTGACACAAAGTACAGACGGGGCGGGGGAAAAAAATCAGTCCAACTCACAGCAGGGGACCGGTTGAGGTATCGCAGATGGCGCATGGTGGGGGGGGCAGCGGACAAGGAAGGGCGGACCACTCTAAAGTCACGCACGAATATCAACCGTCACATGGGTTAGAAGTAAGGGGTCTTTTGGAAAGGAGAGGGGACATTCGAGTCTCAGAAAGACCTACCTGGCTAGAAAAGGCAGAAACGCGAGGAAGGGTATAAAATGATGGTTCAGCGACGAAATTGGCTGACCGACAAAAAAGTGCCGTAAAGAGCAAGTGGTAACACAAAAACAAAAATTGGCGGTGTCCTAGATTGAATTATATCAGAAAAAACGTCGCGCAGACACACCGAAATAAAATCGAAACGAAAAAAAAAAAATGGAAAAGAAGCCATACACAAGCGAGGAATCTCGACTGTCTGTGTCATGCGCGGGAAGAGAAAAAAGGAAAAGAGGTAATGGTGCAAGCTCTGCGACTTGCGAGTCAAGGGATCCCTACTCGCGTTAAAAAATTGAAAGAGCGTCCCGCGGAAGGTAAGAAACTCTGTCCGCGGAGTTGTAAACACGTGTGGGGGCAGAGGGACTCTATGGCGGAAAATGCTGTAAGAGTAAAGAGGGCAAAAAGTGCAGAAGAGGAGAGGTAGAAAAGAAAAAAAGGAAAGTCTTTAACTGCCCAAGCAACGCGCTCGAAGCGGGAGGGAATGGGCTTTTTCGGGACGAGGGCGAAAGAAAGGACCAACACTAACGTGCAGGAAGAAAGAGCATAGGACCAGACTTAAAAACTTCGCGGAGAAAAGAAGTCATTGTCAGAGGGGGCAACTTGGGCAACAGCACCGGGGGAAAGGGAGGAATCAGAGGCGTAGGGGGGGGGAACCAGAAAGTTGTCCGACTGCGATAGACTAACGGAATGGCGCGAACAAAAAGAAAAGAACCTCAACGGAAAAACGGTAAAAGGAAGAGTCGAGAATTGACTAGCCTAAAGGGTGCAAAGCAGAACGGCGAACCTGGGGTATGCGGGAGGAGGGGCTAACGGATCCTCGGAAAGAAAAAAAAACAGAATCGAAACAAGAAAGTCGAGAGACGGCCCTTAACGGGGAAGATACACAGATCAGGGCAGAACCGACTCCACCAAGCAAACGGGATACTGGCAAAATGGAATCAGCAAACTGAAAAAAAAGCAAGATCTCAAAAGCAAGACGAGTGGCAGACCTTTACACTAAAAGGAGGAAAAAAAATTCCGACCTCCGCCCATTGTTGACCGAGCCTTGGATACGAAGCGACCTAGAGGACTCGCACGGAAACCGGATAGAAAAGCATTACTACTCTCGCGAAAGAGATAGAGTCCGGCCCTGGGTGATACAGTAATAAACTAATACCGAAAGCCGTAACCCCAGAAGGGCACCGGGGGGGAAAAGAGAGCTAAACAAAGAGGGGAGGAAAAAGATAGATAGTGGGTTCAAGGTGGCATGTCATTACGGATCTCGGAAGAGGGAACGGCAATACGTATAACCTCGCAAATGAAGGACGAAGTATCTCTGTGAGATCAGTGGAGTCAAAGGGTGAGGGTAGAGAAAAAAAAGGAAATAGATCGGTAAGAGGAAAAAGAGGGGAGTTTGGGATATATGTGAGATGTCCCCGTCGTTTGAGGTAAAGGGGATGCAGCACAGAGGGCGGGAAAAAGGCTAGAAGTGGGCCGCAACAAGAAACCAGGGAAGTGAAGGAGGTTGTAAATAATGGAATTGACAAAGAGCTTCACGAGGTCAATAATTAAAAACTCAAACGCGAATTCAGGCTTTGCTGGCGCGAGATGGCATGGTCAGAGATTCACCACCAAAGGATTGGGGAGGGGGGAAGTAACATGCGGGCTCGCACATTCGGGAGGAGAGGGTGGCATCGGGTGACCACGTAGAGGACAAAACAAGAAGCCGTCCGCGCTCAAACTATTACGGACGCGACTACAACATGGAAAAACGGGCGGTCTTGCGAATCGGATAAGAGTCATTGTTCAATAAGCGGGAAACATTGCCCAAGTTTTGTGAAAATGAAGAAAAAATGGACGCGTCATCGGGGTAAAGAAAAGGTTTAGCCTGGGCATGGGGAAAGAAAACGGACAAAGGGGTGTTCCGTGTAGGAACCCCCACTGTCAAAACACAAAGAAACACACTGCTGAAGCCGAGAATTCGGGCAACGCAGCGAATACTGATGAATCGGCTCGCCGGCACAACTGTACCACGCGAAAGGGCATGATAACCATCGAGCCCTAAAAAAAAAGAAGCGTAAAACGGATGACGGTGTTGAGGGAACTGAAACTCTCCCTGATGCCCTGTCGTGCGGAACGCGCGGGGGGGGGAAACAAAAAACGTGGAAGAACTACAGGAAGCGGTGCGAAAAAGACCTTCAGAGGGGAGGAGTATCCGAGCAATCTAAGGGATGAGGGGGGGGGGCAGTTGGTTTGTCGAGTCGATCGAAGGGGATAATGAGAATTAGAATCTCTCGGGAGGGGGGGGTACCCGCCAAACCAGACCTAATAGGTGGTCAAATGAAATCAAGGGGAAAGAGGGTCTAAAAATTTGATTCAACCCGGAAATAACTGTGTGAGAGCAAAGTCGAAAATGCAGTCGCGACGTGAGCACGCCGTGGAGGACGGAAAGCTTACCCGCGACGAATTCGAACTCGCAGTGTAACGGCTTGGGGAACTATAATGGCAAACAAGCCTCCTACTTCAAGATATAGAAGGAAAAAAAAATATCGACTCAAAGAGGCACCGTAAGGGTACCTTCCAGCAGAGCAAGCGAAGGCTCATCAGCAAAAAGGTACGAGTGGGAGGAGGGGCAAAAAGGTATTCGCACCGCCTTGTCGATAAAGGGGTTGATGAATCAAAAAAAGAAAGAATTGGAAAACAAAAGAAAGAGAACAACAAAGAAACGCCGTCAGCAAGAGGTCGAGCCAGACTCTAAATACACAACCCGACACACGGGGTGTTACTGATAATTACAGGAGGAAAGGCGAGGAATACCCAAGACGAAGAGAAGGGATGCCGACCCAACGTCCAACTCAAACATCGTTCCCATAGAAGAGGCAGTGGAAACGTATCAAAACACCGCGGGAAGTTCCACTATGACTCGTGAGAAACACGATCGAGAGGCCAGAAAAAAAAAAAACCGCCGTAACCGTCTGAAGTCGGGAGCCGGGCATCAACGGCAGTCGTGGAAAAAATAAAGTGTGAGGTAAAAGGAAGTGCTATACTCCCGACCTCTGAGGCAACAATCCCCTTGCGACGGCCGCGTGCCTGGAGAGGAGGAGAAAGAAGAAAGATTCTACAGGGTAAAGGAAGAAATAGAAGAGCCTCTCACGTATTCGCTCCGGGGGAAGGGGAGCACATGAAGGAGTGCCAGGGGGGTTTCACTAGGAAGAAGCGCGACGGCATGGATCATTTTGGTCTGTGAAGCAAGGCGGACGGTAAGAGTTGCAAAGAAAGTGAGCGTGAGTGGGTCTCGAAAAACTAAAAGAGACAGCTGCGGAACTTGGAAAGACGAGCCGCGGAGGAAGGATCGGGGAATCCGACCAAGTTTAATGTAACACCGTTTAACGGATTACCGCCACGTTGGGAACAAAACAAGCACGAGTTGGTCGAGAAGGGGATCTCTGGGTCAGGACTGGGTTGGAACGGGGCAACGGGCAGGAAACTACCTATCTAGACCTCAACAACCAAGGGAAAAATTGTCAGGCCAAGGTAAAATACAACCTCATGACCCACGAGAGCCCCCAGGGAAAACCGTTACTCCTGCCAAACGGGAGTAATCACAAGCCAAAGGGAGGATCCGGGCAAAAAAAGGGCATCCTGGAAACAAGGTGGGGAAGGACCGAGCACGCGACGCAGCACGGGAGTCAAGCTTTCAAGACCTCAGATCAAGGGTTGCTGGAAAACACAAGAGATGTAAGGGGGGATACGGGGGGGAACTAGAAGGAAAGGCCGGCCAAGACAAAACATGATCATCTGCCCTGATCTATGCACTTGAAAACCGGCAAGGAGGAAAATAGGGGAGAAAGAAAAACCAAGAGAAAAACCGCGTGACGTGAGCGGAGTACCGGCTGGGGGGGTCACAGGACCGTCGAATCGATGGACTGACATCCGAAACGAAAACCTGTTCGCTCTGTGCTGTGGGAACGCACGAGGGGAGGGGACTCTGGATAGACGCGCCGGGGCGAACTGAGCTTGGAAAAACGATGAAGAGGAAAAGCAGGGCCATGGTCAGAGTGAGAACGGCGGTGCGTGAGGAGATTTTGGGGACAGGGAAGACTTAGTCTTACGAGAAGAAAGAAGAAGGAGGTCACGGCCCGCGGAAGTGATCAGGAAAAAGACTGCTCCGATGCGGCGCTCGGGTTGGGAAAGTCGGAAAGAAAAAGGGTTCTCCTCAATTTGTCCTCGACGACTTCAAAGCAGGAAAGAAGAAAACGGTTGTGTCTGGGGAAAGAAAAAGGAACCCTCATGCAAAGGGTGTGCTCCCGACGAGTTCGGTGAGGGGGGGCTTTAAGCCAACGACTCTGGAAGTCATGAACCATTCCGGATAAATAAGAAAAAAACGTTAAAGACTGGACGCAATCCGACATGTGACGGCTGAGGCAACTGGAGATGAGATGGGGAAGGCAGGCGGGAACGAGGCCAATTTAGAAGGATCAGAAGCAAAAAAGGGCTTGGGAGCTGGAAGTGTCTAATTATGGCTTTGCAAAGTATATTTCAACGTTAAAAACTGCATCTGAGCGCACGTTCATGCATCAAGAGGGTACCTGAAAGCGAAGACGAAGTACACAGGGGCAAAGTCACAAAAAGCTGCACTCAGTCATCAAAGGCGGGGAAAAAGAGCCCCGTGATATCGAAACAACCGGAAAGTCACCTGCTTCGGGACGCAAACCAGAACGATCAGCTGAAGAAAATCCAAATCGTGAAGAGAAAAAAAGGACCGCGCGCTGCGAGGCCCTATACCGGCCCGAGAAAAAAAGTTGGCACACCGATGGGAAGGAATAAACGGAACGTAGAACACACGCGGTTCACGCACCTAACAACATGGCTCCCTCCGGGCCAGGGTGCAGGAGGAACGACAGACACGAAGAGGTGAGAAAGGTAGTGACTAACCAGCGCTGCGTTAAAAGGTGGACTTCGATATATAGGAGAACACAGGGGCTAAAGAGGATAAGGGGTCGACGGAATCAAGTAAAACGTTTGCGCTGCCGAAACGAGTCGGCTTGCAGCGAAGGGGGTACTTTGGTTACCATGGTTGCCTGAAGGAAACGAACACAGGGAAAAAGGGGTCAGGGGACCCATGATTCTGGAAAAGAGAGAACTTTCGAAGGGAGAATGTCAATTGAACGTGGAACATAATTGGGGGCAAATGCCACCGCAACTGGTTGCCGCCAAATGATCATCTCAAGAACACGAGTGTTGGGATCTAGGGAGAGAGCTCCTCGAATGCTCGGACTGGGAAATCACGGTTAAAGAGGGACAGTAAATAGATCAAAATATTTCAGCATGTACAGAAAGACCTAGGTAGGAAGTGGGAATGAAACAGGATCCTCGATCAGGAGACACGCAAAAGAAACGACGAAAACCAATCTAGCGCATCACGGCAATTGCAAACACAGACTCAGCTTCAAAAAGAGGAGGACAATTCTTCCTCATCAACCGAACCCGGATCGTTACATGGGGGTGAGGAGGTAGAAGAAAACAAAAGGAAGGGATTCCGCAGGAACCAGTGGTCATCACCTTACAACTCAGGTTGACTCAAAAAAAAGAAAAAACCAACAGAGCAAACGAACAAACTCCTATAACCCGGAAAGAAACTGAAGCAATAGGAGCGTGGACGCAAAGAACGATAAACTCAGACGAAAGCCTAAAAAGAAAGTAATTCGAGGGGAATACAGCTATGCGAAAAGGGCAATCATTGACGAAGATTCCGGAAAAACACGGCAACAGTACACTAGCAAAAACAACCACGGAAGAATAACAAAGGGTGGGCAGGTCTGCTGGGATACGAAGAGGTCCTGCACCGTAGGGGAGAGAAGCAGCCGGGGCGAAGAGAGGGAAACTGAGTGGATCATACACACAGTCTCACACAAATCTGACGAAAACCGAAGAGATAGGGGCACGAACTTTCAGGCCAGCTCTGAAAGGGAAAGGAGGGTCTCGGGAATGAGGGAACGTCAGTCACCTAGTGAGCTTTACAACGGCTGGGGAGACGCGTAATTAACAGGGGGGAGGGAAAAGGGAAGTTCGATCACTCATCACGGGACCGGATAGACAGGTCGGATGAAAATAGAAAGCTCGGCTGCGCGAGGAATAAAAAGTGCCAGAAGCGAGAAAAAAGTGGTGGAGACGGTCTTTGCTGTTGGCGATCAAAAACGAGGATCACGGAGCTTAATCTATCCCAACAGGTAGTGAACAAAAGGGAAGAAAAAACAGCGAGAGGACTAAAGGTGGGTGAACACTTTGATCTTAGTCCAGGGGCCACAAAACATGCACGGACGAGTCTCCCGGACAACTTTACGAGGGGCGGCTCAGAATCTGAAGAAAAAAGTCGGACAGGCCAAGTTGTTCCACTGGGGAAGAAAGATAACGTAAATCGCGAAGGGTTAGACTGAAGAAAAAAAGATAGGGGGAGAAAAATAAAAAAAGTGTCCTGTACCATAAGGAAAAACTGGTCCAACGAAAACAGCCGAAAAAAACTGCAGAAAGAAATGGAAGTGAATCTGGGCACAAGGGCCGGCAACGGGTACGTGAGGTCCGGTCGCAAAGCCGCTCGCCACGTTACAAAAGCTTCTAAAACAGGCAGCAATCCCACGAAAAAGAAAAGGGGCTCACTAAAAGAGGCGGTGGAAATCAAAACGTCAACGCCCTGTGCCGTGACCGGCGAACAAGGGACGTGCGTCGCATTCTGGTCCAAAGATAGTTTAGAGGCGCGCTGAAAAAGAAAAAAGCGTCGGGTAGGGACGGTGGGTACGATTCTATCGCGTATTAGGAGGAGAAAGCTCAGCGCTTGTGTGGGTGGCCCAAAAATGATGAGCACGGTGGGTGAAGCAGGGAGGCAAGACACGAAGTAAGCCAGAAAAAAGGACGAAGGTGTGACGTTCAGCAACAAACGTCGGATACAAGTTTAGTCAGGGAAGGAGAGGACTGGTCGGAAAATGAACCGCTTCATCACTCCCGAAGTCAATCTCGCAGTTGAGGAGGAGATGTTCAAAGAAAAAGGAGTCCTACTTCCAGCTCGTACTACGGAGAAGACCGGTTGAGACGCCATGACTACCTGGGAAAGAGGGGGCACCAAGTACAGGCAAAAAAAAGAAAACACGCACGGTCGGGCGTTTGATGAGGGGGTTACACATACTGGAGGGGAACCAAAACGAAAGGCTCTCGAATTTAGGAGGGGGAGGGGAGACCGCGCGTCCTGTCAAGGGGAGAAAACATAACAAGGAACCAAAGAGGGCACGAACGGGGTCGATCAACGGCCCATCACCAGAGCACACCGGGGTGGGGAAGGAAGGGTAAAACGAGTCGGATAGGAGAAAATACCCCAAAGGGGAGAGAGACAAAACATTTATGCCGACCTCCTCGGCAAACAGCAGCGCCAGGGCATCTGTTACCTCGGCTTTACCCAACGTAAAAAAAAGGCGGGAGTGGAAAAAGAGACTGGAGGGCTACAGAAGCCCGGCACAAATAGACTAAGAAAAGGCCTGGAACGTCGACCAGAGAAGAAAAGAATCAGAAAGCAAGCGGTCAATCGTCCACTCGCCGTGTACGATCCTTACTCCCCGAACTAGAGTCGAAAAAATAAAAGGAGACGCAGACGTGATATTCAGCTTCAGACTCGAGGGAAGGTCATGAAACAGCAGATGGTCAGAAGAAAAGGAAAAAAAATCGGTGGGTGATGGTAAGGGACGAAAAAAATGTGAACGGCGCGCAGGGGGGGGCAAATAGATTCCGCTAAATGGAAGGATACATGGGTTTGTCGTTATAAAAAGGAGACAAGAAAGTTCAAAGGAATGCAGGAAAGGGAGTGCGACATCAACGCCTGACAGCGGCGGACTTTGCAACGTGCTCCGCGACTGTCGAAAGTCGTACGCGCCCCACATGTTTAGGAACGCCGGCTACGACCCTCCAGTTAGGATGGAAAGGGGGAAGCACTGATCAGCGAGTTGGAACGTTAAAAAAAAGGGGAAGGGAAAATACTGAAACGGGTCAACGTGCACAAAAA
>Ga0179591_1281992_pt1 | contig 13771 bp, 20 predicted proteins | sample CZOMad2_1_08_16f_FD_182891 | JGI IMG/M metagenome (GOLD analysis project Ga0179591, IMG submission 182891) | Vadose zone soil fungal communities from Angelo Coast Range Reserve, California, USA - CZOMad2_1_08_16fungal (PacBio error correction) | ecosystem: Environmental > Terrestrial > Soil >...
GACATACCCGAACGAAAATCGGGAAGGTGGTGTGCGCTAAGGCCATCCAAAACGTCAAAACGGCATTCTGGCAAACCCACATCACAAGATCGGGAAACAAAAAAGTGTAGTCCCAGTGCAGGAAAAGCATTGGAGGTCAATATGCACAGGAAGAAGGGTGGTTGCGCAGAAAAAATACTGTAAAAGGAGGCCAATAAAGGTACCTTACACTCTAGGGTCCGCGGGGAATGCAGAAAATATTAGTAAAAGGGCGGAAACAAGCACACCATTTAACGATGAAGGCCAGGAAAAGGGGGGGGAAAAAAAAAGCATAGGGAACTAGGGTGGTTCAAGTGTTGTAACCCAAAGGGGGGAAAGGAAAGGTCCGGGCACTGGGGGGACTGGGGAGTGGAAAAAAAAGATTTTGTAAATCTTTAGAGGGTGAAAAAGGGGAAACTTAGTTATGCTTTTGGTCATGGATTCATCCTTGGTTTTACGTATGAAGGAAGCAAGAACAGTTGAGAGCGAGTTTAAAACCCACACTGTGTTAGGTGCAAAAAACCAAAAAGGGCCCCTGATAGGGTGCACAAAAGTGGCAATAAAAAACCAAACCGCGTTTGGAAAAAACGGCCAAAGGGGAAACTGAGGAAAGGGGGATGACAAAACCGAACCTACCGGGGCTAACCCCGGGTACCGCCAAGGAAAGGATATGGAAAAGACAGGCTGGAAAAAATTTGGGGGAAGGGAGGGGAGGTCGGGTCACCAGTTTAACATGCTGGGGTAAATCGCACGGGCCAGTTCGAAAAAAAAACACGTGGAGGGGGAAAAGAAGAGAAGAAGAAAAAAAAAAGAGAACAACGAGAGGAAGCAGCAGTGTGCCAGTTCATTTTTCGGGCCCTGAAAGAGAAGGGTTAAAAGGGGGAAAAGGTGTTCTGGAAGCCTATCGCCCAAAGATCTCTGAGAGAAGTGGTGTCCATGCAATGGGGTGTGCGGGAGAAAAGGAACGAGGGGGGGGGGGGGAAACACTGGGCGGGCAATGAGAACTTACGAACAAAAAATGGCCTTGTAACGGGGGGGGGGGAAAACAAAATCAATCGTATCGAAATACCTAGGAGCATCAAACCCGAAGCAATACAGAGGGAAAAAAAAAAAAAAAACGCCTGGCCCTTTGGAAAGCGTTTACGGGGTTTTAACGAAAGGTTCATCAACGGGGGAGAGGACTGGAACACCAAAAAGACACAAGAAAAAGTGCAAGGTAATGGGTGCGGTCCAGAAAAAAAAGAAGTCGAGAGGGAAAAAAGGGAGAGGGATCTCATCCACCCCAGTCCAACGCAGGTAGGAAAAAAGAAATGGAGCCAATACTGGCCCGAGAAGAAAGAAGATAGTGACCCTTCTGCCCAGGCCAGGTCGGAGGAAGTAAGAGCAAGGCGGAGGCTGAGAAATCATGACCACCGGAAAGGCAAGTGATCTCCTGTATAAGGTAAGTGGTAAAGATAGAAATGAAAACGGCCCCACAGGGCTGGTGCCAGAGGGTGGCAGGGAAATCTTAAGGGGGGGGGAACAACGTGTCCCAACGGGTGGAAGTGATCTCTATACAGAAGGGGCCAGAAAGGAAAAAAAATAGAAGGGGGTGCGACCCGAGGGCACTAGAGGATGCACAGTGAACGAGGATTGTCCAAAAGGCTACACCGCTACTGTGAGCCCCTGGACCGAACCGCTGAGAAGAAAAAAAAAGAGGGGCCGGCCCAGGAGGATGCAATGTGGGGACATTATCTTCCCACACGATGTGGGGAGGCTCGGACGAAGAACACGGGGCGGAAAAGAGGGCAGGTTAAAAAAAAATATAGAGAAGACGGCAAAAAGACCCGGAAAAGGAAGTTAAATCCCGGAAGGTGGTTGAAAGAGTGGGGTTAGGCATCAAGCTGAGAAAGGGAAGGGGAACGGGGGAACGCCCATTTTGAGGCCGCCGAAGCCATGTCGAGGGGGAGCTCACGGCCGCATTTAAAGAAAAGGGACAAACCGAAACCTAAAGACGGGACTACAAAAAGCCGTGGTAGAAACGGCTGAAAGAGGGAGGAAAAAAAAGCCGAAGCGGGCGGCCAAAAACTACTTGCTCACGTCAAACCAGCAGGCCGAACTGAAGTGTGGTCGCCATACCCTCTCCTCGATGTCAAATAGAAAACCTGGCAATATGTTTGCCAGAAGGGGGGAGAAAGAAGGGGGGGAGTCGAAACGAGCAATAAAAAAAACTTCAACACCAAACAAAAAACTGAACAAACAAAAAAAAAAAAACGAAAAACGAGAAAAAAGGAAGAGAGGAAAGTCGTTCGAAGCCCTGGGGTCATCGAAGCACAAGTGTAGTAAAAAAACCGGAAAGCACTAGGGGGGAAAGAAAAAGAGAAGGGAGCTGGGGCGCTCCTGGATGCGAACTGAAGGTTAGGACCCGCTTCCAAGCAAGGAGCGTTCAGAGGAGCAAAAGCAAAACATAAGAAAAAAGCCCGGGGATGTTGGCGCAACAGCTTCAGCGGCAAAGCCGGGGCGTCCAGTCCAAAAGAAAAAAACGGAGGGAAAGGTTTTGTGGGGAAAACGAGTTTGTAAAACAGGAAAGGGAAAAAAACTCTTCAAGAAAAAAAGGACGACGCCCTAGGGAAAAAAGGGAACCTAAGCTAATATTCTAGCATGAAAAAAGCGACTTGAGAATCAAAAAACGTCGTACTTTAAGAATATAGACCAAGGAAGCAAAAAAACCAAAAAAACATTCACCAACCCCAAAGTCTGGGGATTGCGGGTACGGGGGGGGTGTCCCTGCAGGTCATTAAAAATGGGTTGGAAAAAAAAAATGAAAGGACAGCACCTGGTAACCTGGAACCATCAAGGGGCGCATCTCATAACCAAAGATGGGGAATGCGTCCGTTCATCCACAAGTGGAGACTCAACGATCGGTCAAATTTCCTCGTTAAACTATCACAAAATCCCTGGAAGGGCAGGCAAAAGAAAATAACACCATGTACACTGGCAGAATCGAACAGCGGTTCGTCCCCAAGATCCCACGAAGAGTGCCCTCCTGAGGCTTTCAAAACGAAAAAAAAGGGGGGGGGTTTTTAGGGGACACACTGGGACCTTGTCAGAATTAGCCGACACTGAGAAGAAAACCCTTGTGGTTGTGCTCGCGTAAATCAAGGAGGTTGGGCCTGCCAACTAGGGAGCGGCCAACCAAGAATGTTGGCGGGGGCGGGGAAGGACGCCCAAAAAGGGGAGAAAAACCAAATTGGGGGCAATCACCCGGGGTGGGACCATCCATAAAAAAGATTTCAAGATACCAAATCGCGCCCCGTTGATGTACCTCTCCCTCAAACTCCGCCCAAGGGGAAGATAGGTTCGGAAGTTCAAGAGCCCATGTGATTGGTAGGTCCCCCAAAACGAGGCCAAGCAAAGCTTAAAGTAATCCAATCGGGGGGGGGACAGGGGGGCCTCCAGTTGGGAAAACGGAACTAAAAATGTGTAAAAAAAACCGGGGGGGGGGGGAAGAGCTCTCGACCCCCAAAGACCTTCCCCAAACATGTCTTAAAACGGCGAGTCCGCAACAGGCACATACCATGGGCCAGGTATTGTCTTTTGCGATTTGGGGGGGGGCTGAGCGCTCGGGAAAATACGTCCGGCCAGTAAAAAAGGTAAACACGGGTCACAACACACAAACCGGCGACCAGGAACGCAGACAGAAGCCGCGGGGGGAAACGGACTTTGGGGCCAAAACTGGCCAAGGGGCTTTATCAAAGTCGAAGTGGAAAAATCAAAAAGAGTGTGGAGTATGTCGCGGACGGTAAAAACGAATGAGCGAGGAGTGGGGGGGTGCAAAAACGGAGGGAGCACAAACGGGGAGGGGGAAGGGGAGAATTCATGAGATCTCCAACCGCAAATTGGAAAGTTCCCAGGAGGCAGGAAAGGCAGTGAAACATTGTAAATGAAGCTCTGGTCGGGGGGATCATGGAAAGGATACGGACAGGCAATCCAACCAGAAAACACTCTCCCCCACCTTAAAAAAACGGGTGGCACGGGATCTGAAAACGGACTTTAATACAGGAGGGCTGAAGGGTGAAACCCCGGAACCGGCCCTTCCGTATTTCCCAATTCGTGATCGTCTCTTTTGACTCATTCATTCATGTTATTACCGCTGCGTGATGGGGTAGTCCTGTCCCTTTTGTCCTGGGTTCTGGGGTGGAGGGGACGGTGGAGTCAACATGTGGGGTCCCTGTTCTTGCGGCAGATGAACCCCAAGGGCGAAAAGTCGGGCTGCGCCTGTACGGTGAGAATGAACAGCAGGGCCTTAAAAAACCAATGACAAAAAAGTCGGTGTCATCTCCCAAAAGGGAAAGGGGTAGTAGAGAGGTGGTCCCATAAATCCGTTACAAGAAGGGAAACGGTGGGCGGGGCGTTAAGTGGAAGAGGAAATCACCGTGACGGCAAGGGGGGGGGGAAAAAACTTTGGGAGGGCCTACAAGGAAACTGAAAAAAGAGGGTAGGGAAGAAACTAAACATACGTGGGACGAAATCAGATGGTTTAGGGTTTTTTGGCCCCACTGAACTGAACCCATTGGCAATGTTATATGGAGAGAAATCAAACACAGGGCGAGTTTTTCCTTGGGTATCGCAACGCATCTGTTGGTAAAAAAGTGACTGATTCCCCATAGGGAGGGGCTCAAAAACCAAAACAAAAACAAGGAGATCAAGAACATTGTTGCCAAGCAAAGTGCGAAACTAATAAACCATGGGGATAAATAAAAGGAAGAAAAAAAAAAAAAAAACCAAGCAGCTATTTTAAGACCCTCCAAATGAACACTCCAACACACCCCTGAACTGAAAAAATAAGCTTATAGTGTACCAAAAAAACAAGGTAAAAATACAAGAGAAAAAAAAGGGGGACAGCATTGGAACGTTTAGGAAAACAACGCCGTTCAAAAAAACAAAAAGTACCCCGGTGTTATGTGTAAATGAAAAAGGACTCCGTGCCAAACCACGAAGCAGGAAAATACCACACAACCCAGAGCCAACTACAAGTTGAAAATACAAGGGGGATGCAAAACCGTGTGAAACGTAAGGTAAACAAAGAGTGGAAAAAGGGTGGACCCGGTAAACTGATAAGGAACTGTGGGAACAAATTGGTAGTCCCCAGCAATCTTGGGTAGCAGGTTCCTGGGGGGGAGTCGTGGTTTGTGGCGACCCGCTAGAAGGTGAGAGGGTAGAGGGGTAGTAGTGCCCCCAGGGGGGGTGGGAAATTTCTGTGGTGCGATCGGGTTGAAACTAAAAAAAGGAACACACCCGTTGCCCCCTTGTTGGTCCGTATTTGAGAACCACCGTCTCTTGTTGGAGGGTGCAGGTTATGCCTACGATTTGGGGGAGAGGTAAAGGATTTCTTTCTGAATTTTTAGCATGACTTGTTTGTTGAGAGGTTTTTTATGGGTTTCATGTTCCTCTGGCTGAAGGAACAGAGAGCGGCTTGGGGGTTGGGTTGTAGTGGGTATTTTCAAGATTGAGTTGTCACAGAAAGTACCCCCCATCAGGCCATATCTTGGAAAGAAATGGTAAACCCATAGGCGAACGGATATATTGGTGGCATGCCGAGATAACTAGTTATGCCCACAATAAGCAGGGGGACAACTGTTTCCGGAGAGCCAAAAAACGGCGGTGGGGGGTTGGCCAGAGAAGAGAGCTCAAAGGGGCAAGATATGTTGTTTCACCGTGGGCGGGGCATATGGGTGGAGTGGCCTCCTCCCCCGTAAACTTCCCTAGAACCCACCCGACCCAGATTCAACCGAACTTCTTTGGGCTGCCGTCCCTTTAGAGGGGCTGGCGAAAACCACACTGGAAACTGAGTCTGGTGATTCTCTTGCATTACAAGGTACGGGCGACGGGGAGTTATGCTGGAAGGCGGACGTTCTGACTACGGCGGCCGAAGAAGGGAAAATCGTGCGAGGCAGGCCCGATAGGTCTCTCAAACCGTCAGATAAGGACAGAAGCCCGCCCCTGAACAAACCTTCGGTATTGCTAAAGGCGAAGCACACAATCAAAGGGTGGCCGGAGGGGTGGTGGCCCGTGTGGGTAAGGCGGGGATTCACTTGAGAGTTGAGCGGGGGCTGATGGTGAGTTTTACGTGATTGTGGGGGTGGGTGGTTTTGGGGCAGTGAAGAGGGGGGAGTAGAACGCGAACACTCAGAAATGGATTTTCTCTTGAAAAAACGAAAGGAACTTCCTCTTAACTTAACTTCGGGGGATTGGAAAAATGATGTGATTTCGTCTATGGATCGTCGTCCCTCCAAAAATTTCTTCTGCTTGCTCCCAAGTTCGTTCGGCTTTACGGATAAGACAAAACGAATAGGGCTGTTCTTCAGTCCATGATGGGACACTGGCTGACCTAAGTGCAGGGCGAAGACGTTTGGAAACTGGTTCCTGAAGGGGGCGGCAAAAAGAGGCAAGCAAGACAATTGATGGAGTCGGGGGGGAAAAAGCGGCAAATTGGGGCGATCGTCCAAGTCCCGTTGCCTGCAGAGCAAGGGGGCTGGTATGGGGTTGGTTTGAATGAGCGGTGGTTTTCAACACCGAACACGGCGCAGCGCATTCTAGAACAGCCTGTGCTTGATTCACACTACGGAGAAGGAAATGGGGCAGTGGCCAAGGGGGAAGGAAGAGGCTAAGTTGGGGAGCGGGAAATGTGTCAACAAAGACATCAGACAAACATTAAGCCGGCTTCCAATCTGACACAAGGCCCATGGTTTTTTGGTGAAAATTCCACGGGCCAAAGATCGTTACGCCGGACATTTCCGGGGAGACATTCATTGGAAAGGATAACAGGGGGGAAGAGGCTTCCTGCTAAGTTTGCGGGGGGGGGGGGAGTGGAATGCCCAGGGTGGTGGTGGGGGATCGGCAGGTGCCTTGTGTCTTCGGAACAGGGTACCACGGTGGGGGACTGGTTCCGTGGGCCCGCCAGAAGAGGAAAAGTGGTCAAGTTGTAACTAACGGGAGAAGGGTGTAAATTCTTGCCCAAGGTTAGAAAATGTGAAGGATCTATTGGAGTTGACATCCTATCAATATGAGGCAAGGCTTGGGGCAAGCAGAGGAAGTTGAAGAAGCCTTCCTTCAGAAAAAAGTCATGTGGAGGGTGGGTGAAAAAAACCGTGGGACTCCACGGGAAAAAGGGGAAAATCCGAGGAAAGCGGGGGCCCGGGACACGGATATGAGCAGGACCAAACCGGGAAGAAAAACACCCACAAAGCGGGGCAAAAATACAACCTTTAGGGCTAAGGGACAGAAACCGGTGATGTAATAATGAAAAGGACACCACCCAACACGTTTGGGCAGGATCTTGGTGGGTGTCACACCCCCATGGTGGGTGGGTAATGATTTGGGGGAGTTCCTCCACTTTACCTTGGGTCAAAGAGAATCAAAAGGGGAGCTGGGGAAGAATAATCGGGGAAATTGTGGAAACTACCAACACTTTTACTATATCCAACACAAAAGAAGTGGTTTTTGGTGGGTGGTGGGGTTTTTTTGGTTTTATCGCCAGAGAGGGGCAAAAAACAAAACTCCAAAATCCTCCTCCGTGAAGGGCTTGAACTGCTCATTTCTGACCACCTTCCCGTCAACTGGTGGGGGTTCGCTTTCCTCTGGCGGGAGGTGGTGCAACAAAAAAATGTCTTTCACCTGTCTATTGGTTCTGAGGGGGCAAAAAGTCAAAAAACAGCAGTCTTTTTTCATGGTCCGCTCCCTCTGATGTTCAAACCCCGGGATGTCCCCTCATTTCTCAAACAGATGGACCCCTGAGTGAAAAAAAAGATAAATTTAGAGTTCAAAGGACGGCAGTCCCTGTGGGGGTCCCGTCAACCAATGTCCAAAAAATAGAGGTTCTCACGGAGATAAAAAAAGGGATAAAGCGTTACGGTTCAAAAACCTTGTCATCGAAAAAAAAAAAAAACATTCTCAGTCAAACCCAAGGCCCTATGCGGAGCTTTCAGAGGAACGGTCATTTTTGTGTTGTACCCCCCCACAAAACTGGGTCTTCCTGCAAATTCTTGCTAAAAAGACTCCCGGACGGGGGATTCTCTTCACCGAGTTGTTTCTTCAGGTTGGAACCAAACCGGAGTTCCACGGGGAAACGGCCCAAACAAAAAAAGTTTACACGGGCTTAATCATCAAATCGTTCTTCTTCGTCAGGTCCAAGCCCTCAAGATTTTCCTTTTCTGGGACCATAACCCAGACCGTTCACCCCTACGTGCAACCGTTGAAAAAAAAAAAAAAATTAAGGTTGAGATCCTTCACTTCCACATCCATTTTTCTGCAACAGGTTTTGTAAACTAAGGTTCCGTCGAGGGGTTCGTCTGTAGTGACGTTTGCAAAACCGCGAACGGGATGACTCCGATTCCTAGGGGTTGCGCTCATGTACATGATGTAACTCTGTCTCGGGAAAAGTGACTGTTGGGGGGTGGAACCGACTTGGGGGCACCCCCACGGCCAGCACAACAGCTCCTTGTGACAACGTAACGGTCGAGCGGACGTTCGGTGTTTCAGTCGTAAGGTCAGTGGTCATAACGTGGAGGGGTAGCATGATGACACAAAGACAAGGGAAGGAACAGGGCAGCTTCCTCAAAAAAAACAACCAAAGAAAAAGATGAAAGGGGGAGGGGGGAATTGATGACGATAAACATATAAGATCAGACAAAAAAAGAAAAACAGGGGGGGGAGATCCGGAAAATCGGGGGGGCAAATCTCTATCTCAAAGAACAGTGCCGAAAGTTACCTGGAAAATGTGGGAAGGGAAAGACAAAGGTGACCTAAGAAAAAACAGAGGGAAATACAAATGTCCCTTAAAAAAGAAAAGGTCATGGGGGGAAAAACACGACTTGGGGAATAAGAAAAAGTGAAATGGGGGGGGACGGAGGAAAGGCAGAAAAAAAAAAAAAGAGACTTATGGAACAATCTTGGGGGCACGAACGAGAATCACCGGGGATTTCCAGTTGCCCCGTGGCAAACCAATGGGACAAGGAAAAAAGGAAGAAAGAAAAAAAAACTCCCAGGGAAGGAGTGCCCAAGACATAGGTAAAACCGATACAGAGAAAAAAGCAGGATAGAAATATCAAAAGTGGGGGGGGGAGAATCAAGTCAACCCGATCATCAGGTGGGTGGAAGGCGAGGGAAGGGGCGAAAAAAAAGGGGAAAGGGAAACCGGGGCTCACGAGCCATCAAACCCAACCTTTGACACTCAGGAACGGGGAGCAGCAGGGGGGAAAAAGGGGCCCGTTGTGAAGGTCAAAAGAGGAGGGGGGGGGAGCAATTCTCTGGGTCAGCTGCCTTCACGACAGAATTTCCACAACGTAAAACAATAGGAAGGGGACCAAGAAGAAAGGGCTTTTTCGCTCCCGGCCGCTCAATCGCCCCGCTCAAAGTGTCACACTGGCCACAGGAAAACAGGTGATAGACAAAATTATCGCGGTGGCAAAAGAGTGAGCAACCAGATTCCTCTGGGGGTGGAGGGTGGAAAGAAAAAAAAGAAAAAGGAAAAAAAAAAGCACAAAGTTCAAAAATGCCGGCGAATCCCGGAATCACCTGCAGGGGGGGAGAATGAAACCGCAAGCTTCGTCAAGCGGCATAAAAAACCCTGGGGACAAGGGAGTTTGGTGTTGGCTCAGGGAACAACCTGAGTGGGGACAAAAAAAGAACGTCATGCTTGGGAAAAAAAAGATGATGGTCCAAACGGGGAAAAAAGGGGGAAACGATTGTGAGGGGGACCTTAGGGGTTCGTTGAGAATCACAGTGCAGCGGGGGAAAATCTCGAGTCAGGGGACCTGGGGGGAAACCAGGAAGGGGGGGGGGACCTACAAACAATCGAGTTAAGTAGTAGCCAAAGGCGACAAATGGTGTTGGGCGAACAATCCAGCACGATACCTACAACGAATCTGGGGGAGACGAACAGGGGGGAAAGGGGTTCCACATTGAAAGAGTTTGTTTTGGCAAAAGAAAAAATTGTTGTCGGGAAAGAAATCACGTGTCCTGGCGGGTGGGGGTCAAGGGGAAAAAAGGAAAAAAAAGCGCAACACTGTGTTTGGAGAAATCTTTCAAATGGGTTAGGGAAAAGATGGAGGCTGTGGGAAGAGGTTGCCAAACTCAAGGGGGGGGGGTGGGAAGGGAAAATGAAAGAGGAAAAATGGAGAAACCTGCAGTAACGGGTCAAGGGTTGCCGACCTATCATTAATGGCAAACCTGCAGGGGGGCACCAAAAAAAAAAAAAGAAACCCTACTTATGCGCCATTTATCATACCCACAGAGTGGTCCTTGGGGTAAGAAAAAGGGGGCCTGGATAAAGGGGGACTGCAAATAAAAAAGACTGCATAAAAAGACCCCTTGTCCATAAAGAAAGGAGGACAGAAGATGGAAAACGCGGTAGGAAAAAAAAAAAAAAAGAAGCATGTAATCGATAAGTTCGGTGAACACTGCCCCGTAATCAGAAAGTACGGAGAAAAGATCAAGGGCGGAAGAAAGAATGAAATGCACTTAACGTAGACACTCAGCAAAGGGCAAGACGTTCATTGGTCTGGGGGGGAAATGTAAAGGGAAAAATGATATGTGATTTAATGCGGATCGGTATCCCTTAATTACATCAGGACGGAACGAAAGGTGGTCATCCGTGGAAATGGGGTAGAATTCCAGGGGGTGGGGTACTAGATAGACAAGGAAGAATGGAAAAAATTCCCGAAACAGGGGGCTGTCCCCTTTTTGGGCAACCAAACACCGCGATGAGAGGAAAGACAACTAAGGGGGGGGAGGAACCCAAGTCAATGAGACAAAAGCGTGGCCGACGCTTAAGTGTAAAAAAGGGTGGAAAAAGAGAGGGTGGGATAGAGAGGTGCCCTTCATGACAGAAAAACAAATCGTACCCCCACCAAAAAAGGAAGCAATGCAAAGGTTGGGGAGGGGGGTCAAGGCCGGGACAAAACGGAAGAAAAGCCGGGGAATGAGGAAAAAACGACCTTGCAAACCACAAGGAAAGCAGGTCGGGGTCGGAACTGGGGCACAAATCGCATGGCCACGAAAGAAAGAACAAAGAGTAAAGACAGGACTGGCGGGGGGCCTGGGGGGAAGCCGCAGAGGCTGTATCTAATCGAAAAAGATGAGGCAAGGGGATGACGAGAAGTCCCCTCCCGTGCCAAACACCCGGAAAAAAATGGGTCCATGTATGGGTGACAATGAAAAACATCCTATGTAAAAAGGGGGTAAGAAACAAGGGTGGGAAGTAAGAAAAACTATCCTACATCTTTCAGAAAAAAAGAAAAACTATTCTTAGAATACCAAAGGGTTCACGGTCCGTGGTGGGCAGTTGTGACTGAAAGGGGAAGCTTAATGAAAAAAAAAGGGGGAAAGTTCAAAAGGGCACAGGAACAGCACGGCAGGGAATAGGACTAAATCTAACTCTCTCGGAGGGCACTGGCTGTCTCGGGACGGACCCCTAGTGGGGAGGCGAGGAGATCAAGGGGAAAAACAGGGAAAAAGGAAACGCGAACACCATACCTGAAAAAGGGAAGGGGACCGCGAAATTGTGGAATTTGTGGGAGCATCAAATGGGGAAAGGTCTGTTAAGGAGGAGGGGGGAAAGGAAGCGGCATATATCCATTCTGGGGGGAGCGAACGCCCCTGTGAACTCGGGTAACCACAAAAGAAAAGGGTAACCGGCAGGAAGGAAACCCGTGCGGGGAAAACTGAAGGAGGTCCGGGCGACTTCCCTCGACCCGGGGGGGGACGCAAAAAGATTAACCTTTAATTAGGACTGTAACGGAAGAGGGGGGGAGGGCGAATCATAAGATAGTTGGGATCAAAGGGAGGGGGGGGAGGGGTCAGAAAAGAGGCGGGGAGGTGGTGAGGGGGAGGGGGGGGGTGGGGAGGGTGGGGTATAGGTGAAGGAGAGTGACAAGAAGGGAGGGGGGATATGCAGCAGGAAAAACAATAGTTCGTCTGCCAAGTGGTTGCAATATGGGACAAGCCCGCGGGATAAGAAGGGTGAAAAAGAAGATCGAGAGGAAAAAAAACAACAACTGAATAGGAGGACAAGAAGAAAAGAAAGGAAAAAAAAAATGGATTCCTTCGAAAACAGGGGGGAGGTGAGGACTCAAGAAAAGAAAAGGGGTAAAACAAAAATTAAGGAAAAGACGGGTTTGAAGGGGGATGTCTGGGAACCCGGATCGGGATAAAAACGGGTTAGAGAGTCAAACGCTGAAGAGGGGATCCCAACGCCAAGCACTTGAGGAAGAAGTTTGGGGCAGGGGGGGGGGCGCACTCTTTGAAGTGCGGGGGGGCCTCCTGGGTGGCGGTTCAAAAAAAAACAAAAAGCGGTGGTCGGCTGGGTTTGTGGGAAAGAAAAGTTCATTGAATGGCGCGGGGAAACTATCACACAAAAAAGTGGAAAAGGTGTTTCCGAAAAAACACAACAAAAAAAGACGTCAGGAATAAAACAGAAGCCAGAAGAAGTTAATCTCAAAAAAAAAAAGATTTGACCCCCAGGGGTCAACCGGGGGGCATGGTGCGGATTGGCGGTTCCCCACGCCGGTGCAGGGCACAGTGGTACGGGGGGGTGGGGTTGCCGTACGGACCGAGAAAGAAAACGGGCCAAACCGAGAGTCGGGGAAGCAATCCAAAAAACGCGGTATCTGAACGTCAGAAAAGGTTTCAAGTCCCAGCCACCGTTTTGTTTTGGAATGCATAAATGGGAGTAAGCCTCAGGACCCATTGCCAAGAAAGCAAAGGTCACGTGTCAAAGAAAAGAACCCAAGTCTAGTCCCAAAACACAAAGTACAAAGCGAAAAAGTCCTGAGGGGTAACTCAAAAGTCCACGCTTAATAGAGGGGTGTGGTCGGTGGACTCCCAAGGCGGCTTTAGGCGGCAAAAAAAACAGTTTTTGCCAAGTTGACCCGGGGGGGAAGGGGCAAGAAAAAGCGTTGGGCAAGCCAGAGATATAATGCGGAAAAACCCCCCAGGGTGGGGGAGGGGGACAGTGGCGACCAAGGAAAACAAAAACAAACAGCGTGCAGAGGGGAAGAATCAACAACCTTGCTCGCATTGTCATATCGATTCGAGGAAGCCAAACAAATGGCACAAGCGAAGAAAAAAAAAAAGACCGAGACACGTTGACCAGCAGCACTCTTAGAGATGAGCGTAGAAAAAAGACAAAAAAACTCCTGAAAGAAATCTGAGCGGGGGGAAAGTAAAGAGCAGGAAATTTGGGGGGGGTAATAAAAAAAAGGTTTGCTACGGGGGAAGGCGGAAGGGTGGTTATCAGATAGATAAGCTCCATGTATAACGGGCCAGGTCCGGGGGTCCTGACCGTCAAAGTAAATGGGTACAAATTGGAGCCCGGGTTGATTGTGAGAAGCCTGCTGGGACGAATGGTGTGTGGTGGCTGCGCAGGCTCTAGAAAGGAAAGTTCTAAATTCAAAAAAAAAAAATACACATGGGTTAAAAACACTCAGTAAGAGATAGAAATCTGGGAAAGTCCCCGCTATTTGGGGGTTCAAGAACTTGCAAAACAATTCCGGAGCGGAAATCGAAGTTTTGCGGCCTGGGTGAGCATGGGTTAATAAAGCATAGCAAAATGGCCTTTTAAGGTGGCAAAACGGTGCCGGGGGGGAAAAAAAAAAAAAACCTGGTTTGGGGAGTAAGTCGACCTTTTACCATGAGAGAAAAAGAAGCCAGAAAGCTTTCCACCTGGGGAAATTCAAACCAGTGGGAAACCTCGGGGGGAAGGAATGTAAGGAAG
>Ga0179591_1277879_pt1 | contig 13770 bp, 18 predicted proteins | sample CZOMad2_1_08_16f_FD_182891 | JGI IMG/M metagenome (GOLD analysis project Ga0179591, IMG submission 182891) | Vadose zone soil fungal communities from Angelo Coast Range Reserve, California, USA - CZOMad2_1_08_16fungal (PacBio error correction) | ecosystem: Environmental > Terrestrial > Soil >...
CATTTCTGTATAAAACTAAGGACGGGGGGTAGAGCGTCGCGGCCTCATCAACTTCTCGTAACTACCATTATCAAACAACCAAGCATGAAATACGCAAAGGGGAAACAATCAACCAATCCTACTCTGAGACCGACCTTGATGATTAACGGATATAGAACTAGGAGGGGCCACCTGTGCTCTCGAGTTCATGGTGTAGGCGGAGGCATTCCTAACGTGCTTAATCAGAAAAGGATAGTCGGGGGAAAGGGCACATCAATGGGCTGGCTGGATCTTCCATAGGCTCGTTGCTGAAAAGGGGGGGGATCGAAAACGCGGAAAGGGACAGAAATGGACGTCCGGGGGAGGTAGAGCGATCTTTATGGGTAATCGGGATCTCACCAAAGCTGTCGGAGAAAGAGAAACTAGGGTAGGCTTGGAGATGATCTACTCAGGGGTCAGCAAAAGTGATGATATGCCTTCTAATTAGATCTGGACGGATAACCACGGAAGAGAGCAAAGGGTAACATTAAAGTTACCCTGTAACAAGGGGGAAGAAAACAACGAGGGGGGGTTTTTTTGGCTACAGCACCTTGAAGTCCGTTAATGTGAAACTTAGCCGAGACCAAAGGGAATAGGGCAAAGAGAGTATTCAATACTTCTACCCTTGAAAAGCACCCGAACGAGGGGGGACTTCAGAGAAACTTGACGTCCTTTAGAAAGAAAACCAAATCTGGCGGTAGCCATCTCTTCCAGGGAGAATCAGACTGAGGTAATCCACAAACTGCGCGAGAGTCGTGGGTTCTTGAAGAAGAAGAAGCAAGGAGGGGAATCACCGTACTTTTAAACCCGAATCACTCAGCTATCGAACGAAAGAGCCGAGATATGATTGCAGGAACAGGGAAACTTGACCGGGGCCTCAATGGCTTGGGTGAACTCCAAAGTCCCTGGGCAGGGGAAAAAAAGTAAAAAACAAGCGCACTAGGCACTCAAAGAGAATCATTGGAACAGCGGGGAAGGGGGGGCCTCCCAATGTATGTTTCGCAAAACGAAAGTAGAAAAAGCGCTGAAATCTAAACTGAGAACAGGCGGTTTGGGGAAACCAAACATCGTTGAGGGGAGAACCTGGGGAATTGGGGCCGGAAACGAAACAAGCATAGTCCCGGAAATCTCCATCGAGATCATGGCTAAACATGGTGGAGGTATAGGGAAAAATTTCTAAAAAAAGACAAACCAGGGGAAAATTAGATAAGGTAAAACAATAACACATGTTCGTATAAATATGTGGTCAAGACTATGACTTAGGGGAGACGGGAAACTTTCAATTTCTCGCAAGATGTTTGTGTTTTGGGGTTGACCAGAAGCCGAGTTGCGCTGATTGCGGGGTCAGTGGGAAGGGCGCGTTGTTCAACAACCCACAAACAAAAAAACCCCCACACAAAAAAAAAAAAAAAAAAAAACCCAAAGAAAAAACAACAAAACCCCACAACAAACCAAAAAAACCAATAAAAAAACCACAGCCCCACAAAGAACAAACACCACAGCCCAAGACAAAAAACAAAAAAAAAGAAAAAAAAACAACCCCAAAAAAAAAAAAACCCACCCCCACCACACCCACAAAAACCAACACCCATATACACCAACAACGGAGTGAGGGAGAAACAAAATAAAACCAACATGTTACCATTTACATCATGTTCAGGAAAGCCTCCTCAGGTTATTGTTCCTCTTTCTCTTAGGTAGGAGTACTGGGGGGGGGGGCCTTGTGCCAATCTTAGGGAAGTTCAAGGTGATAAGGGTGTATCTTCTATAAATAGGCCTATATAGTCTACAGAGACAAGATGAGATTGATTCAAGTGCCAGCCCGATCCTACTGGAACTCTCTAGAATAAAAATTGAAGGTACAGCATTTGTTTGACCGGATGACGAGACAGAGGAGGCGGGTCACTGCGATTTACGTCGGGGGGGGAAAGGAGTTTAAAAGAAAGGACCCCGCAAACGTTCTGGGGGGAGGGTAATGGAACGCGGGGGCATCTGCAGGGGGCCGGCTTAGTGTGAAGCGGGCTTCGAGATAAAATAGCGGAGATTGGCCAAACAATGTAAAAGGGGGGAAACGGCGGGAAGTTCGCTGTTTAGAAGAGTCCACGTGGAAGGGTCTGGGATCAACAATGGGCATAAAAAAGATCCTCCCTTCCGAATTAAGGGGGCGTACCCAAGTGACGTGCTCGGGATCTAAATATCTGAGACCAAAAAAGGGGTGAAAGGAAGAAATCGGTGGGGAAACATGGAGCCATCGGGAGGGATCTCTTTCCTCCCTCTCTCTTTTCGACTGACATCAGTTTCGAAAAAAAGCAAGAGAACAGCTACCGCATTAACTGGCCCAGTTTCGAAGGGGAAACAGAAACAGATCGTCGCCTGGCTCCGCGAACAAAGTGGGAACTAGTCCATGGCAATTCTCAGTAGAGAGGACAGACCGGAGAGACAGCGAGAGGTTTTGGGATTTCTAAGGTTTGATAAGGGGGAGAGGACGGAAAAAACTTGGGAAGCCGGCTAGCTTTAGGTCCCCCGTGGGATAAGCGGTGACATCCACCGGGAGAGGAAAAAGACGTTATTCAAACTGGCGCTAAGACTCGATCACAGAGGAGATCGATCAAGATTAATAAGAAAAGCAAATAGTGAAACCTGGGAAACCGGCAAGGGCAAACGGTGAGAGACTACTATCTTGATCGTCGGGATTGGGCCGGATCAGAGTGGAACCTTCGAGGGGGGGAAAAGGAAATATCTCACTGAGAGGTTGAAGTGAAACCGTCCAAACGGGCCCCTGGGATTAGTGGGACAGCTCCCCTGACAAATGGTGATCGGTGATCGTTCAACTGGACGGGTTAACATGGGTAGGGGGAGACGTTAGCAAATGGGAAAAGGATCATAGGGAAATGAACGAGCTTGGGTATGGCGGCTTGCTGGTACGATATTCATATCAAGAGGACGAACAACGAAAGCCGGGTCTGGAGGCTTGACGAAACACTGAATCACGGAAGGAGGGGGGGGGGAAAAACTCCGCATGGGCCTGATAAGAATGGGGACGCCATTACTGTTTTAACCTCCAGCGGAAAACTTCGCACACCGGGGACAGTCGTGGAAAAAAATAAACTGGGTTTGAAGAGGAGGTTCCAAAAACATCAGGGACTCTCCGGAAAAATGAACCGAGGTTCAACCGCAGGGGACGCTCGGGGTAGTTCCGTTGGGATTGGCCTCTGGGGGGGAGCGTTTGCCTCGATTGCTAAAAGCGAGTTCAAGAGGGGTATAAAACAGGGGGGAGGTCGAGAAGAGAAAGATCAAACTGCTGTCAAAATAGTAAGCGCGAAGAACTGGGAATAACGGGCACGACGCAGCAGGACTTTGCGTGTCGCTTTTCTAACGGAAAGGAAATATAGACTGGAAAAGTCAAGAAGGGACTGAGGCTCAGCCCTAAGGCACCACCCTCGGTCCAGCGCGTAGAGGGAATTAGAACATAAAAAGAATCAGAAACAGGATCTCACTGGCCATCTAGTCAGAGGGGAGGTGTAAAAAATCAGAGAAAGTATAAAAAAGCGGAAGGGAGCAGAGCTTTGCAAAAGCCATGAAAGTCAGAGGTTCATTGCAAAGGGGTGGTGTAACACGGAGATTTGGCATTGCGGGAGCCAAAGACAGGGTCAGCGGAATGAGGAAATATCTTTAATTTTAGCCACCGTATTCGCTGACAGAGGAGGAAGAAGTGTTGCGGGGAAGAGAGACTCAACAGACACCAAGGGAGGAGACAAGAGAAAGAAACGACTACTTAAACGAAGGGGACTAAAACATCCAGAAGGAGGGGGGGAAAACCAAACGCTCGCGCGCCAAGGGCGAGTGCTATCCACTTTGTAGAAAAGAATAGAAATGTTACAAAAAAAAACATGAAGTTCCAAGGCAAATAAAAAAACGAGGATAATCCAACGATGAGGGGGGACAAAAGCGGAAATGGACCAGATTGAGGGAGTGGCACTGGAGATCGAAAATGGGCCGATGGATAAGGGCGCAGAACGCTGGACAAAGTTAAAAGCCAGAAAAACTGAGGCCGGTATTGATTCAAAAAGATCTGTCATGGAGGGGAAGACGCAGGCGACTATTCCCAACTGCCATGATGCAGGAAGGGGGAAAGGGAAGGTCGCATTACAGCGAGGAAAAAACTGGGGAAAGGACCGGCTGGGTCTGAATTCAAGAGGATGCGAAATCTTTCCAAAGAGATCATAGCAGGGGTTCACTGGACTACAAACCAAAGTCCAAAAGAGAAAGGAACAGCCCCATCAAAGCGGGGAGCGGGACGTGCAAAAAAAAGACGTTGTAAGGAACCCGCTTTTTCGGGAGAAACAGTGAATAGACATTGGGCTGGGACGCCTTCAACTGAAAAAAGAGTGCAAACCAAGTGTTCGTCCACTACTGGGAAAGGGGAAGGAGCAAGATTGGGGGAAAAAACAAAAAAAATGACTGCTAGGATACCTCAGGAGGGTCGACAAATCTCGCCGTATGTGAGTGGATTGAAATCCTCTGCTCTGAGACTGGGGGGGTGAGGGGCAGGAGGGAGATACTCTAGGGACATCACCTCGCAAAAACTAACGGGTCTTGCGAAATCGGTACTTTCCCAGGAATAAAAGCAGAGGGGTTACATTCTGCGCAAATTCCTTACCGTGACAAAAAAAAAGGAAACCGTAAACAACGAAGAAAAAGAAGAAAAAGTTTGTGACAAAAGGTTCAAAGAAGCGAACAGTGGTGAGGGGGAGCGCTTCAGGGGGAAGTGTTACATTGAGACTAGGATAGGCCTAGGGACTAATCTTCACCAGAAGACTACTACTGAGAAAGGTGGACGGCGCATGGGCAAATCACACGATCAAAGAAAATGCTTAGTCTCGGCTAAGCGGGGAGCTGTGGGGAAAAAAGGGGAAAGGAGACTCTGTTGCCTGTTTCTTGATCTCGGACCCAGATGGGGAAAAATTGACGGGACCATAGAGAAAATAGGGTTCGAGAGTCTTGAGGGGGAAACTTAGTCACCTTCTGGAAGGGGGGAAAGAAAAGAGTTATCAAGGGATCCCGATCAATGAAATTCAGCGAAACTTGAGAAAAAAAACAGCCGAAAATAGGGGAGAGACAAGAACAAAGGAAACTCGCGGTAGGAGGAGTCAAGGGCTGAATATCAAAGGCGGATAATTTCGAGAATCAGGGTGGAGGGCGGAAAAGGGAAGCAAACTTAATTGCGGGAATCGAAGCATTGAGAAAGTGAAATGAAATGCCTGGCTAGAATCGGAGATGGAGTCGAAAGAGAAAGGATAGGGCGGCATTAGGGGAATCGATTTTGTAAAAGGGGGGTTTTAGAAAAAGGGGGGGGTAAGCCAATAAAGAGGAAAGGACGGGGGAAGACCTACTTGGATCAAGGGAAAAGGGAGCCACCCTTAGGGCGGGAAGGGTCAAGCGACGGTTTTCATAAAGGGGTCATTAAATACCCGACCTTCTAAGGGGGGGGGGAAAACTTGAGAGAACATTCAGGTAAAAGCAGCGACGGGTAAAACCTGTTAATGTGGCCATCAGTCCAGAATCCAGCTCACGACCCTTAATTAAAAACGGGGGAAAAAAGAGAAAAACCAGAATAGAGACTCGTATGACAAGATAACCGAAAGGAAATGAAACCAAAATGGGATACCGGATCATCTTGGAAAATGAGGAAAAGGGACAACTAACAGCGCAGGAACAAACGGGAACAGCGGTCAGAAAGATAAACAAAGGATACAAAAAACTAAAAAACGAAAAGCAATTCAGGAAAGGGTCTTTCCGCAGATTGGAAGTCGGATCGTGCGACTTGGAAAAAAAAAAAGGACCTAAAGGGAAAGCTTGAATCGGGAAAAGCAGGAGGTGGATAGGGCGACGGAGAACAAATCAACTTTAATCCTAAGGGAGGGGAAGAACTCCAAGGAGACAAGGTCAAAAAAGATCATCCCGCAAAACTATGAAATAAAAGAGGAGAGCTCAGGGAAAACTGGTAATCTTCGGGCAAGAAAAAAAAAGAAGTTCAATAAAGGGGAATTTAGAACCTAAGGTCGCAACAGGAAGGAGGGCATGAGTTTGAACAAAACGGGGGTCGATAGAAACCCTTATGGATTGTCTGTAAAAACCGTCGGGACGAGAAGGGGCCAGTCCAAGAAAATCAGGCGTTCTCGCGAAATGGGTCGGGCAGGGATCGGAAAAAAAGAAAAAAAAACGGAGGATGGAGGATTTGAAAGGGTACGACAAGGTTGCGGGCGCGGGGGAGAGAGAGAAGAGGAAGATACGTCGTGGGTACGACAGGGAAGAACTGGAAGATCTAGAAAAAAGAGTGGGTGTTTTTTTGAAAAGAAGGCCGCATGTTTTAAGGTGGAAGCTTCGGAGAAAGGGGCCGTAAACGGGGGAAGCTCCAGGTCGCAACAGGGCATGGCAATGGGACAAAAGAAGATCAAGGTATGGCCTGGGTGCTCTTTGAGGAAATTGGTGTGTTGACACTGGATAATTTAGGAAAAGAAATTAGTAACAAGTTATCCTGGGAGAGGACGGCACGCATCTTATGAGGTCGCATAGACAAGATGAGGATTGAGGGGAATCAAAAGGGGAAACGAGCCAATTATACTTCGGAAAGGAAGAAGGAAGAGAGAGAAGGAACCGATTACGAGTCAGGGGGGATTACCTCGCGGGGCTACAAGGGCCCAGGAAGAAAGGGCGTGGAAGCGGGGATTGCGGGAGATGAAGAATGACTGAAAGGGCCAAGAGTTACTGGTGGATTTAGGGGGGAGTACTGGGGATACTATATTTGAAGAGAGGAAATTGGGAAATCGGAGGGGGGGAAAGGACGGGAATCAAATAGCTCCAGAGGGAATGGAAATGTGTAAAAGTAGGCAGTGAGAGAACTGGATACTCAGACCGGATTCCGCAATAAAGGTACAACTGAGGCGGATCATGCAAGGGGGGACGGAAAAGAGGGATCCTCAAGAATAGTAACGTCCCAGTGCAGTGATAAAAAGGGGAAAAGTAGGGCGGCCAAATAAACGTAAGCCTAAACCTTGACGAAACCTGTTACATAACATCATATCGCCGTGACCGAAATAGAAGGGAGGCGCTTCAATGAAAGGCGAGCCAATCGAAGACTTGAGTTTCAAGGGAAAAAACAGGAATCGGAAAAAAATCCCTTCAAGGCTTCTTTGAATCTCCGCGACACCGCGGAACATAGAGAGCAAGAAAGGGGGGCCTTCGGAAGTAGGAAGATAATCCCTGAACAAAAAAGGGGGATGTTGGGGGGGGATGGGGCTCAGGGTTAAATAATTCTGGTTTTGTTAGCCGGGGGAGAGAAAGAACGCTTGGGGGGGGGGCTCGAAGGAAACCCGGAGATGAATAGGGGAGAAAGAAAAATGAGCTGAAATAATAACTATGCCTTCAAAATGTTGCTCTCTCGATCAAAAAAATCAGGACGGGAGATCAAGAGGGAAAAAGACAGAAAAGAGGTGGGTGCAGAAAACAGCTGCGGGGATGGCTAGGGGGTGACAAGCATTCTTATCTCATGATGGAAAAAGCAGAGCAAGACCAGGAAAGGGGGGGTGTGCTAAAAATATCTAGTTGTAAGAGCCTCGGCAACTGAAGAGGTACAAGGGTTGGAACAAAAAAAACAGAAGAGTCGCAACATCTTTGGCGGGGGGGGAACAATCTCCCAGGCGAGGCAAAAAAATGGGGGGGATTTACGGGGAAGGGGGAGGGTCGTGGAAGGGGTGTAGGGGGAAAAGGAGGGCCGGGGAGAGGGGATCGGGACGATTTCGAAATAACTTAGAGCGCTGGGGGTCGTGGGAATCTATCTCATAGAAAGAGACGAATCAGGAGAGTACAGGCCGGGAAAAGGGTCAAACCTACCGAAAGTGATGGGGACGAAACGACGAATGACGAGGTAAAGAAAGGGGAGGGAAAAATCAGGACATTTGTCAGAAAAATTCCCATGAACGTCGTGGAGGCAAACGGATAATGGGGGGGGGGAGACGTAGGGAAGCTGAAAAACTATCAAATCAGAAGGACTGGGAAAGGTAATTACCGCGGGGAAAAAGCAAAAGCAGATTACTCGTAAGGTTTACTGTGAAGAAAAAAGAAAAAAAAAAGTGATTGGGGACTAGGGGGGAGCTCCGAGAGGAGAGCTTTAAGACTTAGGGGGAGACTTGGTGGGGAGAGGAAAGTATAAAAATGCGTAGAGTGACTCTAAATAGGTGATACTTTCCAGAAGATGGAAGGAGGGAGCGAAAAAATAGAAGAGTAGCTACTAAAAGCGAGAGAAGGGGAACTGAACACGAAAACCGGAAAAAGCGACAGAACCGCGGGGGAGGCCAGGAAAACGTTCGAAAAGAGCCATCGGCATACGCCATCAAGAGGTTGAAGAGACGCTGAAGACGAGGAGAAAAACTTGCGTCATTGGGTTTTGGGAATGGGGGGAAAATAAAGGGGTGAAAAAATGGGCGGAAAAGTGTCGAAAAAGGTAGGCTTTGAACTTTCCATTCAAAGTTATTGGCCCTTGTTTGGCTGTTTCGATGGAAAAAAGGAGGGGCCGGAAAAAGGGGTGGCGGATCAGACCTAAGGCTGTCTAAGGGGAGGACTCAAAAAGAGTGGGGAGGTTTAGGGATGGAGCAAGTATAGCTACCTCTCAAAAAAACGTCGCTTTGTCTGACGAATCGCACAACAACACAGGAGGGGGAGGGGGGAGAGGGGGAGAAAGAAACGAAAAAAGAAGAAAAAAAAGTAAGGCACTTTGAATCAAAAAAAAAAAAAAAAGTGGAGGACTCCAGAACTCAAGAATCGGAAGGTTAAAAATGAAAACGATCCCCATCAACGCACGGGGGGGGGGAAAAAAAAAGAAGCACAAGGGTTAAAAAAAACTCAGAACGCGACGCATTCGAAAGAAAGAAAAACTGAACAGGGAAGCGTGATAGACGCTGATTTTGGGGGGGGTCAAGGAAAAAAAAATGTACTCATATTTGATCAGCGCCCTATTGAAAAACGAAATGATTGATGGGAGGGAAGAAAAGGGGGGGAAATGGGGCAGGATGGGAGAAGAGAGCCAAAGGGGGAGGGTTGTAGTGACGAGAGGCCTAGGGGGGAAAAAGGAAGAAAAGCGCTATGAGTAAGCGTAACGGCGCCGAATATGGTCAAATCCAAGACCTGCCAAAAGGCGTAAGAAAGGAGGGATCATTTAGTCTTTCGATAATTAGAGGGAAAGAATCTTTGGGGTGACCTTGATGAAACTAGGCCTGATCCTAATCTAGGAGAAAAGCTTTAAATCCCGCTTCGCGGGAGCAGACAAAAAGGAAGGGGAAGATACAAACGAGAAAAAAAGAAAACTACGACCCCAGGGAGAAAAGGTGCTTAAGAGGCGGGTTCAATTTGTGGAAAAAGGTTTCATCGGACCAGTCCTTCGGCAGGGGTAAAAAAGAGAGGACAAGGAAAAAAGCAGAAAACAAATGAGGGTCAAAAAGGTCAAAGGTAAGAAGCCGCTGGTTCACACATGGAAGGCAATAATTATGAAAAGCGTGCAAAAAGGCCGATAATCCTCTGCAGTGTGGAAGGGTGAGCGGGGGAGACCAGCCTCCCTGAGAGGGAAAAAAAGACTGGGTTGGGGGAAAGGCTTCTGGACAGCGAGTTGGCTATCACAAAAAATCATAAAAGAGGGTGATGTGAAATGAATGAATTTTCCCGAAATAAGAGCGTGTGAATTCCAGGACGAGACGGGAAATCAGGCTACTTCACACGGCTCGACAGTCCAGGAACTCAAAGAAAAATTTCAACATACCAGCTGGGTAAAAAAGAAAAAAGAAGGGGGATAATTCACGTAGTTACCGGATGGACCACAAGGTAGAGGGCGATTAAAGAGAATCTCCTCCAATAGGAAAGGCTCCCGAATCATAAAAAGTAAAAGAAAGAGGACAACAATGAGGACCCTTCGGCGACGCAAGGAGGTTGTAAAAAGGGGGGGTATACAGATACTCTGCACGGGTTTTGGCCTTTTATTCAGAATGGATAGGGGGGAGAGGAAAGAGGCGATAAATTGGTAAACGTAGGTTTAGGCCTGGGAACGAAAAGGCAAGGTGTTAACAAAGAGTCATATAGCAACGGGGGAAAAGAAAGACGCGAAAAAACGTCAGAAAAAGGTTATGAAAAAACGCAGAGGCAAAAGGGAAAAAGCAAAAAAATCTCTCTCATCTCCTTTTTCGGATTCCGAACGGCAAGGGCACATTGAGTTCTAGATTCATCCCGTCGCGGAGGAGGGAAAAAAGGAAAGCCCGTCCCTGGGCGAATGTCTGCCATGAATGCTGGTAGAGGCCTCGGGGCAATAAGGATTGAGGGACGAGAGAAAGAGGGCGAAGGCGGCAAAAAAAAATCTTTTTTACAGGTTTGCAAAAGGGGGGAAGGGAGGATCAAAAAAGGTATCAGGGGGGAATCAGGCACTCGCAAAGAGACAATAGGGGGTACGCATACTTCACGGGAACGGATGGAGACGTGTTGTAAGGAAAATTCGAGAAACGCAAGGGGGGCTGGAAGAATCCAGAGGGTCAAGAGCACGTGTAAGACTTAATCGCGACGGTACCCCTTAAAAGGGGAAGAAAAAAATTGAGGAGGGAGATATCAATTACGGAACGAATTCAAAAATCGGGGAGGAACCGAGCCCCGAGTGTTCAGAAGGCAACGGGGCTCAATACGAAAAAAAAAGGCAGGGGAAGCCGATCTAATTAACGGTATCAAAACCGATCGCGGACCACGCAGATCTTAGGCCACGAGCACGCCGGAGGGAAGAACAAAAACTGATCTGCCTAAATGAAGGAGCTGGGAACTATGTGAAAAAAAGGAAGGAGGAGGGGCGCCTTTGGATTCCTGCACGAAACGCAGCGTGGGGGGAGAGCGGGGTACTGAACCCACTAGACGCCGGGATCGGAGAGAAGTATAACCCATTAAACGGACCGGCCGAAAGAGGGAGAAGGGAAAATGACCAATTAATACGTGGCTCCCTCATCACTAATACCATTAAGGCGGCTCAGGACATTAAGCGTTCCCGGTCCTCCCAAATGCTTGAAAAAAGACCTCTGTTCCTCTAAAAAATGAAATAAACGTAAAACTAATAGTCCGCAAAAAAACAAAACGCTTTCAAGGAAGACGGGGGGGTATTGGAAAAGGGGTGAAGGGTACCGTCGACAAAGACGTAAAGAAGGAAAAGGCCACTACCCAGAGAGTGATAGTGCATGTGTGAGTTCGTACAACTTATCTCTCAAAAAAAACAAAAGGGGGGAAGGAAAGAGGATGACCTATACACACCATGGTTTCTCATCGGAAAGAGGGGTGACTGGTGGGACGATTACGGTCGTGTACAGAATTGAAATACCCTGTAGAAAGAGCAAGAAGAGGGGGTGTTGTTGGGGGGGAAAGAAAAAAACAATGGAGGTACTGTGTGGCCAGGCGAAGGTCAGCCCCTGGGGGCGGGGACCTTTGAAATGAGGGAACGGACCGAAGAATCATGAGGGGGCAATAAGGTGAGCAGGTGGTGGTTGTCCCGGTATCATTAGTTCTCCAAGAAAGGAGGAGGGATTTGATGTATAAAGCGAAGAAAAGGTCAGGGCCTGAGGGTGATTGGGAGGAACGACCGAAAAGACAGTTTCGGGCAAAGGTCAAGGCCAAGGAAATATCTGCGGCAATCCAGATCCAAATGGATCGTCGGGAGAAATGGGGGGGGGATTCAGAGAGGCTTCCTCTGAGAGGAGCATTAATGGCGGTTCGGAGAGGCGTTTATTAAAGTCTAATATAGGAAGGGAACAACTCGTCTTTTCTTTCCTCCCGTATGAATACGAATTTTGCAAGATTACTTTGGGCTTTAAGTAAACCGTGAATTACCGGCGCGGATAAGTGAGCTTGACAGATCCGGGGGATGGGTCTTGGCATTTAAGGTGGGGGGAAGAGATAAAAAGGACACTGCTCCTAGCGATGGGATTAACCAGGGAGAGGGTCAATGTCTGGATCAGAAACAATTTAGGGGAAAAAACTAGAAAAAAGAAGGAAAGGAAGAAGTAGGTTACAATAAGTGCTCGTTTAGAAAAGTAGCTGGTAACGGTATATCAACCTTTGAATCCTTGGAAAACAGGTCTAAATCTGACTGGAAAGAAAAGAGATGGAAGGAACTCCCGTTTTCGACTTGAAACCAGTCCCGAAGGGCAAAGAGACAAGAACGAACCAAGTTCAATGTTTAGGACAGAAAGGGGGAGACTTCGAAAGTCCCTCAAGCATTGGATAGAGAGGAACACCTGAAATAGCGCTAAAGGTGGGTCAGGAGTTCGGTATCCTTAAGAATGCATGTAAGCGAAAAGATTTTGGGGGGGAAGGGGAGAGGTAATCTTTTTGGTGTTGGACTAGAGAGGACCTGCGTTGGAGTGCAGGAGAAGGGAAGGGAGGTGAACCCAGTTTACGCGTTAAGCAAAACAATGAAGTTAAAAAAGGGAAGAAAGCTTTTGAAACGCATTGTTCTACGGCAGAGACAAAATAGGCGGAAAGGATAAGATAAGGGGAAAAGCTGCAGTGACCTGGGAAAAAAAAGGCAAGAGGGAGGAGAGAAGAACACTAGTTGCGTCGTCGGATGAATGGCCAGGTTCGACGGAAAAGGGCGGGGCGAGACGGAGAGAATGAGAAAAACTTAAGGGCTTTACTCAAATGTAGAAGACATCAAGGTGAGAAGGAAAAAAAAGAAAGGTGGCGGTTAACACCTACCGGAAAAATGGTGATCTTTGATCGTACCGGGGACGGGGCAAAAGCCTGGGAAGGAGTTAACCGGGCAAATGGAAAACGCGCGGAATCGGAATAGAGTTCGAACAATAACAGGGACGAGTGGAAGGGGTGGAGAGGTTAACTATGCACTACTTCCTAACACACATACGGATGCGGATCCGAAAAAAACACGGAAAGGACAGGATTGACGCAACGCGTATGGCATTGAGCCGCCAGGCGTTTTGGGGGGTGGGAAAAAGACAGAGAGGAGCAACTACCGTATGGGAAGAAAAACTCTCCACGGGGTTTTCGAGTCGGAAAGGCCCGAAGTCACGATAAAAAAGAGCGAAATACTGGAGCCGAAATGCGCGTCACAACATATGGAATATTAAGAGGAGGGGGAGGAAAGGTGGAGAAAGGTGTTGGGGGAAGTCTTGGATATGCCTCGCTTGGAGCATAAGCGGCGAAGCGTGAAAAGAGTCGCCGGCTGGGACTTCGCGGGTGAAGGATCAACAAGAGACATTCAGCGCTGTACACTTGCATAAGGAAGAAGCATGGCAAGGGAGGGGGGGAAGACATTTACTTCTCTCCTCTTCTAACGCTCTTGACATCGGTAAGACGTTGATGAATCGAAATAGAAGCGAAAACCGCGGAAATCTTGTAGACTTTAACAGCTGGAAAAGGCCCCATCTTATAGCATAAAAGGAGGTCAACCTCAAAAAGAAGTGAGAAAGACGCGAAAAGAGGCAAGTTGCATTGAAAGACGTGCCATTATCCCTGGGAGTAAGGCGCCGTAAGGCTTTGCGACGGGCATCCTTCGGGAAGGGCCGTTGGGGGTAACACATAGTGAGGGTGTGTTGCCTTGCAACGTTGAGTGAGACCCACCATAAAAAGAAAAAGAAACGGAACGGGGGAGGGGGGAAGAGGAGAAGGCTCTGGAGGGGGGCTGTATGCCACCGACGTCGCGGTCGTGATCCGGTTGTCAGG
>Ga0179591_1279702_pt1 | contig 13768 bp, 16 predicted proteins | sample CZOMad2_1_08_16f_FD_182891 | JGI IMG/M metagenome (GOLD analysis project Ga0179591, IMG submission 182891) | Vadose zone soil fungal communities from Angelo Coast Range Reserve, California, USA - CZOMad2_1_08_16fungal (PacBio error correction) | ecosystem: Environmental > Terrestrial > Soil >...
CGCGAGTCGTCTTGGATTGACGGCTCGGATGTTTCCTAAGGGCTCACCAAGGTTACAGAAGTACGAAGGAAGGGCGACGGAAGTTCGGGCCATTCTATTGTGGAATGTGTCACTTGAATGCGAAATCGGATGGGAAAGGATTTCAAGGCAGGAAAAGCAAAGGGTGCAGGGAAGGACCGAAAACTCCAAAGGAACAAAAAGACATCAGCGCGTCCGGTCATGCCGGGGCGCGGGAATATACTAGTCGCCTAAACGCGGAAGGGGGAGAAACATGAGACAAAGGGCCACAAACCAACCACAGCGCAACACAAGGGCTGTCAAGGATGGGGAGGGACCACCGCGACGGAGGAGCCATCGGTCCGGCTCCCAGGTCAAGATCCTCTCGTACCTAGGAAAGCGGTCCGCAAGTAGCCATGACCAGAAACAAGCAAAATACATAAAAAGGGGAAAACCGATCCAGAAAGTAGAAAAAGAGAAACGGGAAGACCAGGGCGCAAACAGGGCTTATTGTGGCAGAATCACGATTCATGAACGGAATCTCCAAGGCACCGGGAAGGAAACCACCAGCCGCCAGGAGGGATGTACTTTTTAAGGAACTGGACCATGAGAAATTTTCGTCGAGAGCAGAAGAAAGAAGCAAACCTGGGGGTGAGGTAAAGGGCAGAGTAGTGGCAAAGAAAATCGCCGCGGGACTGAACTGACACTTCGCGATGGGCTTGAAGGCCAAGTTACCCAAAGAATCGCTCACCCCAAAAACAAAGAGGGAGAAGGGGGTGGTGACACGGGGCACGTAACAAGGCAATAGAAATGAGGTTCCAGTAACAGAGGGCACGGGAGAATCAGGGCGGCTGGTGGGCAAACGAAAGGAAACTAAAAACAGAAAAAAAAAAAATCTGAATCCCACGCGGACCTTCGCGCGCCGAAAACGGCAAGATAAATGGTACAAACTACACAAAGACCAAAAAAGGGGGGCGACAATGTAGTAAACCCGGGGAAGAGAGGGCTGGGAGACTTTAAGAACGGGAAAAAACCGGGCGCGAGAGGGTGCAAACAAAGTCAGAGAGCAGAATCGGAGTTCTGAAACTCATTGGGGGAGCTTCGGGCGAAAAAATGAGCGCGAAAGAATACACGCTATCCCCTAAGTACGGAAAAACAACCTTCGTTCGGACCACCACCAACCACCAAAACAAAAAAAAGAGAAAAAAAAACAAAAAAAAAACAACCCCACACCAACACAAACACAACCACAAAAAAAAAAAACAACACCCACCACAAAAACACAAAAAAAAAAAAAAAAAAAAGGAGAAAAAAAACAACCACCAGGGGCGTTACAGACGTTCGTAATTCCCTCAGATTCGAGAAGGGGAGGCAAATAAAAAAATAGTAGAAAAACCGCGCTCATTATGACACTCGTGCCGCAATAAAGGAGGTCTTAATGAGGACGGGTATCGTTGTCCGGGACATGTTCGAGAAGACCCGCACGAACCTGTTTTCAGCCCCCTTAACAAAGGCCCGACATCATAGAGAGAAGGCTCCAACGAGGGGGGGTCAAACTACACATCGACTCAAGGGAGGCAGTGAATTGGGCGAGTAAGGAAACATCCATAACTAAGCAGGAAGGAACGATACGAGTGGAAAGAAGAAGAATGAGTAGTACGAAGTCCGAGGCTCCAAACGATGGCCGATAACCGGAAAACGGTGGACTGCTAAGAAAATCGAACATGAAAAAAGACGCCAACCGGAAAAGAAAAAAGGCAATGGCGCCGTGATCGAGGGTGTCGTGCCGTAAAACGAAGGGGCCACTCCATCCTGACAAGGGGTTTTGTAAAAGGCCCGCAGTAAGGAAGGGGTGTGGGGGGGGGTCAACCCATTCGCTCAAGCAAGGGGTATCAAACGGCGCACGAGGATCACGAACGCGACGGAACGAAAGGGCAGGGTAAGAGCAGCCAGAAGGAAAGAAGATGCGACTCGTGAAATTGGGGCCCAGGTATTGGGGCCTTCCCTTCGGACAATGGAAAAACCGAAAAAAAATGGAGGATGCTAAAACAAAAAACGTACGGCGACAGGGCCGCAATAAAAAAAAAAAGGCCTCCGGTGGAAGAGGAAGATTCGACGCCGCAAACTGCAAGCCTGGTAGAACCAACAACAAAAGGAGAATCCCAAAATCGGACGGAGGAAGGGGAAGGAAAAAGGCCAGCAAAGGAGGGAATGCGTTATATTACCACACTCGGGAATCCCGGCAAGGTTAGGTGCATTTTACCAGTTCGGAGGAAAAGGCGCTAGACGTGAAAAAAAAAAAAAAAAAAAAAAAAAAAAGACGGGAAAAGGAGGGGCGGGAACAGAGGAGCGAATGGCAGGAGCGGAGAAGGAGGGGTGCAGGGGTGGAAAGGGCGGAAGTAGCGGAGCCAGAGGGCTGAGATAGGACTACGCCGGGGGGGAGAAAAAACACCAAAAAAAAAAAAAAAAAAGAAAAGGGGGCGGGAGAGGTGTGGAGAATTAACGAGGGACGGGGAGGGAGAGGGGGGAGAGGGGAACCTGTCCCCGGGGAGAGGGAGGGGAGAGGGGGTAGGAAGGGGGGAGGGTTGAGAGGGGAGGAAGGAGAGGAGAGGGGACGGGAGGGGGCGATAGAAGGTGGGAGGGGGGTAGGGGGGTCAGGAGGGAGAAAGGGTGAAAAGAGTACGGGAGGGGAGGGTGGGAGGGGAGGCCAGAAAAAAAAAAAAAAAAAAAAAAGGCAAGCAATACCTTTCCGAAATTAAAGTGCACCGGGCAAAGTATGAGATGCCACAAGAAAGTCACCGTAGGATGGAAGCGAGTCGATCCATGACGCCCAGGGTTTACCTTAAGCGATGGGTCCAAATCTGGGACCAACAATGAGGGAAAGGCACAAGACGGCCGGGGCATGGTGTGGGAAAGAGAGAGGCAATTCCACGAAAAAATCCAGAATTTCAACGACTTCGGCGGCAAACGGAGGGCAGTCGGCGCGAGCGGCCGGGCGCACAGAAGTTGTAACGCGCACCGATAAGTTCCGTGAGCGAAGTTTCTGGCGGCGAAGCAACCATAAGAACGATAAAAGGCCAAATGGCAAAGTTCCGGAAAAACTTGCGGCCTCGTCTACAGCACCAGTGAATTCAAGGAGACAGAGACTGCGGCAAAAGCGTTGAAACGGTTTCCAAAAATGATGGGCTGGGGGCATCGATGTCAAGAAACAGCCAACTTAAGGCTGACAACCTGAGCAGGAACAAAGATAACGAGCAGAAGCCTCTACGGCCGCGCTTGAAAAAAAGGCATCTCGGAAGGGACTGTGTTCAGAAGTGACAGCAGCCTTTACAACGGCTAAACAACGGAGGGGATGGGGAGCCAGCATGGAGACGCGTCCGTAAAAAAAAACGATAGGGGTTCAGGAAAAAAGAGCACCAGGGGATCATAAAGATCAAAATTCGATAACAGAACTCCTCCGACTATGTCGATCAAGGAAATGAAGGGGAGCGAAAGAAATAACGATTGATGGGTAAGTTAGCACTCGGGGTAAAAAGAATCAAAAACTTGGGTCGTCTCGAGCAGCGTGGGCGACTTTTTGAAGGAATTGACAGGAAGTGGCGTCCGCAGTCGCGAAAGATATCGGCGCAAAAGGTAAGAGGCTGTAGGAAAAGTGTTGCTAAGGGATGAATTCCCTTCGCAGGAGGGGACTTAACGCCGACCGCATCTCCTCCAAAACAACTGAGAAGAGTGCAGGTAGAAGTCCTTCACGACCAGACGCGAATTGAAGGGTGTAATCAACTGAAGAAGGTGGCGGGTGGCACTAAACTGCTCGAACAAGCTTTGCTGATCTTTCGTCCGGCTTCATCGAAAGTAAAAAAACGGAGAATGGGGGTGTCGCTCACTTAAAGGAAAGGGGCAAACCGGGACTAGGGGGACAGTAAGAGTCCTCAAAAGACCATGGTAACTAAAGAGGAACACGGCTGGGAAGGAGACGAAAACGGATAGGAAGGGCATGGGGAAAAAAAGTTGCTCATAACGCCGGCATCACAAGCAAAATCGCAAAGAAGACGGTACGGTTGCGCCGCATATGGCTCGCGTCCTGGCTCAACATCCTGCCGCTGAAAAAAGGGTGGCGGTCAATCAAAGAGAGCACTGTATCAATGCGAAGAAGGCCCCCCCCCCACCCCCCCACTTATTATGGGCCCAGGATGACGAAGTAAACGGTGGAATGCCGACGGGTGGGGTGGAGAAAGACCCGCAAAACGTGGGGCAAAAGCGGTCCGCCTTATCACTGGGGGTACCATAACAATAGAAGACAGCGCGAGGTAAGGGCCCGAGAGACATCGGAGGACCAAGGACGAATTCGAAAACCATTTGGGGGGGGAACATCAGGACGCGTCAAGCAGGCCAAACGAACGCGCTGGGAAGTGCATATAGGCCAGGGCGGGACGGGGCGAGAAAAGAACTCGCCGGAAAAGGCGCTCCATAGACGCGGCTGCGAAAAAAACTCACGGGGAAACAGACAGAAAAAATGGGGAAAAGATCCAAAAAACAGTACGCAGGGGTGGCGGGGACGCGGCGCCGAGCACATAAAAAGCAGGATTTTTCGATGAAAGGCCCGCGCTTCATATTGGGGTGGGAAAAGAGAGAGAGGAAAAAACCATCTCTTCAAGGGGAGGGTAGGGTCTGCCCCGAAAAAAAAAAAAACGAAAGGTGAAGAGTCTGAGGATCAAGAGCCGACCCGATCATGAGACCTCGGGAAGTAATTCCGGACCATGGCCTTGCGGTCACCTGCGAGACCCTACGAAATGGACCCACAAAAAAAAAGTTGGAAGACCTGCTTGGCGCGACAAAATCAAGACAGAACCGTGGACGGGAATCAGATCAAAGTCTGCGAACAAGCAAGAGCCTGGTACGGAGTCGACTCGCACAGGTAAAAAGGAAAGGAGCAACGTAAAAGGAAAATGCGAGTCGCGGCGTTCAGATAGGTTAGGGAAAGAAATCAGGGAAACGCTAAGTTGAATGCGTGTGCGGAAAACCCGCCCGGAAAATGGCTTGGGTATTTCGGGTAAAAACAGGTAGTACGCTGACCCAGTGTGGCGGAGGAGGGACAACGAGCCGAAGGTGGATAAAAGGCGTACTCTCCACAAAAAAATGCCAAGTTCCCTACCGGGGTTAAAAATTACACTTGCAAGAGCTCATCGCTCGATCGGTCCCTTCACTGGAAGGGGAGTGATAATCAAAAAATTGAATCGGCCGCAGGAACGTTGCGGGGAAGGGACGAACCTTAAGAAAAAAAGGGGGGGGGAACGATCTTCGCGTCCCCAAAAATAAATGTGGGATCGAAAAAAAAGAATAAAAGGTAGGGATTGGTAAAAGCAGAAAGGGGACACACAACGCACATGAAACACTGCACTCGATTTCGTCGAAAAGGGGGATGAGTTATGGAGGTATATGATGCTCAAAAAGAAGTTTCGAGCGAAAAATAAGTTTAAGAAGCGAACATAGTTGCCGGCAGGAGAAAAACCCCTCGACATTACCTACGAAACGATGCAGGGGATCTACAAATTGCATCAGGAACAGAGTTGATAGAGCCGATGAGGATCGAGACCTCCACAAAAGTGGGGGAGACGAATACTGGGCGTCGCAGTCGCAGGAAAGGGAATCCAGAGAAGGATTGGAGTGGAGAGCGGGAGGGGGGGAGTCAAGAGAAACCGCACTGGCTGGGGGACTCAAACAAAACTAAAATAATGAGAACGTAAGGCAGGGAAAACCTATAAGTTGAGGGGGGGGGGGGCAACACTAGGTTTTCAAAATGCAAAAAAGCTGTTGATAATGAAGTTCACACACACCTTCCGAAAAAAAGCCTTGCAGGAGGGGAGGAAATCGCAATCGACAATATCTCTATTGAAGGAGGCGAGAAGGAGGGGCAAGCCGCCGCAATGCAAGAACATCAAGCAAAAGGCGAGAACAACGAAAAAAAGGAAAAAAAGGTGCGACCGGTGAGAAAACCAAGTCCGAGAAAAGGCCAGAATGGTGGCCAGGGAATCAAGGAGTAAACGGTCCCCTGGACGCCAGTTATAGACAAAAACGTTCGTGGAGGGTTCCAGGGAGACCTTGGAGGGGACCTGAGGGTGGGGCGCAGGGCGGAACAAAAAACAGAGTCGGCAAAGAAAATCAGAACGACAGTAAGCAAGAAGAACCGAAGGGGGAATGGGAACTTCCTTCGATAAGGCCTAGTCCATCCGTAACCATAAGGGAAAACCACACTGGAGGGATTAAAAAAAAAAAAGAGTGCGGGTGGGGGGGGGTAAAATTCCCGGGCCTAAGAAGGAGGAAAGGTAAAATTCCAGGAAAAGAAGACTCAGGGAGGGGGAGTTGCAAACACTGGCATGTAAAGGGGATAGTTCAGGATCCAAAAATCTTTCGACGCCGGAAAAAGAACTAGATTGGGGGAAGACGAAACAAAGCGGAAAGGGCTGAGTCAAAGGAACCGGGAAGAAAGGCTTTCAAAGAAATACGTGCGGACCTAACAAGCAGAAAGGGATCGCGAAATGGGAAAATTACTTAATAGGAATAAGTCTGGAGGAAGGTTGGAGTCTCGATGAAAAAAAAAACTCGCTCGGCGAAGGACGCTAGCAAAACAGTAACGGAGACAAGGATCAGACCCCGGGCAGCGCCGGCTCAACGGACCCTCCCGGTGACAAAAAAAGGGCAGTTGGCGCGGGAAGGGAGGACAACATCTGGAAAGAAAATAAAAGGCAAAAAAAGAAGCCTGAGAGGGCGGAAGCAAAGAGAAGTCAAGTACAGAGCGGAAGAGGGTGGGTGAAAAGCGGCGGGGGGGAGGTGTGGGGTTTCACGAGAAAAAAAAGCAACGTAGGATGGAAGCCTAACACAAAGGAAAAAACATGAAAGGAATAGGACAGCAATCAGTCGGGAACAGAGGACACACAGGACTGGCCAGCATAATCTCGACAAACGGGACTAAAAGGGGCGATAATATCCGAGCGCGTCATCAAACAAGGAGAAGCGAGAACGGGGCTAGAGGGAGCGACTAAAAAGAACGTACTGCCGAGGGAAGGCGAAGATTGACTAAACAGTAGTCTGTCAGCAGGAAAATGAGCGAGCAACGGCGCGACGCGCCAGAAAGACAAACGATAAAACAAGTGACCGAAGAAGATCAAATTTAAATGACGGAGTGACGCGGTAAGGCACAACTAAATCCGCACCCGGGCAGGAGTGTTTAGAAAAGCATCCCGCGGATGGTTGGCCAGAAGGGGGGCGAAACACCAGAAATGGCAAACAAAGGCGCATGATCCCCAAACCAAAACCAACTGAAGAAAAGGGGAATTCGGAAAGGAAGGTCAATGCCCCCCCCCCCCATCCAGGGCCAGATGGGGTCGAAATGGGAAAATAGGTCTAGAGAAAGGGTCGAAAAGAACGGGAAAAAGGAAGGGAAACAAGCCACTAAACAATAAAAAAAGGAGTCCTGCGTATCCAAAAAGGGCGCAATAGCGAGAAAGAAAGAGAGGAAACGCCGCAAACCATTCGAAAAACCTGCGGGTCCGAACACAAAAATAGGAGGAGGGAAAGAGGGGATATACTCCCTTAAACAAACTCTGGCAGAGACACTGCGCTAAAAAAATGGAATGATAGGGGAAGGGGAAAAAAAACAAAAGAAATTGAAGGGCGAAAAAGAACCACAGAAGACCCTGATGTGGGGGGATTTTTTCGGGGGGAAAAGGGGAGTTGCAAAAATACTCGGGAGTTCAGAAAAAGCGGCTATCCGAAAGACAAAAAAGCAGCAGCCAAAAGCAAAAGAGAAAGAATACAAAAAGTGACAAGTTAGGAAGGATGAGAGATGGGGAAGCGGTTGTACGCCAAGAAGTGAGTAAGCAGGGGTAGGGAGGGATGTATGGGATGGTTCGATTTTTTAGGAGGGAGTGGTGGGATCAATGAAGATGGAGTGGTCTGGGAAGATGCATAGCGAAGGCGGTGGAGAGAGCGGGACTAAAGCGAGAGAGGGGCGCGGTGGGGGGGATATGGTTGGGCCTGTGAGTCTAGATTGGAGAAAGGAAGGGATGATGCGGCTCAAGAATCAGGGCGTTGAGGTCGGTGAGTAGTTTCGTAAGATGGATTGATGGCTGGAGAGGGGAGGGGGAGAAAGGAGGAGGACGACAGGGGAGAGAAGAGGTGGTAGAATGGGATAGGGGGTAGGGAGGGGGTGAGGGGTGTGGAAGGGGGGGGGGAGGAGGGAAGAGAGTCTGACAGTTGTTTAAGTCCACCCCCCCTTTCACTCATACCTGGTCCAAATGTCAAAAAGAAACTCTCCTCCTAATCTTTTCTGAACAGAGCTCGTCTAACCATCAGAACCCGTTCTGAACTCTGAGTCGGAACATGATCAGCTCCGTGCGCGGCCTTGACGTTGAACCTTGAAACCTGGTTTCCCGCGAGGATAAAAAACACCAAGGCGCCTAAGGGGGAGACACAATCCTGACACCGTGCTTAGGAAAGGGCCTCGCTCGTCGCACGTTTTCCTCTAGAAACGCCCAGGACAAGAAGCAGCGGGAAAAGTTGTGGGCGAGTCTGTTCTGGGCGAGCATGAAGGGGGTCGCTAGCGGAAGGTTCCAGCGAGGCAGCTGGCGCTACTACTCGGCGAATAGGATTTTCTCAAGTCTAAAATCGGCATTACGAAAAGATTTCGAAAGGAAAACAAGGACGTTCTCGAGAGCGTAAAGCATGATGACGAGAGAGGGGGTTCAGTAATCTCATACAAAGGGAGAGGGGGGGGGGGGGGGGGGGGGGGGGGGGGAGGCGGGGGGGGGGGGGGGGGGCGGGGGGGGGAGGGGGGGTCCGTCAAGGGCGTCGGGAGTCGTCTGCGAAAAGAATCAAAGGGTGGACTTGAGCGGAAAATGGGAAGGGACGAGAGGGAGGGGGATGCAGGAGAAAAGAGGAGGAGACACGGGGTGCCGGGGGTCGGATCAGAAACCAAACACCAAGGAACACCGAGAAGGAAGGAAGGCCTCAAAAAAAAGCTTTAGAAAAGGGGGAGGGACGAATGCTGTGGGGAAGGAAAGAGTGCCAGAAGGGGTGAACACACCAAACTTCACAACGCCAAGGGAAACGGGGGAGTGGGCCAACTTAACCAATCAAGGGAAGTGCATCAGTCCTTCGTCGAGGCTAAAAAGTCGGGGAGGGAAGGGCCAGCCTAGCAAAGAAACCAGATGTCAGGTTCATAACGGAACGCAGACCGATGGTCCAGCGCATCAGAAGAAAGTAAAGGGGTGAAAGAAAGGAGGAGATCCAATGGCAAGGGAAAATCTAAAAACGCCTCACAAAGGGGTGACGTCCTTAGTAAACCCCGCAAACCACGGCGGCGTCTTTGAGGGGAAAAATACAAGGGGTCTGGAGGGGCGACCGAGAAAAGGAAAGATTGTTTCGCAAAACAGGGTTGGGAAAAAAAAAACCGATGCAGGCGGATGCAACAAAGGGGGGAGGGCGTAGGGAAGGAATTCCAGATCGATAGCCTTGAAGGACACACGGAGGACACCAAAAACATAGAGCAGCAACGGAAGGGGAGAGGGGGGGGGGAAAAGAGAGGGTGTGTAACGAAGGGGGGAGAAAGACCGTCGCGAAGGGCAGGTTAATTCCCCCGACTACAAGGAAGGAAAATTCTTGCCTCAGATCAACAGGGGGAAGATCACCAGGGAGCGACCGCCGCAAGAAAGACATTTTCATGGTTAAAGGAAGCGAAAAGCATCTGGAGAGGGGGGGGCGATCGTCTTCTGAATACAAAGTCGTCAGGCATCCATTCCAAAATAAACGTGGCGGATGGAGGAATGGTCACCGGTAAGAAGGGATCAGCGGCGAGGTGGACTGTAGGAAGGGAGACGGGAACGGAGACCAGGCTCTGCAGCTAGTACTCAAGTCAAAGGCCTAACCGGACGGAAGAAGAACTCGATAAAAAGGGATTAGACAAAGCACTTGGAAAAAAAGGCTGTTGCCACGCGGGAAGGTGGGACTGGGTGCAAAACAAGACGGATACTCCCAAGGGGGAAAGCAAGAAAAGCTGAAGGGGAATCGGAGCAAATATAAGAAGCAGGTCTTATCGGTGATCGTGTGTGCAGGACGCAGGGGGTTTGAAAAAGAAAGACCAAAAGGGACGTGTTTTCCGAACTGGAATCACTACCAATCCATCAAACAGCAAGCATCGATAATGAAAATCAGGACCACAAAGAAGGGAAGCAAAACAATCAAAGACACAAGGAGTCGGTAATAAACTTTGGGGGGGGAGAGTACAACATCCTTCGAGGCATCAACCGTAATCAAGCGAGAAATGGAAGGCTGACGAAAGAAGAGTGAAGGGGAGTAAGCATAAAAGATCGCCGACCAGACGTAAACGGTATGCTGAGAACGCGCGCGAAAAAAAAAACTTTCGCTGAGCCAGGACGACATAGCGCCCCATACTCACAAGCACGAAGGGAAAACGAAGAGGCTGAGGACTCTGTCGGGGGACCGGCGGCGAAACGACTGGGGCCACTCAAATCAAAACCCGGCAGGAGTGGTTGTCAAAACGCAGGCCGAGATCGTCAAGAGGGGGAAAAAAGAGAAAAAAAGTAGTGAGGAAGTAAGAGCGGGGAACCCGGCGCCGATCTGGTCCACCTCACCGGAACGAAGGAACGTAATGCAGAAAAAGTGTAAAGAAATAGAACAGGCCCAGTAGTGAAATTTGGACCGGACACAGGGAAGGGAAAAGCCTTACTCGGGTGCCAGGTCGGCTCCCGGTGGAGAAAAAGAAAGAAAATGGGAAATGTCACAAAAAAGAAAAAAAAAAAAGTACCGCACAGTGCTGACGGCAATACCGGGGAAAAGAAGCTGAGAGAAGGGAACGTAATCTTCACCGATCTCAGAACCTAAAAAGAATCCTGGTACGGAAGCTATCAAAAAAAAAAAAAACGGAGATGAGAAAAAGAACCTCCAAAAGGGGGGGGGGCTCGACGCTGAGGGGAGGCTGGAGAAGATCTGAAGATGACATCCTGCCACGGAGAGCAAAGGGGGGGGGGATTAAATTCGGCCCAGAAAGGGTGCGCTCAAACGAAAAAAATAAAATGGGGTAGTGTCGTTGGATTTTGAAGGGTGGAGAGGGTCAAAAAACAGGGCGCTAGACAGGGAAACTTAGAAAAACAAACTTAGAAAAGGGCCTCAATACCTGGGTCCTGATTCAATCAAGAGGATGAAGAAAAAAAAGACGATACTAAACGTCCAGAAGCTCACACCGGAAGTAGGGAAGAAAGATCCATATCGACCGACAGCGCCTTTAACGGAAAAAAAGGTGAGCGGGGGGGGACCGAATCGCGGGCCCAAAAAAGATGAAGGATCTAAGCAAACAAATCAGCCTGGTGTCGGATGTGGGAATGCGCACTCAAAAGTGAAAAAAACAAAACAAAGACCCACGGGAAAGCGAGAGTGCGGGGCAACGGGGAGGGATTCGTTGGGGAGAGGCGCGATGCGCCGTAGGGGAAGAGAATGGGAACTCCGAGAGGAAGTTACAAAAGAACCGGCGATCGGGGAGTTGATACTAGCCGCCATCAGCTTACTAAAACGATGACTTTTTCGACCACTGTAAACGCCCTAAGGAAGACGGCGTGAAATATCGCAGAGTTTCGTACTAGTACCCACAAAATAACATAGTGACCATTGGCTTCTAATATTATATGATGCCTACCTTGGAGAAAAAAGCTGGGAACTGAATGGGGCGCATAGGATGGAAGGGGGAGTGTAAAGGCGGAACGGCAAAGGTCACACAAGGAGTGCTGGGAAGGAAAAGAAGGCAGAACAAAAGGGGAGCAAAAGAAGTCAGGCCGAGAAAGGGGACGGCCCAGCTGCTATGGCGAGACAGTCGTACAGGAGGTAGGACAAGATGGGCAACAGCAAAAACCGAAAAGCCAAAGTCTGATCAAGTGATTAAACACCTTCCCTGACGACAAAGATGTCCGGCAATCGCGTCCTGCGCAAGACTGGTCGATCGCGGCAACGTCAGACAGCCATGAGAAGACATTCACGGAAACAAACGCCAAAGAGGCCAGAGGAAAAAAATGGCGTACCGGGTGAAGAAAAAGTGCGCAAAAGATGGTGGAAATACAACGTAAACCGAGCCTCGGGTTGTTGCCGTACTAGGGAACTAACCCCCGCACTCCCGTCGTGAGCGGTCAGGGGAGTCCTCCTGTGTTCGCACGGCCCAAGGATGCAAAAGGAAAGGGGGGGGTTTTGCGGTCCGATAATTGCGTGGAGTTGGAGGAAGCAAGATGCGCAGAGGGGAAAAAATCCCGGAAGCCAAAAAGGCATGACACAAACCGGCAAGACTAAAAAAACCACATAGAAAAATAATGGGGGTGTGGCAACGGGCCGAGTCAAGCCGAAGAGAGATGTCAAGTTCCATCCACCAGGCGACAATCAGTGCGGGCTTTGCCTAACATACAAACGGGCAGGACGAGAGGGTCACTAAAAAGAGTTGACGGAGTCGCAAAGGCGGCCGCGAGGAAAACATGAAGTTCATGGTGAAAGGACTAAAAAAAGAAACACGGAGGAGCGGGGGGGGGCTAAAAAAAGGAAAAAACAAGAAAGGCGTGAATGATACTTTCTTCCCTGGCCCAATAAAAACCGGTGTCTAGACCTTGTAGGACAAAGAAGACGGAAAAGATGCAGATAGGAGTTCCTGGTATGAAATTGGCTCGAGGTGTGAAAGAGGCCAGGGAGGATCCGGGGAGTCACGAATAACAGTACGAGAAGACGAAGGAAGGGACGCGGACTCTCATGGGCGCAGCTCCGGCGAAGTCGAAAGAAATTGAACAGCAATGCGTTGGCGATAATTGGTACAAAGTACCCTGTATCAACAGCCTTCTGAGGGGATTCCTATAATGAACGTGGCCGAAAAGGTAAAGGCCGGACTGATAGGGAGGGGGGGGGGTCCATATCAGGGTGGTGGGAGAATACCCGACAAAGTGCGATGCAGGGTGTCCAATAAGAACAACTGACAAATAAAAAAAGACAAGCAAAAATTGACGCGGGATACTGCAACGACTAAAAGACAAAAAGGACAAGGGACAAGTCGTACTCCCAGGTTGAAGGAGAGTAAGAAAAAAAACGACGCAGCAAGAAGGCGAGCTGAGAATCCAAGACAAAGCAAGGGTTCGGAGCCCTGAGGCGCCGAAATCAAAAAGATGTGTCCGATCGCCGGAACATTCATGTAGAGGAAGAGCGTCGGAAATTTCGAGAGCAAAAGCGGAGACAACTCACGAGAAAACAAGGGCACGAAAAGCGACGCAGGGGGAAATCAGGGGGGACGAGGTCGTTGGGGAAAAGGAAAGCAGGAAGATCAAAATCCAATCCCGGCAGGTGGGTTGAGGGTTAAGAAAAGAGGCGAGGGGGTGGGGGGGGAACCCGCATCGGGAAACACCATTCAGATGAAAGGCAAGTTCACATTGACGCGCCCGGAGGGCTGAGGATCCTAAGAAGGCCGAGTGTGAAGTCTGGCGCCGAAAGTATCGCGCATCCGAAGAATAAAAAGAGGCGCCGCAGGGGAAGTAAAGTACGGCACCCAAAATGGAGGGGGAGACTTACTCGCAAACGGCTAGCCATTTGCCTCCAATCCCGAAGGGGAGAAAACAGTCAAAAAAATAAAAAAGGGGCCTGGGCAGTGCGGGACCTGCATACCACAATCAGCTGATAGCGTCAAAGTCATCTTCCCGAGCAGGAGAAACAGGCACTAAAAAAAAATGTCCGGGGAGAG
>Ga0179591_1282261_pt1 | contig 13768 bp, 18 predicted proteins | sample CZOMad2_1_08_16f_FD_182891 | JGI IMG/M metagenome (GOLD analysis project Ga0179591, IMG submission 182891) | Vadose zone soil fungal communities from Angelo Coast Range Reserve, California, USA - CZOMad2_1_08_16fungal (PacBio error correction) | ecosystem: Environmental > Terrestrial > Soil >...
CATCAGGATTCCTAGGTAGCTTCTCCTGGTTGCTGGAGGAGGCAGGTCTTCTCCAGACTTGACAATAAAGCTCCTCATGAAACATCGGGAAGTCGCCGCACAAAAAGGGATGAAGAGGCACGTACAAAAAATTCCCAGGAAGGGGGGGGCGTATCCCTTGGAAATCTTGGGTCCCTTGGGGGGGGGGAAAAAGAGAATATAAGAAGAAAGGTTACGCAAAGTCGCAGCGGGGGGGGAAACACATTTTGATTCAGTCTAACAGGGGGGGGGAGGAGAAAAAATCAACGGCTTTGAAGGCTGTTCCGCCGCGGCGGTAAAGGACATCATTAACTTGAGAGGAAAATGCTTGCATCATAGGTGGGGAAAAGGCAACATCCGAGGGGGAGTAGACTTCCGGAGGAAGGGGGGTGTGGTTTTCGAGGCGGTGTACAGGGCAGAAAACACAGGGGGAAAAACGAGGGGGGTTTGGCTTGGGAAGCAGGGCTGCCAAGAACCATTTCCCACGGACAAAAAAGTGGCCGAACGAAGGAGACTCGCAGACTTGATTGGTCGACACACTATCTGACCATCGGGAATCAGGTCCCCGGGGGGGAATCGCGACAGGGACAGAGGGGGGGGCGACAGGACCTTTTTGTACAGAAAGAGCGAGGGACATGAAGAATGACATCAGAAATCATGACGCTAGAAAGGTAGAAACTTTTATATCGGAGGTTTACTCGAGGGCTTCCCGGTGCACCTGAAATTTTCAAGCGGGAACAGGTTTGGCAAGGGGGGTTCAAAGGGGTCTTGCCCGCGGACATACGTCACGCAGGGAAAAGGGCGCGGAAAAGATTTGAGGGCCTTGCAAGTGGACATCAGTCAACGATCGCATAAAGTGCGATCGGAGCGGAAAAGATGGCGCAAAAATACGACGGGGTAATACGGGACGGAAAAAAAAAGAACTCAAAAACGAGCGAAAACGAAAAAGGCCCTCGCAATGTGCAAAACGGAAACCAAGGGTGAGCGACGCGAACACCGCGGGCAGAGGTAACCAGGACGGATCAGAGAAGAGCGAATCGGTACGTGAAAGAAAGCGTAAGGGGAAACGCAGAAAGGGAGAGCCCGTTGGTCGCGAACGCAAAAAAACCATCGAAGTACGGACTGGGGGGGGAAACGACTGTTGGAAGGGAAGCACAGCGCGCGCTCAGGGGGGGGGGCTCAGCGGTCGCAACAACGAAAGGTCTCACCGTCGAGAGCTTGGCGAGCTCAGGGACTGGCGAAAACGACAAAGTCTGCGGAGAAAACGGGCTTATTTTCGAAACAAGAACGCAAAATGAAAATTAATTGGGGGTAGGAAAGAGACGAGGGAACTCGAACGCCAGTCAACAAAGAAAGAAAAGGGGAACAAGGTGAAGTCGCGGGTCGCGCAAAAAAAAAAAAAAAAAAAAAAACCAGCAACTCTTCTTGGGAGGGTCACCCGATGAAAGGAAAATCAAAACAGTCCTATGATCATTACGCAGGGGGGGGGCATAACAGTGCGCCTGGGGTCAAAAAAAAAAGAGGACCAGGTTTTGCTCAGGTTGGGATTCGAGGGGAAAAAAAGGATATGGTAAAAACACGGATAGCATTAACCAAGGGTCCGGTCAAATTCTAACGGCAACCCTGGGGCCCAGAAATGGGGTACTCGGAGGATCGCGAACATTTTTGTGCACTGCAGTCAGGGGGGTCAAAGCCTGCGAACCTTTGTCACGGGAGAAAGTGGTGGATCGGGGGCAGTGGTATAGGAAGGGCACCCTAAGGACCAGGGTACGGGAGACGACAAAGTTCAGTCTGTAGGGACTGGCCCTGATACACCAAAAGAAAAATTAACGACAAGGTGGCGAAGCAAACACCGGGGACGGCAAGTTGAAGCAAGGTCACGACGGAAATTTCCTGGCACCTGGGGGAAGGACAAACATTGCACACAAAAGCGGTTTCAGTCCCCGGAGATAGAGGGACCCCTCTAGGATTGGGATTCTTAAACCACTAAAAAAGGAGTAAAAGAAGTGTTCAAGAGAAAAAAAAACCTTTATCTTGGGCAAGTAAAGACGGACAAACCCCAGGGGGGAAGAGAAAAAACCTAATCAAGATTCATAAAACAGGGGAAAAAGGACCTGTTGGGTGAGGGAGAGCTAGGGTTGGGGTCGGGGGGAGGGGAAAGTTTTTGACCAATGAAAAGTGAAAAGCTCGACCCCTAAGGAAGAATCATTTTTTGAAGGGAGGAGAAAAAAACTATCCGGTGGAAAAAGGCGTGGAGTCACGTTTTTGAAAATAGGGGGAAAAAGGTTGTGGTAAAGAAAAAAAGAGTTTAGGGCAAGGGAAAAGGCAGGGGAGGAATCAAGAAATGCTCCAGATCGAAACTTAACCAAAAAAGAGAAAAAGGGAAAAAAAATAGATATAATAAAAGGGGGAAAAAGATAGATTTAAGGAAGAAGGGGAAAGTCATCAACTATTGGGGATTAAAAAAAAAGTGTCATACTTGAAGAAAAAAGGCAAAAGGGGTGGAAAGACTATGGGGAAATATCCCTAAAAATGAGTTCAAAGGAAGGAGCGTCAGTGAGGGTGAGGGAACACCCCGCGCAAATCCACACCCGAAAGATGCGCCAAAGAAAAAAAGGGAAAACGGTTGTTAAGGAAGTGAGAGCAAGACCTAGGAGTCCTCTAGGAAAAAAACGAAAGGGGGGGGGGGGGGTTAATTTACTTGGGAAGAAGAAAGAAGGGTGGGGAAATCAAGGGGAGGCAACACGTGGGGGAGGTAAGGTGTGTAAAAGAGACGTCCATGAAAGAAGGGAAGGGAAAGTCGGGGGGGGGGACCGAGACCGTACCAAGAGAAAAAGATGTCAGAAAGGTGGGAGGAACCTCTCCGAAAAAGAGGGGGAAGGAAAAAAGAAAGACAAGGAGTAGAAAAGGAAAAGGTGAGACTGAAAAGGGGGGGAAAAAAAAGGACCCTTTGATCAGGGGTGTAAGGGCTTTCTCAGAATGAGAAGGAACAGAAAATTTTTGGAAGACCTCAAAAGCCCTATAAGGAAAAAGGAAAGAAGAAGGCTAAGATACAGAAGCTCCCAAAAAAAACCCCCCGTCGGGCCCCCAGGGCTCAATTGAGGAAGAACAAAAATGTGGACGGACTAATAACATAAGTGAGAAAAAGGATACGGGCCATAGGGTCAAGCAAAATTTTTTATACCAGGAAAATGAAGTTTGCACAGGAGAGAAGGGAAAGGGGGATTGGCATTACCAGGGGGGTCAAAAAAAAAAGGACAGAACCTTGTCCACAAAAAAATGGGACACTCAAAGAGGAGGGTCGCAATACGCACTGAAGGGGGATCTTCAAAAAGGCCCGTAAATAGAAGCAAGACTCAGGGGGAAGGGGGAGAACATCTTGAGAATCATCGTAAAAACAAAACCAGGGACTGTGAAGTGCGGCCACTGGAGCGAAAAAAAAAAATCAAAACCCGGTGTCACACCTAATCTTGATGGATAGTCGACCACTCAAAAAGCGGCAATCTAAATCAGGGTCCCAGTCCAAACCGAGGGGGGGGGGAAAGAAAGACAAACTCCCAAAAAAAATGTTCAGAAGGAATCTCAAAACTATCCATAGAAAAGGGGGAGCCGCGCCAGGAAAAGCAACATGCGATGCCGACCGGAGGGGGTATGCAAAAAGTCTAAAAAAAACACTTAGAATAAGGAGGAGATTGCGCCGTAATCCCCAGGAAACGTCGAACCCCAGATAGGTCGGTGGGTGAACACCCTCAAAAAGGGGGGGGTAGTCTTCCCTAGAACATGGGCAATAAATACCTGCAGGCCGTGGAATTTCAAGCCCAGGTCGAGGGAAACTAGTAATACAAGTCAAGGGCGCCAGCGAATGTCCCTCAAACCCCTTCCTCCAGGGGGAGGTACCCAAAAAGGACAACAGCCATGGGACCGGGACTGTTCTCGAAAGACACCGCCACAGGAGCTGAGTCATATCATTCCCTTTCGAGTTCCTATCGGCGAGCACCAAACCTGTATGGAGGCACTACTTGTCAGGAAGGGAGGAAAACGCGTGGGGCGTGTCCTCGAGGGACACCTTTAACAGAAAAGAAAAACGAAAAGTCAGCGTCAGTTCATGCCGGAAAAAGGGGGAGAGGGGACCACTCCCCATACCCCCCATGTCAATGAAAGAAGCCGACTCACGAGCAGAATTAAAAATGAAAAACCCGTGGAAAGGCCTTGCGGACGGGGGACCGAGCTCGTGACAGCTGAATCACGGCCTTATCAAACAAAACTCCCGATTATTCAACAACAAAGGCGGGGTCAGGGAATGCAGCGGGTCGAAAAGGACCAGGGAACATCGTGGCCCCTGCAAGCGACGGGTTAGTGGGCTATCAAAGACCGCACGATAAATCTTTCTCTGGATATTAACGAAAACAGGAAGGGGCATAATCTGTCGGGCCGAAGTCGAGAAGGGGCCAAAGTCGGAATCCTGGGCTGGAACCTTAAATAGAAGAAAGACAAACCACAGGGAAGAGGTGGAAAGTCCGTCCCTCCCAACCACCGCCGTGAAGGGCCGTGGAACTTGGCACGAGCTCGAAGTTGAGTGACAGAGACCCACAAGAGAAACCAAGCCAAGAAGTCGCTCACTCAGGGGGAAAAACGGAAGCACTAGTTCCAACGCAGGAAACTCCAAGAACAAAAAGGAGAAACTGGGATGATAGGCCACAAAACGACAAACAACAGCGCAGTCAAACTTGACTTGAAATCCTCTTCGGGGGAAAAAAATATTGGAAAAAACGGGGTAAGGTTAACCCTTTGAACAAACAAAAAAAGTACACCGCCCTATCCCGGCACAATCAATATCGAGAAGAGATGAGAACAAGAAAGGGAGGTCATCTTCGGGGGCAAGCATCAATGGAAAAAAACAAAAAAAAAGAAGCAGCCATCAAAGAAAGCAAAAGAACGACCCAGCGGACCGAGGGCAGTCGGAACACAAGAAGAGCAAAAAAAACGGTAAAGCCCGGTAACAAAGGCCGCACAACAGAGGAAAAAACCGGGGGACCGCACAACCAAACAAAAACCAAAATTTAACAGAAACGGGCAAAACCCGAAAAGCCCCAACCCGGACGCCGCGGCCAGGGTGGACGCAAAAATCAGGGACATGGCGCGGCATCTATAAGAACACGGTGCGCGTTCAAAAAGACAACGCCGTAATGGAGGAAAAAAATCAAGGCGGCAAAGAAAAACAAAATCAGGACCATGGGGATAAGAAGATCCAAGGGTATGGACAACAGGTGGGGGCTTGAACAGACCGAGCAACAGGGCAAAAAAATCTGTCACCGTCAAAAAAAAATTGAAGAGGGCCAACGAGCAAAACGCGGAACGGTAACACTGGAAACGATAAGGGACGTAAGCATCCAGAGCCAAAACCAAACCACCATACGAAAGGTGCAAAACAACAAGAAGATACAAAAAAAAACAACCCCAAAAGAGCAAAAGAAAAAAAACAGCAAAGGGAAAGAAATGGTTTGGGCCAGGGGCCGGGTTGTCAACACAAACACAAATGAAAACGTGGCTGACCCAGGTCAAAAGACGGGGGAAAGAAAAAAAACGAGTGAATTCGCGGGGACGCCGCAAGAAAAACGAAAAAAACAGCGGGGGGACTGGCATTAAAAAAAATAGGCGACGGGTGGGAAACTGGGGAAAAAAAGGTGGAAAGAGATTACGAAACACAAACGCAAACGCAAGGGGGTCACCCGAAGAAAACGGTCCCCGCCGGGCAAAGGGAACAAGCGGCCCGCGGAAAGAGCGGGGGCGAAACATCGGCAGAATAACGAACCTGTATCGCCTACGGGGTAAAAAAGGTCCAAAAGAAACGAAGCACCGGCGGGGTCTCGCAGATCGAGAGCTGAGGGCCTGAATCCAGGCTCAAAAAAACAGACAGAATTTAAGAAAAACGAGGTCGAGCGTTGTGAGTGTTGAACGGAACGGAAATCAAAGGACCACGCAACCGCCAGTGAGAAATCTCGATATCGGAAGGGGGCAAACACGGGCAAGGGTAAATACCAAAGCGCATGGTGCTGGCAGCATTGCCTAACAAGTCAGAAATTCAAAAAACGAGGGGAGAAAAAGTCAGCAACGGTTTTGGGAGGTCAACGAGGTCTAAATTTAATACAAAAAATAAGCCAGTTTCTTCGGGTCGAGATCACTGGAACGTGAAATGTCTAACCATCTCCAAACACGAAAAAAAAACAAAACGGGAGAGGGAAAAAGCCACGGGGAAAAGCGGCGGCGAGCCGAGAAAAAGACTCGCCCGGGTTGGGTGGGGATGGAGACACTGGTGGGAAAAAAGGGTCGCAACGCGGAAAAAAAAACAGGTGTCCAAAGGGGCAAAGGACAAACTGCATCCAGCGCAGAGGCAAAGCCTAAACTTGAAGGTACTCTAATACCAATCGATAATAACCGGTTAAAGCTCTGGGGAAGGTGGAAGAAAAAAAAACAGAAAGCGCCGAAGTCAAAAAAAAAATTCCTTGAAAAAAAAGACGATGAGGCCCAAAAAAGGACAGGGGGGAGATCGGCACGAGAAAACCCACCGGGAGATTACAATTGAAAAAACGAAAGGGAATGACATAAAACGGGAACGAAAGCGAAAACTCCCCCAGCAAAAATCTCTAAGCTCTTGCAACGCAAAAGGGGGAAATCAACAAACAACCTCGAAGGCTAAAAAAGGTACAGCGGAGTTACAGGGGACTGGTGGGAAAAAACAGGGGACGTAGTCAAAACACCGCACAACCGCAAACAATGGGGGATCTAAAGCCCCCGAGTGGTCAATGGGCGAGCAGGAAAAACAAGAGACTCACGGGAGGCAGAGCCCCGTCGAAGTGGGGAAAAAAATTGTGTGCGTGGGGTAGTAACATGGGATGTGGGCGGGGGTGTAGAGGGGGAGATGAGATTTGGGGGGTTGAATGGGAGAGGAAAGAGGGAGGAAAGGACGGAGCGGGGCGGGAAAGGGGGTGGGGAACTTTGCGGGCGGGAGTCAGTGGGGGGGGGGAGGAAAGAGAAAGGAGGGGGAGGTAGTAAGCGGGGCATAAAAAAAGTCGGGGGGGGAGAAGGGAGAGATCGTGACAGGGGATGGGCGGAGAGACTGATAGTGGGAGATAGTGAAAGTATAGAGGTGAATGCTAGGGTACGTGGGGAGGGGGGGGCAGAAGGAGCGGGAAGAGCCGGGTGAAAGAAGGAAACGGGATAGAAGGGGGGGGGAGGGGATGGGGGTGAGAGGTGTATGAAAAAGATGGGGTCATGTGAAAAGGGGAGGGGGGCGGGGGGAAGGGAGGGTGGGGGGGGTGAAGGGCAGGATTGGGGGTGGAGGGAGGGCAGGGGGGAGGGGTCAGGAGGGGGAGGTAGAGGGCGGAGAGAAAGGTTGGGGGAGGAGAGGAAAGGGGGAGGAGGTTAAGAGGGGGGGGGGGGGAGAGGGTGGGGTGGCAGAAGAAGGATTGGAGTGAGGGAGGGCGGGAGGGGGGGAGATGGGGGGGGGCGCATGCTGGGGGGAGGGGCACGCGGGGGAAGGGAGAGACAGGCTGGCGGAGGTACGCAAGGGGAAGGAAAGAAAGGTAAAAGCGGGGAGATCGGAGATAAGAAGGAAGGAGAGAGAAGGTAGGAGGATAGGGGGTTGGATAGGAAGGAGAGTGGGGTAATGTGTCAAAAAACGAGGGGGGGGGAATAATTCATAACAAGAGTTAGAAAGGTTTTCTCGGGGGGGGACGGAGCTTTCTTTCGGAAGAGTCTTACTGACGCTGGACACCAACGTCCCAGGGGGAATCACTAATAAACGCTCAGGCCACATTGACAGAGGGAAAGCGGCTCCATGTGAAAAACCAAACGCATTTTACGGGAAGCTGGGTAGACTCAACCAGTTCCTTGAAAGTCCGCAACTTGATATCAAAGTAACTTATTGCCAGGGGAGTTTGGAACGCCGGAGCCGGATAACGACGGGGGGCCTCTACCAGTGGACCGGTGTTTTGGTCCACCGCAGGAGACCGGGACGGGATGTCATCGCTGGCGGGAAAAATGGAAAGGGGGTTGTAGGTTAGTGTCGGCAAGGAATGGGCTGGGGGCTGTTCCTCAGGGGATTCCCTTCAGCTCATGATCGTCGGGTGCACACCATCGGGGGGATTGAATCGGGGCAACTGGGATCTCAACTTCAGGAGGCTAGGAGTCACAGAACTTGCGTAGGACACCCTCACGGCAGGGGGGTATCTCTTGAGCAGACAGGTGAGGGCGGAACTGGGGCGGGAAACCAACGGGGGGCAGGGACAGGGTCACGAACCTACTCTGGACGGACAGCGCAAAATTCACCCCGGGCTTCAGGGCAATACCCACCTGGACCGTTGTGCCTCATGGACGGCATAGAATACTTGTAGTCGAGGTTGGGGCTCCGGCTTGGGGCACTAGGGTTTCTCAGATGGTCCCAGAGAGGGGGGACGCTGAAGCGGGTAACTCTCGTGGTAGGGGAAGATACGGTGCCGGTACATCACTGAAGTGGGGTCCCACTTAACATCAAGAGGTTGAGGACGACGGGATTGGGTGGTGGCCCTGGCTTTGACAGATGGTACAGGCCCGTCAAGCTTGACTCGCTTCGACTTGAAGGCTAAGATCTTGGCCAAGTTGTTTGGGGGGACGGGAGAAAAAATCAAGCTGTTCACGTTATCGAAACGCACGAACCTTTGAACTTAGACAAATCGATGGGATGGCACGACCCTGCGGCACTTTTATGACGAAGCAGTTGGGGGTGCAAGCATGAGGTGCACAGGAAAAAAAAAAAGATGATCATCGAAAGAGCAAGACGTGAAAAAGGGGGGGGAGGAATAGGCTGAGCTCGGGTCGAACGGCACTTTTCCAGACGCCCAATGGGGCGGGGACGCACATGGGTAGAGATCCGAAGGGAGCCATCGGTTGTATGTATGGGTTTCTCGAAAAAAGGGGGGGACAGAATAAGACGAGAAAGCGTATCACGCGGGAGTGAAAGGTAGTTGTGCGAAAGGAAAGCGGGATATCTTCAGGGAAAAAAAGGAGGGTGGACAGCTGCCTCGAAAGTTTCTTTCCAGGGAATGGTTGAAGCGAAGAGGGGGCAAGGGGGAAGGGGGCCGGCTTCCCAGGAAAAATAGTCTCACAGGAAAAAACTAAAAGGATTCACCAACGGGGGGGCCGAACCATAAGATGAACGGAGAGGGGGACTAAAGAAAGTGTTCCACCAAGAGAAGGAACGATCAGTATTGGTGGTGGCGGAGGACCTGGTTTCTGGGCGGAGTCTCTTGACTTTTTCCGAGGTTTTGAAACTCTTCGATGATGACGTGTCGATTATCCTATCTGTGGGCAATAAGCCCAGGAACGAAAATGGGGCTAATATAGTCTAGGGTCACCAAAAGCTTTTGGACTTGTAGAAGATGCTAGTTGTCGACGCGGAAAAAAGAAGACGAGAGTGGGTCGCTGACTGGGGGGTTGTCGCGACAGAACCCCAATCACGTCATCGAGTGGGAAACTTTATCCACCCTTGACGAAAAGAAAAAGGCGAGAGATCCAAACTGAAGGATAAGGGGGGCGCCAAAAGACGTCGAGGGGTAGATTGCCTGCAAGCGTGTAAAATGACCGATAAACCCCGGATTATCCAGGCGATAAAGGAAAACTGAGAAGGGTAAAAAAAAAGAGAACTCAAGCCTGTCAGTGAGCCCAGGACATTAGCAACATCGTCCAGGTGGGGTCTGCTTCTGTTTCACAAAAACACGGGACAGCGGGGCCTTTTCCGGTAAGGCCTGTTCGGGGACCGTTGGGTCATTCATCTAGACTGAATTGTTCTGGCAGGAAGGTCCCTCTAAAACAGAAACAGAAAAGAAATGAAAAAGCCTCCATGGGTCCTTCGAATGGGAATGTCACAAAGGCGGAGTCCAAAGGAGTGGAAGGGGGACACAAAAAAAGGGCGCAAACGCTTAAAGGCCCAGGGCGAGTCCCGACTACGTAGGTGCGGCGAAAACCCTACCCCCGGACTAAAAGGAGTGTGTTCCTACGACAAAAAAGAGGGGGCCTGGGGAAAACGTACCATAGCACAATCCAAGAACAGTTGCATGACTGCTACTATCGACGAAGGAGAACCGGGGGGGAACCTTCGGGTCGAGGGTGGGGGGGGGGGGGGCTTGCTGGACCGTTGGGGAACTGACATTCCCAAGGTCAATAAAGACAGGAAAACCAGATTAACAAGACGGGAAACCACCGGGGGACTTTGAGGACACTGGGAACCTCTGGACACTTTTAAGGCAATCGGGGGAAAACCACCATGCGACGGAAAAGACTGCCCTGAACTTCTTCAAGGATCAGCGAAGGAAAGGATGGTAAGATATATGGCCAACAACAGAAAAGGGGATTGGGGACAGTTGTAGAAAAAATGGTCCTCAGCCCCCTCATTTGGACAGTCACCCCCCGGAAGCAGGAAACTCTCTCCACCAGTGGCGCTCGGTTAGACGCAAAAAACTTTTCGGGAGGAGGAGGGGGAGAACGGGGACAGGTTCACAGGGGCCCACCCAACGACGCCCTCCACAACCACACGATAAACTATACTCACACCCAAAATGTCAAAGGGGCGGGACGATTCTCAGGCAGGACGATTGGCGGGTGAGAATGTAGTCCCAAAATCAGCGGGGTGAAGCAGGAACTGGAATCCTTGTGAAGGTTAACGTAAAGAGTTAATTTCCCCGAAATGGAAGGGGAGAACGCTCTAAAGCTCGGGGGTAGGTGGTGTGAGAAGCTGACAATACGGTCAAAAAAGAAGCCATGTCGGGCCATGCCAGATTTCACCGGGACGAGAGCAATCGGGCGTAGGCGAGGAAGCGGGAAGAGGTGAGAAGCCCAACTATCTGCCAAAAATCACTAAGAAACTGGCACAAACCTCTTCCCATGTCGCACAAAGGGGGGGACAGAAGACACAGGGGGGGACGATCAGGGGAGAGATACTTAGATACGGGAACGTTCTTCTAGGTTGACCCGGGGGGGAAGGAGAAGTTGCATTATAGAGCAGGTGTAAATATGCCATGGGGGGGTTTCAAACCTTAAACAGGGGAACCCTCTTCTGGGTTCGAACAAAAAACGGATAGTCAAAGGTCTTCATTAGCCGAATTTTGGGGAAGCAGTGAAATCCATCACTAGGACGAAGGTGTACAGGGGCGGACGCCAGGGAAAAAAAAGACGAGTGTAAAAAAGGTTCAACGAATTTCGCGCAGGGCTGGGGACGGGGGGAGCGGAAAAAAAAGAGATCCTACTAAAAAGACAGGCCCAAGGGAAGGGATGCGAAGTATCCCGTCAATAACAGTGTTCTTCGAAAGGCTTACAAAAAGAAAGAGAAAAGAATCCAAAAAGGCCAACTGGGGCGACCGCGAGGGGAGACAAAAATCAGAACAATCAGCACAGATCGTGAGGGATGACATTGAAATTAGGGGAAACACCAAGACAGGAGAGGAGGATTTTTCCTTTTACTCAAAGCACCACCGCTACGTGACCCTCCAGTTTCAAATCAATGTTTCAAAGGGGGAAAGGGAGTAGACTTTTTTACCTAGTTAATCGACCTAAAAGTACCTTGAATGGACCGCAAAAGTCATGCATTGTGGTCCTTCATCACCGTGTGCCGTCACATGTTGTTTTTCCTGGAGGGTGTCACGGGCAGGCAACAAAGCCCAACGATCGGCATGGTTCCTAGGAATCAAACCTCAGGTGATACATTGTCCAGACCGTAACTTCACGGATCCACGGAGTTCACGTCGCCGAAGAAATGTACAACGGAGACAATGAAGAAACAACGAAAATAAAAACCACTCAAAAAAAGGCTCTTAAAAAAGCTCCTACCAGAAAAACTGGGAAGTGAAGCAGGAATAGGACTAAGGAAGACAACGAAGAAGAAAATCAAAAGTTAACGTGGGGCAGGGCGTTAGGGACGCCCACATTGGGTACCTGCTATTGATGAAATCAATTGAAAAAATAAACAAGAACACGAAAGACGCTAAAATGAAAAACAACACACGAGTTAAGGTAGACTAATCTTGGACCTCCCAGAGTAAGATCTGCAAGGTCAGTGTCTAGTACACAAAAAGAAAAAGAACCAGAGAAAATGATTTTCTAGGAAACCAAAAGGGTGGGTGATGGGCAAAATCGGCACCATCATAAAAGGAAAGAAATCATCAGTAAAAAAATTTTAAGGGGAGTTACAAAAAATATACGACACGACGCGAAAGGAGTGAGGCAAAAAACCGTCGAGGAAGGTGGAAAAAAATTAAACAGCGTAAAGGTCAGTGGATGACACAGGAATCGACTCAAGAGATCGACTCAAAAGCGAAGAGAGGGGAAAAAGCCCAAACGCCAGAAAAAGAAAGTATATGCATTAGCATTCAACATACCGGCCCCATCGGGAACGAGCAATCTCGGGAAGACGCAGGTCTGGGGGTCCTGACCTCTTTTTCAGGGGCGGACCTGAAAAAGAAAGTGCCAATAATCCCAACAAAAAGAGATAAAAAATATATTATCACTAGTCGAGATCGCGGAAAGATAGAGAAAAAGAAGGGAAATATAATTCTAAAAAAAGGCGCAAGGAGGGAAAGAAAGAGTGCCGTTGTCAGGAACCCAACCGCACTTACCCAACCCCAAAAAAAAGAATGAGGAAGAAAAAATATCCTCCCAGTAACGGAAAAAAGAGACACCGGAACAAAGGAAAAAAGTTAAAATATCATCTGCCAGGGAAGATCCATCCCAGAAGACTGACGGGCTGGGTGGAAAAAAAAAAATAGGGGCATCTTAAGTATCAAGGGATTTCTGAACGGTCAAACTCCCAGGCCATCATAATTGGAAAAAAATAAAAGGATCTCAGAGGAAAGCACATTTAAATGGGAGGGAAGATCACAAGGTGAAAGGGCAAGGGGGTTTGGCCTTGTTTGACACGTCAAGAAAAAGAATAATCGCCGTCAAAGGTGATGGAAAGATTACGAGAAGGTCTAGCGTGTACCGAACTGAACAAGGGAGATCCTAAGGGAAAACAGAAAAGAGCAAATCGATCCTCAAAAAGTGAAACCAATACAAACCGAAAATCAAATCTTGTTTAGGCCGGTCAAAAAAACCCCCGGCAAAAAGGTAACTGGGGGACGATTTGCACCCATATAAGGGGGCAGAGAAATCTGTGAACTTGTCGGACCCCTCTCCACTACCCACCGAAGGGAAGAAATGTGAACCACCAATCTCTTGGATATGAAAGGACAATTTAAAAAAAACCCTGGGTTTTCAAAAGGGGAAATAGAGGGTCTGTCCAGTGGCAGAAAAGGGGATTGGCGTTCCCTAACAATATATCGCAGACATGACGAGTAGTTGTACGGGCCGGGGGGTTTTTTCAAGGGGAAAAATAGATCACAGGAGGGGTTCCGAGAAGAATCATGCAAGGGGGAAGGGGGGGGAATGAATAAACAAGACCCACAGAAGAATTGGAAGGAAGAGAGCAGTGCACGGTTAAGAAAAAAAGCAAGTACCGGGGAAAAAAGCGCTTCGACAATCAGAGGCCTGAATAAGTGAAACAAGGGAGATGACTGTCTCTGTATCAACCAATTATATGAGACACAAACTCGACAAGCAGTTCCTACAAGAGTGAGAAATAGAGCACGTTTGTTCGGGACTAGAATCTTTCGAGGGACAGAACCTTAGAGGAGCACCGTGGGGGTGTTGGCTGAAAAGAGGTCTCTGTACACCGGGGAGAGAG
>Ga0179591_1374124_pt1 | contig 13768 bp, 17 predicted proteins | sample CZOMad2_1_08_16f_FD_182891 | JGI IMG/M metagenome (GOLD analysis project Ga0179591, IMG submission 182891) | Vadose zone soil fungal communities from Angelo Coast Range Reserve, California, USA - CZOMad2_1_08_16fungal (PacBio error correction) | ecosystem: Environmental > Terrestrial > Soil >...
CGAAAGACTCTGGAAGGGGCTTACCCCGAAAGCCACCGAAACAGGGGTGAAAATTAGGGGAGGGCAAAAATCAACAAACAAGAAGTCCCAGGAAGTAAAGGCAGACTAACCAGGAGCCAGAGAACGTATCTACACATGGGGGAGGGGAAACAGGCAGGAGGAGGGGGGGGGAGACCATGAATAACGATGCCGTCGGGCTCTGCGACGAAAAAGTACCGGCTACACAAAAAAAAAAAGGTGCCGAAAAGGGCGGGGATAGAGACGGAGGGTTGTGAAGAGAAATGAGCCGGGGCATCGGAACGATGAAACGCTGAGTCAAAAAAAAACACCACTAAAAGAGAGTGGGGACGAAGCACAGAAATAAAAAAAGAGAAGAAATCGCCGAAAGCTCAAAAACATGAAACGATCAGGATTGTTCGGAAAAACACGTACAGGGGGGAAAAAAAATCCTGTAGGGGTCACGGGAAAAAAGGCGCGAAAAAGACGGGAGAAATAAGGACTCCAGATCCACACCTCACATGCGCGAAGGGAAAAAGGAAAGTAGGGAGGGGACGGAGGGGGCTATCCTTTGACCTCAACAACTCCACAAACCCAAAGCATACTTTTTTAGATGTAAAAACGGAAGCGCGGTAGAAAAAGAAGTTGTAGGGAAACGGGGCGAACCGGGAAGGTCAGCCAGCAACAAGTCATACGAAATGGTGCATTTCAAGACGGCAATAAACAATAGGGGGCGGCAAGTCTTGGAAAAAAGGGAAAGAGGGGAGTTAAGGGAACCGAGGGGGAGGCCAAAAGGGGGAAATGCCACCAGAAAGTGGAGTCTGGGAAGGACGGAGATGTGCACGGGGGGGAGGCATGGGAAGGAAAGGGTCGACTTCCTTCAAAAGGGGGGAGGGGGAACCGGATTGGAGACCTCACGGAACCTGGCACGACAAACGAAAAGGCAAGGAGAACAGCTAACAGACGAAAGGCTGGGGGAAAGCCAGGAAAGCGGACCCTTTCAACATCAATGTTTAGGGAAGAAAAAGCACCTTCGTGTGCGGATTGGCCTCGCTTGGGTGAAGAAGAGGGTAAATATAAACATGGCGGAGGATGTGCAACGCGGCATAAAAGGACTTCTGGGATCAAATACAAAGGCTGCATACGTTTTGTAGGGATAGGGATATGGGGAAAAAAAGAGGACATAAAGCCTTTTAATGGAGGCGCGGAGAAGATCCTAGGATGAATCGCGGCGGCCCAGAACATCACCGATTTCAAGGATCTGAGGCGAAAATAAGAATCTAACTCACGGGGGGACACCACGCGTCATGGAGGTAGGCAAGCCACCCCAGGACAACAAGGGGTTGGGAGAAAGAAGGATAAGCAAAAAGAAAAAAGAACCCAGAAAAAAAACAGCATGAGAACGACTATTTGAAAACTTGAAGGGAGAGCTAAAGTTACCTGACCGGAAATATCAGAAGCATGTTCCCCTTCAGCAGGGATCTGCGGACGACCTCGAAAGGAAGAGGGAAAAACCCCACCGACAACCAGCATGTTAAAAAGCAAGAGGGGATATCGTGTGGGTAAAGAAAAAAGCACCTGGGACTGGGGTTAAGGGAAAGGCGTGAGGTGTTGCGCGGGAATCGGGAAGGGACTAAATGTTACCGGGCAGCGCCTAACGAGAGAAAAAACGAGCTCTTCATCCCTAAAAAAAACTGATGCTAAAAAATAAACATCAAAAATGGTGCTAAGGAGCGGAAAAAGCATCATGCAGGGAAAAGGGAATAAATCAGGCCTCCCCGAGCCAGGAAGGTAAGACCCCTGCAAGTTACGCTCTAAGCCTGATCAATCCCTTTCAAAACTGGGGAAAAAGAAGCTTCCACGGTTGCCGTACGGAGGTCTAAGAAGGAGGTCCAAGAGCGCAAGAGGGTGCGTCTATAAAAAAAAACCTATGTTCACGAACACAAACAAAATGCAAAGGAGAACGGAGGGGGCTGACCAGTCAAGACGAATGCAGTTCGATGCCTGGCCTAGTAAAAGTAAGGCCGGGAGCTAGAAGAGAATCACGGATATCATATCTCTAATAATGGAAACACTGAGAACACGCAAGGGGGGGAGCAAGGACCGAGCGGAGTAGCTTTGGAGAAACAAGGGTCCGCCTAAAGCCGAGAAAATCCCAAGATAGCCGGAAACGGTCGCCGGGGCTGTGTTGGCAAGGAAGGGATCGAGGAAATAAATCCCGAAGGGAAAACCATTCTCTAATGGAATCTGATTGGAGCGCCAACCCAGGAAGAAAGTCGGGCACAGGACGAAAAGAAAGGCGATCGAAGGGTCAAACCCATGGGCTAAAAAGGGTGTCGCAACCATGCACTTCTACACCATTTTTCAAGAGGGACGCAGGGTTTCCAACGGGTGCATGGGCAGGAAAACAAACGCATGCATGCCCCCCGGAGACACGGGGGAGTCCGAAAAGAATCTGAGGATGCCAGGGGACACTCCTCCCGGGCCAAACCCGTTAGGATCAGAGAGGGCAAGTTACAACCTGAGACGAGGAAGGTGCCTGGCGCCTGGCGGGGGAGGAAGGGTTCCAAAAAAAGCAATCAACGAAAAAGACTATTTGAGAAAAATAACTTGGGAAAAAGCCCAACAGTCCACAAAGATGTATCGACGGGACCCTACCAGACACCCCAAACCAAAAAAACTCGACCGGACATTGGCCGGCCGGGTCAACGGTTCTAGACAGAACCAAATCGCCAAGGTTCATGAAAAAGCTCGAACTAGAAAAAAGGGACAGCCGAACGGCCAGGAGAACGGGGGGCCGCAAGGAGAGAGGCTCAAATCCGGTGGAACCTGGACGGAAGAAAATGTAGATACGGAGTCCAACGGACCAAGCGCGGCAACGAGGCGAACGCTACGACGGTGGAAGAAAGTGGTTCGTTTCATGGCCCCAAAAAAAAAGGGGGGGGAGGGAAAAGGCCCGAATGTCCAAGGCAGTCAGCACCAGGCAGCCCGAGAGACAAGGAAAAATCCGCAGCAGAAAAGGGGTCGAGGGATCAACTGATCCAGGGAAAAAACGCAGGAGGGGAAAAAAAAGGAGGTGATCCATCTTATATGGGGAGAGTGTTAAAACCAAAATAGAACCTACAGACGAAAGACCTAAGAAGGACACAAGCTGAGAAACAAATCAGGACTTGAGGGCAGCGGAGATCGAAGAACAAAACAAAAAACAAAAACGGAGGAAGGAAAAGAATAGGATCCAGAGCAAGAACATGGGAGTGGGGAGTGGGGGTGGGGGGAAAAACGAACTTGTGAGGACCAAAAAAGCAACCGCTTCGTTCTCGGAAGACCACCGATGAGCAAGAACGACGCCCGGAAATATAGATGTACGGTATTGGGGTCAAACGCCCCAGGCACGACCAAGAAAGATGCGGGGGGGAAAAGCGTGACAGAACGCGCAGGTGAATTGCAAGGGGGGAAGGGGCTCCGGGGGCACGGAAGGGGGACAAAAAAGGTAATCGGTTCCAAAAAACAATTGGACTACGGCCCACTTGAGGGGGCCCAAAACCGTTCGGAGGGAAACCGGAGAAATATCCCCGCGCGCCCGGGCGGAAGCTTGACTACTATTGCCGTAGGAACACCATATCCCCAGGAGAGCCCGTGAATTCAAAGGCCGCCGGAAGAAATCCGCACCTCAAAAAAAGAGGAAGGGGGATTCCACATTTCCAGGGCATTTAAGGGGGGAGGGAGATGGTCCTGTGGGGGCATCGGCAAGTTGCCAAATGTGGACATCCACCTTGTTTTGAGCAAAAACAGCCGGACTAGGCCCGGCCCGAAAAGCTGGATTGGCGTTGCCCGAACCCATGGGGGGGACCTGGAGGTGGGCAAGCGGGATGGGACCTTCGAAAATTGAGTCGCGCACCGGGGGGGTGAAGGGAGGAGCGGCAAAAGTGCAAGGAGGAATGGACCCGTAAAAAACAAGAAAAAAAGTAAGCAGGGACTCAGGGGCCAATCGAAGAGACAGGAGAATTGGGGGGACGTCAACGGGGCCGGGGGAGTGGGGAAGAGGGTCCGAATAGTCCATGCAGAGACTCTTGGAGATAGGTCGGGGGTGGGGGAGAAGCCGCAAATGATTTCAAGGGGGAAGAACCACATCTTTTGGATGGTACCTGGACTAAATTGAACATGGGGAGAAAAAGGGGCGGCGAAAACCCTCCGGGGACAGCGTAAGATGCAACGTGAGCAAGAACGATGAACCATTCCTCGAAAAATCGCATGGGGGGGGAGCAGCCAGCAGAAGAAGGTAAGAACTGGAGGGAACCAGTAAAAGCGAGATCAAACACAGGAAGACTGGGCGGAAACTGAAGGGGGATATAAAAGTGCCGAGAAGGGGGTCCAATGCAAAAGAAAGAATCACGTGGTCTGAACCTCCTAGGCTAGGAACGGAAAGGCGCAGAAGAAACTCCGTAACAAAGAGGGGATAACCCCGCGGGGGGGTGTTGCGGGGACAGAGTTAAAAAAAGGACAACCGTACGCGGTCAAACTCAATACGGAAAAAGAAAAAAAAAAAAAGAAGGAAGGCGGGGGGGGAGAAGTTCCGCCCAAAAAAAAAAAAAAACGCATAAAGATGGAATCCAGGCCGCGACCCGGCGAGGCGTATCTAATGTTGTTTGGTCGGGTTGGGCCGGGAGGCTGAACTAGGAAGAAGAAACTGGCACGCGGAGAAAGAAAAAACCAGGCAACCGGGAAGAAGAGAGGGTAAAGCGGGTAAATGATGCAAGGCCTTAGATAGAGGGACGAAGCCTCCAGGGGGTCACGTATCAAATGGGTCAAGGACCACGTAAAAAAAAACGGGCACCGACACTTAGGGCCTCGCACTGCAAAAGGGCCGGAAAAGAAATGCAGGCCCTGATGTTCGAACAGGGGCGGAAGACCGAAAGGCAAAAAAAGGAGGAAAGTAGCGGGCAAGAGAAAGCTCGCCGGTCTGTTGGGAAAAAACGGGGGGATAGAAGGGTGAAAGTGCATTGAGGGGCGACTACCGGCAGTCAAGACAAAACCAGGCGGCGCCCATGTCAGGAAAAAATAGAAAACACTAACCAACTGAATTCCCCCACTACAACAGGCGTCTGCGAAATACCACCAAAAAGAAAAACGTTACCAGACACAGGCGGAGAAGGGGAAAAGCTCACCAGCTATAAATCTGGAAGGAAAAAAAAGTCGCAAGAATGCGGTCCAAAGCGTGGGGTGCAGGGGAAAATTCAGGGTCCCAATGCAAAAAGTAAAGATACATAGCGTGCTGCTTGGTCACGCACGAGACGCGCCTAGAAAAGGAACACAATAAAGCTTCAGCAAGCTAAAAAAAAAAAAAACTGCCTAGCGAAGGAAAGCAATGGGGGGAAATGCGTGGGGGGAAGGGAAAGGGAGGAGAGCAGCCACAAAAAAGATGCCAAAAAGGTGTAAAAAAAGAGATAAAGGCCAGGGGAATTGTCGGGGGGGACCGAGGAGGCTTCTCAAAAAAAAAAAAAAAGCAAAAAGGGGGGGGAACTAGTGATCGTGAATCGGACGAAAACAAAAGGCGACACAGAAAATCGAAAGACGGGAAGAAGGAAGTGAAGATAGGGCCGTCGGTCAGGCGATAAAAAAAATCTAAACGGGAGCAAGATATTAGAAAAAAACAGCAGGATGCCAACCAACGAGCACGCGAGCTAAAAAAACACAAACAAGGAAACCAGCCGAAAAGCCCGGGGAAGGCGGGGGTAAAGAAAAAGGGATGGGTGGGGGAAAGGTGGCGCTGGCGCGGCTTTCAAATGCAAGTCAAAAAGGAAATGCCGCTTCGAACAAAGGAACTCCTAAGGCCTAACTTTTGGTCAAGGAGCAATCGGATGTCAGGGAAATTAAGCAAACACCAAAGAACCGTCTGACCACCGCAAGGAGGGAGGTGACCTCAAGGGGCAGGGAAAAAACAGGGAAGTCGAAATTGAGAAACGGAAAAAAGCGCAAAAAGCACACCGGTAGGACAGGACGCGTTCGGGGAGCAAAAAAGAAAAGTCGTGCAATCAACATACGACGAATGAGCTTAAAGAACTGTGCGCAGCGGATGTGCACGCAAAAACGAAGACACGAGATTAGAAGCACGCCGAAATGGAACTTGGAGGGTGGCCAGAACGAGAAAAAACTCAAAAGATAGTCAGACCAAGGGCAGATACGACTAACAAAATGAACAGTACTCACCGAGAAGAAATGAAATCAGTGACCGGGACCCGATACACCAGCTCGAAAGAACACTCTCAACTGGCAACAGGCTAAGAATGCGCTAAGAAATGGGGTAGTAAAGAGGAAAAAAGAAGTACGACATACTAAAACCTAGCCCGTACACAAGAAGGTCCAGGACATCGCCGGTCACTTGCCGTTGATCTGCTGAGGATGTTCAGATCGTCACAGTTCGCGCATCTCCAAAAGAAGCACTCAAAATTGTCTCTCCCCAGCCAGTTGGAAATGGAGTTAAGGCGACCAACATCAGAGACGGTATGGGCCATTGCAAGGCTCATCAGGATTCAGGTAAGAGGAACGAAACAAAGCTTGGTTGAGGGGGGGAGTGCTTCGTAAGAGGGAGGGACGCGGCCAATCCTAGCGTTCACAATCGTGGAACGATGACGGAAACAGCTCGGTGCACGGAAAAAACTGCAAGTAGAAGAAAAAGCCTCTGCGGGGGGGGGGGGGAAAAGACGGGGGACAGGCTACGAGACAATCGCATGGGGAAGCAGCCCCGCCACGGAAGAAGAAAAGAGGAGTGACGTGATTTATAACGCCGACATTTGGGACGCAGACCCGAGGGGGGGAGTAGCTAGCGAGGGAACGGCATCCTGGTCAGATACCCGGGGGGGCCAAAGAAGGGGTCATGTTGGGGTGGGGTGAGCGGGTGGAAACACCACTATAACAAAAAGAAACTGGCCCTAAAGCTGAGGGCGAAGCAGAATGAAGAAATCCTCACTTTACGACAAGGTATGAAAATAGAAGAGTACGAGCTTGAATGAAGTCGGGGCCCCTGACGCCAAAAAGTAAAAAATGGGAGAAGAAGAGGAGTTATCGGCGTGAACGAAGAAAACCAACAATAGGGAGACAGAAGGGGTGCAAAAGGGGTCAAATACCAACCATGCCTAGAAAAATGGCTCGGAAAATACCAATGGGAGTCCTGCGCCAGGGGCGGAGGGGGTTGGTATTACACCAGATAAAGGGGAAAGGAGAGAAAGGTGAGGGGCTCTGCGCCGGAAATTACCTTGGTGGAAATACGTACCCTTGCTGCCGCCAAACAGCCAGGAGGAGTGGGGACAGAAGAACGCCTTGCTGCAAAAAAAAAGTTCTCAAAGGGAAGAAGCGGAAGAAGACATCGAACGAGAGAAGTACCAGGGGGACAAACACATGGAAGAAAAACACTAAAAGAAACACGCTGGGTAGAAGAAATCGCCTGGAAGAGAAGCAAATAAGAGACTGTTCACGGGGCCAAAAACGAGAATCTCGCAGAGAGGAGTAGCCTCAAAATCCCACGGTGAAAGGAACATAACATAGGAGCGGTCTGCATCGAACACAGGGGGAAGGGAAAGACCGAAGAAAAATCAAGTACAAGAGGGGTAAAAAGCGATTGCCATGGGCCTAAAATTGCAGGACGACAGGGCTCTTAGGCGTTTCCTAGAGACCAACAAGACAACACAACAGAAACATCAAAAACGGGTTGAAAAGATCGAGGTAGGAAAAACAGACGAGGCAGGGAATCCTGATACATTGTAAGTCCGTTCGGGGGAAAAAGACTGGTGAGAAGAGGAGGGGACACACTCAAAGGGGAGTGAACGTTCACAGGGAAATCCACGAAAGAAAGCTCGGGGGGAAGACACGGCACGAGGCAACACAAAAAAAAATGGGAAAAAGGATTTGCCGCGCAAACCGGTTTCGGTCGAGTGCAGACTGGGGGAAGAAGAGCAGCAGGAGGGGTTGGGAAAAAAGAAAACGGGAGGACAAGGAAGGGGGCAATTGTCACGACAAGGTTCAACTGACCCAAGCAACAGGGGGGGACCGGTGTAAAATACAAAAGCCGGGCCAGGAAGGAAAGGTACAGATTGCTGAAAAATAGCCTCGGTGAGGAAACACGAACAGGGACGGGGAGAAAGGGAAAATGAGAAGCAAGGAGAAGGCGCCCTGGAAAAGCAAGCAAATTGGGGCGTGGTACAAAGCAATCCAACAAACCAAGGGGGGGGTTGAGGCTTGTGCTCGAGCGAGGAACGAGAGGGTGGTGGGGGGGGAGGGGAGGTCATAAACGAAAAATCGGCTACTATCGGCACGAAGACGATCAAAAAGGGGGGGGGGCAAGTCTGAACAGGGTCGAAAGAAAAAAAACAAAAAGGCTCAGGGGATATTAGAAAAGACCAGAAAAAAAGGATAAGGCGTCTACTACTGAGGGGCCTCCAGGACCCCGAGGGACCCCCACTCAATCCCGGGGTGGAAGGTGGACTGGGAGGAGCGTCCGGCTGCGATAAAAAGGAGAAGAAACGGCACCAAAGGGGGGACCAGGATTGGGGCGAGCAACTCAAAACAAAACCGGGCTTGTGGGATGAAAAAAAAAGAGGAGGGGGGTATAAGAAAAAGAGAAACAGGCCGGGGAAAGGAAAGGTCAGGCCGCCATTTCCCCAGGACGCCGGGGCACGGAGAGGACCCCCAGATGGGTCGACGAGAAGTCCGCCCGAGGAGAAGAAGTCCTCAAGAGGAGCGAACAGGAACAAACACAATGTCAAAATTTAACTGGGGGGATCGTTTTTGGGGGCAGAAAAAGCCGAAGACCGGCAAAAGGGGGGGGATGATATAGATTGCGGTTATGGGGGGGGGTTCTCAAAAAGGCTCGGAAAAAAAATTTCCTGCGGGAAACACACGCCTTCCGCCGGAGCGCTCGTGTGGGGGCTTAGAACCAAGCTTCACGAAAAAGGGACGGAGACGAACAAGATATAAGTCAACGCATGTTGAGTCCAGAGAAATCAAAAAAAGCATGAAGAGCTCCGGAAAGGTCATTCCGACATCACAGGCAAGGGTAAAGGCCATGGGAAAAACCATGAGGAGCAACCGTCACGAATATGGAAACGCGTAGAAGTGATCCAAGGACTGGACATTAACAAGGAAATGCCTTTCAAAGGGGGGGACCGGGCCAGAGGATACAAAGGGATGCCGGGGATTAAAAGTTTTCTAGTCGAGCTTGGACGCCGAAGAAAAACCACAATCCAAATGGGAAAAAGAACCAAAGCGGAAAAGGCCTAAATCTACAAGGCAAGGGGGACATCTCACCCGAAAAAGAGTATGAAAAATAGGCAGGAGACTCGGATAAAAACTAGAGCGGGGGGACCATTTAACACGGGTGGCCAACGCTGCGAAAATCACCATTGAGGAGAGACAAGGCGGGAAAGACCATGAAAACAGAACACTCAGGAAAAAGAACTAGTGTCGCAATAACGGACAGCAGAAAAATTAAAAATGGAGGAGGGAAGAGGGAAAAAAATTCTTCAAAACCTACTGGCAAGACCAGGCAGGGGACCAAGGGGTGATCCGGACGGGCGGGAAATGCGCTAAAAGGCAACGGTGAGGGATAACAATTAAAGAAAATGGGTTGAACACCAGATCACCCTTCAGGCATGGGAGAGAATTCGCGGGGACACAGAGGTTAGAAACTTGCACAACTGGTCAGTCCACGCGGGGGGGGGTAAAAAAGGCCACGGCAAAAACAGCTTGTGCAAGAAAACACGAAATGGGAAATGCTGCGCGGAGAAGGAAGAAAGAAAAAAAAAGAGTATCGACCTGACAAAAACATCAACAGCCACGGACTGCTCAGAAGGGTTTCTCTGGAGACTGAACGAAAAAGTGGGGCCTGTGGTAGAAGGAGGGGGGAAAAGGGGAAGGGGCCCATAAAGGACAAGAAGCTTACAAGATTTAACAAACGTCTAGCTTTCACTCAATTGTGCACGAGCTGGGCGTGCCGGGCATCTCGCGCAAGAAGGGTCCCCAGGGAGGGAATACAAGGGAGAATCGTCTAACGAGGAAGTCAAACCTAACAATCAAGAAAAAAAAAAAAAAATAAAACAAAGAAGGAAGGAGTACTCAAAACCGGAAAAAGAACATTTCGACGGGGGGGCTCCCAGGGGCGAGGGCATGAGCCGGGAGAAGAACGGAAAAAGGAAGAAAACACGGGCGAAAGAGTCAAAACTGGGGTCCCCTGAAAATACACCAATCGGGGGGACGTATAAAGAGGCTCGCAGACGGGAACCCAGGGGGAGGGAATGCAAACCAAAAAAGAAGGCGGAGGGGTAACGAAAAATAAATGGGGGGGGAAGGGGGGAAGGAAAAGACTTAAACCTGCAGGAACCTCTAGGTCAAAAGACGAACACAAAAACCACACACCCATCTATGACGAGGGGATGCAGCTGAGGACAGGAAGAAGCCCAAGGGGAAAATACCGCTAAATGAGAGAAGGGGGGGGGGGATAGTCGTGAGCTGAGCCTCGAAACGGCATGAGGTAAGACAGGCCCTACGACTCGGTGCAAGAACAAAAGAACATGGCTTGAGTTTCGAACCGGGAGAGGATCACAAACAACAACGGAGGGGAAGGAGGAAAACCACGAAAAAAAAAAAAGAAGTTTGTTGTTCTGGCCGATCATCAGGGAAACCAGGGGTAGCCCTGGTTCGATCGAATGGGATTGAGAGACGCTCAAAGATCAACACAAAAAAAAACCAGGATATATAATGGACCGTATTGGACCAGGTGTCGGCGGCCCCAGGGGCGAAACAAAAAAAGACCAAAACGACCGATGACGTGTCCAATGGGAAAATCAGGGGAGGTCAAACCCAGTGCAAAGGTGATGATCAGGTAGGCATTTGACCAACAAATGGGGGGGGAATTAAAGCCCTTGGTGTGAATAAAAAAGGAAAAAGTGGGGAAAAAGGGGGGGGAATAAAAAGAGCGAAAGACGGCAAAGAAACGAGGCCACAAGAGGGGGAAAGGGGGGTAAACCAGAGTGGACAAGTCTTATGGAAGGGTCAACGAACCCTTAAAGACAGTCGCCACGGGGGGGGGAACGTCAAAGGGACGGCCGCGGGGAAGACAAAATGCAGCAAATTGAGGGCCTAAAAGTATCGCCTGCTTAGAGTTATTAAGATGCTTTACCTTGGAACGGAGAGTGGGCTGGAAGATTGGTTGTGCGTAGTCCAACCCCGCGACCCGGCCCCTAGTGATTTCAGACCCTGGGGAACGGTGGGGGAGGGGTAAAAGGCGGGACTTAAAAGAAAAAGCACTGAAAGAAGAGGAGAAGGACAGTTGGGGCCTTCCTAAAGAATTCAATTCGGTCGTATAGTCGTAGTTTGAATAGGACGCCAAAAATCGAGGGAACGCAAGGAACCAGAACTCCGAAAAACCCCAGGGGAAGACTTGACAGGTGTGTGGGGGAGGGGCTCTAAAACTGAGGGGGAGGGAGAGATGGCAGAGGAAACCTGAATATGAGAGGGAGGAACGAGAAAAAGTGGGTGCGCCAACAACACTGGGACTTTGTCGACCAGGAAAGAAAGAAATGGAAGGGGGGGTATAAAGGGGAACAATCCAAGACAAGAGAAAAAACATCCAACAAGGGAAAGAGACTAAGCCAAATTCTCGGCCGTGGGGAGAATGGCAAGAAACCCCCAGAAAGGAAGCACTGGGGAGCCAAATAGCAACTATAAAATCACGAAGGGGGGAACTTGCAGAAAATGTAATATCGCGATCCGTGAACAAGAAGCAAAGTTTAGTCCTAAATGCGAAACGGATCCGGTCAGAACTCGGCGATCTAAAAGGTTCCATGGGACTCAAGCGCCCGGAAAAGAAGTCCGTCTCCAGAACGCCAAGGGCGAATCAGCGATGGGAAAAGCCGGTAAAAGGACAAGTCCTAAAGATACTCGGAGGAACACGGCCGAATATGAGGACCAACGGAAGGGAAGCGGACAAAAGGGGAGGAAAGGCCCAGCAGATGGGGTCGAAAGCGAAGGGTCTTTTTTGTAGACTTTGGGTATGCAAAACAAAACAACTTCTTAGGACCAAGAAGAAAAGAAAGAACGAAGCAACTGGAGAAAAAGACCGGAAAATGAAACTCCTTAAGTCGGGCTCAGGGGTTAGAACGGAAGGGTGGAGGGGAATCAAGGCTTCAAAATCATAGAGGGGCATCCCCAGGGGGGGGGGAGTGAAAAAGGACTGCCAAGGAATCGTTGTCACAAGGACCGGGGAGGAAAGGTCCCTGGGACTCAAGGCCAAGCTCTGCATGAATAAACGATTTCGACTGGACAGCTCAATAAATGTGAGGGGTGGAAAACAGGGGAACGAGGGTAGGGGATCATAAGTCTGGGTTGAGGGGGATTCGATCTATCAAGAAGGAAGAGTGGAAGGGGTTCGAGACATGGGGGGAGAAGTTCCCAGGCAGGATAAATAGAAAAAACCTAAACAAAAGAAAAAAAACCCCAGTAAAAAATGGCGTCCGGAGAGGAGAAAAAAAAATGACGTTCAAACAAACAGTAAAAAAGCCTGGAAAAGGAGGGGGTTGTCGTGAGCAGAGGAAGAGCTGTCGGAGAGAAAGACTTTGAACTTCAAAGTCTCCAAGTCGTACGGGGCTCAGCTTTCCGGGGAGACAAAAAGACCCTGGGTTCAAAAAAAAACACGCCCGCAACGAGGAAAAGAGGCGGCAAAGGGGCAATGCAAGAAAATGCGCATCCGGGTATCAAACAAAACACTTCGAAAAAACGGGGATCCCAATCAAAGAAACAAAGAGGGGGGGTAGTGAACGCGAAATCCATTAAAGTCGGTGGGAGGGTGGACTTTGGAGTATAGGGAGAGCAGAATGGAACAATCAGAAGGGTTAAACAGGGAAACGAGGGAGCGGGCAGGGTGGGAAAGTAGATGCATTTTTTGATGGATCAACAACCGGCAGTCAATCGCGAAGGATCAAATAATCAAAAGAAATCGAAATCGGGAAGTCGACGCAGATAGGAAGAAGAGAGCAACACTCCGGGGCGGCACAAAAATAAATGGAAGGCGATCGACCGAGACAAAACCTCTACCTCGCCGTTCGAAAGAATGATAAAGGGACCTACAAAAACAGGTACTCGGGTTAACCTCCTGATGGTGAAGGCCAGAAATTGATGGTGAAAGTGCGAGGCTTGACTTGAAAGTAGGGAGCAGAAAGGGGAAAAAGGTTGAGCCCATCCTTTCCCGTTGGGGGCGTCTTTCGAACTACGATAGGGACGAGAGGTTGACCGGGCCTCGTCGTCGCCGGGCAGGGTAATAAGGTGAAACGAAAGGGCGACAGGAGTCTGGGGCGAAAAAGGACTCAAGCCACAGGAGTAGAGACCCCCAGTGCGCTGAGCTGAGGAAACAAAAAAAACAAAGCAGAGAAAAGAAGAAAAGACTAACACCTTTTTGATCTAAAAGAATTGGCGCAAGGAGGAAGCCTCGTAAGGAGTCAACATATAAAAAACGCAAATAGGAGGGACCCTAAACGCTCCACAGCAACAGAAGAGGTTCCATTGGAAAAATCGAGGTCAAGAACACATGGCGCCCGTAAAAAAATTGAAATCGGATGAACTCCGCAGACTCACCCAGAAAAGGAACGAAACTCGGAATTGCAACACGGAGAGGCCCGGCTTGGGATCGGGGAAAGAGAGAAACTCGAAGCAGCACGGTCGCATGGCCATCTAGAAAGTTCACGGGTCTATGAGGCTGAAAAAAAAAGTAAATCGGGCAGCCGGA
>Ga0179591_1320784_pt1 | contig 13767 bp, 11 predicted proteins | sample CZOMad2_1_08_16f_FD_182891 | JGI IMG/M metagenome (GOLD analysis project Ga0179591, IMG submission 182891) | Vadose zone soil fungal communities from Angelo Coast Range Reserve, California, USA - CZOMad2_1_08_16fungal (PacBio error correction) | ecosystem: Environmental > Terrestrial > Soil >...
ACGTGAAACCATCGGCTCGTGACTGTGCATCCCCGCGCTAACAGCTGGGCCACGCTGCTGGGAGGGAAGAGCAGAAGAGTCGCGAGCAATGCAGTCGACCTACGCCCTCAAATCAGGAAGGAAATTCAACGCGCACCCCGACTCAGAAGGCTTGTTCCGCCGACCTACATAATCAAAGCCAGAAGAACTTCAAAAAAAGGCGCCTAAAGAGGTTACGTGAGAAACTCTATCTTAAAGAGGTGTGGAAGAGTCGGCGGGCCTAGACTGCGCCGTCCATGGGACCACCCGAAGCGAGTGGGCAGAGGAATGAGCTGTGGGGAAACCGGGCTTTGGGGGCACTGACCTGGATGCTAGCCGCGAAAGACGTTCCACTTTCGTCTCGGGTCTGTCGATGCCTATGAAAATTCGGCGACGCACCAGGAAGGAAAGAACAAGGCTTCGCCGCCCTGTGTACAAAAAAAACAAAAGGTTGCTCCACTCCGGCTTCCCTACCCCTACATCCGCGATCTGCCGAGGCAGGGGGGGACTCTAAAGGGAGATGTCAGAGAAGAGAGGCCAAAGCAAACCGAACTCCGTCCTGCAACTGCTCGCTCATCACCCCCGCGACGAGACCACAAGGGGATAGACCGAATCACAGGGCTATTTATTAAAAAAAAGGAGGGACGGCCATCAAATCAGACTTCAAATCCGTGCGAAATCCTAGACTCCATTACGACCGGAAAGTGACGGGCCAAAGAAGGTTCTTGGGGGGAGGGAACCCGGAAGAGAGAGCCCCTCAGAAAAAGCCATCAGGTGAGAACTCAAAAAACCCGCCCAGAAAAAAGGGCCTTCCCATGCTATCTCCTAGATCAGATTTCGTTCTAAAAAGTCCACATAAACGAAGTTTGTCTTCGAGCCCCTGATTTCTTGCGTCGACCCTACCGTTTTAAACCTAGCCAGGGGATTCCGTGAGGGGTTGGGGGGAGCATTTCAGATTAAGCGCGCCTCATCGTGCGTCGCCTGATGGAAACTGTCATCGCGGTATCTGCCGATCGAGGAAGGAAGAGAGGAAGAGTCATGTCACGAACTAAAAAAAGTGAAGTGAAAGCCTAACCAGTCCTTGTCTTGCTCGTCCGAGCTAGGGGAAACTAGATGGAAAGAAAGCTTCCACCTGCTGGGGGACGAGGTTCTCAGCTGATTCCCAACGCCAAGAAAGAGGTTCCGAGGAAGCCTCTTACAAAAAAAATTGCTGCGCAATCTCTTCCACTGCGCGTTCAAGAGTCGTTGGAATCAAGGAAAAGAGGGCATAGCAGGGGCCAACCCACGGGGAAAGAAGTCAAAAAACTTAAAAACGAAGGGCAGCAAGGGCCCTCTACATCTCGACAGCTTGGGCCATGGAGCGTTAGCGCGGGCTCATTAATCTAAGAGGGGACCACACGGGGAGGAGCAGTGGGGAAACCGCGTGAGCACAGTTGGTCCCGTGGAAGCCGAGGACGGGACCTCTAACTCGATGGGGATTGACCGCGAACCGAACTTGAGAAGGGAGGGGCATCGAAAGGGGAAAACATCGGGTGCTCAAAAAAGAATAAAAAAAGAATCGCCAATTCATTGGGAAGAGTTGTCTCAACCCGACGTGTGCTTGTCATGAAATAAGAGGGGAAAAGCTTCAAAAGAAGGACCTTGCCAGAAAAACCCCAGAACGAAAAAAGGAAGGAGACAGAAAGAATCCAAATTACAGTAAAGACCTACTGCATAAAAAGTGTTTAAGAAAAGACTGAATAAGCAAACACGTAACAGCAGAAAAAGGGAAGCACACCCGGGATATCAGGGAGTAGGGGAAAAGAAGTACTAGAGTCTCATTCAACGGCCAAGGGGAAAAATATACAAGGATGTACGAGGCCGCAGGGGAAAACTGGGACGGCTCTTAGGCAAGACTGGCATCATTTTTCATAGAACTTAAACTGAAAACCAGCATCGATAAGTGATGGCAGAACTCAAAAGTCTGGCTCGAAAAGATCTGGGGAGGGGAAAAAAAGGTCACGTCATTGAAAGTCGCCCAACGAATCTGGATCGTCGATACCCTAGTGTGCTGGAACAAGAAAGATAGAGGACGTGCTGTTGGGGAAACGAGTCAGAAAAAAAAAAAAAATCGGTATCCGAAGAGAAAGAGAGTGAAAGAACTACGGAAAAAAGGAGTCTAGCGATTTGAAAAATGGCCCGAAGGCGACATGGGCAAAACCCCCCAAACGAAAGGGAAAAGGAAGATCGTCAACCCAGAAAGGAAGAAAAGATGCCTGAGTGAAAGCATATCTTCTGAGACTCGGACCTCGGCCGATTAGAAGTGCAGGCTGTCGTGCGCCAGAACGTCTCGACTCAGGGGAGGAGGAGAACCTCAAAAGGTCGCCTAAAAGAAAAAAAAGCTTCAAGGAACGAAACCTCTCAAGCTAGAGGAGGACTTTGGGACTCATCAGATACATGGGGGGCTTCAAAGGCAGAAAGAGAGTGGGGCACGGGAGAAAAAAAAGTCGTGCGAGAATTACCAAAAAAGAAGACCGTTGTTATTTAAAAGCCGATCTTTAAAACGCAGCGAGACAATGGAAAGGGTCCTGAAAAAAGTCAATGGAAGAAAACTGTGGTTCAAAAGAGGAAAGTCTGGAATCGAAGAGACGACTGGTGATGGCCTGGCCGTGGAACGTGGGTGTGCGGTGGGCGGTCTGAGCGGAAGAGGGCTTAAAAAGGGGCCGTCGGGCGGGCGATCGTGCTGAATAAGCCCGGTGTCAAGGGATTCGTCTAGGGCTTTTCGTGGAGGATCGCCTCCAAATGTTGCCTCCGGGGGGAGAAATATATTTTAAAGAAAAACACCAGCTTCGTGTTGAGAAAATCAAACTGATCATGTGTCTACGGGGGGGGATTGAGGGGGGTGGCGACCAAGAGTTTTCCGGCACGAGGAAGAAGAGCATCCGGGGTAGCGGGGGGTCCATCCCCCAAGGGGATCGTCCTTCGCACGCCCTGAACCCACGAACCTGAAAGATAAAGGGGAACTAAAAAAAAACTTAAGTACGTAAGAGGGGACGAAAAGGCGAGTGAAGAAAGCTCTACAGAATCTCATTCCAAAACAGGTCTTTTTTAGCAGGGGAAGCGGAAGGGAAAAAGACACCAGTGGAAAAAAACCCATTTAAAGCTCTGAGAGGAGTTCTGAAAAACGGCATAAGAGGGCAGTGGTAAGAAGAATCAAGGCCGGCGGACACACCGCCGATCCTCGGTGTGAAACTTAATATGCAGCGGCGAGGACGAGAAACTGTGGAGAAGCCGGGGGCTAAAAGGGAAAACGCAGGCCTGATCGGGTCAGCGCGGCAGAGAACGACAGAAGACGCCGGTCTTCGTCTTAAGTGTAACGGGGGTGATGGATACCTTAAAAAAAAAAGCCGCGCTTATAAGAGGCGAAGACTCTATGAAAGTTTTCCTTCGCAGAGGCGAAGTTTCTGCGCATGAGGAAGGAGGGAAAAGGGAAAGGGGGAAAAAGGCCGACTGAGCCGATACCCCCAGGAAAAAGAGCTGAGAAAAAGGAGGTCTCTCGAAAAACGCGTGTTAGTGGTTCAACTGAAAAATTCAGAAAGAAACAAACGGCCCGTATGGGGAATGACGGGAAAAAAAGATGACGCAGGAGAATCGAGCAGGGAGAGGTCGTTATAGCCTCATAGATTAAAAGATGTCGGAACCAGGGTCCTTCTGGCTCATGGAGGCGACGGGTTAAAAAAAAAAGAAACGCAAGGGAAAAGGAAAAGGTCGAAGGGAACCGGGGAGGGCCAGGAAGAAAATAAATTCAAAGGGGCGCTATGTGTAATGGCCTGCCATCAAGGGTCATCAACTCTTCCCTGATCATACTGTATAAAAGACAGTGGTGTAGTTGATGGGGAAGCGATCAATTGTACGGCGGAGGAAGATTCTTCTAATGGGATTCACGACTAAGGTCGAGCAGAAAAATGACGAAGCGGCGGTAGGGTAGTCGGGAAAGGACTGGGGGAGAACCCCAAGGAGCGCCGGGTAGGTGCGGAAAAACGTCCGCCGGAAGTCGGCCTCGCCCAGTTTATCCGAAACACATGGCGGGGACGATAGTGATCGGGAGAGAAAAAGGCGGCCAAGGAGAAAAAAAAGCCAAGGAACCGCTCCCAACAAGGGCGTACTGGACAGTAGTTCCATTAAGGTCGCCTAGAAAAAGCCTCGAAAAAGCTGGGTGGGCCGGGAAGAGGCACCAGGATCCCCTCGCTCTTGAAGCCAGCTCTGAGCCAAAGTTGAAGAAAGGACGGATTGGAGGGTAATTCTTGTGGGAGACCAGCCACGTGCGCGATGTTCAAGGGGTTCGACAATGAGGGAGGACTTGGAAAAAAAGGAAAAAGAGTCACCGAGAAAAAGACTTGAGGGTCGATAAGAGCGAATGCAAGCGCCCATGCAAAAGGCCCCGCGGGGGACCCTTCGAGGGAGCCCCGCTTCCTTCCCGAGCCGATGGTTTTCCACGCGAGAAAGCTCTGAAACAACAACAGGAAGTAAAAGGGAGGAAAAGGCTCGGGGAAGCTCAATAGGGAGGGCACTGGAGTCTCTAAAAAAAAAAAATGTCTACCTCTTCAAGGGAGAAAAGCTGAACTCTGTCTGGGGTGACTATCCCGCGTCCGGTTCGGCATTTACACCGGAAAAGAAAGCAAAAGACAAAAAGAGGAGTGGCTTGGTAAAAAAAACCGAAAAGGGGAATCAATGGAGGCGATCTTTCCTGGCAAATGGGAGAGAAAAGAAGACGATGGGGAGACCGGCGGACGCAGCCCAACTGGCCCCATAAACGGAAACCTCTATAGGAAAAAAAAAGGCACTGAAAATGGGCGGAGCCCCCCGTAAGCCTGGGGAGGGGGTGACGGACGGGAGGGCTTCGGAAATCCTGCCTTCGATTCTCCTGCTCTCTCCAGATCGCCGGCCAGACAAATGTGTAAGAGGTTAGGACCGAGGAATTGGCGACGAGAGGCGGATCCTCTGGCTCGAGCCCCGCATGATTACTCACTCAAAAGGGCGAAATCAGCTCCCTGGAAAAAAGACGTCCCGAGGAAAAAAGGGGGGTCGGGGGGCGAGGAATCAAAAAGCGACGCCGCCACTCCGCGCCGGCTCAGGTCCTGCCGTGCCCCCTGACTCGAAAAGAAAAAATCAACGTTTTGTTGGGAGGCATTCGAAAGGAAGCCTAGGATTTCCTTCCAATTAAAGTCCGGCTCTTCCGCCTTTTCCTGGGAATCAAAACTCGGCCGAAATGAAGAGGAGTAAGACCTTATAGGCAGGCCTTTTTCGGGGGGGCGTACCGAGACGAAAAGTCCCCAAGAGAACCTGCCCTTGCGAAATCTTTTAAGAGGCCCTGCAGGAAATCTACCAGAACGAGAAGGCCCCTGAAAAGAAAAGGGCCGATTAAGGAAAGAAAATGAAAAAAAAACTATCAGTATGTCCTTGGAGCATGCCAGAACCGTGGAAAGGAAAAACTCTTTTAGCGAGAGCCCGACCGACCCTAGGCCGTTTGAAAGTCCGGTTACAGTTGGTAAGATGATGGGATGGAAGGGTGACGAGATTTCAACTCAAAGCGCCAATAGAGCGGGAAGGAAATGGAAGCTTGAGAGGCTAATCTCCGAGAGATTCCGGCGTCGATCGTGCCCAGTCCATTTCATCAAAGACACCACTTTACAATTGAATCCGAAGAAAAGAAAAAGGTAAGTTATCTTGAAGAGAAAAACGAGAAAAAAAAAAACGAAGCGTAAAGCTTGGTTTCGAGGGAACTTGAAGCCAGTCTTCTCCCCAGCTAAAAAGATAGTTCCCAAGAAGGCCGGGAGGTCCCCGGAGGGAGCGCGAAGGCCTTCAGCGGTCGCAATCTAGGTCCCACTGCAGGTGATCTCGTGTTGAAGAACGGAATTGAGGAGGAAGTTGAGCAAGATGCACTTGAGCAAGAACGTCGAGGGAGTCTCGAGCCCCCCTGCGAAGCTCTGCAAGTCGGAAACCTGGAGCGGGGGCCGAATACCGAACCGAGGAGCGAGAAACGTTTCAGAGTAGCATTGGCTAATGCCTCTGGTGGCAGTCCGAAAGTAAGGGAAGACCGCCGGGGGTTCCGTAGAGCCAGCGAAAATTATACCGGGGAACCTCGATGGGGTCTAAAGCGGACCGCCCGGATGTCCCTGACGTAGTCTACGTTCAAGAAGCTACTAACAGACGAAGACCGATCCCCATCATGTTAAGGGGTCCTGCAAAAACAGCCGTGGTCGTTTGCGAATAGATACTGGAAAAGAGCAAAAAAAAGCAGACCACAACAAAACATTCACCCCTCCTCGAGGCGAGAAGGGGGGGATCCACGGAAGGCCCGTCATCAAGTAAGAGCCACCGTGACCCGTAAAGCCCTACTTCAGCATTTTTTAAGAACAGACGAGAGAAAGAAAATCACACACAGAGGCCAATTCACTGGAACACAACGACAGTCTTATCATGAAAACAGGAAGCTGCGGAGATCCAAGAAAACCGGCCTTCGGGACCCCTTAGAACATTTGTAATGAGAGCGGGTAGGCCGCCGTAGCGAGGCGTTTGAGAGGTCATCTTGCAGGAACTGAAACAGAGCTCCGCCTGGGGAAGGCTAGATAGTCCATTTCTCGAAGACTCCATCTTCTAGGTTCCTCCATGGCTATGAAAGGACACGGATAGGGATCTACTATTAAAAAAAAGCCAAAGAGATCAAGGGGGGAGGGGGGTGGGGAGAGAAAGCGATCGGGGCGGATCTAACAAGAGTCTCGTACAAAAGCGTGCGGAAAGAAGACCCTAACTTAGTCAAAAAAAGACTGCCCGGCCGAATCGTAAAAAAAACAAATGAGGGAAAAGGAAAAGATAGAGAGGACCAAGGGCAATTTGTGACCTCGCCCTTCGTGATCTACATCTGACGAGGGAATTCTAATAGCGTGGAACCTAAGAGATCTAGAGGATCCGAATCGCCCTCTAGCAAAAACACCCGCCGCGAAGGAGAATCTTCTCGGGAGCCCCAGCGGGTCAGCGAGAGAAAAAAGACGTGGAGAAGGGGGGAACATGGATGGCTCATCATATCGGGAGGAATCAGGAAGGGCGCGAAAGGCAATCACCCGGCGGCGCGATGGCCAGGGGGGGTTCAGGTCGATGAAAACGCTTACAGAGCCGAAAGGAGGGAGTCAAAATACGCCGGGAAGTACCATGTAAGGGAAAGACTGCACGGGAAGAAGGAGACCGAGGCAATGGAACGAAGTTCCGGATACTCCTGAGTGTGCCTGGCCGTTGCCATGTGTGCTTGGGGCGGGCGGCGCTGTCTAGGGGAGGAACACGCTGAGCGGGCTTATGAAGCGATCGGAAAAGGGCATAACTGGGCGACAAAGGGAGCCAGGGAGTCAGGAGTATGGCTTTCTGGAGGGATCGCCTGCCTTGTCCTCCTGAAGAAAGGGTATTTCTGAAAAAACAAGGAAGGGGGGGTTAAAGCGTCAACGGAAGGGGGTCTCGGCGGGCTTGCCGACCCACTGTGGCCCCGATTAAGCAGCTGAGAGAGCGCAGAAAAAGAAAGGGACCCCACTATTCGGTTCAAGGGGGGGAAAAGCCCACCGGGGACCCGGCACAGTCTCACTGAAAAAACCGCTCTTCAAAACTAGGACCCGAGGAACAGCTACAAAAACATGTTGAAGCCGCTGGAAAGAAATGAAAGAGGCAAAAAGAGGTGGAGCATGGGTCCGCAAGCGGTCCCTCTCCGACCATGTTCAGATCATAGCACGCTGCGAAAGAGGAAAGATTCCGGATGCCCGAACGCAGTGGGGAGAAAAGCAGGCCATTCGTCCAGAGTCTCTATTTAGCCATGAAACGGCAACCTGCATCGGCTCTGGGGAACTCTCTCAAGAGGGGGAACTGTATGGTGAAAGAGAAAAAAGTGGTAAGATGAAGTGTACGGCGGCCCCAAAAATGGGACGGGGGCTTTCAGTTAACGGGTCTGCTCGAAGATGAAAAGCACAGTAGAAGCTGGAACGAACGTCCAAGAGAAAAGAGGGCCGAGGTTCCTTCATCGTTCTACTGGGGGGGCACGATCACGCCGTTTTCAAATCCTCATGGAATAGAGAGGCCAAAGAAACAAAGAGACCGAAAAGAACGTTACGGAGAGAGCGCCATAAAAAGGGTCTTTGGGCGGTCGTTTCATACTACTGCCCTTCTGGGGAAGGAAGTGGAAGAAATCTAGTAAAGAGAAATCGCACAGAAAAAAAAGGGCGTTCTTTTCTAACGCTTCAAAGATTTGCAGTGAAGGAGGGGGTCCGGTCCACTGTCCGTGTAAGCCCCCAATAACCGCATCCCGCGTCGGCAAAGGTCGTCATAAAGGAGTGTGCGAAAAATCACAACCGGCCAGGCTTGAGGGCAGAACAGTTTCATCCCCTCAAACGGAGCTGCTTATCGTCACTAACCCGCCCGGTTTCTAGTACCACGGGCTGCCAAGGAAGCTAGAAAGGGAGCAAGGTGAGACAAAAAGTGAGGCGTGAAATTGTCTGCTGCGAAGAGGAGCCAAGCGGATAAGCTGCGTGGCAGAGGAAAATCCTTCTCTTTAGGGAGCGTTACCTCAGCGGTCAAGTCGCTGATCGAGGTGGCGGAAGAGTCTCAAAAGCGGACACTCAAAAGGAAACCTCTGAAAATGAAAAGAGGATCCGTAGGAAGTCAGGAAAGGGCTAAGCACGGAGCGCAAACCCATTCGCGAAAAAAAAATCTCTTAGGTGGCCTCGCAATGGGTCGCAGACAGATCGCGTGGAATCAAGGAGTCGTAACAGGTCTCCCCCTCTAGAATACAAGAAAATGCATCAAAAAGAGAGGACAATGGGGGAAAGTAAGGGAGTGCTGTCAATTCTTGTGTTGAAACCTCCACGTGTCTCGGCTCGTGGTGCGCAGGAGCAGAGAAGGAGCCCGGACTGGGGGAATTCAAATTACAAAAAATCCGGAAAACGATCTAGTAAGGGGAGATCTCTCATTCCGCAAAAAAGGAACCAGCGGACGTAAGGCTGCCCCCCGGTCCTTCCCAGCGATTTTTTGCACGCGATCTCTATAAAAAACAAAGGAGGGAAGTAAAATAGACCTCGGTCTCGGACGGCGGGGAAAGAGAGGAAGGCCTTGAGGGAAATGCGCGAGCTCCAAAGACGATCGCCTTCGGGACCTGCGGGAGTACGTTACCAGCTTCCCGGGTCGTAACCCTGCCAGGCACGACAACACAATCAAAAATAAAAAGTGAAAAAAAAAAAAAAAAAGTACGGAACACCGACTTCCTCAAAAAGATCGGCGCGCTGGCCTGCAGGGTCTGCGTCACTAGCGAGGGGAATACCTGGCGAGACGAGAAAGCTGAAAAGAGCGTGCCAACGGAAGAAGAAAAAGAGGCCTCGGAGTCAGATGGGAAAAAAAGACAAAGGTGGATCGACTGTGGGGGGGGGAATCATGCCCTGTCCGTCTCGAACAGCCTTACAGGCGATGCAGCCGTCATCGAAAAAGAGGCCGTCAAGAAAAACGGGGAGTTGAATATCGAGGAGAAGCCAAACTCGGCGGACCTGGCCTCACCGCGAGAACGGCGCGGAAAACCCATGATGTACTCTCAAATGTCTCCCGGAGGGAATCACCTACGAAACAATAAAGATTCAGGACCTAGGCCATTGGCAAAGCATAGAATCTAGAAGACCATATAGTCCCAACGCGCCTTCTCCTTCTCCGATCCCGGGAAGGAAATGCTCGGGAGATAACTTCGGGAAAAAAAAACCTTGGATATTACCGTATCATAAGGGGAAGGGGGAAGAAAATTCTGAGAAAAGGAAAAACAATTCGGATAGAGGAAATGGCCCCCCTTGTTCAGTCTGCTTCTCATCACCACAGTACTTCCAGGCCAGAACGGGACACACCCTTGCTTGAGTTGGTTGAGGCGGAACTACTTTCTGACTGCCCCCGCTACGCTCCGCCCATCTTTGAAAGAACTGCCGGCAGACATACATAAACAAAAACCAACCAATTCAGGCGAGAAGAAAAAAAGACTAGATCGGAGAAAATCAGGAACAAATACTGGTGTTCTTCTGCCACCGTTTAACAAAGAAACACGTTTAGGGGGGCGCCGAGCCCAAAAGGGGAAAAAAAATATCAGAATTCCAAGGAGGATGTGAAGAGAAGTTCGCCTTCACCCTTCGGCGGGGGGCCCCGCGCGAAGCATCGCAGCCACTTCGAAACTTATGGAAGAACTGTTCCATCAACCGTAGAAGGAAGAAACGTCAGGGGAGCTCAGTTGAACCGAACTAGGTCATCGAGCCCCACACACGTGGTCACGGGGAAAAGACGGCGTAGGAAAGCTCTTCAAGAATAGGAACAGGAATGGGAAAGAGTTGTTGGAGGGGGAGGGAACTCCTCCAAGTCTTCTCCCAGCGAAGATGACCAAAAGAATGCAGAAAAGGCGTGGGGAACAAATCGGGGCAAAAAGGGACAAAGGGGAAGGCAATTGCTTCAAATCTCTTTCCAGTTTGACTTTTCAACGCGGGGGGAAGCGACGGGGGACGATGCTTGAAAAAATTCTCGTCTCCCTCCAGAGGAGAGGGGAGGAGGAGAAGGGAAACAGAAAGTCGCTCTTGCCGCACATGATCTGCCGGTAGTCAAGAGAATCTCAGGGTATCCAGGACCGGTCCGCGAAGGAGGGGGGGGTTTAACGACCTGGGGTCTTCGCGGCTGGAACGTCCAAGGTGTTTCCCCGGGAAGATCCTCTACTCCTACCCCTCTATTTGTTAAAATGGAACCGCGACGCAAGTCTGAGAGGATTCGCAAGATCCCGTAATAGGGAACTGGGCGCCACATTCAGCGAAAAATGATCTTTAGGGTTTCTCAAACATCAAAACCACTGGGTGCGGTGCACATAGAAATAGAGAGGGGACGTCAGGGGCACAGACCGTGCCCGGACGCTCTAATACCACGGGAATCCGACATTCCCGTCATCCCGATCGCAAACGGCCCTACTGAAAACCAATGGAAAAATCACAGAACAAACGAAACGGCCACGTCAGGAACAAAAACCACTACCCATGCGTAAAATAGGCACGTAAAGGAAAAGACCTTGTAAAAAAATCCACCAGGAAGTCCCTTTACACGTAGAGACTGTACTAATGACCTGGGGGGCTCTTAAACATGGAATTGACGAAAAAGGGTCAATCTGTCCTCAAGGGGCATATAATTAAATAGCGCTCCGCCTTGGGGGGTCGGGCGCGCCGGTCCATTGCTCAAGACTTTGTCGAATGAGAATTCTCAACACTGATAAACGTCCTATTATCGGGAAACAACCTATTTTCGGGAGGAAGATCCTCGAGGGCTGGTTTGGGGGGAATATTCTATATCGCGGGTGGTCGTAATCCTCAATAAGGAAAATAAGGCGCAAAAAGACGACCCAACTGACGTAGAAGGAAAGAGTCCGCGGGTAAGCTTCCCCGAAATGCGTTAATTGAAAGAAGAGATCAACAAAAAAGATGAACAAGAATGACCTTCGTGCCTCTCTTCAGATAGGGAAAAAAGAGGTAAGGAAGTAGAAGGTGCAGTTCAAAACTTCGTTTCGAAGCGAGGAGCTCAAAAGGCCACCGAGCTATCTCCTAAGAGCCCCACACAAACCTCTCCTAGAGCTGACAGGTACAAGACCAAAAGAGGGGTCAGGAGAAAAACGGACGTTGGCGAGGGAACTGAGCATGAAGTAATGCGGGAATAAAATTGCAGTCGCGAGGAGCAAATCACCCGGAGCGCGAGGGGGACTTTCATTGAGAGGAAAAACTCAGGAAAGGAGTTGCCAAGCAAAAAAGCAAAGGGGTTACTGCGCCCTAATCTGACAATGTCCTAAGGGTAACGTGTACGGAAGTGTGCAGTGGCAAGGAAATCGGAAGGAATGAGGGGAAGACGTTCCAAAAGAAAAGTCCCCCCCGAATCGTGGGTCTTTTCGGGGGGGGGGGGGGTCTTTCTTAGGTCGCGGTCTTCACACTCAATCCTGCGGGAGGGAAGTTGAGAAGGGGCATACTGAATTGAAGTCACAGGCGGCGCTTCGAGTAGAGGGGGGGCACTTGGAGACTTCCTGGTGCGCCTTTCTACGATCTATTTTATATTCCGAAAACCGGCGGTGGGAGAAAATCGTCACAGGGCATTGCTCGGTCTGAAAGGAAAAACTTAGAGGGTGGTCCGGAAAAGGAGGAACTGCGTCAGCCGGCTCGCGGTTTAAAAACCCCCGAGAGGGAATCGGAGGGTCGAAAAAAAAAAAGCAGAACTCCTGAATACAAAAGGGAGTGAAAAAACGGCTCTCGAAGTGTTCCGAAGATGAAATCCGCTCGGAAAGGCCCCGCGCAAAAAAAGACACTCAGAGAGCTGATTTGAAGGCTATCCTGAAATCAGACTAAAAAGTTGAATCAAGAGCATCTCCTCCTTGCTCATCTCTAACGCTTCCGGATGACCAACCTCTGGTGAACTTCGAATTGAAGAGAAGTGCTGAGAAGGAGTGTCAACATCAAAAAACGCCCTGCATCTAACTCAAAAGAGGGGTAGAAGAAGAGTTCCCTCTAAAATTGGACTCTTAGGGTTTCTGCGATCGGTTCCTAGCAGGTCCAAAGAAAACGACGACGGGGAAAAGACAGGAAATGGTGTTCAGAAAAGGAAGGGCACGATTCTCGTGAGAAGCTCGCGAGATCGCCGAGAGGAAAGAGGGCAAGTACATCATGGTGCCTTCCTAGGAAAAAGAACCTGTTTGGAAAAAAAAAGGGGAAAAAACTAGATCAAAAGGCGAAAAGACTCAAGGGGAAAGGGATCTTGTCTAACCTTGATTCTTTACGAAAGAAAGAAGGGTGACACTTTCGGCAAAAAAATCTTGTACCGAAGGGACGAAGAGAGTCCTCGAGATAGCCGGCCTTTCAAATCCGGGGTCGTTATATCCGCATGGAGAGCAAAATGGGCTTCGTTCCAGGTGGGCTGGCAAAGTCAAGGTACTCCAACATAACGAAGGTAGTCTTCAAGGTGCTGAAAAATCCCGCAAAAAGGGACCAAAAGACGGGGTGGTCATGCCGCCATCGAGCATTGTCATACAACAAAACTGACTGCTGCTCGGTCGCCCGCCCGGTTTTCTCGTCATTTCTTCAGGAAAAGGAAGAGAGCTCAATTAAGAGGTCGCAGGCTTGCGTCTGGCTGCTCACAAACGCCTGTCGATCAGAAAGGGAAGAGGCTCATCTTCGTAGGAGGAAGGCGTGAGCCTTCCAGTTGAAAAGGGGGAGCGTCCCATCATACACGTACTCTCTCGAGGGGGGAAGGCTTGAAGGTAGAAGAAGGATCGGACCAAAATAAACGTACCATCCCTGCCGTCAGAGGGAAAAGGAAGGGGACATCGAAGATTCTATCCTACAGCCGGAGCACCTCTCCCATTAAAAAACATCGCGTAGGTGGCCCAAAAAATTACTGAGAAGAGAAGGCCACGACCGAGATCGGGGTAAAAGAAGCGCCGAGCAGGGGAAAAAAAATCGCACGGTACGAACCTCCCCGTCAAAAGGGAAAAGTTAGGAATAGGCAGGAGTTAATTCTTGTTGGAAGAACGTTCTTTTGAACGATGGCTGCCTGTTTGCTGCAATGTGCAGGACATGAAGGGGACCCTTCCAGGGAACCACCGTACTAAAAGAAACAATCATAAAGGGAGTCTCGCAAAAAAGGGGGAAAAGGAGGGACAAGGGGAGGAAGACTTCCTTCCAGGAGGGGTTTCAACCG
>Ga0179591_1338502_pt1 | contig 13766 bp, 9 predicted proteins | sample CZOMad2_1_08_16f_FD_182891 | JGI IMG/M metagenome (GOLD analysis project Ga0179591, IMG submission 182891) | Vadose zone soil fungal communities from Angelo Coast Range Reserve, California, USA - CZOMad2_1_08_16fungal (PacBio error correction) | ecosystem: Environmental > Terrestrial > Soil >...
AAAGGGGGAAAGGGAAAGCAACGCGACGACTCAAGGTCAAAGGGGGCGCGTTAGGGGACTTCTTCATAAGACAGGGACGAGAAGGAACCACAACCAAGGAAGACTCCGTGTGTGTTGGTGGGTGGGGTTTGGTGTCCTTATCAAGTTTGTTTGTCTTTTAAAGGGCTCCAAATCGAATTCACTTGTCTCGGGGACGGAGCAAATACTCTTCGGGGAGGAAAAGACTTTCTAGCAAAGCCCCTAAAACTGTCTTGTCTTGTTCGAGCGGACGCGGTTGACCTTGGGGAACAAAAGAGAAAAAGTGGCTCGGGACGCCGCGACGCCAGTCTGGGAAAGGGTTCCCCGAAACTGGCAACAGGAGGTCAGCCTGTGGCAGTGGGAAGTCTTCTTAATATCTTTAGTGTACCGCAGGTTTCCCCAATAAATGGGCTGTTACCTTGGGAAGAGAGAATAGGAGTATTTGCCGTTCTGAGAGGGGAAGGAAGACACCTAAGAAAGAGACACACGCAAAAATGAAACGGAATCACGGGGAGGAAAAGGGAAGGGGAGGGTTTGACCAAGACCTCCGTCATTGTGGGGATCAAGAACCCAGCACGGCAAAGAAAGGGAAGGGGAGAGGTAAGGTAGATGAGAAAGCAAGGAGAATTCGCAAAAAAATGTCATCTCTCTGATGGGGGGGGAGACGGGAAAGGACGGTAGCAACTTTAAAGTGAGATGAAGGGGTACTGCTGCAAGTAATAACAGAGAATTTAGAGCGGTAAAGCAAGTGATCACTTCTTCAACGGGTAACTCCAGACGTATCCAAGGAAAAAGGGATCTGCAAGGGAAAAAGGTCAAATTGAGTCGCGTAGAAGAAGAGGTCAGCCAGGAACTAAAGGAGCAGACTCGGCGGGCAAGGGAAGGGTTCCTAACAGAATCCGAAGAAGAAAAGGAAAGTCTCCTAAGGAAGGCAGCGCCGAACCAGAGGGAACGGCCCCGCAGAAGGTTAAAGACTACCTCTCGGTTGGCTATATCACGAGAGAGAAAAGAAAGAACATCTACGACAGTAGAACTGAAACTGGCCTCGAATTCTAACAGAAAGAAAATTAAAAAAACGAAGAGATTCGTCAGAGGGGGAAAAGAAGGAAAAACATTAGAAGGGAAGAAGACAAGGCCGCAAACGGCTGAAAAAAGGGCGTTCTCACAAGGAGAATCATTCAACCTGGAGAAAAGAATCCGGAAATCCGGTCTTGAGGTGACCAAAATAGAGGAGTAAAAGTAGAGATAGTATGAGAGGAACATCCAAACCAAAACGTTCAAGTGTCAAAAACTAGGAAACTCTCAGACTAATAAGACAGGGAAGAAGCACCATTTGAGGGAGGTGTCCAATGAATAGGGAATAGTGACGAGAACTGAATTGAACTACTAATGAAGAAGATGAGAAAGTTAGGTCCGACTCAAAGGGTTGCCGCCGCCCAGCATCAAGGGCCGGTCTCGTATGGGGAGGCGATAAATCCATTCAACAGACGTTCGATTTCATTGTCTAACCGCTCACGCAAGGGAAAGAGGGAATAGGTCAGTAAAAGAGGATCGCTCTAAGAGATTAAAAAGAAAGCCTTTGGAAGTCGGTGGCCTGGGATGAGGAAACGTGCTTCTGTGTTGCTTAACTCGAAAAATGAAAAAGAAAGAAATTTGGCTTCGCGATCCCGCTTCAAGCAGGGGAGGGACTTGACGCGGGGTTTGGAAGAAGGGAAAGGAAGAGGATAGAGAAGTTCCCTGTGTCAATCACGGAGAGAGGATCTAACTAAAAAAAGGCGAAAGAAAGACACCGAACTCTCAAACTATGGGGAGTAGAAGGAAAGAAAAGCTACTTTTCTCACTCAATGGAAGAGAAGAGCACACTCTTAACTCATAAAAACACTAATCAGTGAAGGGTAATGAAGAAGAAGAAAAAAAGGGAGAAAGTCTTCATTAGAGCATCCCGAAGAGGTACACAGGTAAGGAACTTCGGTCAAACACGAACTTGCACCACACCTCTATTTGAAAAAAGGGGAGCAGTCGCAAGAAAAGAACGAAGCTACTTGGACGGAAGAGCGAGAGAGTCTGCAAGGGATAAAAGAAAGAGGTCGCGAGGTCAGCGAACATCCCTCCTAACAATCTTGACGAGGTGAGAAGGTTTACCGGCTACTTGACAGGGACCGAGAAAGGCCTCTAGCAAGCAAGTCCGATAAAACAATGGCGCATAGCGGGGCAAGGGTCGAGCTTAGCGTCAAATAATTCAGAGAAAAGCGGTACATTCCTAGGTTTCTTACCTGGAGAAAGTCCTCGGGGGGACGGTGGAACCAATGAGCAGTGGACGCGCGGGAGGGTAGAAAAGGTTTCGGGGAAGGGGGGGAAGCACCCTCAAAAGGGTAAAGAAGACGATCCGGTGCCGGCTCGGCCTTCGTTCCCAAGAGAGAGGGGAAAAGACCGCTATGTCTCGAGCCTACTTTCAGAGACTCGTAAATACTAGGGAGGGGGAAGAAAGCGACCCCGCAGGGAGGATAAGTCTACGTTGAAAAAGGGGGAGAAGGGAAATAAAGCATTTCAAAAGAACGAAAAGGCACGCGAAACACAGGGTCGCGCCCCGAATTTGATTCCGAGAGAAAAGGATTCTCGCTCTGCGTGTTTTTATAGCAAGTTGACCAAAAGAGGGACAGCGTCGAGGCGAGAGAATGATGGAGACAACAACAAAGAGGGAAGGGAAAAAGGAAAAAAGGGATATACGGGGGTTCTGGGAAAAGGAGAGGCTAGTCCGGTACACTACATCTTGACACCGATCTCGTCACCGGGGGCGGAGGGGAAAGAAAAAAGATCGTAACTCTTCGGAGTAGCAGGAGAAGTTTAGGCTGGACCACCCCTGCGTGAGCCAGTGTTTGTTTATGGTGAACGCGGGTAGGTTCTGGATCAAATTGGCAATCTCTATCTGGCATACAGAAGGGGGGCGAGTTTGATCTTCCAAATCCCAAAGAGAACAGATCATAAAAGTGACCAGGGCGCGCTGCCGGCAAGAGAGAAATAGAGAGAGTGGTTACGTTGGAGAAAAGGAGAAATGTAAGAGGTCAAGTAGAGAAACGGGGGGCCGGGTTCCTTCTTTGTTCCAAAAAGAAAGGAGAAAAGAATTCTACCCAAAATATCTTCCAAAGCGGAATTAGAAGCAAGCCAGAGGACGTACGCAATATTAAGAATGAAAGAGGTCTAGGGGGGAACTTGGTCAACCAAAGATACTTCCTCCCTCTGAGAAAAAGGGAGGAATTTATCTCTAGGGAGTGAGGATAGATACCCTTCCTAGTGAAGGGAAAAGCAGTGAGTGGAAAAGCACTTCAGAGGAGTGTGGGTCTTACTGGAGGGAAAGGACGCGGACCGAAAAGGCTCGTCTCGTAGCCCGTCCTAAGGAGGGAAATAAGAACACCGGCTTCCACTTCTTCAGGAGCCTTTTTTAAAAGTGCGCCGAGCGAAAGGATTCAAAGTAGAGGGGGGACGTTTTTAGTGGGGGGATTAACGGGCAAGGGGGAAAAAAGTGGAGAACCAAGTTTGACTTCTCCTGAACTAAAGGGAGAGGGGGTTTCTATAGTAGAAGAAAAAGATCAGCCGACGAGGGGTTTTTGGTGTCGAGCGGCGCGTGTGAGGCTTTGAGAAAAAAAAAGAAGGGGTGCTACCCTCGGGAGGGGAGTCGTGACGTGTCGAATCAGACGCCCCAGGGAGAAGACAACGAAGCCAGGAAGGGGGGGGGGGGGAAAACAAAGGTATCTTCTTCTGGAAAGAATCGTTCCGATTCTTGCAAAAGGCCCGGAGCCGAAAGGGTCCAAGTACGCGGAAGGGAGAGATCTAGCGGGAGACGTGGAGGGGGAGAGTTGGAAAATCTCATGCATAGACCATTCCGAAAGAGTCAGGGAGAGGGGAGCGTGAGGACGTTTTGGGAATTGAAAAAGCTATCTAAACGTGACGGTTAAGGTGGGAACACCTCTAGCTACTTAGTGGGGAAGGAGGACCTAGATCTTTCTGGTTATCTATACATGGAACTGAGGAGGTAACTGTTAAGGAAAGAACCCGGCTTCGAGATGGTCGGAATGATAGATGGGGGAAACTTGATTTTGGGGGGGGAGCGAGGGGGAAAGCGGGCACTGTCGAAATTCTTTCTCAACGGAAGGAAAAATTGATCAATTCGGCGGAGCCGTTACACGGGCCGAAACTGTACCGTGGGGTGTGAGATCACTAGAGAGACATGGCGTCAAAGGAGGGGGAAAGGACTGGGAAAGCTTCACGCTACCTCCCTGAGTTGAACTTATTAGGCTGACTTTAAAATTGTACCGGCGTTCAAGCGCGGTCCCTTGAGGAAAGGAGTAATTGAAGACCGTCGTGGAGACGTGGGTACTCTTACGCGATCGAAGAACGGAGCAGTGGTTCCTGTTCTGGGATCGTCGCCTAGCGTCCGTTATGTTGGGGAAAAAAGAATTCCGTGGTCAGAAAGAGGGTTTTTGTGGGCTACGATATGGGGGGAAGTCAAGCCAAGATCTTCTTTTTAAAGCCCGGCGATTGCCAGAAGGCGCGGAGGCGACGGCGTGTAGAGGAGGAGTAGGTCTTACCCTTACTGGCTAGTATTCGGGGAAGGAGTTCTGTAAGGGGGGTCTAATATTCCGAGAACGGAGGAGGAGGAGGTAAAAAGACTTTCAGACGAGACTCTGGAACCTGGGGGAAGTTGCCAGTTTTATCCCCGGGGGGAAAAGTTGATTTTATCGTCTTGAATTTTACAGGGAAGAAGGTCGAATCTGATCACGCGACTCCGGGGGAAGAAAGGGGGGACCAAGAAAGGGTCAAAAGAAAAGGAAAAAAGGGGAACTTCGCCCGGGCCTGACCATAGAGGGAAAGAAAGGCTTGGGTGTGCCTAATTAGCCGGGATCGTAGAATAAAAGGACGATCCCTGGCGTTCGGGTGCCGGGGGGGAGGGGAGTTGAGTGCAAGGAAAAAAACTCTAGAAGAAAGGAAGCAAGAATACCCATCAAAAAATTACAGAAGGGGGGAGGGGGGGGGGGGAAATCTTTGGTGTCTCAGAGAGCTTAAAATCGTGGACCTCGCAACGCCGACGAAAAGGAACTTCTTTCCAAGGCAAGGGAGGGAACCCGAAAAAAGGGAGGGCTGTCGTTTACGAAGGAGGAAACTCTTACTTCCAGAATGAACGGAGAAAACCGCAGGTGGTCCTTGGAAAAATCAAAAGAAAAGGGGAGGTCTGAGTCGACGCAAAAGCAGGAACGTTTCAAAATGGGAAAGGAAGGGGGAGCACCCTCTAGCACACGCTGTTCAGGTTCGGGGGGAAGGAAAAATTTGAAATACTCGCAAGAGGCGTCAGGATATCCGGAAGACCAAAGGATCGTAGGGATCTGGAAGCAAAAGAAGGCAGTACTCGTAGGAAGATTTGGTTTGTGTGGCGCAGGAAGCTGGGTTGATGGAAGGAAGAAGATAACTTTAAGACGTAACGCGTCAAGAGGCATCACGGGGTAGCTCCGTCGTTCGCGAGCGATCACTAGAAAAAGAACAACATGGGAAGCTAGAGATAAAAGAGCGACTAGATTATCTAAACAAGAGGGAGAAAATGCGGAGACGCATAGGAAAAATCTAGGTAGGGGTTCGGGAACTCCTCAGATAGACTAAACAACGGTCAAAAGATATGACTTCCTCTTCCGAGCCTCGGGCTTCAAGGCCCCTTCCGGGATCTCTGGAAGCGAGGCCGTTCTTTCTAGTTTCAGGAAAAAAAAAGAGCCACTATGGAGGACCACGCAAAAAAACCTATGCAGGGAGGGGAGAGAGGGAGTGCCTCTTCCCGGCGTGGAACTCGACCGTGGCGTGGAGACCATCAGGACAAAAGTTCAGAAAAGGAAGGGGAAAAAAAGAATCCTTGGAGTTAGCAGGATAAAGGAGACTTTCGGCCGCCGTGAGGCCTAGGGGATTCCAAAAAATTTTTCTTTGAAAGGGGGCGTGCCTCTCAAGGTGCTTAGAACGGGTCTAACAAGGCAAAGAAGAGAGGCTTACGAGCACAAGGACCAAGAAAGGGAAGGAGGTCCTTTTTACCTCGTAAAGTCCGTCATGTTTGGCTGGTCAAAAAGAAAAGAAAGAAGGAAAATAACGGGGAAAGGAGAAGTCAATATCGGGGCTGGAAAGCGAACTTCGAGAAAAAAGACTTTTGACGCGAGGGGGGGAGTCCTGGCACGGGAGGGAAGGAAGTCACAAAGTCACTTCTCGTTTCAGGGGAAACTTCGGAAAAGTTTCAAACCTCGCTTTCACGGATGAACCGCTCTATCCGCTATCTTGAGTTGCTGGAAAAGAAAATCAGAAAATAAAAAGGGAAAAGAGAAAACTGGCGCAAATTAGGTGAAGAAGGAGAGGTCAATAAGGAGGTGTCGACGAAAACAAAAGTTCACCTTCGCAATTTCTCGCGCAGGAAGGTTCATACCTAATACGAAAATCCGTCAGAAGACTTCGTACGAAGTCCTCCAAGCACGAAGAGCCGAAGGGGGCCAGCGTTAACTCTTGGGTGACTATAAACCTGGAGAGGGTGGCGGAACATCACGACATTCTCCAAAGAACATACTCGTCTTACAGGAGGAAAAGCACAGTAAGGCCGTAAGGACGATAAACGCAAACGGAAAAAAAAAACCGAGCTCTCTTCTTAAAGGCCCTCACGGCAGGCTACCTTCCAAAGAACGAACGGCACGGAAAAGGAGGGGAAAGAACTTCGTGAGAAAGGCCAGCCTCACTAAAGACTTCGAAGACTGACAATAACGCGTCACATCAACACTGACTTCGTATAAAATACGCGGAGGGGATGCGCGAAAACATCTCCAACAACCAAGGGAACAGGGAGGGACAATAAATCGCCAGGGGAAACAAAAAGTCCGACAGCTCGTGTCCGAGTTTTTCATGAGGGAGACAACTCTTTCCAAGGAAAATACTTCGGTGGGTACGTCGAAAAAAGACTGGAAGACAAAGGAGCAATGGAGAAGGAGAGAAAGGGAGAGTTCGCATCCTCCGGTGCAAAAAAACCGCGCCGCCGCCTCCCAGGTCGAGGGGAAGGACCGCAGGACACTAAGGGCGAAAGGAGGTGGGATGAGCGAACTCAAGAAAGGTTGAGCGGAGGTCAAGTACGACGACGGATCTCGACGAAGATAGAAGGAGAACCCCTCTCAGGGGGCTCGTTAAAAAGTTGAAAAAAAAAGGTAGAAAAAAAAAAAAAAAGTGAAAAAAGAAAAAGAAAAAATCTGACCAGTGAGGGTCGCGAACTGACACGAGCACGAGAAACGATATAAGATCCCGGAGAGGAAGAGGGGGGACGGTAACTCGGGACGGGCCGTTGCTCTACCATAGAATCATAGGAAAGATGCCTACGCAGACTATGTGGGGGCCAACTCTTCTCTAAGGAGTAGAGTAGACACGACGATCGACGACAGAACGCTACTTTTTGGAACGAAAAAAGACGTCCCGAAGACACAGTCGGGACTGCTCCTCGACAACAACCAGAAAACCAAAAAGGTATGTAGGGACCGGTGCGTAAATTAACCTAACCCAACGAGCAACGGAAGGATGTCGAACGAAGGTGAACTTCAGGAAATAGGGGGTTCGTTCCCAACCACTAACAACATACACCAGAGGAGGTAATCCGTTCTTATCGGAAGAGCTCCCGTAGGAGGGCCGGAGGGGCTAGCGCGGGGGCGAAAAGACTAAAGAATGAAGTCGCTGAAAAGCAGATACGCAAGGCTGTTAATAGAAAAGGGAAAGGGGGGAAGGGTAACCTATAACCGGAGAGAGAATCCCTAGATCATTGGAGATCATAGACGGCAGGGAGAGGGGCCGAGGAAAGAACAAGGGAAAAGAAAAACTCGGGGACGAAAGTGCGAGATCTCGAATACCTGAAAAGGGGCCAAAAAATACTTGGAAGGGAATTACACTCCTCTTGGAGCGGGGGCTTGGTCGGCACCCTTAGGGTCCATGGGGAGAGTGGGGAAAGGAATTTATCAAGGAGGGGAGCACTTCCGCAGGGGGGGACAACACGCTGCTCGGGCATATAATGAAAGTGCAAGCGAAGGAAAAGGGACTCACTGGAGTATTTCCTCGTGGGTATGTAGGTAGTGGCGAAGGGGAGAGAGTTAAAGGGCTCCGCTAAAGGAGGGACCAAGAAGGGTCACGCTACAAGTGAAAAAAAACGTCAACATGTCGTCCCTCTAAGACGGAGGGAGAGGGCCTCTTCAAGACCTCTACAGGCAAAAGAACTCTGTGTCGCTTAGAGCGATCGGACCTGATCTTTGCGAAAACGGATCAAAAAAAAAAATTAGGGGAGGAAAAGGAAAAAGAGAACCTTTGATCAAATAAAGAAGGGGAGAGGTTCTAAAAATGAAAAGTCCTCTAAAACTTAAAAAGGGGAGGGGACCTTCCTTAACTACCCCCGAAGAGACATAGCCGTCGTCATCTATGGAGCCAGGTTACTGTGAAGGCTACACTTCTGGACCCTTCTTCTTAAAGAAGGGGTAAGTGAATGGGGAAGGAGATCTAAGAACTACTCGGTAGAGAGGGTTCCACCGTAAACAAGAAGACAACAGTAAGTCGTAAAGAAGGAAAGGGACGCAAGTTCAAGGGAAAGAGATGATGGGGAAGAGAAAAGGGTCAAGTCCTTCAAAAGACTAGTAATTCAAAAGCCTGTACTTCCTGTGAGGAACCGGAAAAATGAAGAAACCACTCCAATACGACAGGGAGGGGGATCGGGGGGGAAAAGTGTTTCTTTCAGAGGAAGAAGGGAAATCCTTTAGATATAGAGGGGGATCTACTTGAAATCGGTCGAAAAACCGGGACTGGAAGCCGAAGAACGTACCTTCCTCCTCTTAGGAAGAGTCAGACCATCGCTACTTTAGGATGCCACGGGGAGCCGGGCAATCGTCGGGAGGATGTTTAGAAAAAAGGGGCAAATGCAAATAGTTTTGGGTAGGGTCGGAGTCTTTTCTCGGAGAGAGGGGAATCGGGAGAGCCCTGGCCCCAGGAGAGAAGAAAACGGAGAAGGTCTTCGGCCGCTGAGAAGGGGGGGAGACCTGAAGATCTAGCACGAGGAATTTTCATCTATTGTTGGGTCAAGTTTTATTGGAACTAACGGGGAGGAAAAACGTGTCATACAATCGGGAGGAACTACTAGATTGGAAAAGAGGGAATGTTTTCTGGAGGTCCTACGAAAAACCGACGCCAGCCGACGAAATTAGGGGTTGGGTGTCGAGAGGAGACGTTTTCCTTCGTTAGTGAGTGGAGAACACCCAGTATCCAGTGTAGGGAGCCCTCGGGGAGGTCGTCACCCGAGGGAGGGAAGACCATTTGGAGGAATGAAAGGAAAAGAAAGCATCGTTACACAGGGTCACCTGTCGGAGTCAGGGGGTATAGGCGAGTCAGCACTTCCGCAAAAAAGAAGGAGAAAGAAAAGTCCTGTAAGCCAGGAAAAGAGCAGGTTCTAAGGACGTGATCAGGTGGCGGTGTGCTAACGAGAAGCTTCAACGGGCCGAACGAGAACCGGGAACGTTGAAGGAGGATTCGTGAGGAAGAGAACGTTGAACCTACTCGCTAAAAGGGACGTGGGAGAAATCGCCACTAAGTAGTTGAAGTACTTGTACTCGAGCTCAGTCTTTGAGAGAGACAGGGAAAGAGGCGGGAGGGAGGGGGGCGAAACGGAGTTATTCCTCCGCGAATTCAGAGAGGCTGGCTGGGGATCCTGGGGAAATGTCAAAGATGACACCGCCTGAGCGGGACATTAGTGTCAGGACCTCCCTTACCCGTGAGAGGCTGAAAGTGAAGTTCGGGACGCGACTGGATCTACTAAAACGGAACGTGGAAAGGTGGTTTGAAAAGGGGGTTCAATCATACGTAAGCTAATCAACTGTAGAAAGGGGAGGGACATCGGCTTCACTCTGAACGGGAGATTGGCTGAAGGATGACGGTTAGGGAGGACCGGCGTTTGATCAGAGTTAAGAAAGGAGGACGCGGTACTTGAAGGGGAGCCCGTCAGGGCACCAATTGAAAAAAATGAGAACGCGAAGTTGGGGGGGGAACGGGGATATCTGGAAACTTATGGGTCGACGTTGTCGGGTCGAGGGTGACTAACGTCGGGAAAAATTGGTCTGCCAAGAATGTCTTCGGTAACAATGAGGACCGAGACAGTATTTCGGTGAGTCGAGAGGAGGAGGAGGAGGATTAAATCAGCTGGAGGGGAACTGGGGGGTCGGGACCCTATATGAAGGAGGAAGGGGAGGTGACGTCTCTATCGGGGGGACCTGATTACGCTACGTCTTTCACCTTTTTCAAAGGGGGCTAGAGAAGGACCTTTCTGAGGATAGGATTACCGACGTATACGGGCGGGGCGCAAGAATGACTACGGGGGAAAGTAGGGTTTACCGCTTGCGATTCAAAAAACGATAACGTGACTGTGGGTCGCCGGGACAGCTCGTCCTGTCTCAAACGTAGTAAGATTGGGTTGAGGGGGAGGGGGAGACCGGGCGAGAGAAGGTATCGTCGGAGGACCGAGAGACAGGCCTTTGTGGGGACGGAAAAAGGGATTTATTTCATCAAAACTGAGGCGGTCGAAAAAGGGGAAACCCTCACCGCCATGAGAGAAGGGTTATTCTTTTAAGATAATTTGGTCTCAAGCGGTAGCGTGGAAGGAAAGAGAAATCTAAGGAAAGTAGGACCGCTTCGCTCTAAGGCCGTGCGGGTACCAAGGAAAAAGCTTGAAGAACCAGGCGTGAAATGCGTTCTTCTAAAGAGAGTACTGCATTTGAACTAAAAAATAGAGCGGCTGGTTCAGGTTAGTCGGGAAAAATCATAAAAAAAATGGCGACTCCGTGGTCTACGCACAGGTCTCGTGGGAAGGGGGAAAAGGCAAACCCTCACTCCCGCGATTACGTCTAATAGGGGGATTCTCGTGGAACGAAAAGCCGAGAAGAAAAAGAGAAAGATCTTATCAGCCGTCGGGTCAAAACGTATTCTAATGGGGAAGACGTCCCGGAAAGCATGGTAAAGGGCCCAGGTAGTCTTGGTTTTCGAGGGAGAGCCGTTGGAAGGGCAGAGGAAAAACGGACTATCCTTTGCCTTGGGGGAAGAGAGGGTCGAGCTCTCGGGAAGGCACTTCTATTCACGCGTCGAACTCTCTCAAAACAAACACGTAAGGGGGAATAATATTATCTCAGAAGAGAAAGAAAAAAGGGATCCCTCAGAGACGGCGACTCAACGGTCAACTGCTAGTCTGGGGTAGTCGGCCGACCCTGCTCTCCTTAAAAAAGGGAAATTGAGGGACGAGCGCGAGGTTCCAGAAAAAGTCCTGCTAAAGGGGAGAGACGCTTGAATCTATCCTCGTGATTCTTACGCAGGGGAAATCTTCGGTCCACGAGACAGAAACTATGCAATTACTGTTCGACTGGAGTTTGGGGAGGACGGGCAGGAGTCACTTGAAAAAGTAAGGGGAGGAAGCAAATCAATTCTACGAAAGGCATTTTCCCGAAAGGACCTCCTTGGGAATTGGCGGAATGGGAGTAGGAACCCCGGTGAAGTAAGATGGGAGACCAGAAAGGAAAAAGGGGTACCGCAGATAGAGAGCCCTCAGGGAAAAGGGGGAAGTAGCTCTTATGCTATTCTGAGACAACTTACGAATCGTGAGAAACAAAGCCTGTCATAGGGGGATCCTTCAGTGGGGGAAGGGACAGAAAAAGTGTTATAAAGAACGGCAAAAACGAAAGGAGCTACGGTCCGCAATCGGAAGGAAAACGAGTACACCAAGAAGGAGTTTATAGGATGGCTAAGGGAAAGGGAGACTGGGACCGAAAGGGGAAATTCTGAGGGAAGGAAAGAGAAGTAGGTAAACAAGTGCAAAAGGGAGTCGCAAAGCGGAATGAAAAAAAAAATGATCACTTCTGACCAGGGTAACAGAAAGAAAACACGTCCAATTTCCCCACGGGGAAGAGAACAACGTCCACGCCTGAACGTAGACGTCGAATAAGGGGAAAGGGAAAATTCCTGAGGAAGGGAATAGAGGATTGACTGGTTCCGAAACAAGAAGAAGTCAAGCATAATCGTGACGCCGCCGAAGGAAGAACGCATCCTCTCCTCCTCCTTCCTTGAACGAGGTCGAGGCACTACGGCTTAAAAGGGGGAGAATCAATCGATATTGCCAAGAACCTCCTACAGACAGAAAAAAGAACGTAGACAACAGGAAGGAAGAGAAAGGCTTACTATCACTCCCTTCACCTCTGGTCTCGGGGGGGAGAGGGACAGTACTTTAGCCCTACGGGACGAAGGTGAAAAGTAACTACTTCCTGGGTCTTCAGTTGCGCAACTGCTCATTCAACGCGCCGTCGAATAACCTAACTCCGGAGGGATAAGAGTGAAAGAATATCTTTGAAGAAAAGGGCGACAGTCTCTCCCGTCGCGCTAACAGAGAAAAAGATTACATTTCGGCACAGAAGATAGCTTATACCCGGGCCTCTCCGGTCAAAGGGGAGCAGACGGGGAAAGAACTAATTAGGGTAGATTACGACTGATACGCAAATAGGAATTAACCCTACTATATGACTACGGGAGAGGCAAAATATTTCCTAATTTCCTGAAATTCCAGGGCCTCAGATTCAAGGGGTGATCTGAGGACAAGAATTACTACTTCTAATGAACGATGGCTGAACACCTAAACGTCACGGTATCATTCTTTCAACTTCAAAAGAATACTCTCCCCGTCGCCGGTGACAGGGAGTCCGGGCGAGGCTGTCGAGAAGAGAACAAGAAAAAAACACATCTAGGAGAGAGAAAGACTTATCGTGCTTGTACGTGAAAAAAACGGGTTTCGCGGCCAGCGAATCGGGGAGAGAGGAAGGAGTATGTTTCACACGTACTCGGAAAAAGAGAAAGTCAGAAAGGGCGAGAAAAAAGAAGTCTACTGCGAGGGCGGAGAAACACCCGGATACGTTTGAAAGAAATACGGACGAGAGAGAACCCTGAACTCAACATCCTCGTCAGACGGGGAAGGCGGTCGTGTCCGTAATTACTATCACGAACAAACTCAAGAAGACGAAAAAGAGGGGGCTAAAAAAAGAAAAGTTGTTGAAAACCAGAACACCGGCAAACCTAGATGGGAAGGAACTTCTATATCTGGGAACGCAAGGCTCCACAAAAAACGAAGCTAGTTGAAATTCCTCTCAAGGAGAGCGGCGCTAAGGAACTGAGAGTCAGAGGACTCCCCAACAAGAAGTCAGGAAAGGCAGTGAACTTTACTACCCTTCGAAGACAAGGAAAAAGAACGGCTCTCGACGCCGAAAAGAATCTAGAAAATGGAGCGGGGAATCGGTTTCGGCAAGGAACAAGGAAGAAGAAAAGGGTCAGCGAGATCTTCGACCACTGCGACCTCGGAGAAAGGGTCAACTAAATGAACAAGGGCAACGAGTCTCACAGTGTGACTGGTCCTGTGGGGGCAACCACGTCCGAGGGCCAGGGGCGAGAATCAATTCTGGAAAGCCTTTCACGGGAAAAAAACGACTATTTTTCCTTCCTACCTCGAGGAAAGAGACTCGAATACCACTCTAATAGAGGGAAAAGAAAAGTGGAAGGTGGCGAACGCGACCTCGGTAGGGCAGGCGAAGGGTATTTTTAAAAAAAAAAGAAAAAAACCTACAAGAGGAAATCCGGGTCCCTCTCGCAGGCAGGAGGAACTTACGAAGGTCATTTCTCTGGGGGGGGGAAACCAG
>Ga0179591_1283140_pt1 | contig 13763 bp, 16 predicted proteins | sample CZOMad2_1_08_16f_FD_182891 | JGI IMG/M metagenome (GOLD analysis project Ga0179591, IMG submission 182891) | Vadose zone soil fungal communities from Angelo Coast Range Reserve, California, USA - CZOMad2_1_08_16fungal (PacBio error correction) | ecosystem: Environmental > Terrestrial > Soil >...
AAAATGACCCACACCGATTACCCGAGCCAATAAAGGTGAGCACTAAAAATGAATTGGGAAAATTAACGGGCTGCCAAACCGGCGCGAGGAAACACTAAAAAAAAAGGCAACTAGGGGGGGGCAACGCAAGACCAGCTCTGCACGGAACAGAACTGGCCTAACCGCTTTGTGTGAAGTGATTCAACTTCTGAAGGTAGGAGTAGACTAAAAATCCCACTTTCTGGGGGGAGAAGAGGGAAACAAAAAAGAAAACAAATATGACCCTGGGATGAAAGGTTTTAGAAAAATGATTCATTCTTAAAAAAAAAGACAAAGGTGGGGGGGGGTGGGGAAAGAAAGTAAAAAGTACGGAAGGGAATAATGGGAAAATCGTCAATTTCATACGAGTGGGACCACGGGAAAGGGTAGGGGCAACTGGCCAGGGGAATTTTGCTCCATGAGCAGAGCAACATTTAGGAAATTGTGGTGTTCTGGGTCATTGGCCCCACCACGGCAAAGGGTTCACCACACCGCCATGCCCCCCGGTTGGGGGGAGGGCAGAGGGGCCGGGAGACAAAATTGCTTCCACAGACTTGATGGTAACGCACGGAAAAATGAAAAAAATCGGAAAAAAAAATCGGGGGCGGTTTCGAAAGCCATCTGGACAATGTGTGTGGGGTGTTCAACCAGAGCTTGGGTGGTCTGCTCAAAGGAGAGAAGCTAGAAATGATCTGCAGGGCCTGTAGAAGAAAGACCACCGAATGGTGAAAAACTGGGGTAGCGGTCCCCTCAAGTTTTTGTGGTTGTGTTCTCGCAACTCTGGAGAGAACATGGCCGGGCCATGTGGCCATCAGAAAGAAAAAGCATAAAGCTTAATTCAAACAAATGGCAGGGGAAAGGCCTGATGTAAAACTTATACCTAAAGGCCTTCCGAATTGGAGAAGGGGGGGGACTAAAAAAAAATTGAGAATCAAATGTAAGGAAACAGACCAATATCAAGAACGAATAGTTGGAAACGTCGTAATGGGAAAAAGTGTATCCAAGAAGGCAGTAGTATTGAAAATTGACAGGTAAAAATGATAATGATTACTTTCGCAAGGACACCTTGAAACAGTCTCAAAATAATCCTCTAGGTTAGGTTGCTCTGTGGGCAGTGTTTGGAATTGGGCTTTGGACGAACGGGTAGAAAAAGAAGTTCAGAAATCCGGTTCATTAAAAGCGAAATGGGGGGGGGTTTTTCCGAAGTAGGAGGAGGTTCAACAAAAAACAACTCTTGACAAACTTGTCAAGTGCATGCACGGTTGTTTTCAGACTACCAGGGGACTACCAGGGAAATTGAAAAACTTTGTGATAAAAAAGGGTTGGGATCGGGGTGAACTGCCTTAGGGCTGTAAACACACTTTAAAGTCCCCCCTGAACAAAAATGGAAGCAAAGTCACACAAATGAAAACTGCATTAGAAAAAGCCCCCACGCTTGCCGTGGAAAAGAAAACAGGGAAAGCTCCCGCCATTGCAGAGGGCCGAATACTTCCGTGACGCGTCTGGGCAGTGTTTGTCGTAAGAAAGAGCGCCCCCCTGCCAGGCACCGCAGAAGAACGGGGCCCGACGTTGCAAAAAGTGCAGTGGTGCTTAGGGGAAGAAAGGCAAAAATAATGACAAATCCATCAACAACGGAGGGAAGGAGAGATAAGAAAGATCTTTTGGCGCTTCCAAAGACTAGAACCACGTTTTGAAACAAACGGGCAAAATCTGGCAAACTGCAGTGCCCCTGGGCCCAAGGCGCGAAACGCGAAAAAAACCTCGAAACACTCCCCAACGCCCACGAAGCTCAAAACGCACTCCTGGAAGGTGTAGATGTAGCGAACGGGGTCCCCCCCTTTTCACAGGTCCCTCACGGGCGGGGCTGATCAACTCAGCGTTTGGAAACATTACGCCTCCCAGCGGTGGTCCGACTGGGGGGGAAAGCTTTGTTTCAGACACTCATCTTGGGTTGTTGCCCCCAAATATTTTCAAGTTAGAAAGGTGGGGGGCCAAGTGTTCCCTGAGCCCATGGGAAGAAACACGAAAAAAGCAAGGTTTTCCTCCACGTAAGGGGGGGGGGGGGGGGGTGGGGGGGGAAAAATCCGCCTACGTCAACACAACTAAAACAATTGGCGCTTCCTTCCGTTCTTGAAACAGGGGTATTACGTGGTTTTGTAACCCAGCCAACGACAGCCGCGCAACGTCGACGGGTGCTGCATGCCGGTATTGGTCGGGGTTGTAGGGGCGCCCCGTCACATCCTTTTTCGGCAAAAAATCGTGGAAAACGGGTTGAAAACTCTGGGCTCAACCCTCAGTTTGTCCCCAGAGTCGTTATTGCCGGGTTCAGCGGTGGGGTAGGCAAATCTTCCGGTCAAGGGAGAAAGGGGTGGGGGGACAACGGTCGGTTCGGGGCAAATCAACTCGACTTGACCCGAAGGACAGTAAAGGCCGGTGCATGGGGGTTTTTTTCATTAGGGGCCGGTCCACCAGAAGGGGAGACGAAAAAAAGTTTGCACAGGGAGAATAAAGCAACACAGTTTGAGCAAAAAAAAAACCGCTTAACCGTTTGCCCCCAGCGGGGGTGAGACCAAAGGCCCTTTAATTCGTTCCAGAAAAGAACCAACCTTGCCCACTGGGGCAGGGGGAAAATCTACGATGGTCGATCGAAAGATCCCAGACGTGAACAGCCGTCCCTGAAGACACTTTGGGGGGGTAGGCGGACAGACAACAAACGTCGTTGTAGCATTAATGGAGTGGGGGGTTTAAACGTGGAGTCCACGGGGGGAATGGCCCGCAGCAACATTTAGACGTCCCACCGGGAGGACGGGGTTCCTCTATGGGGATAAGAAGCCAGGTGGCTTGGGGGGAAAAGGGACCAGACCTCGGGGCCAATCTGGGAAGGGATTTAAACAAAAGTAACGATTTGCCACTCACAAGGTCGTGAGACACAGAAGATGGGGGGGACAACGGGTTCCTTGGGTTCCTTCAAAAAAAGAAATGCAAAAAAAGAAAAGGAAAATCCACGAATGAGGATCCTTCGTTGCCCGCCAAAATAAGAATGCGAGGGGGGTGTGTAAGAACCAGTGGGGATATCGGGCCTGGGACACGTGAAGGGGCAAGGGACTAGAACGAATTGGTCGTCGTGCGCGTCTCTGAAGTGGACTGAAGGATAACAAGTTGGTACCCAGGGCAGAGTAGAAGGCCCATAGGGGGTCAGTACTGGGTCCCCATGAAAATCAACAGAGGAGGGGGGGCAATTTAGCGGGGGTTTTTCACAGGGGGAATTTTTCTCTTGGTTGTGGCCAAGGGGGAGACTCACAGTAAAAAACTCCGAAAAATGCTTGTGAAGAAAGGATTTGCCAGAAGTTTCCCTGGGGGGGGTAAAGATTGGTCAAAAAAAAAGAGAACGCAGAACTTGGAAAAAAAACTGGGACTGTATAGGACTCAATGTGTCACCCTGCATTGAAGGGAAAAAGCCGGGACGATCTTGGGTTGCAGGGGAACCAACAATCTCGGACTACGGGGGTCCTGATCGGGGGGGGTCATGTGAAAAGTAATTTTTGTCCATACTGGATATGGGGGGGTGAAATTGTACCCTCCCATAGGTGCCACCACTACTTTTTTGAAAAAGGGTCGGGGAAGGGGAAATGGGGTTTGGGGGGAGAGGCAAACTTCCAGACTACTCCTGAAATTAGTCTGTTTTTTTGAATGGACTTCACCGTTGGTTGAAGGTCCCACAAAAAAAAAAAACGAGAAAAAGAGAAGGGGGAAACTGAAAGGGGAATCCGTTGATCGGAGAAAGGTTTTTGGATTTGGGGGAAAAAAAGTGAAAGGGGGCACCAAAACGCCCCGACGGTGAAAACACTTCAGTCCAGAAGGTCGGGTTGGGTTCCTGAAACGCGAAGAAAAAGAAAAAACATCGAAAAAAACAGAGTTAGGGGGGGGAAGAAGGGCGAGACGAAAAAAACGGGGGGGGGGGGGTTTGTAGACCCCGGGGGGAACGACAAGCGACCGCAGGTAAAGAAAAGGCGTGCGCGAAAAAGGGGACGGGGGCCGAATGGAGACGCCGCCGCACTATGGATCAAAAAGGGTAGGAATGTGGAACAGGGTGATAACGGGTAAAGGTACCGAAGGGGGCCCCGGGGGGGTAAGAAAAAATTTGTTCGAAAAAAGTTTCGAAACCTGATTGTCTTCCGACACAAAAAAAAGCCACTCCATGGTGGGGAAAGAAGAACTTCCTCAAAGAAACAATCGCCGCCACAAAGTCGAAACGTGCATAAAAACTCAAGGCCTTTAAAGGTGAGTTCCCTCGGGTTAAAACGGGGGTGTTCCCAAAGTACGAGGACTCAGAGGAGGGGCCGTGCCAGCAAAGGGTTCATTCAAACCACCGACCCCCTCAAACACCACTGGGGAGGTAAAGATGTGGAGCAAGAGGTCAAGAACAGGGACAACGTCCCCACCTATCACTAGGGGGGGGAATATATCATGAGCAATTGGCTTGTTACAGTTTCCGATAGAAAGGAAATGGAAGGCCAGGGGGGGGGGAATAAAAACATGACGAGGGTGGAAGGGTGTCCTTTTAACTGAGGAAAGAAACAGATTCCCGGGGTGAGACGGATGGAAAGGGGGAGGAAAGCAAAATTGCAAGAATAAAATACCAAAAAAAATGGGGAGGACATTCGAAAGTTGTTGTGAATTTCTGTCTCCGACTGTTGAGAAGTTCCAATTATTATAAATCGGGGGGGGGGAAGGAGGGGGGGGGGAAGTGGGCCCGGGGGGGGTGGGGTCCTCAAATCAAAACAGCTCAGTCCTTTCAGACGGGGGGTGGGGGACCAGTAAAAGTCCAACCGGAGTTGACGGAACCAGGGAAAACCCCACCTCGAGGAGAGGGGTTGATCCCTTCCCCCAACCCGCCGCCCAAAAATAAAATAAGACATTGGGGGGTTCCGGTTGCACGGGTGAGACACGAGGGGGTAATCCCCATGGCGATCCCCATAGCGGGGGGTGCAAACAAGCAAGGAGCAAGAAAAAGAAAAGAGAGACAACAAACAAAAAGGGGGGGGGAGGGAGTAAAAATTAAAAAAGAGGAGGAGTACTCGTTAATTCAGGGGGTTCCACTAGGATATGAGGGTGGAAACCAGTGGCCCTGGGAAAAAAAAACAAAACAGAGGGTGAAAAAACAGGTGAAATGGGGACAAAAATCGGGGGAATGTGTTGGACAAGACTTTAGGGAAAAGGAATAGAAAAAAAAACAAAGAGGTCGAGGAAGGGGGAAGGGTGAATGAGAGGTGTACGCGTTGTAAAAACGTTCGCGAATACAGACGGGGAGTGGTGGAGTGAGAAAGGACACAGTGGGAAAAAAATAGAAAATCCCCTATAAAGAAGAAAATAAATAACCAAGGTGGGGGGAGCCAGTCTAAAAGCAATGAAAAAAGAAAAAAAAAAACAAAACATCCGGGTGAAAAGTAATAACTTTTTCTTGGGGGAATCCACAACATTGGGAGAAAAAAAATTGCTACACGGAGAAAATATAGCCCGAAGAAAAGTTGTTCCCTCCGTCCAAGGAACATCACGGACTCCCTGGGGGGGGAATAACAGGGAAATGAAAAAAAATAGGGGGGAGTGGAAAATCTTCTTTGTTTTGGGGGTTTGCAAGAATCTCTGGTCGGAAGAAACAGGGTTAGGGCATGCAGGAGGGGGGGGTCCATCCGACTCAGAGGGGGGGGGTGTGGGGGTGGGGTAAGAAAAGTGGTGGGGGGGTGGAAAATCACAGTGAATTGCCCGCCGAGCGGCTAAAAAAAAGAAGGGAAGGGGGAAGGGTGGGGGGGGAAAGGGGGGGGGGGGGGTGGGACGAAAAAACCTGGTCAAACCCCACATCCTCCTGAAAAAAAAGAAGTAAGTAAAAAAAATTGGGCAGGATGGTTATTTAAGTTTTCCCCGGGGGAACAAAAAAGAGTTTCGGGGAGGATGTTTATCAACGGCAGTAGTCACGTAATTGAAGGGACTTTTTTTGGCCTACCTCAACCCCCAGACAAAGGGGTGTGTTGATCCTGAGAACGAACCGGGCCACTTCCTCAACTGTTAGTAAATTTGAAAAATGCTACACGAACAAAAAAAAGGGCCCTAGAAGACAGACGTACGGCTCCTCCAAAAAGCATACGTGGGGGGGGAGGTGCAGGGGGCCCTCAAGACGCCTTCAATTGGGGTCATACAAGTCTAGGAGAAGGGTAAGAATATGACTTCGACACTGGTGGGGGGTCCCCGGGTTAACCTGTGGAGAGGGAGAGACCAGGTCAGGACCAAAACTACTTTGGTTTTTGAGACAGACTGGGGGGGGTGCCCGGTCGAAAGGGTTTGGGGCAGAAGCAAACAAATTGGTTGGGAAGGAAGTGTGGGGGCTAGATGAAGGCCGGAAAAAGTTCACAAAGGTCCACAAGAGAGTGGGGAAATAAAAGGTTACCCCCCGGAGACAGACGGCATCCACATGCAGTGGGGACGGGTCCACAAAGGTGGAAGGGAACAAAATCATCAAAGCGTCAACGGGGGGGGAAAAGCCAAAGGGAGCCCTCGAAACAAAAAACCTGACACGTTCGAAAGGGGTTTGGGAAAAAAACACAACCTGGTAAGGGAAGTAGGAACGGACAAAAGAAAATCGAACGCCAGAAAAAAGTGGTGGGCAATTGCGAAGAACGGGCCCCAGAGGGGGAGAGCGGAGAGGGGGGATTTTTTGGTTTCCACAGACCAAAATCAGTAAAAAACCTGACCCGTGAATGACAAAAATTCTATGGGTACCCCATTTAGTTGAGACAAAAATATCCCAGGGTCCCTGACCGAGGGGGTACCTGGACGGGGAAAGAGTCAAGGTTCTCTGGGAAAGGGTGTGGGGCATTTGACCTTCAAGAAATTAAAAAAAAATTTGAAGGTATTGGTTCATATCACACAAAACAACTTAAAACGGTAGAAAATGCCTTCCAAAACCGAATACCTCAATCGGGGGAACAGGAAGTAGGAAGGCTTCATAAAATCCCTTTCATGGCGTATGGGGGCCTGGGCCCACTGCTTGCTTCCCTACTGGGTGGCCCCCTCAATGACCGTACAGGAGCAAAGCGCGGGGTTTTAAAAAAAGCCGACAGTAAGTGGTCTACCAAACCCCCTTCGAAACTGAGGGGGAAAAGGAAAGAAATCCACAACTGGGAGGGGGTGTGTAAACACCACTAGGCTTTGTTTGTGGAAAGAGGAGGGAAAAAAAGGAAAAAAAAAAAAAGAAATTGGTTGTACAAGCACCTGATTGGCTCTTGGGAAAATACAAAGGAAAATGACGTTGGAGTATCCTAGGTGGGTACTCCTCACGGGCCTTTGCAACTCGTCCCCTTTAAACTAAATTTACTCGGAGTTGTGCCCGGGAACTGACGTAAACTGTCGCCGAAATGGACTTAGGTTCCTCCCCCAAAGTAATGGAGGGATAAAAACAGGGGGCTTCGACGAACCTGAATGTTTAGGAAACCATTTTCCCAAGTGGGGTTCCTCCAAAAGGGGGGGCAGCCAGCCAAAAAAAAAAAAATGCAAGCTCACGTGCCAAAGGGGGGTTGGGGGGGGGGGACGGCCCGGGACCCATGGCAAGTTCGACCTTCCCGGCCTGCAGGGGGACGTAACAAACGACGGACAAGGTGGGCGAATCCGGGGCAAAAGTAAGATTCGGGAAGAGGCAGGGGGGGGGGGGGGGCGGGGGTTTGGAATGAAAAAAAAAAGGAGAAATGCAGAAAAGGGACAAAGACCTGTGGGCCCCCTGAAAGTGGGCCCCCCTGGGTGGGGGAATCGGCGGGCAATCACATGTTTGGGGGGGTCAGTCAATCGGACATAACAGGTGGCGGCTCCTTCACAAGGGTCGGCCCGGGGGGGACATCCCAGCATCAAAACAAACAGGGGACAGGACCAGGGTGAAAGTTCAAAGGGTGGCCGTGGGGAAAATCCATGAACGAAATGAAAAAACCCAGGAAAAGGGGGGGGGGGACCCATGCTGTAGGTTGGGGGAATTATACGAAGTGAGGATCAAAAAATAAAATGGGGAAACTGGCAAAGCATCCGGACTAAGGTTTCAAAAAAAAAATCCACCCCAAACTAGGGGGGGGGGGGGAAAAGGGGGATAACCCCATATTCTCAACCCTCCGGAAATACTCGCAGACGTAATGAGATTAAATGAAAAGGGGAAAAAAATCTTGAAAAAACAAAGAAACACACTATGGGGGACATCAATGCTATTGCGGGACATTTCTGGGGGAGGTTTTGGAGAAACGTCAATAAATTGTTCCCATAAAACTAAAACGGGGAAAAAGGGAAAGGCGTAATGAGTGGTTGTTTCGGGGACGGAAGGATGGGGCAAAAGTTGGGAAAACAAAACAAACTTACGTTACCCACACAAATAAAAAAGTGCTTGCCACGGGTGGTTTTAATAAAAGAATTCCACTCAAGGAAAGGGGGGACCAACGTTATCAAGTAAGACCCCCTTTGGGGAACCTCGGGGGGGGAACTGGCGGACAACAACACTTTTTGTTTCAATGAGGCACCATCCCCACTAAAGGCTCCGGCCAAATCAAATCAAAAAAATAACTTCCCCGGTCCATTGCAACAAAGAGGGCCTGGGAAGGACGACCGGGGGGGAAGGGACCAGAAGAACAAGCCTGAGATTTGCCCTTTTCATGGGGAAAATTCGGGGGTGCGACGGGTCCTTGGACATGTAAGTTTTTGTGAGGGGCCGAGCGGGGGGGGGAAAAAGTCCACCCGGGAAAGCAATAGACCCACACCCACATGTTAAAACGGCCGTGTATAAGGTTTCCGCAAAGCAGTGACTCCTGTCCCCAAAAAGGTTCTCTACACAAAAAAAACAACGGGGATAAGGAATTAAAAAAAGGGGGGGGAATGATTCTTTGTCCCGTAGGGCGAGCCTAAAGAAACAAAAGGGGGGTTTTTGGCAACTAAGGGGAAGAGTCTTGGGCCTGGCGAGACAAGATCTCATCGAACACTTGAAAACATACAAAAAAAACAGGACTCACCATAATCTGGCAATCACATCTGGAAATAGTGGTGAAAGCGCCAGGGGAACCCGGAGGTGGAACTTAAATCGCTTGGGGGGGGCGGAAAAGCTCTTGCAACAGGGAATGTTAAAAGGGTTCCCCGCTTCAAAATAAGGGTTGGGGACCTAAGTTAAAACTTGGGGGGTGGTTATGCACAGAATGAGTAGCAAAAGGGGGGAAAGGAGAAACTTGGTAGTGCCCCACAGACGCAAAATTTCACTTTAGGGTCCCTGTTGGTTTTCAATGTAACACAAATGGCTACGCTTGGGGATGGGACAGGTAAAAAAAAATGGAGGGTGGCACAATTTTTTGGGGGGTGTGGTGGTGAAATCAGAGCTCCAGATTGACCGTGGGAAACATATAATGAACTCAATTTGCCTTTCCCAAACGATTCAAGAAAGGCAGGGGGGTTCTCGGTCGCCAAGCAAAACTAAGAAACCAGAGAGCAGGCCACTCAAGGTTCTAACAAAAAAGCCGGGTGAACGGGGGGGGATACCGGCCCCCTGAAACGCTTCTTTGGTCTTCCATTTCCTCTATGTGGGGAAATACATAAGTTCGCCCCGAACTAGGGGGGTTACCCATCTGGGGGTTGCCCGGATATTAATTCGCAGGGGTTGTGTTGGACGCGATAATTCAACATTCGGACAAACAAGGGACAGACCTTCCCAGGGGGGCTGTCTCCGTGTTGGTCTCCCCGGCTTGCCTCCTGAAAACCAGATGCGGGGGGTTGTCCCTTGATTCATTTAGTAGTCCGCCAAGGAGAGCAGGAAGTGGTGCAAAAAGGAAGAGGGGTCACACAACCAGTGGTAGCCAACAGGGAAAAAACACCCCCTTTTTTTTTCATGCGGGGGGGGGTTTCCGTCACAAGGGGGGGGGCCTTGAGGATAGGTCAATAAAACAAACAAGGTGCAAATGGGGAGGAAAGAGATTGGTGTTGACAGATCAACGCACCGGCTCCACAAGGTTTCCCCGTTGAGGCGGGCAATGGGGGGGGGTCCCGGCGGGTCCAAGAAAAAAAGGACTTCTCTTGATTGAACAGGGGGGGGGGGTACCAAAAAAAAGGTGAGACGGGGGTTGAAGGTGGGGGGGTCCCTAGATCCCGGGTGAGGGGGGGATAGACCAAGGTTTGTTCAGCAACCAGCACAATCAATAATAGCGAAAGGTTTGCATGACTCGGGCAATTAACGTAACCCTAGTTTTGGCCAAGACGAGGGAAAAGTTACTGCCCGTTCGACACCATTAGGCAACGGATCTTTGGAGGGACAATTCGGGTGGGCAGGGCCTAAGGGATGAGAGGATGTTTTTGTTCGAAGAAAAAAAAGAAAATGGAAAAAAGAAAAAAAACACCTGGCCCCTAAGGGGTGGGGTTCGGGGGCTCCTAAACGGGGGAAAATTCTTCAAGGAATAACAAGGGGGGGTGGCAGGGGGGGGGGGACATGGGAGAAAGAAAGGAAAAGGGACTTAGGGAAATCGAGCGTGCTCTAAAATGCTGTGAAGGAAAGCCCCAGTCGGTGCAAAAAAAACTGGGGGGGCGGGACACAGTAGTGCCATAAAGGCGGGAAGAGGGACCTCTTAGGTCCCCGTGGCTCCTGGGTTGGGTCTTACCTTGGTGGGGAAAGAGGTTGGCCAAGAGGGAATTACAAAAAATTCCCTCAGCAATCTGGGGATCATATGTCCAAATCCTGGGGAAAGGGGGGATCCCGCCACAAGAAACTAGCAAGGCCCCGGGTTTCATAATAAACGCCTCAATGGTAAAGAAAGGGGGGGGGGAAACTGTGAAAAAAGGAGGGTAAAATTACTTTATAGTTGGACTGCCCCAAAAGCCTGATCACGAAAAGCCTGGGCAATAGTAGGGAAAAAAGGGGACAGTTTACGCAAGAAAGTGTTGAGCAAAAAAACGCAGGCCACCTTTTAACTACCATTGGAAAAAAAACGGAGTACAAGGACATGGGGGTTTGGGAGGGACTAAGAGTCGAAAACGGGGAACTGCTTTTGTAAAGAAGGCGTTTCTTGGTTTGTGTCCAAGGGGGGGACTTCAATACTGTGGGGGACTTACAAAACCGATCTCAAGCAACGAGATAAGGGGACAGAGAAGGGCCTAGAGGCAGGTTTGATTGTAGTTTTGAGGGGAAACGCCTGAATACCACACATCAGTCATGCCAGGGGTGGGTTTTGCCTCCTCAACCTGAGGAGGCATACCCAGACAAAAAAAGAAAGAAGGGGGTTTCCGTTGAAGCTTCGCAAACTAGGGTTTAACCGCGACAAATAAATCAAAAGCGTATCGCTACAAAAATGAAAACCATGAATCAAACGATCCTGGGAACTCCTGTAGTGAGAAAAGAGACGGGAGGGTAAGTGGCACAGGGGTCCGTGTGAGCTTTCACCCTTGAAAAAAAAACTACTTTTGTGGGGAAAGGTGGGGGGTGGAACGAAGGCGTAAAACCTGATTGGGGGCCTTCTGAAGCCCGCCCTGGAGAAAGCACCCGGCAAAATTAAAACGGAAAGACACAGTAAAACAAAAAAATTGACGGGGGAACCCGAGCATGAAGGACCTTGGGAAGGGGAGGAGTCCGCCGGGGAAACCCGGTGAACAATCACACAAAACTCCGGGTCCGGCGGCGCAGCCTCAAGGGACATGAAACAAAAAAAACTGCTGGCAGCACCACGGAAACAAATCATATGGGCTAACTGGTTCTCAGCGTCAGACGGTCAAAATAAAGAAAGGGGAGCCGGAAACGCACCGGGCTTTGACACTTGCACAAACGCATGGCAGTTCCCGGGGGAGGTCAAAAAGACCCCTAAAAGGGGGGTTGTGTTTTTTCGTTTAAGGGGTCAAGAAACAAAACTAAATGGAGGAAACAAAGGCCCCCGGGAAATTTAGGAAAAGTTTTGGACAGGGGGAAGACCTCCCCCCCAGGGAAAAAAACCTATGTCACAAACTCTTTGGTGTTGAGGTCCCTGATATATGGGACGATAGGGGGGGAAAGCTTCCTCAAATCGGGGGAGGTGCGAGGTTGGGGAATGGTGCTAAACAAAAAAAAAAAAACTTAGAACGGCGTCCAGTCCGTGGCGCGGGGGGGGGGGGGTTGGGGGTTTTACACCGCCAAGGTCAACCCCAAAACCGCTCGTAAAAACGTCAAACAACAAGCATAAGGTGGTTCCGAGCACCGTGCAAGCAAGAGAAAAAAAAAAAAAAGAAACAAAACCCTTGTGGGTCGTTAAACAAAAAAAAAACATTTGGTCGGACCAAGGGTTTTGACGGCATGGCCGCCAAGACCAGAGGGGGGTAGGGGGGGAAAAATACTTCCATAAGGAAGTAAAAGAAAACCACAGAAACAACTGATATTAAAAAGAGATGAAATGTAGTGCGAAAAAAAAAGGAGGTGCCAGAGAGCTTTAGGATGGTCGCCCATTACTTTCACCCGCGGAGGAAAACTTGAAAGACAAAGGAAAGTCTGGGAATGGGTGGGGGGGGGGGGGGGTCGCTGGGGAGGGCAAGGGACTAAAAAAAAAAAAAGGAACAAATATATCGATCTGGGACGGCCGAGAGGGGGACACTTCCCGGTGGAAAGCCGGGGCCAGAAACGAAGACGGTTTTTGGGGTCGGGGTTACCAAACCCCATCTAAGTCCCCGAATGGATAAAAGAAAAGGGGTGTAAAGCCCGGTACGAGCAGGAAAAAAAACAAAAAACAAAAACCCAAAAGGCTTTGAAGGGCCCCTGGGTCTTATAAGGGGAAATACTGCCTAAACGGAAAAATGTCTGAGGAACCACCTTATAAAAAGTTTTTTTGGGGGGAACGAACTGTCCAGAAAAATCCACTGAATAAAAAAAAAAAACCTGGTGAGCCCTAGACCATCCAGGTTGAAAAGGGCCAACCAAGTGGGGAAAGAAGGCGGTCGTGTGTCCCAGTGGTCTTTGCCGGCGAACGGGGTGGGATTGAGAGGTTACTTCAAAAAGATCCGCGGGGTTTTGGGGGGGGCAGAATGGGGGTTGGGGGAAAGGAAAGTTGAAATGCCGGGGTCCTCAAATTTCTGAAATCCGTAAAATTGGAAAAACGTGTGGAACAAACAAGAAAGAATTGGGTTCCACACAACACAGGAAGGAGACGCATTCACCTGACCGGTTGGATGGCTTTCGAGGTTGGCAGTGGATTCAGGGAGAGGGGGGGAAAAAAGGCGGAGTTTTCCAAGGACTGCTTTTTGTGGGGGGGGGGGGACTACAGTCAGGTGTTGTGAAGACAGAAGGAGGAGACACAGTGGGATAACCGGAAACAAACCTTATAAGGGGAGCAACGTGCCCAACGGGAAAAACCAATGGGGGGAGCCCCCGCCCGGTTCGGGTCAGCTCCCCTCCATCAGAAAAGCGCAAAAAGTTTCACGCCGGTAAACAGCTAAACGAAAAAAAAAAGAGGTCAAAAAAAGGAGGAAATGTCGTGGGCGTTCTTTGGCCTGGGGAAACCCGGCGGGGGGGACCGACGGAAAAAAAGGGAAAAAAATCCCCGAAACGAACGGTGGGTCTCAGGGTTGCGCGCAGGGGGGGAGGGGAAAAAAGGGGGCAAAAAGGGAAGTGAAAAATGAGTTGTGGTTGGGGTCCGTAAGTATGGGGCCAAGAATTTACGGACTCCACCGATGCAGAACTTTTGGGGCCTTCCCCAGGGATGAAGCAGGCGGGCCCCAAAAGAGGGGCGGGT
>Ga0179591_1244881_pt1 | contig 13761 bp, 21 predicted proteins | sample CZOMad2_1_08_16f_FD_182891 | JGI IMG/M metagenome (GOLD analysis project Ga0179591, IMG submission 182891) | Vadose zone soil fungal communities from Angelo Coast Range Reserve, California, USA - CZOMad2_1_08_16fungal (PacBio error correction) | ecosystem: Environmental > Terrestrial > Soil >...
TGGGTATCAAGTTAGTGGGAAACAGGAAGCTTCAGGAAAATTTTAGGCTTGGGATCAGGCTGGTGGGGGGTGTCTTGGGTTGTAGGCTTGATGGGGAAAGGAGAGAGGTTGTGGGGGTTCTGCTATTGTGTCTACAAGGAGGTTTTGTAAAAAAGGTCATAATGAGGAGGGACCCTATGCCGTATGGGTAAAGAAAATTGTGGAAGGGCAGACGGTGTGGAGTTGTTACTCGGAGATTTCAGGGAATGTAAAGGAAACTCCAACTTCGAGTAAAACAAGAAATCATAGGGAAAGGGGTCAAAAAAGGAGGGGAAACAGGTTGCGGCAGTTCCAGAGCGGGGTAATTTTTTCAGGGTCGCGTTGTATAGGTGGCAATTCCTGCGATACGAAATGCATGTAAGAAAGCGGGTGGCGGAAACACGAGGAAATGGGGGGTCAAGGAAAAGGTGAGGGAAACTAAGGGAAACGTACCCAAACTTTGATTATCTGGCAACTTCCGCGCGTATACCAACTTTAGGCGGTCAAGGTCAAGGAAAAAGGAGGGGGACGCGGGTGACGGCGGAATGGGAAAAAATGGGGCTGGCCAAAAAAGGAGGAAGGTGAGGGAAAGGGGGTGATGCTGTAAGGTGGGACATCTACCCACCGTGTGATTTATGCAAAGGGGAAAAATTTAATTGGGGGAAGGTTTGGGCCAGGGATTGAGCATCAGGGGAAGGAACAATGGGCGCGGCACCGAATGTCTCTTGTAGTTTATTCTAGTTCACCCTGAACCTGGAGAAAGAAAAGATCATAAAAAAGGGGGGGTAGAAAAAGTTAAATAAAAAAAAGAAAGAGTAAGGATCCAATCCGTGTTTCAAGAGCTTGTACGTTCTGGTTGGCCAAAGGATCTTGACGTTGAATGTTGCTGTGTCAGCATGAGAGAGAAATTTCAAAAGGAGAAGGAAATTTGCAGACGAAAAGGATTCAATTGAAAGGATGCGCCACATCAGGGGTTTATTTCAACAGGCGAAACCACACTGTAAGTCCTTGTCAAATGTTGTCAGAGACAAGAAAAAGAGAATTACGGGCAAAAAAGGAGAAGACGGGGGATTATGCCGGGAGGGAGGTTGAGGCCATTGATGGAGGGTTAAAGGAATTATCCATCCTTATGGGAAGGTAGAAAAACAGATCACAGGTGTGAGAGCTTTTTCAAAAAGAGTGCGCAAAGAAAACAGGGAAAGGGAGTGAACGGAGGGAGGTTGGAGGCATGCACGCACGTAATTTTAGTCCACAATTCTGAGAGTCTCCGGCAGGGAAAGGTACCGTTTATAGAGGAAAAACATTTGGGAATCAAAAGGGGGGGGGAGGAAACGGCTGCATGAGAGCTGGGGAAAAGGGAAAAGAAAAGGGTTGGGAGAATAAAAAGGGAAAAAGTGAGTGAGTGCCGGGCATGCAATTAATGATTCTCCTATTGGACCGGCGACATAGGTAGAGGGAGAAAAATAGGTAAAATAGAAATGCTTGACAACCAATCAAGGGGGCAAAAGAATGATGGGGGTGATGGCCATGACAAAGGGGAACCACCATACTCCCTACTCAATCCTGTGAGCCGGGGGGGATTTCAGCACTGGGGATTGGAGGAAAGATTGAGAGAGTGGTGTCGGGATTGAGGAATGAGGCTCAACGCGGAAGGGAACAAAGGGGGGGGGCCCCAAATTTCGCAAGACTTCTTGGTCTTGCTTATGTCAAAATAAAAAGGTCAGGGAGTGGGTTGGGTCAGATCGAGAAGAAGGCAAAAAAATTGGGCAGCGAACGTGGGGGTCTCGCTTGAGACTCAACAAATGAATTTGGTTCAAGGACGGAAAAGGAGCAAAATAAAAGGGGGAGAACTAGGACTTGGTCGTCTTGGTGACGTATTGCGTCAAGGGGGCAGGACTCGCCCGGGCACTATCCATGGATGTTCCACTCATTGATTAACGCGAAAGGGGTCAGACAAAAGTTGGGCAGAAGAAAAATCTAAGGACCGGAGACAAAGGTCGATAGGATGGGGAAAACGGAGAAAGAAGGGGTATTTAAGGAGGGAAGGAGAACGCTGGTCAGGTCACAGTGAGGGCACCGGTTATATCGGGAGGGTATACCGGTAGGAGAAATCCTCGGGGAAGAATGCAGAGTGTAAAAAAGAGAAAGAAACACAATGTGATGAGGAAATTCACCAGGGGAAAGAAAATTATCGAATAAACAAAAACACGGATGATAAATATGAGATGCATCGTAAAATTGTTAATTGGCGGAAATTCCATGTCTTGGTATTTGGGGAGTGGGTAATGGTTAGAAAAGTGGGGTTGGAAGGGAGGGGGAGGAGGGGGGAACGGAACCGAAAAAGATAATCTATATAAGGATAACAAGAAGGGAATTTAACCAGGAAAAGGGGGGGAAATATTGCGAGTCCATAACTATACCATTACCGGGTGAAAAAAAAAATTAGAGACCATCCTGTCAGAAGGGTCAGAGGAGAAGGATTCGGGGGGAAATAAGCCAAAACGGGGCAGTTGAAAATGCCGGGGTGATCATCAACAATACTTTGATTACACCAGGGGGTCAGACTATCCTGTCAGCTACAAAGAAGGTTGAGTAAATATTGATGGATGGAAGGTTTCCGGGAATTTAAAGTCAGGAGAAGGGGGAGGATTGGATAGCGACGTTAATTCAAAAGATGCCATTTCAAACTTCTGTGACCTCGGCTTACGAAAACTCGGGAAGAAATTTATCCTGGCATGGGAATGGGAACCAGCAACTGGAGGCTGGGCAATTTGGGGGGCCAAGAAGAGTGATCGTCATAAGCACGAAGGATCATGTGAGCATAAGGTCTGAAAGAACAAAGGAGAAGGGGGGTCTGGACAGGAGGGTTGGGGTTGAGGGGGGTTCCGGGGGGTTGGAATCACATATGGGTTGCATTTTGGGGAAAAGGGCGGGCAGGGCAGTACCTATGGGGGGAAAGAAAACATGGACGATGGCCGCATGTGGGACCAGAGGATATTCAGTAATTGCAAGAACACAGCTACTCCTCTAACGTGGGGGGGGGGGTCAGACCAAAGTTTGCGTGTCATGAAACCCAGACGAATGGCAGCAAGACTGTATGACAAAAAACTTCTGAGGGTTCCGCTATCGAATATAAAAAGGGTCAGTCATGCACTCGCAAGACTGGAGGGGGGTTAAAATTGATAGAAGGAGGGGGGGGGACAAGGAACTGAAAGAATCAAAGAACAGGGAAAGGACGAATATTGCTGACCATTCACTTGGCATTGAGCAGGGCTTAGGGCCGCCCAAGCCGATGTATCAGAGAGTATCACAAAAAGAAAGACAGACTCATCGAAAGCAGAAAATGAAGGGGAGTGAGGAACTGCTCACGGAGGCTGATGGCGTTCTTACAAAACAACATGTTCAAGGATCTTGGAGCCAGTGTGGGGGGTTTAGCCTGATAGGCCCGGGTAGGAGAAAAGAAAAGGAGGGTGGCAACAAGTATCAAGGCATTGGGAAAAGGGAATGTGGAGTGATCTGGCAGTATATGGGTAAGCAATGTGATATTCCCTTCGAGGAACCAAAGCACAGAAAAAAGGGGGGAATGTAGCGCTTTAGGGGAAGGGGGGGACGAAGAAGAAGCAGAGGATGGGTGACGGGGAAAGGGAGAACCAAATTGGTTATTGATAGGGGGTCATCAAAAAAACTACGGACTTGGGGGGGCCAAGAAAAAAGAAAGGGAAAGAAGGCATTCATGGGGGGAATCGTTCCTCCTGGGCTCAAGGGGGCACAGCAGGAAAAAAGAAGGTCACCCGCGAAAAAAAATATATCAAGAAAAAGGTTGAGGGGTATCGCCAAACAGAACAGCATGAGCACACCGCCCGGGGGGGTGGCTCTCGTGTCGGGGTGTGCAGTGGTGGGGGGGGGGGGTGGAGGTTTGGGGGTCTCCAAGGCGACCGTAACCAAGGGGGGGGACGAGTTCTACCGGTGCCGGTTAGGGGGGGAAGAGGACCGGGTAGTGGGGGGGTGCAATGGTCAAAAATTGGCGGAGGAAACACAGTGTGAGGATACAACTCGTGAAGTGCGAAAGTGGGAGTGTTAGGGGGAGGGGGTCAAGAGATAGAGGGGAAGGGAGTGTGAGGAGGGGAATAAAACCCCGGGAAAATTCCCATACTCGTCCCGCACCTGTCCAGGGAAGGAAAGGGGTGGGGTTACTGAAACTTGGGGGGGAAGTGCAGGCTGGGCAGGGGGAAGTGGAGGGGGTATACGCCTGTGTTCGAAAATGCCTGAGAACCCATACGGGATGGGAAGGAATACATTGACAGAATGAATAGGTTTCTATTGTGCCGCTGCAAGGGTCCGATCCCCAGAAAATGTGGAGAAAATAAAGAACCAAAAAGCGCAAAAGGTCAACATAACAGCCAACAAGAAAAACTCGACGCACTCAGGGAAGGGATGGGGGGTCAAGACTGATTGACAGTCAATCTCAGAAAAAAAAAGAAACAACACAAAACATTAATTAGGAAAAAAGAAGACAAATTTTATCGGGGAACTCCCAAGGGGGAGGACACATGAGCGGTGGTGAGGGAAGAATGGGTGGTTTGTTTGGTAGCGGAAGGCGGGGATGTCGGCTATGGGGGGTTACTTCATGCATGGAAGGCGATAATGGTTGGTCAATTGGCACTATTCCTGTAAGGTTCACAGAAAACTTTTTATGTGGGATCAGGAACATCCAGCATACAGAGAACGCAGAGAAGAGTAAAGGGTTCCCAATGTGTGGCCGTTTCGAATGTGTGAGGTTGGGGAAAAACGGCCTGGTGGAGGGAAAAAAAGACGCAATGCAGCCCGGCCGACGGCTTAAGCCGCTGGTTGCAAGGAACGCTGCTTCAATGGATCCTTTCTTGACTCGGAAGAAGGGGTCTCACAACAGAAGGACAGAAAGTTTTGTAAAAAAACCACTACAACGGTGGTCACAAACTGGGACTTGGGTCCCGGCTGAAAAGGGTGGCAAAGCTGAAAAAAAAGAAAGAGACCTTCTCAAGGGGGTGATCTTCAAGGAGAGTTTCGACCAACCGGGGGGTGATATGGAGCACTTTGAAGGGAAAAAGTGGGGATTTACATATGGGGAGTACAAGATCAGAAAAAAGGAAAAAAAGGAGCTCGGGGGGCACTAGGGGAGGGAAGCCTGGCGTATGCACCTGCGGCTGCACTAATAAAACCGGGGGGTCAGAAAAACCACAAAAGGAACGTAGAAAAGTCGTGGCTATAAACTGGGGTTAAAAGCAAAAGGGGATGCAGAGGGAAAATGGGGTTCGATTGTAGATAAGAATGGGTGCGTGGTGTGTGGGGCGGTTCGGGCGTCAATTTGCGGGCAAGGGGACATTGGGTCAACTGCAAAAGAGGGGGGGGGGGGGGGGGGGTGTGCGCGCCTGATAAGGAAAAAACATTTGAACATACGTGAAATGGTTTGTTTTAAACATAGATACGGGGAGCGGGGGTAAATACGTGGTATGTTCGGGGGGGGTCGCTGGGGGGTGGTGGTGTGATGGAGGGGGGGGGGGGGGTAGAGATGGCGAGTAGGAGAAAAAAAAGCAAAGGAAAGGGAAAATGGCAGGGGGATGGCTTACAATGATTCGCGCGCAACATACCTTGATGTTCAAATTGTAACGAAGAAGAAAGCCAACGAAGAAGCGAGATGAAAGGGATGAGGGGTCGAGCGGGCAAATGGCGCCGGAAAGGTGTTGAACACCTGATGTCAAGGGGTGTGGCGGGAGAAAAGGGGGGGGGCTTGGGAGAGGGAGGGCGGATTGATTTAGATATCCTAGGGGACGAAGCTACAATACTGTCAAATACCATCGACAAATGCAACTATCGGGTGTGATTTCAAAGGGAAAAACAAGGGGAAAAAAAAGACTCTCAACTTATCTGCCGTGGTTAACTTATGCGCAGGCCATCTAGATGTCGATGGTGGATTCCGGGCTTCAAAAGGGGGCGGGGGGCAAGTTGGGGGGAACAGATGATGGAAAGTATGCTTGAGGGGGGGGTGGCTGGAGCTGTGGGGGGGTCCGTCCTTCCTGTCAGTACAACGGGAACATCAAAATTGTGGGGGGAGGAGTATAGCATAGATAAAAGGAAAAAGTAAATTGAAGGGGAGGAAAACTAAATCCCTAAATAGTTCTGTCTGGTTGGTTGGGCTGAGGGCCGGGAGGAGGGGGAGGTGTGGGGGGGGCGGAAGGGTGGGAAAGGGGGGAGAAAAATGTGGTTAATGACACCTCATTGTCCAATGGGGGGGGGGGGGGGGGGGGGGGGGGGGGGGGGGGGGGGGGGGGGGGGGGGGGGGGAGAAAGAAGGAGACAAAAAAAAAAAGGAGCGAGGAAAAGAGAGCGGGGGGAAAGGAAGGAAGGGAGGACTGGAAAGAAGTTACTCTTGGGTCAGGGGTAACATTAAAAGTTCAAGTTATATCGCTTTGGAACCCTGCAGTGCGGCCAAAACGTCTAACACTTAAAAAAATAATGAAAAAGGAAGGGTGGGGAGAAGGCGGGATGGACACGGGGGAGGGTTTAAGGCTGCGGATCACTCAACAACAGGAAGAGGGGGGATGGAAGGGGGGGTGCCTTAAAATTGGTGGTGCTGCGCATCATGGGTGTTTGGGGGGAGGGGAAGGGTGGGGCAGCAGAAAACTGAGGGGGGAGGGAAAACTGAGGGGGACAGGGAGAAGTGTAACTTGAATAATCCACCTCCTTGGTAAGATGTCAGCAAAAAGGCATTGCGGGCTGGGGGGGCATTAGTAGAAGTAGGGAAGAGAGCCCGGGGGGCTGGAGGGGGGGGGTCATGGTATGGATTTAGAAGGGGGGAGAAGAAAAAAAAAAAACTTGGGTGGTGGAAAAGGAATGAATCGAAAGGGAAAAGCACTAAGGGGGGTAGCATTCCTGTGGTCGCGGCGACCTGGCAAAAGAAAGCGGGGGAAAAGGGTGAAGGAGGGGAAGAAGTGGGTTCGGCTGGGGGGGAAAGTGCATAGGTATTTTTGAGATGTAAGGGGGAGGAGTCAAAGGAAAGCGCATTGAAATTGGTGATGTGGTAAAAGGACGCCAGATCCACTCGGAAATTGTATCCTGGTAGGGAATTTAAAATATCAGGTTGAAGTCTTTCGACCAGCGACGATAGCATCCACCCATCCTTGCTCAATAGAGTCATAGAATCAAGGCGAGGGTGCAGGATGTTGTGTTTAAATTTTTGTAAAGGGGTATAAAAAAAAAAAAGGAAGTGCGAGAGGGGGGTGGCTCATTTGAATAAGAATTGTGTCAGAGGGCCAAGAGGGGAGATACATTAGTTGCGTCCGCCATAGCGACAAAAAGGGGGGTAACCATCCGGACACTAACAATACAACAAGAGAAAGTGGGGTTAGGGACAATGGGCGAGGGGACTGGCTACTAAAAGGTCTCCGCCAAACTAGGCGCCATAGGAGTCTTCGTGCAAAGGTGACGGGGTGAAGAGCGAAAAAGTTGGGTCACGCAGGGGGAAGGGGGCTGCTAAGGCTGCATCTTGTTTAAAAGAGTTAACATTCCACGGGGGAGGGAGCGGGATAAAGAAAAGATGAATACATCCAACAATGAACGGGCATAAATCAAGGGTAAAGCTCAACTAAAGATGTCGCAAAAAGTAAACTATGGCGAACAGTGTGTTAAGCTAGAGCCGGAGGAAAATAATAAAGCAACCAACAAGGGTGATTCTACGAGGAAAAGGGGATATAACCAACGAAGGCCCCAAAACTTCCTCCATGGCCTTGAAGAAAAATACGAGGAACATTTCGGAGGTGGACCTCCAGCCTGAATTGTTGAACGTTGTGAAGGGATAAAAAACATGTGAATTCACGTCGTCGTGTCAAAAGGAGGGACATCAGTCCAAACAGTTCACAATACGCAAGTTAGGCCACACATCGACCTGCCAATAAACACAAGGCCAATAAATGCCATTCAACTGTTGGGCGACAGGATCAACGTGCGGCTCATTGAGAAATTTCGTGTCCCAAGAAAAACGCCGGGAAAAACGTCCAAGCAGGTTGGATCGGAAAGCCTCGGGAAACAGGCGATGGCAAGGGGGGGGAACATATACAGCTGGGGGTCGGCGCAAGAAAGAGAAACACACGGGACAAACTGGGTCCTTCCCACCACTTAAATCATCGGGAGGGAACAGGGGAGCTGTTTAGACAGCATAACTCGGGGGAAAAAAGTCAAAACGGAAAAAAAAACACTGTTCAATACCGTGGACCCCCTGAAAAATAGGGGAAAGAGAAGGTGTATCTGGGTCAAGAGAACAATAATAGGAATTGAAAATTGCAGGCATAAGGAATAGTCAGGGATAAAATTGCTGCGAACATTTACCCATAGCTTAACAGAAGAAACCCAAAACAGGAGAGAACAAGTGGGGTACTATCACAAGACTACAAACAAATACAACACGCAACTCGAAACATTTTACGGAAAGATGGGGTCAAAAATTACTGATTCGCAATGGCGAGAGGAAAAAAAAAGTTGATTAAAAAGAGATTAGGGGAAAATTACGCCCTGGGCGTACAGGACCCTTAAGTCGATCTAGGCAGTGGTGTCGTGTGTTTGGAAGGCTGGAATATGGGGAAAACGGGCGCGCTTTGGTTGGGGGTCAAGGGGGGTTAAGGGAGGAAGGAGGAGGGTAGGGTATGGCGAGTGAAAGGGGAGGGGGGGAGAGGGGGATGGGTGGGTGGGGAAGGGAGGAGGAGGTGGAAGGGTAGGAAGGGGGGGAGAAGGGGGAAAGGGGGGGGGGGGGGGGGGGTGGGAGCGGGGGGGTTGGATGCGGGGAGTGGGGAGTGGGGGGGAGGGCATATGGGAGAGGTGGGGGTGGAGGGAAGGGGGGGGGGAGAGAGGATGGGGGAGTGAAGGGGAGGGATTGGTGGGGGGGAGAATGAGGGGGGGGGAGGGGGGGGGAGGGGGGGGGGAGGGGGAGAGAAGGGAGGGGGGGGGAGGAGGGGGAATGGGGGGGTTAAGGGGGAGGGGGATGGGGGTGGGGGGTAGGGGGGGGGAGAGAGGGGGGAGGGGAAGCGGGGAAGGGATGTGGGGGGGGGGGGGAGTGGGAGGGGGGGAGTAGTGGGGGGAGGTGGGGAGGTGGGGGGGGGCGAGGACGGGGGGTGGGGGGATAGGAGGGGGGGGGGGGGGGGGGGTGGGGGGGTGTGGGGTGGAGAGGGGCGAGGGGGAGGGGGGGGGGTGGGAAGGGGGTGGGCGGGGGGGGTGGGGGTGGGGGGGGAGCAGAATACGGGGAGAAAGGGAGGGGAGGGAGGGGGATAGAGGGAAGGTGGGGGGTGGGGGGGTGAGGGGTGGATTGGGGGGGGATAGGAGAGGGGGGAATAGGGAGGGGGGGGGGGGGGGGGGGGGGGAGGGGGGGGTGGAGGTGGAGGAGATGGGGCTGGGGGGGTAGGGGTGCGTGGGGAGGGGAAGGGAACGGGGGTGGGGTGGGGGGTGGGGGGAAGGGGCGAGAATGGGAGAGGGGGGGGTTGGTGGGGGGGGGGGATTGGGAGGGATGGGGGGGGGATGGGAGGCGGGGGGAAGGGGGGTTTGGGAGAGGTGGAAGGGGTGCTTGGGGGGTGGGTATATGGGCGGGGAGATGGTGAGGGGGGGTCGTAGGGAAAGAGGAGGGGGGAGATGGGGGGGGGGGGGAGGGAAGAAAAAGGTGGGGGGGGTATCGAGTAGGGGGCGGGGGGGTGGGGGGAAGGGGGCGGTGAAGGAGAAGGGGGGGGTGGTCGGGGGGGGGTGGGTGGCAGGGGGGGTGGGGGCGGGGGGGGGGGGGTGGTTGGGGGAGGTGGGATGGGGGGGGTACGGAAGGGAAGGGGTGAAAGGAATGAGGGGAGGGATGGGGGGAGGGGGGAGGGGGAAGGCGTGAGGGGGTAGGGGGGGGGAAGTGGGGGGGTGGGGGTAGGTATAGTGGGAGGAGGAAGGGGGGGGGGGGAGGGAATGATTCATAGAGGGGGGGTAGGGAGGGAAGTAGGGGGGGGGGGCATGGAAAAAGGGTGGGGGAGGGGGGGGGGGTGGGGGGGAGGCGGCGTAAGTTCCTGTGGATGGGGGGCGCTAATTGATTACGTTTCAGATTACCCAGTTCCGTGGGAGCACTGACGGTGGTAGGGGAAAGGATCTGCAGGGAGTAGCCGCCACCACGGCGAAAAATCCGCAGACGCAAGGTCTGGGAAAAAAGGTCGGGCCCGAAAATGGGTGGGGCAAACAAAAAAAAAAACAAAACCCACCAAACAACCACCGGGGGGGGGGGGGGATGGGGGGGGGGGGGGGGGGGGGAGGGGGGGGGGGGGGGGGGGGGGGGGGGGGGAGGGGGGGGGGGGGAGGGGGGGGGGGGGGGGTGGGGGTGGGAGGGGTGAGGGGGCGCTGTCTAAGGGAAGAAACTGCTGCCGAAAGGTTGTGGAAGAAATTCTGTGGGAGGAAGACAGTAAATTGGTGTAATATAACCTGCTGAAACACTTCTGAACAACGGGCCCGCCGTAGAAGGGGGGGGGGGGGTTAAAAACAGGCGGTGAAGGAGGCAGGACCCTTCTTGGGATGTTGAAAAAAGGAAAATTACGACCTGGCTGAGGTCAAGGCACGGGATCCTAGGCGGCGAAAAAACGTTGCGGAAAAACACCGGGGGTTATTGGGCAGGGAGGGTATTTGAGCATCAATGGGGAAAGGGGACAGATGGAAGGCAAAAAAGAGCTTAGGGGTTCGGAGGGCGGCATGCGGGAGAAAACAAAATGGTGGAAAAAACGGAGGAAGGAGAGGGAGGAGAAAGAAAAAAATGTTCAACTCTTGTGAAAGTCGGGGTTCCAAGGCAAGGGTTTAGGCGTTGGGCGGTGGAATACCCAAGATTTGCAGAATTGTCACAAGGAAAAAAAAACATAGTGCGGTGGACTATAAACGCCTATCAAAACACCATGGTCGCGAATGGGCACCATTTTACCATCAAAGCTGGGATAACAGGATGTTGCCGCGGAGCACACATTGGAGAGGTGGGGGTAAGGCAAGAAGATAACACGGAGGGGGGGGAGGGCGAAGGGATCATGGCACTCAAAGGTTACAAATTTGGAATGGTGAAGGATGTCAGAAGTAAGCAGTCTATAATTTGATCAAACACGAAAGAGAAGTCTGCGAGAGGTTTAAACCGGCAAGGAAAAAAAGGAAGGTATCGTCGATATGCGAAACATGGGTATAATACCTTCGTGGTAGTGGCAGGAAAGAAACGGACGGGTGAAATATGTTATGAAACAGGCTGTGGAAGAATAGGAAGAAAGAGGGAACATTCCTACAAATGGATCAAAGAAACAACATCGCAGGCAAGTGGGGGCATTAAAAAATTGCAAAACCAGAGCACGATCACCTGCGGCGTGGGATTGGGGGAGGTAAGCAGAAATCATGGGTCTAGGCGCACACAGGCGGGCAATTAGGGGAAGGAGTGAGTGAGTAAGGGGGGGAGGGAGAGGGAATGGAAGAGTGTTGGCCGTCACCTAAGCAAAGGCAAAGTACGCTTTGAAATGCAGTTATCCATATAAGAAAGTTAGGATGAAAACTTAGAATAAATAGTTTTCAAAAGAATGAAAGGGGAGGCTGGGGGTTCGGGAGCGCGTGGGAAAGCAACGCCCGGGAAGGATTTACAAGATGGGGGAACGCCCATTTAGTCGTGGAGACCGAAAGAGAAAAAAACGGGGGAACCTTTTCCAAGAAGAAAGGGGACGATAGCCTGTTGGAAAAATACTCCATGGACTATTTTCTGCATCGATCACTCGGGGATTCCAAATGTAGTAAGGATCGGTCATTGATTGGTAAAAAAAAAAGGGAAAATAGAATGCGCAGGAAGAAAGGAAGGAAGGGGGGAATAACTTTAAAAAAATAATCAAGCCAGTAATGTAAGGGACCCCATTTAAGGACAACCGGAGAGGAAAAGAGATATTGGGAAAGGGCTTCTGATACGAAATGGGCTTGATTATTTTTGTTAATGGTTAAAACATGCGTGGCAGACTGGATAATTTAAACATATGTTCTATGGGATAACCTTTGAATGTGACCAAGAAGGAAGCGGGAGGCAAAATAGGAAGGGGACAGGCCATCGGAGAAAAAGTTAAGAGGTGAAACATCAGTAGATCACCTTCTTGAGGGACAAATAAGCCCGACAATAGGGGGAATCCAATTGGTGCCGAGAGCCTGGACAAAAGGAACAGCAGCAAAGAAGAAGGGGGGAATAATATTTATTTAGCCATTTCAATTTTGGTTAAAAACGACGAAAATCAGAAGATCAGTGAAGGGACGGTGCCTGAGGAGAGCGGGGACGGGGGGGCCAATAGCTGATACAGAAACGGAAGGTGGAAGGAAAAACAAAGCCGAAGTGAGGCCGGAATGAAGAAAAAAAGGAAAGAACCCAGAGTGGTCCCGCGCAGCGAAGAACCGAAAAGATGTGGGAAATGGGCAACAAAAAGGTGTGGGGTTGCCATGGGGGAAAGGTTGGAATTGCATGGGGAAAGGGGGGGTTGAGATATAGAGGTTTTGTTCATTAAATCAAAAAAAGCAAAAGACTAAGCTAAATTTATGGGACCGAAAAAAGCCGTAAAGGTGTAGGTGGGGGGGGAGAAACAACTAAAGCCGTGTATGTTATTACCCGCGGAGGCAATGATAAATGGATAAGGAAAACTTCCTAGGGGGGGGGAATAAAAAGGATGACTCGGGGCACTGCGAAGGGGAGCTGTGCGTGTTGGGGGACATTGACACTGGGATGGAGTTGGGGCGTAATAATCCCCCAAAGGAGAAAGAAAAACGGAGGTATCCACGACAATGGCATGGACTAAGAAGTATCCACGGGGGAGGGAGGAAAACACACAAAGGTTGCCAAGTCTGGACCAGTTGGGGGACACTGATACGTTAAAAAAGACGCCGATTTGGATTCTCAGTGCGCGGGGAAATTGCAAAATGAGTCTCCCAGCCCCAGGCCACGGCAAGCCATAAAGGGAATTGAAACAGACCAATAAGAGACTTGAAAAAGGGGAAAATTGGGGACCACCATCTCCTGGTGGAAACCGAAAAAATCATGGTTTTTGATCGTGCCAGCGGTGGTAGCCCGGGGCTTTCACCGCCACCTAGAAAGGGGAAGTTCGTGCGGACTGGCATTGGGGTGTAAGGCACAGGAAAATACAAAGTGAAAAAAAGAGAGGGTCGGGGGGGGTAACAGTTTGCTGGTCGGCCCAATTAAAGCAAAGCAGCCGGTTGCGGTCTTTTCAAATGAAGGAAAGGAAAACCCGCACAGAAGTGAAAAGGAAGGGTGATACCGAATAGGGGTGGTGACCGGCGCGAAAGTTGGGTCAATAGAGATTTGGGTCGGTCAGCGGATAAGGGGGCGCGTGAAAAACACGACAGGAGGTCAAAGACTTCGTAAGCGGGCAGCATTGCAGGGGTTCAAACGTGGAAAAAAAGAACATATCTAACGGACCTGAAATGGGGGACAAGACCGGGACCTTAGCCTGCCTGTGCTTGTCTCCGCGCCTCCGTTGATGCTTAAATATACATAGAAAGAAGAAAAAGGGGGAAGAAGGGAATATCCCTACGATTTTTGCCAGGGGAACAGAAGGCCGCTGAGGTTCCCATAAAGGTTGCCCAACAATTCCAAAACGGGGGAAATATAAAGAGAAAAAAGAAAAACAACCAACAGCCTAGAGCCACCACTACGATGGGTTCCGTGAGGACGTAGTGCTCCAAGAAGAAACTAAGA
>Ga0179591_1271044_pt1 | contig 13761 bp, 13 predicted proteins | sample CZOMad2_1_08_16f_FD_182891 | JGI IMG/M metagenome (GOLD analysis project Ga0179591, IMG submission 182891) | Vadose zone soil fungal communities from Angelo Coast Range Reserve, California, USA - CZOMad2_1_08_16fungal (PacBio error correction) | ecosystem: Environmental > Terrestrial > Soil >...
TGTGGGGGTTGGTTGTGTTAGCTGGGGTTTACTCTGAGCCTTCGCCAGATCTCCTTGTTTGATAAGCAATCATAACGACACTTAACTTAAATGGCGACGGGGCCAACCGCTAACTGGATAGGGGCATCTACTAAGGAAAAACTTTTGACTTTCGCACAATTGGAGACATGTGGCAGAACGACGAAAGGTGAGAAGATAGTCGAGCACTTGGACGTGAGAGAACTCATAGACCAGCATCGGAGGCTGAAGGCCGTCAGAGGAGAGGATAACTTTTTGGAGGAGCTGGGGAGATGGAGGAAGCAACACTTCAATAGGAGAGGGATGCTGGGGGGGGGAGGAGGCTGGTTGTCCGTCTGCGGCGCGAAGCGGGAAGGCACAAGACGATGCCTACCGGATGGGGAAAGAGCAAAGCCGCGAGAAACACAGGGAACCCTAAAAATTGGGAAGATATGGCGATAGGAAAAATCAAGGGATCTTCCATCTTTCATTGGTGAAAGAGGTCATCCGGGGGATGAGGGGACTGCAGGGTGGAAGGAAGATGTTGATTTGCAAAAGGAGGTATAGGGAAAGGAGGGCTGGATCAGTAGGGCGACTAACGGGTCGTAGGGAAGAAAGGGAATCCTCCGCACCTGTGGAGAGGAAAACAGGAACGAAAGGAAGAACTTGCCGGTCGACGAACTGAGAGGCAGAGAAGCTTGGAAGAACAGATCGCGCCAGCTAGAAAATTAAGGTATGCGGGGGGTTTATTTTTTACTCAAGTTTGGGAACGTCGAAATAAAAAAGGAAATCTTCCGCGATGATGAAAAAAGGAAATCGCATCACGGCGGCAGTTGGTGCCGCAGGACATGTGGAAGAGAGTTTCAGAGGAAAGAGCTTAGTGTCGGCGGGACGCGCAACCAAGAAAGCAGCGAAAACAAGGCAAGAACCGGCACCAAAAGGTCCTCAGAAGGATGCACCCCCAACATTTGAGAAATATCTAGAACTGGAAAGAGCGTCTGGGGGAAGAAGCGCGCCGAGGGAGGCCGGTACTGGGACCCGAGCAGATGGGGGGGGGTTTGGCGCCAGCAATTTTCGTTGGAAACATAAAGGGTCATATTGTTGGGGAAGGGAGATGTCAACGATCGGCGGGGAGGCGGGGAAGGGGGCGTGGCAGTGCGCGAGCGACAAAAGAGCGGCCAGAAGGGAAGAGGGACAAGCGAACTATTACTAAGGAAGGGGGTATCGATAGGATCTCCTCGACGAAGAAGGATTTAACATGGAAAGAATGAGAGGGCTATCCAGCGTAGGAAGCCTGGGGCTTCTCAAGGAATTCTTGCAGCTAGGGTACGAGTGAACTAAAAAAAAGTATTTCAAGGGGAAGAGAATAGATCTACCATAAGATCATCCCTGCGATTATCTATGTCCGGCTGCGGGGAACTCGTTGAAAACGGGAGAAGACTATCCTCGAGAATATCAGCTTCTTCTAAAGGATCACGGGGGAGGAAATGCAGTTGAAAAAGAGGAATCCCTATTGCGCGAGACACGAGTCATAGATAGTCAATCAGGATGGGGGAAAAAAAAAAAAAAAAAAAAAAAAAAAAAAAAACAACCGAGAGAAGGGGAAAAAAGAAGAAATTTCCAAGGTGGCATCTCAACGGCCAAAAATGGTCAGATCCGGATCGAACAGGGGAGTCGGAGCAATCTCTATGGCTACGATTATTGGTAGTAGGAGACCGGCTCGGTCGGGGGTTTTCGGCACGGAAAGATCACTAGGAAAAAAGAGTCTTCTGTAGTTCGCAACCGAAAGAAGGAAGGCGAGCTGTTTTCCTCCGCAAGGAGCGAGAGACATGGCGAAAGAGAGGTGCAAAGGGATGGGGGGAAGGGAGACGGTGAGAGAACATAGAAAAAAAAAAAGAAAACGTCCGGTCTCCGGCTGTTAAAAAGCGAAAATGGCATTCTTCCGGGAGTTATCAGTTATTATCGGGGGGGGGGGGAGAGTGTTTCTGACGAACACTGATTATATAGAAGAACATAGAAAAAGGAGAAAGCGCAGGCGACGAGCGCGGGACTAAAGAAGGGCGGACTGAAAGGGGACGAAACAATCGAACAGGAGTCAGCCATCAAAAGCAAGATAAAGAATGCCCATGTCGAATAAAGGGAGGTCCAGATTAAACGGGCATTATGACAAAAAGAAGGAAAGAGATTTCGGCAAGAGAGAGAAAAAGAACGGAGCGTAGGCAGCTCTTGGGGTGGGGAAGACAGCACTTGAAACATCCCTCGGGTTCTACAAGAAGACAGACGATCATAAAGGAAAGAGGGGTCGGCTGGGTGAGAAGGGGGGAAAGGAACGTTCCATCTCGTTACGCCATCTGTTTAACCGCTATGCGCAGTCAGTGGGGCCAGTCAAATTTGATGAAGCTACAGGATGCGGCGACAGAGGGGGAACATCAAGTTGATGGACACAAGGGGTACTACAAAATGGAAAAAAAATTCAGTTCAGATCGTCAGAAAGATATGAAGTCCGGTGGACGAAATAACAAGGGAAAAAAAATGCGTCAGGAAGGACGACGTACGAAAACCAATCGGGGGACGAGCCGTACTTCGACGCGAAAAAAAGTGTAGAGCCTCCTTTTTTCGAGGAAATGGAACTCACGGTGGAGAAGACAAGCCTGACTCGTCAGGAATCTTAGTAAGGAAGACTATCGCAAGGACCTCTTCAAGGCAAACCTTTATCACGAAAACAAGAAGGAGAAGGAGGAAAGTTCTCTTCAGAGCTTCATTGGGGCAAGGGAATAGGTAAGAAGCTGACGATCATGGGACTCCAACGCGTTAACAAAGGGCGACGTCTTCAGGGAAAGAATATATCAAAAAAAGAAGGATGGGAAAAAGCTCCTGTTGTAGCGAAGCTGATGGGAAGTTACTTAAAGATTAGGAGCAAGAGAGGATTGCATGGGGGGGGAGATTAGTCGCCAATCTCTCTAAAAGTAAAAAAAAGAGAGGAGAAGAGGGAGCGCGCAGAAGGAGACTGTGTCGCCGAAACCTGCAAGAGAAGGATAGTCCAACCTAACCTGGTTTTGAAAGGGGCCGGAACGTATGGCGCGATAAGAGGGAGGGAAGTCAGTGAAGAAGGAATCGTCTTGAAGGAAATTGGAGGCAGCGGCGGCGGCCACGGTTTGGGGAGAAAGGAGAGAGACAGGAGGTGGGGGGAGCTGTAAGGACGTTGAAGAGTGACAAGAGGGACCAGTTGATCTGAGGAGCAAATGGGTCTAGCTACAGGAATGAGGGGAACATTAGAGGCCTGCGTTGAAGAAAAGGAGTCCGGATGCGCTTCCGCGCTAAGAGATAGAAAAAAACAAAATGGGGAATGAGTAGAGGAGTTTTGACAGCGGGGGAGAGGGAGAGGAACAAAACTCCCCTTCCAACCAAAAACCCGTCCTGTGGAACGTAAAGAAGGGAAGGGATAGGCGACAACACAGACCGCGAGAGAGAAAGCTCATTCGGCAGAACAGGGGGATTGCCATCGGGGCTGGACGAGCCAACAATTCAACTTGAAGGGACTAGAGACCAATATAGAACGGCGAAGGGATACACGCATACAAAAAAAAAAGGGAAGCCTGACTAATTAAGTCAATCTAGCCATAAGGAAAGGAACAAGCATACAAACGGAAACGCCGCTCGTTAGTGAGAAGGACGTTTTCGAAAGGAAGTCTTTAAGGGGCTACCCGCATCCTCGAAAAAGAATCAGAAGAACGATGGATCGGGAGCGGCGTTTAAAGTCATTCGAGCTTTGGTCGAGAGAAGAGAAATCAGACATTGGCGGAGGAAGAGGGGAAAGGATTACAGGACGGAGAAGATCTGGGAAAGGGTAAAGGATATACGACGCCGGACTATCAACTCAAGGGGGATTATTGGTCGATGGCGCGGAGAAAGAGGAGGAATACCGATTGAAGAAAGGCCAAGTGAAGATCAAATTTGGTAAACGCACTTCTGTGAGGAGAAATGGAAAAACGTAATTCCTCGGCTAATGATCGTGAAGGCAGGACAGACGAGAGTCCTTCGGGGCATGCGTTCAGAGAGGAAACGAGAAGGGTTCCAATCGGCAAACCGGGGAACGGCTGACGGCGGCCGACGGGGGACGCGGCACGTCACTCCGAGGGAAGACGATGGCTGGGACTAAGAAAGGGATTTTTCCTGGAATGGGAGGTGGATTTGTTCACAGGAAATGTAAAATAGGCTATAAAAAGATAAAAAACTCCGGAGGAAAGTACGACCAATTCCCTGGGGGGGGGTGGGGGGGGGGGGGGGGGTTTGGGTCAAAAAAAAGGGGGTGGTGAGTGCAACGGCGTCGAAAAGAGGGAGAGGGAAGCAAGGTTGGCGGGGAAAATCTATTCCGCATCCTTGAGGCAATCGCGGACCCACCTGGGAGAAGGGATGGCTGAGAACGATACAGCTTCCGACCAGTTGCACTCGAGAGGGAGAGCTCATGTTGAAGAAACGAGGTCTGTTCAGGACAGAACAAAAGAAAAGACAGAGAGGGGAGGGAGTCCTTTCTGGAAAAGGGCCGGAAATAGACCTGGGCCGCTAGGATCCATTCCATTGAGCAAGGGGGTATAGAACAAGGGGCAGGATCTCCCGGGGGAAAAAAAAAGGGGGGGAATTTACCAGGGGAGAGGTTGTTTGCCACGACAGCAAAGGAAAGGACTACTGGGAGAAAACTAGGACGCCCGCGATCATGGCTTGCACTGGAGCCGGGAAGAAGTAGGGGCCCATCAAAAACCCACAGCCCGACGGACATAAAGGCGCCATAGAACCTCGAATGATAGTTGCGCCTGTTAAGAAAAAGGAAAAGAAGCAGCTAGGCGATGGGGCGATAAGAAGGGCTGAATGCCCAAAAAGAAATATCTTCTCGAAGAAGAAACAGGACAAACAAGTTTCTTCTAGAAATGAAGAGAAAAGCCTCTAAAGGGGTAGAAGCATCAATCGGGTTGTCCAGGGAAGGAAAAGGGAAGGAGCAGTGACCTTGGAGAACAAAACAACTATCAGGGGCAGCCGGTACGCAAGAGAGGTAAAAAGACTCTTGTAGAGGAGAGAGTATTAACGGACTAACAAAAATGGGAGCTTCATTCCTTGAGAGAAGAAAGAAAATGGACATCGTCTAGGGAGCCCGGGTTCGATCCGTTTTGATTGGTTCCATAGACGAAACTATGTACACAGGAAAATGGGATGAGAAGAGGTAAAACACGGCGAAAAGAGCGGGAAGAAAATAAGTGCGCGAGGCCGCGGCGGAGAGCGTCTCATGATAAGGAACCGCGTCCAGTCTCAAGAAATAAATTCAACCACAAGGGGATGATGGAGGGGTGGGAGGCGGAACCCAGAAAATAGGTGACCGAAGATCCGGGAGGGGAAGGAAAAGTAAAATCTACTGCAAGAAGGGAAAGAAAGGAGACAGATGGCCTCAGATAGACTTCAGCGAGTCGCAGGGATCGCCATGTCCCATGGGAATAGGGACCTTCGAAGCGAGAAAAAACGGGGTCCGTACGACAAGGACGACTTTTCAAAGACAGAATTAGGGGAACGGCTGCCTCGGTCCAAAAGTCAGACTAGATAAAACTGGAAAAGGGGACATCAAGAGATGAAAAAACCAGCGAAATACCAGGAAGGTACCAATCATCTTCTGTTTTAACAACATCTTAAAAGGGAGCATCTGTTCAATTCCGGGGGGAGGCGCGCTATGACAAGAGGGGAGCCGCCCTGCCGCGATATGAGAGTGCAATAAAATCACTTTATGGGGGGGGTCATTCGCGTGGTTGGTTGCCGGGGGGAAAGGAGGTGCGGGCCTCTCGATGGTAGTCAAGCGGCGGCTTCTTAAGGCCGGATACAAAAAATAAAAGAGCTCGGAACTAGAGAGGAAAAAATGAATGCGAAAAAGGGGGGGGGGGGAAATCTCCAAGGTCCTATTGGCAGGGTAAGAGATCTGTGGGGAAGAAGAGCAGGCGAAAACAGCGGCAGGGGACAAAATCAAGAAAACGGAATCGGTGGGAGCGAGAAGGGGATGCACGAGACTCTGAGACTGGAAAGAAAAGGAGGGACCACGGCAAGGAGGGCCGGGAAAAGGCAGCGAAAAAAGACCGGGACGGAGAAAGGTTCATCACTTTGCCTGATGACCTTAAAACCTGAGTCGAAGAAATCTCAAATCAGGGGGGAAAGAACAAGAAGTGCAAAAGAGAGATGACATATGACCGGGGACACAGCTAGCGTATACCCGTGCTGACCCTGGAACAGAATGAGTTAAACCAGTAGGCACGGCCCAGGCTAAAGAAGAAAAGAGTCCAAGTGCAGGGAGTGGAAGTCGTCTTTGTCGGGTGCTTCTCCTGACTTCAAAGTACTAGAAGCGAACAGGGAAAGGACATCTGTCGCGAGAACGACCCAAAAGCCAAAGAAGGCAAGGACTCCAAATCAAAGGAGGGAAGGACACGACCACATCCTGAATCGGAATTGATAAAACATAGAGAGACCAGTCCAACAAGGAATCGGCGGGGTCGACTACCAGGACGCGCGGGGAAAGAAGCCTTGGGGTTTGAAGGGGGAAGAGATTTGGTCCTTTTGAAGGGATTCATCCCTATGAGACCGCCGCAGGACTGGGGATCCGTCCGGCGAGGAGAGAAGACCGTCGCAACAGGCGGCAAGGAGGTCTGAGGGTAAAGTCGCCCATGAAGAGAATGATCTTTGAGGAGAAGGGCTGAGAATGCTAACGCCGAAGGGAGGCATGCGAAAAACAACACGAGGGGGGGGGGGGGGAGGGAGATTTAGGCATGACAGGACCCTAGGGGTTTCGGAAAAAAAGAAAAGGAGCCGTAAAAGGATCTCTTCTGGAAGAAGGAAACTAACACGGGATCAAAAATAGAGAACAGACTGTTCGCCGCTTGGAATGGGAAGGATGCGGCGGGGGCTCAAGATGAGCTGGCACGGGGGAATATATGCGGAAAAGGAAAAACTGAAAGTCGGTCACGCGGGAAATGATTAAAGAAAAAAAAGAGGATGACTGAAGGGGGGGCCGTAGGAAGAGAGTGTTGATGTCTATGAAGTCTGAGGGTCCGGCAGATCCCGCGTGGGAGAGGGGAAGGGTTGATAGGGGGGGTTCAAGAGGTGTCCTTCGAGCTAATAAGATGGCAACTGAATCCTGGGGAAAACGGGCTTTGAATTGAACGCAAGAAGGAAAAAAGACCAGAGGCAAATGCATGGAATCTTGGGAGAGATAGCATAAAGTGAGAAACCGGATAAAAAAGAGGTCCGTTAACAGGCGTCTGAGAGGAGAGAGGCGGCAAGCAGGTGTCCCGGAAGCTTGGTCAACTTCTTGCTAAAGAGGTGGGGGGAGAGATATGTGGAGTCTTAATGAGGAAAAAGGAATCTCCTTTTTAGAAAGGAGACCGGCATTATGGCGCGAGCTGAGGAAGGGCATTCCCGTGAGAGACTCAAGCAATTAAGAGAAGGCCAGCAGATCTGGGTGGGGGGAAAGTAGAGTCGCTCCATCTGCCGGAAGGTCAGACGCGTCTGGGGAGGTGGGGGGTGAAAAACGGCCGTTGGGACGGAAGTGTCTCAAGGTGGGGTATAGGGGAAGCCTTTCGACGAGGATCGTTCAAAAGAGGCATAAGGGGATTGGCAGGTGGGGAAAGAAGTATGAATGGGGGGGGGGAAAATAGTTTCCCGCAGGGAGTGACGCGGGGAGGGAGCGAAGGAACTTCATCAAAAACAGAGAGGAGAAGAAAGAAAACGGCAAAAAAAGGGCCATCAAGGGTAAGCAGCCCTGTGCGCTGGTCGGAATGGAAACTAGAGAAGTCGTCTAAAAGATGAGGCTCGTAAGAGAAAAAAAAAGGGGAAAAGATTGGCTTTGGGCGAAAAAAACCCGATTTGTTTAGGAAAAAACATCAAAGAGAAGGAGGGGAATTAACGCTGGTATGTTCTCGATAGTGGAGGGGACTTGCATGGGCGTGGAGTTAGGTCGGAGAAGATCCGGCCGACATATTGAAGCCCGGCGAATGGGGTGACAAAGTCGGATTACTCCAGTAGAAATAGAGCGTGGGGAATAAACCTTCGACTTCTCAAGGGAGAAAAACATGGGAGGAGAGGGGAGAAAGCTCGAAGTGTGCGATGAAAGACAATTCTTCTTGCATGTCGCTAAGACAGGAATCCCTAGAAGAACTATTTCAATTTTCACTCAGGAAGAGAAGAAGAAGTCAAAAGAGGATGATCTACGGGGGACGGCGGAGGGGAAGCGCCACCGATATCGCCGAGAAGCCCGGCCTCTCTAGAAACACTAGATCGAAGTATTTCCATAAGGGACAGTGACCACGTAGATACAAAAAGGAAAGGGCCGCCAAGGGCGCGATATTTCGACGGCGACCGACACAACACAGGTCTGAGGAGGTGAAGGCTTCGCGAGGGGGGAAAGAAGGCTCTGTCCAGCGAGGAGACAACACGCAATAAGAAATGACCGTCCTAAGCGGAAAAAGGACAAGGGTTGTTTACTAAGAGGATTGCACGTGAGACGGAAGCTTCCCCTGAAGCTTTTGAAAGTTGTAGATAATTACGAGATAAGGAAGAAGGGCCGGCAATTTCTTCAGGAAAGGAAAGGAAGGGAAAATTACTTCTGAGTGAAGGGCTCAGACCAGGGAGCCTCAGAAGCATCGATAAGATATGGAGGAACGACTGGCATTTATCCAGTATCGCGGAAAAAAAGTCCTGCGAAACAAGTAACCGGCCTTTTAACGCGCAAAAAGGGACGAGGAAGAAGATCCGTGGATGTCGTCGGGGGAATTGGGGGGCTTGGACCGAACGACACTGATACGCGAAAGAAGAAACATAAAAAAATTCATCCAGGAGCGCGGAAAAAGATAACCAGAATCTATTAGTTAAAAAGTGGAACAACAAGAGCCACGGAGAGTACAGGTAATCAAAAAAAGCGCCTCTATCAGGCCCCAGGAGAAAAGAACCATTACTGAAGACTAACGGGGAGAAAAAGGGAGAGTACGCGTTCGCGCGACGTGCCATCACTAGCGGACCAAAAAAAAGGGGGAGAGGCCGCGAAGGGATGAGTTTCAAAAAATTAAACAGACCGGGGCATGACAGAAACGCCTCTAAGACGGAAATACGTCAAAGGGAGGGGAAAAGGAACGGCCAATCTCGTTCCCAGGGGGGTACGATATGGACGGGAGGCGCAGGTCAAGTGTCCCGCAAAATTGAAAGGGAGAATAAGGTACTGCCTCGTGTACCAGCAAGGGGGGTCGAGATTTAACGACAACTGGGGCTGAAAAAAGGGAGGGAGATTCGTTCAGACTAAGCTAGGGGACGGGGACAAAGACGACAGGTCCACCGAGAAAGGAGGCTGTACTTCCGTCGGTCACCACACGCTCTTTGATGAAGAGCAGAAGGGAAAGGAGGACCGCCGTTAGCCCGCCGCCTTGGGGAAGAAGAATTGCACGGGCCCCTTCGGCTAGTGGTAGAAAGGCCTCAGGAAAACGCAGTTCTGTCACCATGATCGGAGGACGGAATTTGACAGAGAAGCGGAATTCTTCGCCGCGAGAGAGAGGGAATAGATCACGGAGCTAGGGAGGGCTCTTCATCAGCTAAGTGGCAAGGAGGGGGTACCAGGAGGGAGGGTCTAAAAAAGAAGTGGTCGCAACCTAAGCGGTGAAAACCATTTGCGTAGGGATCGTGGCGCAGAAAGAAGAGACCTGCCATCCACTCCATGTGCTGAGGAAACTGCAGGGGCGGAAGTACTCCGGGGGAAGAGGGGCCTCGCATGGGAGGGCTGAGCGTAGAAGAAAAAGATCAAAGTGGACGCACAGCAGATGCCAGCGTGAGAGGCGGAGTAACACATGGAGTTGCTGGTCGAAAAACCTTCTTGACTAAGGGGAGAAAGAATGAACGAAGAACCTTCAAGGGGGGAAGGGGTCTTAGAGCGTGTGCCCCAGGGGAGAAGGATATTTCGGCCTCCTTGCCCGCAGGGACAAGTTGCTCCGGTGTATCATAGCGGGGGCCGCTTAGAGGGAAAAAACTACTAAATCCTGGGGGGTACGTCCTGAAGGAGAGTCTGCCAGCAATGGAAAAAAGGAAAATCTTCTAGAGGGAGCCATTCCCACGGTACGGCGACAGGGGGGACTATCTCGAAGGGCACTTGCTTGATCAAAGGAGGAGTTTTCCTTGGATTGCGGAGAGAAAAGATCTCTCAAAAAAAAAAAAAGGAGAGTAAAGAGAGACAGATCGGGGGAAAAGAGGCGAAACAACGGAAAGAGAGTATCAAGCCGGAAGCGGAAGACGTTTGTTCCTCCGCAATAAACAGTCTAACGAAAAGGTGCGCGAGGATCGAAAAGGTGGAAACGGCAGCTGCCCTGCCGGAAAGAAACATAAACGTATCTATAAAATCGAGACCATATCAGCCCTGGACCTCCGCGCTGAAGAAAAACGGAGCAAACGATGGACTTTCAAGAGAAAAATCTCTGGCGACAAAAAACGTCACAACTCTACAAGACGGCAAGCGAAAAGGATGAGGGAGGCTTGATAACGGATACCTCAGAAATCAGACCTACAAGGTGACTAACACCGGAAGGAATCAAAACCTCATCGGGGAGCCCGGGCGTTTCATCCCCGGAGCACGGCTCAGAAGGAGACAAAAGCGGAGGATCGGGAGGAAGAAAATGAGGCCAGTCGAGGACAAAAACTACAACAGGAGTGGCGGCGTGGACTCGGCTGGAGACCCGCGCAATGGAAAGGGAAAGGGGGATATACAAGGAAGGAGAGCAGATACCGTCTACCGATGTCAAGACTTCCGGAAGACTATGACCAAGGGACACCTTCAGCTTCGAAGGAGACTCGAGGAGAAAAGTCAGAAGGGGAAGCAGAAAGCTAATCGGGGGGAATCCTGACTAAGATCATAAGGACCAGACGAAACCTATTTCAAGGTAAGAAAAAAGGGTGGGCAATTTACAAATCGCAAAAAAAAAGGAGGATCTGACTGCGGGCAGAGTGGAAGGAGAAGGGAGATCGCTTGCTCTGAACCAGCGCTGACGACGAGAGAGAAACTTCGATGCCGGAGTTGGTTCTTGGGACCATTACAAGCTCGGAGGGAAGGGGTTACCAGACAGTGTACGTCAATTCTTTGTTCGGAAACGGAAAAGATGACGCAACAAAAATGTTCGCGATTCCGACTCCAGCGGAGGGAAGAAGTGGTGGAAAATGAGACCAAGACCCGGCCAAAAGGGAACGATTGATAGAACGCGGAGCAGGCAAGGGCTTTTAAAAAAAAAAAGAGCTTTGCCGAAAAAGAAAGACGGGAGGTCGTCCTTTTTGAGAACAGGGAGAAAGTGGAAAGGGGAAAAAAGGGAGAAAAAACGAACGAAGGACCGGGATTGGTAAAAAGCGTGATGTGCCGAGAGACATGGCGACCGTGACATAGGGAGGACACCGTGCAAGTGGGGGGGACTCATGGTATTTCGACGATGGGAATGGGACGCGGGGCGTGAAAAGAAACTAAGAAGGGTCGAGTTTGTTTTTTGAACAAAGTCCCCGGGCAAGGGAAGCCTGAAGAGGAGGTAAACTAGAATCGGAGGCGATCGGCTGCCTTTGGGAGAAGGGGAATAGGGCCGGCATAAGGATGTCGGGTAAAGAACCCACGCGCCCAACGAAGCCCTCACGGGACGCCAATAGGTGCTCCGATCAGGCCATGGCGAGGAAAGCTGGAAAAGAACGGGAAACGACGAGGCAGGCTAGAATAACCGCGAAACCCCGTTCAATGCAAGAGGATCAGTCATAAAAAGGGGCAACCTTTCGGATACCGGAACAAGAAAAAGGGAATCGTGAGGGGAGAAGTCAAGCAAGCAAGTTGCGTATCGCTTCCTTGAAACGCGGGGAGGATTGAACGACAACACATGCCGCCTACGAAAAGAAGAAGAGGAGAACGCTAGGTGGTAGGATATGTAGAGTGGGAAGAAGGGACGGATGATCTGCAGACGTTTATTATGAGGGGCAGAATCCGGAAAAGCGCCGCGCCCTCACCACCCGACTCCAGTGGGGGGGGGGGGGGAAGAGGGAATATGCGAGGACGCAGGACGGTCCACGGGAGGGTCAGAGGGGGAAAGCATGGCGAAATATTCGAAAAGAGAAAATAGGTGACTAGAGGGCGCGGGAGGGTCTCGTCTTCAGGTATCCGTTGGCAAACCGTAAGGAACGCCTGAAAAAGGAAAAGCCTCCAGTAATTATTATCTGAAGGAAGGAGGACAACAAAAACCCCATTCTAATATTGAGAGGATCTGTGCAAGGGAGGGTCGCTGGTCACTCCTTCAAGAATGGTACTATTGAATGAGAGAGAGTCCTTAGAAGAGACGGCATTCCATTTAAAAGAGACGAAAAAAGAAAAGAAAACAAAACTCGGATAGAAAGTGGAGGACAGAGGAGACGGGAAGAGCAGAGGGCTTCCTCGGTCCCTGCAACTAATAATCTTCAAAGAAAGAGCAGGACCTCCCGATAAGAAAAGAAAAGAGCAAGGGCTGACCATCCAGAGTCTGAAGGGATGGGACATCCCGCAATATGGGGGCTTTGGGGGTCGTCGAGAAATCATAGTGAAGGTAAGTTGCCGCTGTTAGAGCAACAAGGGAGAAGAATTCACGGACGTCGAAATGGAAATCCGCATCGGACGTGGCGAAAAGCGAAGATTGGTTGGGGGGAAATTCAGTGGGGGGGGGGGTTGCGGTAGGCTTCCGGCGAGAGATATGTGAGCCGGAGGATGACTACGAGAAAGCAGATAGAGAGCGTACATAGAGGCAACACCATGAGAGGAAGGTCTGAGGAAAATGACACAGGTGAATGTCCTAATCGGAGAAACAGTCATTCAGGTCTTCTAACGCCGATGGGGAAAAACGGAAGAACATCACTCCTACACTCAAAAGTAACCTTAAATCGGAAAGGAGGGGACAGAGTTCGTCGGAGGAAGGGATATTCGTCCCGATCAGGGAATCTTGGACGGAAAAAGATATGGGCCATAAAGAAAAGCGGTTTTACAAGGGGCTGGAGGAAGGGATTACTGGGCCAGGGAGGGCCTACCTGCGCACTCAAGAAGGTTCTCAAAGAAAGGGATGGCGTCAAAGGAAGAAGGCACCTTCCTTTCCCTCGAGGAAGAAGATTCCAGAGGCGTTGACACCAAAGGAAAAGGGGTGATCCGTTAGGAAACGGCCCACCTATCAAACGAATAAGACTGAAGGGATCTGTGGTTCGAAAAAAAGGGAGACACCAGAACGGACTCGGAGGGGGAGAGGGGAAAAGCCGTCAACTTGGGGGAATGACACCCGACGGCGAACAAAGACGCCTCCAAAAAGAAACCTCGAGGGCAGTAAAGGAACGAAGCATATGATCGCCCGAGGGAGAAAAGAAAAGCATCGATGGAGACGGGAAATTCAGAGGGAAACCAACCGCCGATGGCCTTGGTTGGCACATCTGAGGACGAAAGTGGATAATCGAAAGAAAAGGAAGTAGGCCTTCCTCCGCTCGATTGAGCACGGCCGGCCGGGAAAGGGGGGGTAAGCCAGTCAATCTTCGGAACAGACCTTTCTACTGGGGAAAGTGAGAGTCACTAATGGGAAAGGGATATGTGTCTGATCTTCTCGGGAAAAAAACCCCTGCTGGAAGATCTAAGATCTCATGACTTCTGAGAAGATAGTATTAGCCTTCGCCGCGGGGAAGGGGTGGGAGAATAACAGGATCAATAAGAATCGAGATGGGCCGTCCCCTCCG
>Ga0179591_1260829_pt1 | contig 13759 bp, 13 predicted proteins | sample CZOMad2_1_08_16f_FD_182891 | JGI IMG/M metagenome (GOLD analysis project Ga0179591, IMG submission 182891) | Vadose zone soil fungal communities from Angelo Coast Range Reserve, California, USA - CZOMad2_1_08_16fungal (PacBio error correction) | ecosystem: Environmental > Terrestrial > Soil >...
TGGCGCTCGGAATATGTGAAAGATCGGTACGGGGAGGGCTCGGATTTCTGTGGCAGGGAGCCTTGGGTTTTAAAAATTCGTGATTCGTCAAGGGGGGGCAGAAGTCGAGGCCCCGTTCCGGTCAGGCTGGTGCGCGAAAATTTTAAATTAGTCAAGCCGGGTGTTTATCGAAAAGCAGAAGAGGTCTGTCTGGTCAGAAAGGGGATCGAAGTTGTGCGGAGGCAAGATCCTCCAGTATATGTGGGCACGAACCTCGAGAGTCCTCTTGACGAGCATTCTGGCGGTCCAATCCATCGGTCCTTGAGGCGTGCGCACGGAAAAACTTTCCGCCGTTGTGTCACGATGCAAAAAGAATCACTCCGAACTCACCTCCGATCAACCCGGGAGAAGGGGATGGAAGGTATCGAAGACCATGCGTCCACCGACCGTGGATAAAGGTATTCCCGGACCCGGTGCCAGCGCAGGGAGAGATCCGATCTGAAGGTAGTGCTTGGACAGAAAACCGGAACCTCTGATTCAGAACCCCGAAAGGGTAGAACTTGTCGGGAAAGACCGGACGGACCAGGCCTTAAGGGGGGTATTGACTCAACGACTTTCTCCTGTATGCAAGACGCCAAAGGCGAGCGTTACGGCGGGCGCCATCGCGGTCAGGGCCAGAGGCCTGAGTTGGTTAGAATACCACCGCGGCGATGCAAAGTCGGGAAAATTCTTCCTCGGATTTGGGTGGAAGAGTTAAGGAAGGGAGTAAAGCCAACACAATCCTCCATGCGCAAAAAGGCCCCATGCCCGAGCAGGACCGGCGAGAGGGGAATCAAGAAGGCTCAGTGTGTACCGGGTGCCCAAATCGCGGGGCAAAGGGACCGCAGGGAAAGGCTTGTCCGCGGCGAGCTTCTCCGAACGGCGCCGAACAACCTCCAAACGAGAATTTCTTCAGATGGGCCCACCAGAGAACGCAGTTGGAAACGCCGGTCCGCCACCGAAAAGGTTTTCTTGGGGCGTTCAGAGGAGGAGCGGTAAAGGAGACGCTTCGAGACGACCCCAGGGTACTGCAGCACTGAGGAGCATCTCCGGGTCTCGAAGTGGGGTTGGAAAAGGGTTTGAGGCTAGCTAAAAGGGGGGACGACGAGACGTGGCCACCTCGACTCCGAGGGCCCTCAGGAGGCCCAAATCGTCGAACATTAAGTCATGGGGAACGGGTCTGAAGGTCCCGACATCGCAGAGAGGGCACGTATGAGTCGGGGCAGCGCGCATAGACCCGTCGATCAGCGCTTCCGGAGGAGGCCGGGCAGTTGACTTTGGCATGCGAGGGAGGCAGCGTGCGTGGCCGCTCCTCTGCAGACTGCTCCTATAAGGAACTCGTGGCACCAGAAGATCTGGGTATCCACCTATTACATCTCAAAGGGAGCTTTGAGGGGTGGCGCCTCACGGGGCGTTGCGGCCGTCACGAGAATCTCAAATGTTCTTGCCATACGACGTGCTCGACGGAACTGGCTGTCAAGTACGTGGAGTTCCCCTTCTTTCAAGGACTTTGGTTCCGGCAGTCCACCGATTGGGGGTCAGATCACCATTGAACTCGCGGACCAAAAATTCTTGTGAGGTGATCAGCCAGCCGGGTTGTGCGTTGGACTGAACGGCGGCCATCCGCACGAGGCACGACGGGGACCTTCCTGACTATAGGTCAGGTGGGGGCCAGTGCGGATCATTAACGGGCTCGGGTGTACTACCGCGTTCCCTCAGAAGAGGGGCCCTGGCTGTGCCCTCGAGGCCGATAGGCACGATCACAGTCACCTCTCTGGAGGACCAGGGCCCAGGATTTGAAGGGGACCATCGATCTCAGGGTAAAGCGTGCAGGCGGGGGCTTCGGGAGGAAAGGAAGTCGGCGGTGTAGGGCGCCGTGAAGAATGGGGGAAGCTTCCGATTCGAATCGCACATTTTGCTGTGGTCTTGTCTGCAACGGTCTTGGTGAAAGCCCGGAAAAACAGGCCCTCTGTGGATCAGACAGGGCTTTTGTCCCCCCAGGCGGGGACCTTCCCGCGAAAGAAAAATCCAGAATCACGCGTCATGGAGACTGGATCCTCTCAGGGGTGAAGAGATCAAGACGACATCCAGAGCGCGGGAAGACGTATTGAGGGCTGTGCAGCGACGACAGACAACTTTGTGAACGACCATGTCATGAAAGGGACTGTGAGAGGAGTTTAAGGAGCAGAAGCCGACACGGGCCCGCTACCGGTATGCTCGGAGGGAAAGATCAGAAGACCCCAGAGGGAAAATACAACCCGCCTTCGAGAGATCACAGGAAGAAGAAGACCACCCTGACTGCCCGCAGTCTAGGGACCTTCAAAGTCCTGGCGGTGAGCTCTAAAAAAGACCCCTCCAAGAGGTGTACGGACCCACCTGGAACTACCGACTTCGGGTAAAATCCATGCCTTAGGCGAAAGACGGATGCTTGGGGACCAGCGGCTGGGGGACCGAAATTAACCTTCCGCAAGAGGAGGGGTCAGGAAGGGGGCGAGAGGGGGGTCAAGGCCTCGGCCGATCCCGGCCCGGATAAACTCGTCACCTGGAATCAAGCACCACGGTTATGCTCTCCTCTTGGTGTATTAGGAACCTCTTTGACTCTACCATTTAAATCAAGAAAGTTGAGGTGGCGACCCACTGGCATATGCATTCAGTCGCGAGCCCCGGCAATGGATAGTACCTTTGCTAGCTGAAGCAGCACCCCCTGAAAAAGGGGCCACCCCAAGCTGCCGCCGCGTCGTGTGGGGGTTAAAGAAGTCTTCTACCAGGGTGCCAGAACCGGCATCGGGGACAAAGAAAATTTCACTGTATGAGGAGGCGGCATCGAGCAGCGGACAGCAATTGCACTGAGTCAAGTGGCAAGCAAAATAAGCCCATACGCCTTCCAAGCAGGAAAGCAGCTCGGACGCCACGGCAAACCGAAGTAAGGACGAAAGGCAGGCAAAGTCTAGTAACACAATGATCTTCTTGCTAACTTCTCCCGGTTAGAATCCGGGACAAAAGGCCTAGCATACGGAAAGAGGGGGCCCGCACTGTCGGCGGCACAAGAAAACTAATTTCCGACGTCGATGAGACCGCAACGGAAGGCAAGGAAGGCCGCGTTAAAGCAATAGGCAAACGTACTCCCCGGGGGTCGCTCCTAAAAGGCACAAAGAAGTGCATCATCCGGGTAATTCAGACTTTTGTTCGTGGCTGTACGGTCGAGTCACGTTGCCCCCCCCTTCGGGCGTCAGAGATTCTGCAGTGACTGCCACGCGGGGTCCTCGGTTGGGGACAGGGAGCGAACTAGTCTCGTCCTTAAAAGCCAAGAATAATGGGCTCACTCGGAACATGAGAGGAATGAAAGGCGCACTTGTAAAAAGCTTGCATGGGGCGACCCTTCACGGACATCGACGTAGGCCTTGCAGTAGGTCCGAATGAAGTATCAGGGGAGCAAGGCTGTAATTTTGTGCAGTGAAGTGGGTCGGATTATCTGGCGTGAGGGGAAATTAGGTACAGGGGTTGGGGGAGGAAACCACGACTTCCAAGGGAAAAGGGGTGGGGGGGAGAATAGGCTCGAAAGGAAGAGACTGAAAACGCAGACAGCCCATCTAAGATAATACGCAGGGGGGAATTACTAGATGCCTTGGTTGTACAAGAAATGTTTGTGCAAGTGAAAAGAAGGGTACCATCCAGGTTAGAGGCGTCACCGTTTAAGGGCGAAGCTTGAGGGGGTCTCTGTGTGGTCGCTCTACTTGAGGTGTGAAAGATAAGAAAGATGTCGCTACAACCTTTAAAAATGGGAGGTCGGTATTTCAAAGGAAGGGTCCGTCCAGGTAGCTTCAAGTCCACAACCTGGGAAATCAACGTCGAAACAACGGTGGCTTCCAGGCAGTGGGGAGAGATCGTGATCCGATTGGGTTTTGAGACCAAGAGGAGCAACCTTCAGACGTCGGGTAGAATTGGCAGATAACCGAAGGGCTTTAATCCACCCCAGGGGTAATTCCCATTTATTCAGCGAAGCTGGTATAAAACTAAACGGCCAGACAATTCGCCTGTTAGTCGCGTGTTTAATGCGCTTGAGTAGCGCTGCAATAAAGCAAAAGAAACAACACCGGAGAGCATTGCTCAATGTCACAAACGACGTCAGATCAAACGTAAGTGGTCAGAAGTTATTACGAAACGAGTTGCTCCCGTTACCCATCTTCCGAAACTAGGGAATTCCTTGTCACAAAGTCCACAGCAGGGGTGGGTGGAAGTCTTCACGAAAGCTGCGCAACGAACGGCAACCGCCGTGGGAACGCGGCAAAAAAAAGCCGAAGGCCAGTGAGGAGGGGGATCGTTCCCGAGCAAGGGTAAACACAAGTTGTCGCCTGCCATGGCAGCGTCAGGAGAAGCCCAAGATAATTTCTGGAAGAAGCCAGTTGAAGGTTCCTTAGCTTAACGGGAGAATGCTGTGCCGAAAAACCACTGTCTAAGGCTGATGGCTTAAGAAATAGCGCTGGAAACTAACATCTCTCCTTCGGTGTATTCAGGGGAAAGAACAGAATTCGGCGTACCAGTCGTGTGTTTGTCTACAGCCTGCAGTATCTGGTATGCGGATAACGACGTACGGAGGGTACAAAAAGAAGAGTGTACCATCACAAAAAACCTCTGCCTGACAAAAGTGTTGAACAGCCTGACTGGGTCCTGGGGGAGGGGTGAGCATTCCCCAACTTAACTGACAGGAAGAAAGTGTCACCGGTTTAAGCACGACGTGGAGAAGGGTATTGGCTTCGGTAGAGGATTAACATCATCTTTGGAACCCGCATGGAAAAGCAGAAGTTCAAGTCAGCGAATCTTTGCCTAGTCTAAGTACGGGGAGACGAGTGGTGAGGCCGTGTAGTACGCCCACACATCTGGGGATCTCGGCGTCCGGGCGTCTGCTCTTAAAAGAGAGAGCATGGGATCATGAGGCAAGGTAGGCGGTCGTTTTGTAGGGGCATGCATTCCGCGATCAGGTGTCAAGGCCTTGGAAGGGGGCTCCAAGGAATCAAAAACGCCACTTCACCAATCCGTAAGAGCGGAGGCACCACAGGAGGGTCCCAAGGGGGGCCGACCTTGACGGGAGCAGGGGGATACTTCTGAAAAATCAAAAGGGGGGAAAATCCATCCAGGGGAGGGGCGATCTCAACACAAACACAACGTAGTAAGGATTTGAAAAATCCGGAACGGGACTTCACAACGAGGCCTGAGAAGGGAAGACTACACACAGGAACTTCAGTAAAAGTTTCTCGAAGTCTGGATCCAGCTACTGACGACCTGGGAGCTTCCGCGGAGTAACAGTGAACAAGACCGGTCGGTGCGGAAATCTTTTATAACTATACCCCGGGAGTTCACTGATCTATCTTCGTCGATTTCATCCTATAGAATTAAAAGGTACTACGAAATGCAACTTCGCTGATTTGGTGAGTAAAACGAAAAGAATTTTTCTGAAATGCTACTAAGACTGGCAGCTGCTGCGGATTTTAACTCGCCTAGGGAAATCACTCGGTAAAGTGTTTTAAAGAACCTTAGTCACGCCTTGGCCCGTTCACGACGATGTTCAGTCACTTAGGGAAATAACTCCAACCAGGGGCTGACCGGGAAAGTGGAGACCACCGAACTGCACGGCAAGGGCACCAAGGTGCGTTTCTCAGCCTGAAACGCAACAAATGCCTGGCGGGGCCCCGGCCTTCTTCAAGTTCCGCTAGACTGGACCCCCATGTAGCCCCGGAGGTAAAGGCCGTCCGCATCTAGGGAGAAGCCGCTTTGAAGAAGGGGAGAGTCATACATCCTCCTGAGATCCTGGGGCGCCCTTGTTATAAGTCTTTGAGCTCCCGAGTCCAGTAGTCGGCCGCAGGCCTTGTTCTTCTTACAGGGGGCGGTTGAGGACGATGTAGGGGGCAGATAAACCTGGAAGGTGAGAAAGAAGGAAACCGGAGAGGCAAGCGGGGCACGGTTTATAGTCGTTTGAAGAGAGGACCGCCCCACCCGCTGGCATGGCCGGATTAGGTATCGTCCGCGCCGCGAGGAGCCAAAAAAATTCAAAAGGGGCCAAATATGAACGCCGTATGAGTAAGCGGAACGTGGCAGCTTGGCCTCCACCGACTACCAGCCGCGCCTCACCTCAAGGCGTCACAATCAAGTATGGAAAAAAAGTTTTCTAGGAAGGCGCGTGTCACAAGGCGCAGTTCAAGGGTACGAACTTCTTGAAATAATAAGGGGGGGCCCTAGGGAAGGGATGGACGTGGGTTGGAACACCTTCACCAAGGTAAGCGCAGGGAGAACCCTGCAAGGAGAACCGTTGTCATTGACCCGTCAAGCGTGAAAGAGGAGACCAATTGGGAGTGAAGATCAGGGACTCTACGGCCCATTTAGAGACCGGGAAGCAGTCAACATGAAAGCCGGGCGAGGTCAGGTCTTGGAAATGTGACCCGAACCCCCTTCTTGCCGGTGCTTGCGTTTGGGTTGTTTGGGGTAGTGGGAGAGGGGGGCATACACCACTCAGCAGGTTTGGTCAAGAAGAACAGCCTTGAAGGCCAAAAAAAAATAAAAGCAAGAAACGGCGAAGAGCTCGGCGACCACTTCAGGGTCGTTGGCCTCCTTGCGAGGGGGCCCGGGCCACCGGGGGCTCTTTTAAAGACGGCGGCATAGGAAGTAAACAATCGCTGCCGAACCGCGAACACAGCCCTGTGTAGCGGCGGGCGGCAGATTGAAGCCCAAATGGAGCCGCGTTCCATAACCCCGATCACCCGAAAGGCGAGGTTTGGTCTGAAAGGTCGTGCTGTCGGAAGGTAGGTCGGACGATATCATGCGGCAGGCCGACTGTACATCAGGAAACGAGGGCGAGGGTGGGGGGGAAAACGGAGAAACGCAAGGAGTTCGCCGCGCTTGCGTACGCAACGCAGGAGCGCAGGTCGCCATAAAGAGAGGAAAGATCCGGTTGTCGGGAAGGTCCAGGGAGAAGATCCGCAATCAACGGAAGGGTGAAGGAACAGTGGGAATCTAAACAAGTGAACAGCGAGTCCGATCTTGGATGACTGAAAGTGGGAGATCTGATCGAGTCACGAGCTCGATGCGTAAAGGCAACGGAGACATCGGGGCTTACTCGTTGGAATTGCGCGCGTCGCTTGAGCAAAACTAGTGTAACCAGCTCGGCACAAACCCACTAAATTCGATCTTCTTGGATTAGGGGGCAAGTTTCGTCGGGCCATCCTCCTCAAGGCGTATCCAGACCCGCTTGGCGGCTGCGAAAGGACTTAGGCTTTCATGAACGGTTAAAAATCAAGGCGGCATGATTCTATTTTCGGCCGCCGTTGGCCAGCGAACGAGAGGTTCTACCGCCCTCCTGTGAAAAAAAGTTAGGTTTCTAAAAAAAGGCCGGCGAAATTGACCGCGAGGCCGAGGCCATTGAAACGTAAAGTCTTATGGCCCCTTTTTGGAAGAATCGGAGGGCTCGGGTTCCCAATAGCGCGGACCACCGTACCAAGTGCGCAGCTGGCGATGGTGCCCTCGGTCGCCGTAGGCCAGAGGAAAACGCCAACCTGCTGGGTGCGAGGAGCAAAAAAGGAAAGCCAGGATTTGACGGTACCAATCGAGCGATTCGGAAGAATGAAAGTGCGTAGGCTTCTGGATGCACAAAGCAAGGGGGGGGGCGCGGCCTCCTCGCAGGGAATGGGTTAAAATTGAAAATAGGCACCGGTACGGGCCACCGACTTGGAGGCTGTTCCTTGTGAGGGACATCACTGTCCCCTCAAAAAGGCAAACGGAGGCCGAGAACAGTGCGTTCACAAAGTGGTCCCGGCAGGCGGAAAGAAAAAAGCCGAACAAGCGAAAAAAGAGGGGGCGTTCTTCCGAATGGAAATGGACGCTTGGTCTCGCACGAAGTCATCGCGCCAGCCACATGCCGAGGGAAAACCGCCGGGGGGCGCCTTGTTTCGGCGTGCATAAAAGTCAAAAAGCAAAGGGGGTGTGAAAGCCCTGGCCGATCAGCTGACCACAGCGCGGGACAGGAGGGATCCCAAGACGCCAGCCCGAACAGCCGCCAAGGGGGGCCCGCTGCAGGATTAAAAAAGAAAAAAAACCCAGCGGCGGAAGATCGCCCTCCCGCCTGCGCGTGATCCATAAACGACGCCCACCTGCACTGAATCCACAAACTAACAATTGGACTAACTAGAACCCACGCAGAGCGGTTGGGGTAATCGGCGGCTTCGAGTATCTCACCGGGCAAGGTAAAAGCGGTGGATGTGGTACAGGGAGGTGGGACCTACTGCAAGCCGCACGATGGAATGAGGGAACGGAACGGCGATCACACGGCATAGTACGGAAGGTAAGTCCAATGAAACGCGAACAACTAAAAACACTCGACTTGTCTTGCCGAGATGTCTCCTCGTGGGTGCGCTTCTATAACAAGACGGGAACAAATCGCCCCTGGACAAGGGGGAAGGGGAAACCTTTGGTTACTCAGGCAGCGAGCCCGACAAGCGTGGTCTGGCAGATGAACTGTTATGAAACCATGAAAATACACGCCCGGAAATCGGGGGCGCCGAAAAGCTCAAAGCCTCCATTGCCTTGGGGGGGGACAGATGGCGAAGGAGGTGTTATAATAAGCAACGGCTTGGCATCTCTATTGCTATCGCTCAGGAAAGAGGAAGACACAAAGCTTACAAAACTAGATGGTAAAAAGTTCAAGTGGAATGTCCAAGACCCAATAAAGACCACGCTCACTGCAAGATAAGGAACACTGTTACGACACTGCGAAATATCCCGGGCTACGGGGACGCTTTCGACGAGATACCTGATCTCTCTTCGCCCTACGACAATAGTCAAGAAGACCTGCTAGTGAAGGGCGCTTAAATAAAGCAGGAGCCGGAAAAAGTGACTACCAGCCGCCAAACTCCGAGTCATTCGAACGCCGTCGATGCTGCTGCAGTGAGGAGGCCCTGGGTCCACATCGTCTGGCGTCACTCCGAAAAAAGCAAAAATCGAACATATGAAAAGTCCAAATGCCGCGTAACAGATCCAAGTGTGGCTGGAAGAGGGAACTGCGGGACTGCAGGGGATCGCTGACTACAAGCTTGGAAGGAGACAGAAAAGGAGCGGTCCTTCCACTAAGGAACGCAAGATCCACCGGTTCAACGGACACGTGCGGACCAACGTCACTAAGAAGCGGTAAAAGGGAAAGAGGGACCTCACGGGTTCACCGATCGTTCCTGTTAGAAAAAGGCCGCAAGGCGCTGCTATGACCACCAAGGTGGTTTCCTGACCCGAAAAACAAGAAAAAAGAAAGCCGCACCCACCCCCATAGTCAACTGAATAACAGAGCCCGGCCCGCCGTTGGTCATGGGGAGCAAGTCACTCCCTTAATCTCAAGAAAAAGTCGGGGAACTCCGGGGGTGATCGAAATGGCGCAAAGAGAAATCTGTAAAAACCTTCATATCAAGGCCGGCGGCCCGGAGGATAATCGAAAAGGACGTTTCAGGGAAAAACCAAACGGGGGGGCAAAAAAGGACAGTGTGTCCATAGCAGCATCTCCGAGGGGGGGGATGGGCTACCCACACTCTAAAGACTCTAAAACAGACTGAAAAAAGGGGAATACCTGAACCAGCCCTGACATCCCTAAAGGGTCTTCGCCCGAACTACGATGACGCCCCAAAGGGTGAAATGGGTGGAAGTCACGGGGGTCTGGAGCAGTCTGCAATACGGAGGAAGGGGTTTCACATGTGCACGCGGAGACGGGCATGATTGGCCTACCTAAGTGTAGAGCTCCTACGCCATCAGCCTGACAACAGAGTAGGGTAACAATAAAAAGGAAAAGGGTGGTGGCGGCGATTCCCTCTCCCAGCAACGAAGTCATCAGACCTTGCCCCGCGCCCTGAGTCTCGTCCGGGAGGGAATACACCTTGACCTTAGCATAAATCCAAAGGTACGCCGGGTAACCAGCCATGGACCTGCCGGGCGACTACAACCGCCCGGCGCCGACGATCAATTTGAAGGGAATCGGGAAAATTCCTCACTTAACTCAAAAATGTAGAACATCCAAAGTCACCCCGAAGGACTACAGTAGATGTTGTCACACGAGTACCCGGCCGGGCGAAGGGGGGAGGAGACAGAGGACGTAGTCTTCGGACCTTGCAAAAAGAAATGGACAAAAAGCCGATGGTCGACGAGCGTCCAGCACACGTTGACCGGGGAGTCGTTTCAGCGTAAACAGCGTAGCGAAGAGGAATGGATCGAACAATGGTGCCCCTGAACTGACTACCGGGTGATAAGTCACGGGCCAGGGGCAGCTCCTCTAAGAAGAGCGCTGGCCCTCAATGAGCGCAGGGTTGCCCAGACTGGTCGTCGGAGCCAGGGGAGGAAAATGGAACAGGGCCGCCATAGTGTTACGGGGCCGGCGTCCATCGAGATTCTGCTGAGACGATGTGCTCAGAGAAAGTAGAGTGGTGCGTCAACTTTAAAAAATGGAAAAAACTTGGCGGCCCTGACGCAGGCAGACCGGCGCACGCTCCACCACGTCGTCAATCCACCCAAAAGAGCAAAACCTAGGTGTAGGCGCGTCTTAAGATCCGCTGGACAGTCATGCCCTTGATGCGGCGCGATCAGAAAAGAAACGGGGAGATAGATATCTCCATCAAAAAAAGAATAGCAAACTACCGAAAACTAGCTCGCCCGCCGAAATCAAGGTCATACAGGACCAGCGAAGGGGGATCCGCTAAGACGCTGGAGGGGTAAACGAAGGCCTACTGGAATTCATTCCGGAACCCGAGAAAGATGATGGGGGACAAACCGACAAACACTAACAATAGCTTGCGGCACAGCGGCGGTCAGGGAACGCATTCGACTACAGAATATGTGCGGTGGGCGGTGTTGTCGGGGACAGTTGGGGGGGGGGGGGGTGTTTGGAGGGGGCAAATGTTGGGGGGGGCTGTTGGGGGGTGGGGGTGGGTGGGGGGGGGGGGGGGGGGGGTGGGGGGTTGTTGTTTTGGTGGTGGTGTTTGGGTAGGGGGGGGGGGGGTGTGTTGGTGTGGTGGTGTTGGGGGCGACGACCATGGACCGCAATACGAGAGAGGGAAAACTGGGAAGAAGTGGCAGCGCCAGAGACGGGCGAAGATATGGCGGCCATAGGCAAAGATCGACGTTCCCGCGCTCAATGCACAGCTGACATGGAAACCTCGCACACCAAAAACAGGATTCAGAGCAAAACAACCCTACCTCAGTAAGAGACCCGTGCTAAGTAGGGAAGCTCAGCGGGGTTCATGGCGGAAAATCGTCGGGAAGTGCCTCTACTAAAACGTCCGCCAAGCACAAAACAATTCGCCCCGCAGGGGTAAAAAGGCCCTGTCCAACACGTACGCCCTTCGAAAGCTCTCCCGCCAGCATGCTGGGGGGTGAGAAGTTCATGCCCTACAGAGGTACAAAACGGAGGAAATTGGGGGCGGACACGCCGCCCTTGGTCCCGTCGGAACATTTTAAGTGAAACAGGGGGAACTTGTGGTCTGAAACCCTTCTACCTTGTTAAAAAGGTGACCGTCGCGCCGGTCCGGCGTCGGTCTAGGAGGGGGAAAGATTGGAGAATTTCTCATCGATGACCGCCCAACAGATGGACTTCCATGTTTTTAAGTACTTGCGTCATGGCGATGCATAGGACTGGGCGAGGAGTATGACACTCATGGTGGTAAAAGTCTTTAAGGCGTGACCACTGCAGTCCCTGAGGTCATGCCCGAATACTAAGGAAACCGTAAGGAGAAAAGAGGGCAGGAATCAAAGCGCCACGGATCAAAGGGTGACACCGGTCGGTTTATCGTCCGAGTTGCTAATACGCATCCGTAATACCTGGCAGTAATGGAGATTTGGGTGTATACACCCCCCACTGTACGTCAGTGCCTCGTCCTTTAGTAGAGGCGGGTTCGAGCATGAAAAAGTCGGATCAGCGGTATGAACCTTGGCAAGAATGAGAACCGTTTGTCGGCAGGTGATCCATGAGATGGGAAATCAACCTTGATAGTCAAGGGACCGGCATCACGGTCTGCAGGACTGTCGACTTGGGACATCGGCCGTCCGTCAGGCAGTTGGAGCGCCCATTACAACCGCGGCCACGGGAAGACGTGGAAAATCTTCGGCGAGTGGGGTTGGTGAAAGCGAGAAGGCGCGCTATCGGCCACCACTGCAATGGTAAGAAAAAACCCGATCAAGGTAAGGCCTAGAGGAAGCCGGGAAGAAGAAGTCTCGGGGAAGAAGTTCCAGGTGACGGGCTCCGTGGGACCTCTGAGGCTCGGCTCGGAGCCCATGCCTGAACGCTTCATAAAGCTAAACAGAACCCGACAGTGTAGATAAAAAGTGAGTCAATTGACGCACCACAATCAAACATTTGCCCGCTCGCCGGGGACATAACCCTCTTGGAGGCTCGGGCTTGGGGATCGAAGGAAGGGGCATCGAGACTCTCGGTACGATGCCCTCCCGGGACTGACAGAGAATCGCCGGCGGTCGAGGGGGGTAAGAAAATTTTGGGGCGGGCACGGTTGAATGAAACGAGCCGGCAAAGGAAAGCATGTCCTTGCCATCAAAACACGAAGGCGAAAGATCGGGGTTGGCCGTCAACGCCGAAAACCGCAGAGGGCGGCCTGGTCGTCCATCTTGGAACCGAAAGAGAAAGGAGATGGGCGCCTTGGCTACGGATTTTACTTCAAGGTCGGGTAGGTGGCGTGGCCGAGAAGAAGGCAAAAAGATGAAGGGGAAAGGGCAAGCCGGGGCGTGGAGGATTCTGAAAAAAGGAGGGCACACCCGGCAATGCCGCTTGGAGGAGGGGCGCGGATTTCAGTGGGAATTGGCCCGATAAAACTGCCAGGTACGTTGGGAAGAACCTCTTGCCGGGGTCGCGATTAAAGAAGGCATGAACGGGTCGTCAAGAGGACGATTTCGTAAGGCAGGACCTGTAATAGAAAGCACACGTAGGAGGGGGGCTAAGCAGCCACCCAGGGGGGGTTCGCTTTCCTTGGAGGCGGTCAACCGCACGAGGCGAAGACGCCTGAAAAAAGCAAACGTCGTCAGGAAAGGTTTTCAGGAAAGAGGTGCGGATCGTTTTGACAGGGCATAGCGGTCCCACAGCACCAGGAACCAAAGCGGTGGAAAGATTGCAAAAAGGGGAACTGCGGGGATGTAATCCACCGCCAACCGCTTTCGCGGGGGGGCGAGCCAAGACTGGCCCGATTGAGTCCCGAAACGAAGCGAAGTAACAATGCAGGCAGGTAGGCGTGCTCTGGATCACGAGCAGGGGGTTGAGGGCGATAAAAGTGAGCGGTCTTGCCAAAGGCGCTCAGAGCCAGAACGCTGTCTTTGAAAAAGCAGGGAAACCGAAAAGAAGAAACCAGCTGTGGATTCCTCGGACGTCCGCCAGGGCGGGAGGCTCGTCCCGCTGCACGCCCCGAACAAGCGCGACGGGGGGGGAGTCTTAGGTGCTATGAGAGATCTCTCAGAGAGGAAACCATAGCCCTGCCGCGGGTCCGCTGGGCGCGCTTTCGGGTAAGGGGACGCGTAACCGCCCTGGCGTGAAAGTGAGGGAAAACCTGAAAGATGGAAATCAATCTAGATGGGAATTGGGCCAAAAACGCAGACTGCGAAAGACCACTCAGGGAACTCCGGTCGATGCGCGACAAGCTGGCAATGATATTCTACGTCTCTTTTAAAGGAAAAACAGCGCTTCGGGATCCAGAAGCACTTACGCCACCGCAAGGACTCGACC
>Ga0179591_1268351_pt1 | contig 13759 bp, 9 predicted proteins | sample CZOMad2_1_08_16f_FD_182891 | JGI IMG/M metagenome (GOLD analysis project Ga0179591, IMG submission 182891) | Vadose zone soil fungal communities from Angelo Coast Range Reserve, California, USA - CZOMad2_1_08_16fungal (PacBio error correction) | ecosystem: Environmental > Terrestrial > Soil >...
TGGACGGGCCGTACCTTAATCTTGGGGGGGGGGGGGACGTTGTGGAGGAACACACTAGAAAGAGGAAATGAGGGGGGGAAGAGACCTGTCTGATTTTTCTTTTTCGAAAACTCAGGCCTGTAAGATAAAAAGGACCTATGGATGGGAACGACCGTTGAAATAAAGGGGAAGGGATACGGAGAACCGGAGGCCCTGTTCTTCTATTCGGAAGAGGGCTCGAGCTAGATCTAACTCAAGAATACCGGAAAAAGGGAAAAAACCGGTCAAGAGGAGCTGGAGTGGAATCGAAACCGCCTAAAACTGATGTCGTCAACAGGATGACGAGCCACGCCATACTTTTGAGGACCTCCTGCCGATGGTTTAATCGCGGCAGGGAGAAAACGAAACTAAGGGGTTAAAAATCTCAGACCGGGGACAAGTTAAATAAAAAACTTCTAAAAGATAGGGAGCTGCGAGAAAAGTAGACGAGACATCCACATAAAACTCTTCACTCGCCAGAAGGCTATAGGAGACTAAACGACAAACATGAAAAGACAGGATATCTAAGGGAAGCCGGTTTTCAATAAAACCCTATTAGGGTGACAGGGGTTCAGGACGAAGAAAAAACCGCTGTTAACTCACTTCAATCCCGGCAAGCACCGTCACGACAAGGAAGGAACAGAATTAAGAAAGCGGAAAAAACTAACCGCGATAGGGAGGATGGGGTTCTCCTCTTCCTGATGCGGGTTACCCCACTGGGAAAATGGGGGAAAGAAACTTCCCGGAAATGAGACGAAGGAATCATCCTACCAAAAGGCGCTGTAGGAAAAAGGCTACTAAGGGGGGAACCTCTCTCGGCAAAATTTAAAAAAAAAGAAGGGGGGGACACCTCTACCGCTACAACGAAACTTGGAAAGAATAACGTTCGAGAAAGAAATCAGAACTAAGGCCCGGAGAAGGATGGGTTCCATGGACGTCGATCGCGGGGGCCTAGGGTAAAGGATACCGGTTCCTCGCTTAAGAAATGTCGAAACAGGGAGGGTGGTTCCTGGAGACAATCATCTTTCCCAAAGGGGAACATCAAAAACCAGGATCCTGGATACCAGTACCTATCTAGGAACCTTGGGGATGAACCGGGCTACTTTGTAGAACTCTAGGGAACGAATCACCGGAAAGGCCTTTCAATTTAGGTTCTGGAGATATCCAATGAAGAGCATCAACCTCTGATCATACAGTTCTATTCATCTGAAATCCGGGAGTCGATCCAGTTTTTGGGGGGGAGTTCGGTTCAAAAAAAATTTTCAGCCCGCGACGAGTCAGTGTTACTGAAAAAGGGGAACGCACGCGCCGATAGTACGTGCTCTTCCTACTACTTTCGCGGGAAAAGGAGTCTAACAGAAGGCCAGGACTAATGCTTCTCAACCTAAGGGGAGTGTGGCCTGACATGAAGAAAAAAACATTGGCGGGGGAAGGGAACTGTTTTTGAGACTCCCAAAAGATTGAGAGGGAAGGAAAAAATACCCAGTAGCCGTCTGTTGGGCAAAAAACAGACAATTGAGCTAGGCGAGGGGGAGCCGAAAGGGTCGCGCCTCCTTCGGACTCCTACTTCAACCTGGAACCTAGGGTACAAACGAGTTCAACAGAGATCCCCTACAAGTAAGAAACAGGGCTTCGAACAGGCAGGGTTAAAAAGGAAAGAAAGAGCAAAGGAACAGCTCGGTGATGGAGGAAGAAGCCGAAGAAGGGGGGTAAAGAGGTTTACAGAGTGCCTTATTATTTCTACGAGGAGAGGAAGAACGCAGGAGATGGGATCCCTTCTACTTAGGAAGAGGAGTTGAGGGAACATTTCGAACTAGTCCGGGAGTGCCAAAGAAAAACGGGAAAAAGGGGTTTAAAACTTCGCCTGGGCCGATTAATGGGATGGAGTAATCCGTCAGCACTGAAGATAGCCCTTAGCAAAGGAAAAGACACCTAAAGAGCTTTGGAGAGCACGTGGGGGGGGAGAGAAAAATTAGTCATCTTCGGAGGTATTCAATACGGCCGAAGGAAAAAATGTTGAGTTCTCTCTCAGAGAAAAAATAATATATATTTAGGACCTGACAAATGTGGGGGGAGGGGCGGGAAAGTCTTTGCATGTCAGGATGAAAGTCACTCGAGGGACATGAAGTCGCTTGAAGGGAATAAAAGTCAAAAAAAAGATGGTCTAGGTCGTCCGACGCGAACGTGGGTAAAACGATGTACTGCCGGGGAAATGGGTTGGGGAAAAATGAGTCAAAGGGGGGACAGACTAAAAGTAGGGACTCTACATGTTCTCTCCTCGTCAAAAGGGAAGTAGACCCTCCTCGCCTACGAAGAGAGGATTCGTCAGAGGTCGAAAATCCAGGAAACTCTGGAAAGGAGAATAAAAAGTTAGGCGACCTTGTCCGTTCGTCTGAAACCGGGGAGAGAAGGGGTTGTATAAGGGAACGCTTCGAAGGGGGGCGACTAGGTGGGGAAGGAACTTTGGAGGGGGTGGGGGAAAGGAAAGGGAAAACACTTAGGTACTTCCAGGTGCTTCGAAAATCAGATTGGGGAAGTCCAAATCACTCAGGATCGGCGGGGCGGAAGAGGAGGAGAAAGCAGGACTCTGGTACGGGCTGACGAAGGGCCACCCAGGTCAGGGAAAAGAAACACTGTTGATGAGCAATGGGGGGCCGGTAGAAAGAAAAATAGGTGAATATCTAACGTTTTCTCTCGGGGAATTTGACGCGGAAAGTCTACACAGGAAGTATCCGTATTAGTCGGGTACCTCGTCAGTCTAGGACTTCTTCTCAGCTGAGGCGTGAACATCTATCCCCATCAGGTGAGGAGATAGGAGTGCTTCGAAATTTCATATCACGGGTATAGATGATGTGGGTTCTCTTCTATCTCCTGCCCACGACTGTGAGGATTGCCTTTTCAGTGAGTGTCTTCATCGAAAATGGATCTCACGACTCAGCTCATTTGAAGAGATAGGGGACGGTAAGGGTTCAGAGGATGGAAAACGGCTAGTTTTGGGTTCTGTTCGAGCGAGATCCCCGTGGAGGTTTTTAGGGGAATGGGAACGTCAAATCCAAAGACCCAATTGTGGAAGGCTTACAGAGGGGCCTGGGAAGTTCTCCAAGACCTTGCGGAGGGAGTCGGAGATGGTCTCACTCAACGAGTGATTTGGAGGGGAGGTATAGTGGCCATTGAAAGTTGTCGGGGGAGTTAAAAGGGACAAATCGGATCTCTTTTCCATGTGGGTCCTTGCCGCCGGAGCGGGAAGCGGACGGGAGGTAGCCCACGCCTGAGGACTGTCCATTCCATCGGGGGACATCCAAGGAAAGGAAGTTATAAAAGTAAATCAAAGGGGGGGGAAGCTGTAGCGGGTCGGCTTGCTCTACTGTGGTCCTCTTCTTCTATCCTTTTCGTTGGGGGCTTAGATGGTCTTTGGAATCCATTTCCCCACTTTTCCGGCTGCGTCATGAACGGCTTGGGGGCAGGGAGGCAAAATGATTCATGTCCTTCATTTTCGTCTTTATAGAAAGCAAGGAGGCTCTGTGAACAGGAGGAGCCGATAGGGCTAGGGGGGGAAACTTCTTGAGGGGGCGCAAAAAGGTGGCCGTTTACCTTGGGCCATTTATGGGAGGCAAAGAAGAGAATCCGGCGCACAATCCCAGGAGAAGAAGAACACGTGGAGTGTGCTGAGGCAGGAGTTGAGGGAGTGGAAGAACTGAGAATTGCCTGTGTATCCTTCCATTCGCCTAGAGGGGATATGAAAGCAGGGTAGAGGAAGGGGGAACCTCGGGCTAAGGGAGCTGAAGGGAGCACATGTATCGGGGGTTTACTAGAAGGGCTCCTTATAAGAATGGTCTTGCTAGGCAGTCATAAAGGATAGAGCAGATTCCCGGAGGCTACCCCTCAGAACTAGAAAAGTCGTTGTCAACGGGGGGGAAAGGCAAGCTCATTTCCATGGGGGTTCACCCAAACCTGTAGCTGAGGACAGGATCTCCGATTAGGAGAGAGATCCTGACAAGAAATTGGGGTGCCTCCTGGGTAGCGGGAAGGGGAATTGAAGAAGAGAAAGGGGCGAAAACCTGTCTTTTCTGTCTTTTGCGCCGGCACCGGTCCAAAACGGAAGAGGGACTAGGGGATCGATCGCAAACCAAGAGGGGGGAGAGTATACGGAAGAGGAAAGCCCTCGAAGAGAGTGGACGCATGATCTAGAGAATATGCTATGCATGGGAACTTGACAGAAAAAAGAAGATCAAAAGAATGAAGGCGACGGAAAGGTGGAGAAAAAAAAAAGGGAAAGGTCACTTATGGGAATGTTTGAAAAAAACCACATATCTGAAGCTGGGAGCCCCGCAGCTATTGGGGGAAATGGGGGGAATCTTCTTTGACTCCTTCAAGAAAGCTCTACTGAGTGTAACAGAGAAGAAAGTTAGAGTTGCACGGCCACCGATAAAGAACCCTAGGGGGTAACAAGAAAAGGATAGCAGATAAGCAGCTCAGGAGCGGGAGAGGATAGGAGAAAAAAAAAAGGGGAGCTTACTCAGTATTGCTCATCTCTTAAGAAATGTGCAAGAGGACCAAGGGCCAGTGGGGTGACACCTGATCGTACAACAGCAGGGGAGTCACCAAAAAAGAAAAGGAACATCCCACTGAGTAACCTTTACCGTCGTAGGTCCGGGTCAAACTCTCCCATGATAGTGAAGGAGAAAACGGCAAAGGGGTAGGGTTCCCAAGGGAAGGGGAAGTCAGAATTCGTGTTGGCTCCGACCTGAACGGTCAAATGATAGGAACTACTGTCCCGGAAATAAGGGAAGTTCCGGGAAAGAAAAGAGTATTGGAACAAGAAAAGTACAACTCAGTTTGGGCGCCGATCAACCTAAAGAAAAAGGACTAAAGTACGGGAACTAACGCAAAACAACGAGATGGGGGGGAATGACGACCACTTCCTCGGCCTGTACCTTTACGTCCAAGAGCGCCCTAGACAACAATCTATCTCGGTGAAAAAGAAAATCAAAGATCTGAACCCATTCCCTTCGGTACACCTACCTATTAGACAGGCTTCTAAGTCCCTCACAATCTAAAGGGGGGATAAATGGGGCAGGATTAGATCGGCCGATCAAATAAGGAAATTCGAGGCCATGTGAGCCAAAATCTTCTTAGCGAAAGTGGGGTCGAGCTGGGAAGGAGCAGCAACTGAAGAAGGCCGCGCGCGAGTAGGGGACAGCGATCGTGCGCGGCGCTGGAAATACTGAGCCTAACGGAAGAAAAAGGCATTGGGCTCTCTTTCTCAACATCACGGTGAGCCGAAAAAAGCTGACATCAAATTGAGGTAGAAGGGGGGTCAAGGGACATCGGGGAAGAAAGGGAACTTGCAAGAGACATATGCCGTACGACAAGAATCAGCGCTTCAAGAGCAACCATGGACTCGGAGGAGAAGAACGTGGAGCGAAAATCCAAAGTGGCTTCTCCTATGGCAACCTGTACTCGAGAAAGTTCAAAACCTAATAAGCCCAGACAATTCCGAAAAATCGTCGAGTCAAAAGAAGTGAAAGTAGAAAACCATTTCTGAGGAGGTGGGCGTCATGTTTATGCCAACGAGGACCAGGGGAAAAGTCCGGAATCCATGAGGGTGGGGTACGAGAGGGCAGGGGGGGAACTTATTTATGTGACTATGATCGAATCTTAGTGGACTCTCGTCTATTAATCCCTACTCAGACTGAGGGAGAATAAACATTGCGACTAAGAGAAGCTTATTTAAAAGGGACGGGAGAGTCATGGGTTTCCCAACCCTTAGAAGAGGGGGTAACAGTTCTTAGCGCGTTCAGCTCGAGGGAGAGCTGAGGATTCATCAAGAAAGCGGAGGTTTCAATGAGATCGTTTTACAGAAAGAAAAGCGCTTGAGATGGTAAGGACATAGCACTAAGTGAAAAAAAGACAAGGCAACTTTTTGTTGTCGCCGAATCTCTACAAAAAGGGGAAAGGGAGAAAAAAAGAGATTCGGCGCCCGTGCAGCCAGTTGTAGGTGACTGAGGGATCTAAGAGGGAGATACTATAGTTACTTGTCTAGAAAGAACCTTGGAAAAACACTCCTTTCAAAATTTTCGAAGGTTGCGGTAACTTCCGCGGAAGAAGTCTATCGCGGAGGGGTCAAAAAGAAGATTTACGGCTTCTCGCAGGAAGCGGTTTGAACGGGGAATGAATACGGCCGTATTGCTCAAATTTATCCAGAGGTCGCGGAGGGAGAAGGGGAACCTTAGAAGACGGCTCCTTAATATATCGTCCATAGCAAAAAAAGCAAAGAACATCATGGACGGAATTAAACTGGAACGGTCACAATCGCTTCTGGGAAAGAACCTGCAGGGCCAAATGTGGGAAAAGCAAGGGGGAACCCCATTCCGGGGGGGCACTTCGTTGTTGGGGAGGCTCCTCACGGAGCACGTGTCCAGCTTTAAAAAAAAAACCTCCGAAAAAGAGTCCAGGTGGGCAGGAGGGACACAGGGTACGCTGTCAAAATCAAATTCCTCGAAGCCGGCTCGGCTGCTGGGGGGGCGAAACAGAATCGGCCCATTTTGACGGGAGTTCTACGAAATGGCAAAAAGCGGGAAAAAGGGTAGGGAGAACTTGTTGGGGATCCGCGGGGTGTTTGGTAAGTCGTCTTAGCAAAAGACGAAAAGGGAAAGGGGGAAGGAGACTCTCGAATTCGTACGCGGCAGCACTAGAGTTTACGAAGTAAAGTTGCTCTTAATCAGGGGATTCTTCAAGAATCTGGCAGAGGAAAGACATGGGCAAGGAAAGGCTAGGGGATTTTTCTGTAATCTGCCTCGCACCATTCGGAGGAGTCTGGGAGAGGGCAAGAACGCGAAGTATACGGGGAGTGGAAAAAGGTTGGGAGAGGGGGGCAAGCCGTTTATCTAGACTCAGCGGAAGGTGTGGGCAAGGGAGGAACACGGGGCTGCTGGAGACGAGGAGCGGTGTGGGACATAGTTCGTCCGGGAGGCGCGGTATGAGGGGGATACAGGTACGATGAAGGGTTTGGGAACGTTCATCCACGCGCACACTGAGAAACGTAAAAGTCAAGAAAGGGCTGGGCTTTCGATATTGCGGGGGACTGGCTCCCAAGGGTTTTTGGGGGAAGGGGGGGGGAGTTCAAAGACGCAGGGTTTCGGGTCCAGTAACTAGAAAAGCAAAAGAAGGCTAGCAGGCCGCAAGTTAAGCGAGAGGAGAGGGTAAGGAAGAAAGAAAAAAAGTTTGGTACTTTCAAGGTCCAGATAGGACGAGGGAGGTCGAAGGATACATACCCTTGATGAGGGTGCAGGTCCGGGGGAAAAGAGAAGTGAAAACCGAGTATGGGGAGGCGAGGGCCGGGGGGTGTAAAAAGTTGTCATGCGGTAAAAGAGTGTCCGATGCGTAGAGGAGAAAAGGAGGTATCTCGAGAGCTCTTTCTTAGTATGTCGGGGTCAGGGTCTGTATCCACTTAGGATTCCAGGAGATTCGGCTAGGCTCATACGGAGAAAGGGAGACGGGGAAGGTCAGGGGCTACGGGTTCGCCTTGGTGTGAACTTGTCTAGTCGGAGAGCCAAAGAGCGTAGGCGATCAGAGGAAGCCGCAGCGGACACCATGCTGTCCCAGGAAGATGGGGATCTTTCATAGACGTCGTTCCGCTTGGAAGACCTCGTTTCGGGAAGGAGAGGGTCGAGACGGCTCGACAGGAGCGCCAGGGAGGTGCTTAAGGGCAGCCGAGGACTCGAGCAGGCTCGGATCTAAAGTCTCGAAAACTTTTTACGCGCGCCGAGAACGTTGCGGGAACTCACGTCTCGAATATTTAATCGCGAAAGGCCGGCCCCCGCGAAGGGAGGGGGCACCAGAGTCGGGTTTAAGACCCCGACGGACCCAGTCCATTTCCAAGGTTTTCCAGATAGAGAACAACGGGTTTGAGAAAAGGAAGATCCTGGACAAAGTCATGAACGCCGGAGCTCCTGGAGTGGTTCTTCACCTCCGAGGGCAAGGTCTGGGGGGGGTCAGGAGGGCGCCGATCCTCCATACGACTGAAAAAGGGGAGGTTCCAGGAAAAAAACGGGCGAGAAGTCTCCTCTTAAGACATCTCGACCTGTGCGATTGGGCTCAGGAAACAAAAAGCCGCTACTCACCTTCGCTGAAAGAGCCGTCACCGAAATGTAAAGACTGTTGAGGAAGAGGAAGACGGGGAAGGGAAAAGCTTATGGTCTTCGGCACCAGGAAAAGGCAAAAAAGCCTACGTGTGCAGCTGGCCGACGCGGGGGGAATTCGTGGCCAGCGACTCTCAGGGGGGGGAAGAAAAATCGCATCGAGGGAAAAGGCACTCACAACCTTCGGACCCTAACCATACAACGATCAGGAGTCGCTCTGAGCAAAAAGACATGGCCGCCTCATACATCAAAGAAAAGATATGACTTGGGGAACGAAAGAAGCTACAGACGGACGGAAGCAGGCCCAATCCTGTTTTACCGGGGGACGACTGGGGATGACCGAAGTTGGAGGGAGAAAAAGGAAGGTTAAGAGCACCTACTTCCCGCCAATCGGGACAGTACGTAATCGGGGTTGCAGAGTAAAAGTCACTACCTCTCTCCATGGTTCAAAGGGGTAGGGAGTGTTTTGACTGTACCGATCAATGCGGCTTCCGAAAGAGGTCTAGGGGGCCTAGGGAAAGAGGGTCTACTTTGACAGCTCTCTTGGCAACTAAGGACAGAAAGAGTTAACTCACCCAAAAACAATCTAAAACTCAAAGAGTAGAGGCTCTATGGAACTCAGTTCCGGGAGCTATCAGGGGACAAGAACTGTTAGGGGGATCAGGAAGAATCGTGCCGTCTAACGGCAATCTGCCTTTAAGGGGGGACAAATTCCCGATCGAGAGTCCAAAAAGGGAGAAAACGATATCGTTTAATAAAAGCTCAGGGGGGAAGAAAAGACCTACTGTACAAACCTTCATGATTCATATATCCCCTTCTTGAGTTGCTGTCGGAAAACGAGAAAAAAAGTTTACTCCGAAACGGTGTCCTGGTCGAGTCCGAAAAAGAGCGAAGTTCTAGGAAGATTCCAATCTCGAAGATCTCGCCGGGGAGGCTGTGAAAAACTTTTTCATCAGGCATCGTAAACGTGACCCGAAACCGATCGTACTCGACGGGAAGAGGACTTAGAGAAAAAGACTCTACCCCTGCGCTAACAACCAAAGAGTCGATAGGAACAGAGAGAACGTGAGCCGACGCACACAGAAGATAATCACAAGATACCATGGGTGGAGGTCTGGGGGGAGGGAAGAAAGTACCCTTCACAACGTCTCAGCCCGATAAATCCGCGGAGACTTCCGGAGAAAAAAACTTTTCGTCGTGCGAATCTGTGGTCAGAAGCCTCTAAAATGCAAAAAGGGGAAACTTAAGGTAATTATCTGGGCGTGACCACGGGGGAAAATCGGAAATACAAGTCAACAAAACCTCGTAGCGGGGGGAAATGGGAAACCATTCTGCGCTGTCGTCGCGCAGGGGGGGAAGGGAATCAGGGAGTGTGAGGGACTTCCGGGAGGTCAGTTTGCGGCGGGTCGAAGAAGGACGATATCTGAATATGCTCTCGCGAGGAGCTGACTCTACATTAGAGGAGAACATTACTCGCCTACCTAGGGGTCAACCAGAAAGGGAACTAGGTCCAAAAAGCCTATGACTCTTGGCCGTTGAGGCCTTATACCGCACGTCACGCAGCTAGACGCTGCGGAAAGAGGGGGTCACTCGAGACCGAGGGGCAGTAGAGGGGGGTGAAGAAAGAAGTATTTGCAATTACTTCATCGTATAGAAGGACTAATGTAAGAATCCCTGGACAAGGGGGGAAGGGCCTGAATATAGACAACAGGGGGTGAAGGATATATGTCTTCTCCTTCACCCAGTGTCCTTTTTCCAGGGGGAGGGCTATCGATGGGGAATTACTGTGCTCCATCCGGGGAGAGGACAAGAGGAGACGTTAAGGTTATCATATTTGCTGTCAATGCATAAAATGGGGAGGGGGCTTGGCCGATGTACAGGCCGACGGGAACTCCGGGGGCATGAGAGGAGGGGTCAAAGATGGGACCCTCCTTCATTATTTCGTCGAAAATGTTGAAGCGAACTAACGCGTAAAACGGGGATCGCGAGAAGTAGTTCATAGCGATCCATCCGTGCCATCCGCGGAGGACAGAGGGGGGGGGGGGGGTGGGGGGGGAAGGTACGGAAGGGAAAAATTTAGAGGAGGGAAGAAGCTACGAATCTCCGATGTGTTCATGAAATGGGGAAAAGAAGGGGAACGCGGTTTGGGGGAGGAAAAGGGGGGCTAGTCTGGGGGGGTGAAGTGGGAAACGGTTCCCAGGGTACGCAGTGCCGTGAGGGGACGACGCGCGAACGGGGGTCATGAGAGATCGAGCGCGGGATGGGATTCTGTCTGAGACGCAGATCGAGGAAGGGGAGTTGGGGTCGAGGACCAGGGAGGAAAGCACTGGGTTGATGAGCCGCTTGTGGAAGGGGGGAGAAGTGGGACAGCCGACTGGGACCGGGACACTAAGGTCCTCACTTCTAATAAAGGAAGAGTAGAGAGGTTCACTAATACAGGTCTCTGCGGTTCGGAGGGAAAAGGAAAGATCGGGGTAGAACTACGGTGGCTTCTTAATATTTCCTGGAGCACCTTGCTTCGGAGGAGGGGGGGAAAGAAGGAGCTGATCCCTCACCCCTGACATTCCGGGGGGGTCAAACTATTCGCACGTCGAAGGGGGGGGGAGCTCCTCAGGAGAGAAAATCAGTTTTCAGAGAGAGGAAGGGGCGGAAGACTTATCAGGTGCATTTCAAATTCGCTTGTTGGGGGAGGTTCTTCGGCCGACCGAGGTGGTTGCGTACAAGGGACCGAAACGTAAAGGGAGAAAACGAAAAGTCAGATAGGGACGAAGAGTACCAAGTTCCGGGTCACTGAACGAAGCCTTACACGGAAAGGACTGGAAAAAGTTTTTATCGAGGGGGAGGAACCCTGACTGCGGGGTCCCGGAAGGGGAAAGACGAGGAGGGCATTCTTACCCTTTCCGCCGGAGCCTAACGCGGGGTAACGGGTTTCGGAGGCCCACCTTGCATGTACCAAAGAGCGGAAGGAAGGAAGGGGGAGAAGTACATCCACCCTTGGGAGGGTGCCCGCGGATTGACTTGTAAAGCTCCTCTAGTGGGCTGGTCTCTGGCGGGTGAAGTTTGGGAAAAGGGGGGAAAGGGGGGAAAAAAACGGGGGGCCTCCGCAACTATCAAGGGGACTCTGAGATTGCGGAGTAGAAGGTCATTAGGGGTCCTTAGTGCCAGCTCGAGGGAGGAAGTAAGATTCGGATTTCCTAAGGGATCGCATTCCCTGCTCCTGGTTACTTGGAGAGGGAGAAGTTCGTGACTTGTACATATACGAGGGGGCTTAAAAAAAACTGAGAGGAAAAGGACAGAAGAGGGCCACCATCTGATCGCCCGGGTGAGGGAAAAGAAGTCGTGCCGCTGTACGCACCGTGATAAAGAAGGTTTCGCGAAGGGAAAGAAGAGAAAGAAGAGGAAAAAGACGTCCTTGGGGCTGAAGTTGGGCATACCCTCAGGGAGATGTCGCGATGGGTACGCTCGCCAGAGACGGGTGAAGGGTCGGAGAAGGCGCTCTCAAAAAGGGGGAAGTCAGAAGAAGGGAATTCTCCCACCTAAAACTAACTAAAAGTCGTTTGTCTGTCCACGGTGGGGAAAAGGAAGAATTCCGCCACCTGACTACGGTGCCCATTAGTCGAATCTCACAAAAAGTAGGAGAAGAGGGACAATAGGATGGTTACCTCCACACAGGGGGTACCTTATCAGGTGTCCTTTGTTCTAATCGATGGGAGGGAGTTATGGATCGGGGGCGCAGGCTTTCGCCGATGTCCCTGGAAAAAAAGGGAAAAGGCGAAGAGGGGATCGCAAAGTCTTCTACTTCATACGCGCTACCGAACAGCAGAAGGCTCGATCCGGAGCTGAGAGCTCGATCATTAATAAACGGGGAGAACTACCTCCAGGAGAAAAGCCGTAGCAGGAGACTGGGTTAAGAGAGAATGAGGAAACTGAGGGGTCTCAAGCTCACTAGCCCATGGACAAGGCCTACGTGGGGAAGCTTTCCATAGATTTGTGGAAGCTTCTTTTAAGATGAGAAAAAAGCTCTTCGTGGAAAAAATGGGAAGGGCAGAAAAACCTTGAACCCTAAATCACGGAACTATCAGGAGGAGCTGGCACAATATACCATCAAAGAATGATCTATAAATGGGAAACGACGAAGAAGAAAGGAATAAGAGTCAGGACTCTTACCCAATAGGTTTCACCTAACTTAACTAGGGGGTTCAAGAAAAAGAAGGTTCAGATTCCCCTGCCAAAGAGGCATGAAAACTACGATTAAACCTTCGAGTCCAAGCAGTACCCGACCACCCAGACGACCCACCAACCAGATCAATTACGGATCCGACTTCCTCTTGGTGTGTACCTCAGGGGAGACCTTCCCTAGATTGGGGATCCTAAGAACCTCCGAAAGAAGAGAGATTCCAAATCCGTCTTCAAGTTCTACTAAATGGAATCCCTAGGGGGGGGTCCAGTATTACCCGAAAGTAATTTAACTCTCCTCAAGTCTAAAAATCCAACTTGGTTGCAGATCACCAATATCGGAGCAGGCTAATACTGACGAGCATTTAACCCGGTAACTTGTTCCGCTTCGAGATCTGCTCAATAAGTTTAGGAAAGGGAAAACGGTCGGCCTTTAACCTTAACACAAAAAAGGAGGAGCTCAAAAAGTTAACACAACAACGATGACGTTGGGGGAGAAGAGTCAAGCCTCAAAGACCTAGTAAAAGAAAAGAATAGTGATTATAATAGGACGCTTCTTCGACGGGTGCCACAATAGAACGTGGACATACTTCGAAAAAAAAGTCCTTTCTTTGAGGTTCTTTATGAGATCGCCGAGTCAGGGGGGGGTGCAGCCATTAGCTCCGCCAACTTCGTCTTTAGCGAGTTGAGGGTCAAAAAGCATCCCTGGTAAGAGGCGAGGCACTTGGGGTAAGGGAAAACCAAGGAGGAGCCATATTACGACAGTCGCCAGACGAAATTCGACAGCGGGTACTTTCAAGAGAGCGAAAAGAAAAAAGTGGGGAAAAAGGGTCGTCCTGACCACAACAAGCGGATCACAACAGTGGAACTACAGGGCCATGGGGCTAGGGCCTCTTGGACAAGAATCTGGGGGGGAAGAAAGACAAGACTCTCGAAATTTCGTCCTTTAAGAGAACCTGTGGATCTCCTCCGGAAGAGCCGAACTTCAAATTACTTAACGGTTCCATAAAAGGGAAAATAAAACAAGTAGAGCCGACAATTCCTACAAAAATAGAAGGAAGGGCATTTATGAACAACCGTATTCTCGGGTCTGGCGCTTGTGATGGAAGAAGGAAGTGTAAATTCCGTCCATGTTTTACGGACTGAGAAATGAGGGTCTACGAAAAAAAGGGCAAATCGCTTGAAAAGCTGATTTGAATAACAATGTCGCAGGCCTACTAAGAGGAGTCATTTTCAGGGGAGAGAGTTTCGCAACCTCTATGAAGAGGACTAGTACAAAACCTTCCAGGCACGAAGCATCCTCCCGGATGCTTCGGGGGGACCTTATAAGGGTTCAAGGAGCGAACGTGGATAAGTGAGGTCTATAAAGTAACTTGAGGAGAGGACCCGGAATACGGGAGCCGCCCCGGACTACTTTTTTAAGT
>Ga0179591_1317214_pt1 | contig 13759 bp, 10 predicted proteins | sample CZOMad2_1_08_16f_FD_182891 | JGI IMG/M metagenome (GOLD analysis project Ga0179591, IMG submission 182891) | Vadose zone soil fungal communities from Angelo Coast Range Reserve, California, USA - CZOMad2_1_08_16fungal (PacBio error correction) | ecosystem: Environmental > Terrestrial > Soil >...
TCCAATATCCATACTACCATCCCGACAGAACTGAAAAGGACTTGTAGCAAAGTATGGCTCGGGTTACAATTCAGGTCTAAGGCAAAGGGTCTCTGTTGGGAGACGCTTTGGTGCACAAAGGGAAGATGAGTCCACGAAAAAGCCGGGGGAAGGCTTAATTTCGTCCTCTGAGGGTGTAAACCGAACCCGCTGGGAAAAAAAGGGGAAAGGGGCGAAATTATTTCGTCTGTTGAATCCGCGGCATGCCCACAATGTCGAGCTTGGCGATCGCGAAAGGCAATCTCCCGGGGTGGGGGGGCCAGAATCCAAGGGGACTTTCCAAAAGATGCCCTGCCGGAAACTCATCTACGACCTGGTGGAACGGCCCCAGGCCTGAAGCCTGCCATCGTGGGAAAAAAACCAAGCAAGCTGCTAAGAGAAGAAGTAATGCTGATAGGCCTCTGCAATGTCGAGCAAAAAAAAAAAGAGGACAAAATGAGCAGGGGGAAGATAGAAGGCGACCTCCGCAAAAGAGCGACGTCTGGCCCGGGGTGGATACGATCTTCAACAAGGTTAGCAGGGGGGACCTTCCCAATCACAGTGGGATCTGGAAAAATCTACGAGGGTTGTCACGGTAGGGGCTAACACCAAGAGATCAGGGGGGTCATGGGACTAGCGCGGGAAGGTCGAAGATTGTAGCCCGCTGGGTGAATAGAAAAGGAAGCTTCGTCAAATCGGGAGGGAGTGAAGCTCCGGCGTAAGTACGTGGTATAGGCTCGAAAAAGGCCTAAAAAAAGACTTGGGGGCGCCCAGCTTTGGAAAAGAGAAAGCGCGTCGAGACTGCAGCAGCCGGATTTCGGCTTCGAAGGAGTGCAAGAAATGGGTGGCCTCCAAGAAAGCGAATCGAGTGATCCGAGACGGGCCTACAATCACACCGAAACGAAGGAAAAAATTTGAACTTTACGGGAGGTAACTCCTCTATGAAGCTCATTAAGGGAGAAAAGAGGGGGCCGAATCAGAACCGGAAAGCAGACCTTCAATCTCCGCAAGGCCCAACGTCAAAGAAGAATAACCTCCCAGCCTTCGATGGTTCCAGATATTCACTGGATGGGGGAGGGGAACAGGACCTCAAACTAGCGCTCTATCAGAAAGACTGAGAAGAGTGGGAAGGGGGGTGGATAACGATTAGGTCGCCGACTTGCTAGCGGACCGTGAAGCTGTCACGGAGCAACTGGATTGCAGGTACCTATTCTGATTGGCCGCCCGCTTGGGCCAGGGGGATGATCGGTATCGTGAAAGGGGGTTACATCCTCTTCTTTCGAAGACACGCGCAGCGGGAAAGATCTGGGGGAAAAGGGGGGAAGCCAATATGGGGGTCCACGCTCGCCTACAAAACTGGGGGCAAGCGGAACTTCGTTAAATCGAAAAACTAAGGAAAAAAAGATTAAAGACCCTCCCACAACGAAGCCAACGGCGAGGACAATCGCGAAGTGTCGGGAATAGACTTCAATCACGGAGTCGACTAGCCCAGATCTACATGATCTGCCGCTGCGAACTGCTCAAAGACCAACATACGGCAACGCGACAGGGTTCTAGCACGGTACCCAAGAGATAGGGGAGCTGCGAAAGGGGTTCGAAAAAAAATCACGGCAACATACTGAAGACTCACCAGAAAGGGGAAGGAATGGACGAAGAAAAAATCGAGAAAGGAGGAGCAGACTGAAAAATTCGAGGGGAAACAAGTGGCGGAGAACCTTCAAAAAACCACTGGTGCGCGTTCAAGGGAGCCGAAAACGAAGGACTGGATCAAGGGGAAAACTTCACTTGATCAGTCAACAAAAAAAGATATTAGGAAAAACGAGATCATTGGAGGAAGGACTCCAGGAATTCGGTGGTTGCGACTCATAAACCGTCCGAGCCGCAACAGCGGAAGTGTGGGGCTTCAAAAACAGGGGGGCCGAATTTTGGAAGAGGGGGGGCGGGCGGACGCATTCTCCTGCATCGAACAAAAAGTCCAGGAACTCTCTGGGGACCATTGGAGGAGAAGGGGTGTTACAAAAAAAAAAAAAAAAAAAAACAAAAACAAAGTGGGGGTGCGGAAAGATCGTCGAACGAAAAAGAATGTACCGGAAGGAGAACAAGAGCTTTTCCAGTAGGGGGACTGGGATGAAAGGAGCCAGAAGGCATGAGACTTGGCAGAGGCCCTTCGAACGTCTCATTGAGAGTTGTCGGAAAGCGAGTTGTCCCTCGCCAGTGGGCGTGAAAAAAGAGGTGTCGCTGGAAACAAGGAAAGGGGAAAAGGGGAAACCGGGTAAGTGAGCGGGGTCATAAGGTCACACTAACCCAAGTCTTAAAAAGATGGCGAGGCATCTGGCCGAGGAGGGCATCTCTGAGGGGGGGGGGGGGGACAAGATCGTGGACTGCAGCGGGTCGGGGAAAGGCCGACAGAAGCAGCGCACAGGGGTTTTCCCGAATACAAGTCAGGACCAACTACGCCCACAGTATGAAACCTTACACCGGGGGGGAGCCTCGCCAGAAGGAAAAGGACAAACCCAGGATCAGGGGGATCTTATCAGAGAGCACCAATGACTGAAGAAGCCGCACCCGCCACGAGTGAATCCGTGACTGCTCGGCAGAAGGAGGAAGGGGGTAAAGCAAAACGGAAACCCATACACACGTTCAGCTCCACCAGAAAGGATTGTCGGTGACGGGGGGGATGCAGGACACGGGGAGGGAATATAGGTTATTTAATTGCCTTGCGGGGTCGGGGAGGGGGCCGCAGGTCGATCCCTTTGAGCCGGTAATCTTGGTTATCAAGATGCCCTTTAACGAGGAGGGTGGGCCCCAAGTCGGTGAAGGGAGGTCACGAGGGTTAGTACCAACTTCGTACACTCGATGTCTGCATCGGGTGAAAGCCGGTCCCTCCTTGACTCGGAGAATCCCGAATCCGGGGAAGAAGGGGGGCATAAGAGACGCTCGGGCTCGAAAAAAAAAAGCAGAGTTGGGGGGGGAACCCAGTAGTTGTCACCTTTTTCGAAGAGATAATCCATAGGAAACGAAGCATGGATCGAAAAAAAACAGGTTCGGGGAAATGGGTGACGAGGAAAGGGAGATTCTGGGAAGAAAAGCGGGTCCTAACCAGTCCTGAGAACTGTACCGCGCAACTCTTCCGGCACCTCCTTAAGACCTTGTGTAGCCCGAAAAGAAAAATCTGTAGAAATGAAGGAACCAACGTCCCCGTTGTGAAGGTCACGGCGCCAAGTGGAGGCAAGGATAAAAAAACGTTGGGCACGACGGAGGAGCTGTCGCTTTCGGGAACGGAAAAAAGGGTTCGGGTCGTCCCGAAAGGCCATCTGGTATCTTACGCCAAGTCGAGGCACCCGATTGAACTGGGTCTCTTGCGGGGGGGGGGTGGGTTGTGGGGGGGGGAAGGAGTCGGGGGGGGGAGGGGGGCGGCTGGGGGGGGGGGGGCAACGGGTTGGTGGGGGGCAAGGGGGGGGGGGGGGGGGGGGTGGTGGGGGGTGTGTGGTCGAGGCTGGGGGGAAGGGGACTAGGGGGACGGTGGGGGAATGGGGGCCGGCTCAATGGGGGGAAGGTTCACAAAGGAGCGTAGAGGGTGGAACCGAATAGGGCAGGGAAGGCAATGCCACACCCTCTTCAGGGGATTAGGAATCGGGAAAACCGCCGATTTCTGCTCGAAAGAAGACATACCGGAAAGGCTCGACCTGGCTGGGGGTGCAGGAGAGAAAGACATCGCGAATGGAAAAAATAAACGGTCCAGTTGGTCTACAACACGGTATTTCGTGGGAAAAAATCGCGAGACGACACTTACGACTGCCAACATGATTGGGCACAAACCGACCGGCTGAACGGCGTGTGACACCACAGGAGCAAAAAAGAAGAAGAGACCAGGGCCTTCGACCGAAAAGGTCAAAAAGCCGCCTACGGTAGAAAGCAAAAGGAGAGGTAGGTTAGTATTGATAAGAGAGTGGTTCAACGATGGATCTAGAGCCCAAAAAAACTTAGAGAAAGAGAGAGATCCATCAGGACCCACAAGAGACACTAACAAGATCAGATTACTTCTGAGCAGGGGGGGAGAGGGGGGGGAAATAAAGGGGACAAAGGTTGTCGTCCTCTTCGTTGGGGCGCGCTTTTGAACCGAAAGTGCTGTTGGTGCAGGCTCAAAAAAAACAAAAACCGAGACTTTTCGTCTAAAGAGTGCAAGACCACTACAGCAGGGCAAAACTGGAACAGGGGGGGGGAATTTGAGCGCTGTGTCTCCCGACGCCCAAAACTTGAACAGCAAGGTCAAGAAAGGGGCATCTTCGATGAAGCAAAGAGTCTAGCAGGGGGCCGGGGTGGAGAGGCCCAGAAACGAGGTGTTGCAAGAAGACCTGCACGCCTCCGGGAACCACTAGGCACCGGGTGCACGGACAAAATGCTCCGAGTCCAGACGGTTCAACCCCAAAAGCGGCTGGACTCGGCATTAATGAAAAGCATCGTGGGGGCCAGATGAAAGTGAGAGCAGGAAAGGGCTACCAGATTTGAAAGACGCGGCCGAAAGACCGCACCTTCGCCTCCAAACATGCGGCAGTTGCAAAAAAGAGCACGGGTGTGGATAGGCCTTCCCTTTTTAAACCTGGAACTTAACAAAGGGCCCCTTTTAACGAGGGGTCAGAGCGAGGTCATCGTGCGTGGCTACAAAGCAAAAGGCAAGTTGAACCGATGCGCGGGTGTTCGCAAGGATTGGTGAAGCAAGAGTCTAAAAATCAACTACCGTCTAAAAGGCGTCAAAATAGGGGACAAAAAACTGTTGAACGATCCAGGATCTTTGGAATGGATATCTGCTCGAAAGGCCAGAAAAACTACTGGTTAAAAAACTTAACTTTTTAGCGAACAGCCGTCGCTACGGAATCAGGCCGGATGGTCTTAGGTCTACCTGTGGGCAAGGAATGGCAAACCTCTTCACTAGGAAGACTCAGAGGGGGGGGAGAAGCTAAAGTGGGGAGAAAAATCAAAAAGTGAGATTCAAAACGACTTTGAAACTCTCTCAGGTTCAAGGGGAACGACTACTACGGAAACCGAGAACTGCACAGACCACTACAGAAAAAGGGGACAACCGGCACCGGCAAATTGAAAGATCGGAAAACAAACCGGGGGGATGCAGACAGTCAACAGGGCAGCCTTAGGCATAAAAAAGGGGGGGGGGACATACCTGGAGGGGAGGTTTGGAGAACGGAACAAATCATAGCGAAAAGCAATCAAGGGCTCTACGAGAAAGGGTTCGAAAGTCCTGTCTCCAGGAGACAGGTTCTAAAAGGAACTTAATCGGCTATTCCCTGGGGGGGGGGGGGGGATTAGGGAAAGGGATTAAAAACAAGTGGGACTGGTCACGCCAGGTTGGTCGGAGTTGAAAGGACGGTTATCACGGGACAAGGGGGGCGCCGCTTCTGCGCGGAGGGACCAGTTACTGCATGGGCAAAGAAGGGGTCTAACTATTGAAAGCCAGAGGAAGAAAGAGGGGCAACGCTCGGGGGATCAACCTTGGGCAAGCGGGAAAGACGGTACCGCTAACTAATCACCTCTCGGACCGGGTCACTACAACGGATAAAGAACACGAATCCAACAATTCGTATGAAAGAGAGAAGGGGGGAAGGACACAAAAACTCAGAGAAACATCATCGGAGGTCGAAGGGAATACCAATAATCGCGGGAAAAAAGCAAATATCGCAAAAGCCAAATACTGGCAACGCAGGCGTGTTCTCCACGCGAATGAGAAGTCAACCCGAAACGAAAGAGGGACCGCACCCAACTGAACAACAAACTAGCAAAGAAAGAGATTTCCTGAGCAGGAACTGTTAGAGCATCTTATACGGCGGGGAAAAAGAAATAAAATGAAAAAAAAAATTACCTCGCACAAGGGGTGCCGAAGCGCCCAATCCGTTTTGCGGAGGCTTCGGCAGGCCGCGCAAACGAGAAGGGGAAGGGAAAGGGGGGAAGATGAGAATCGAAAAAAAAACAAAGGGGAGGAGGAGGAAGAAAGGGGAAGTGACTTACCTTGACCTCCAGTTCACAGCGTTTGAAAAGACAAAAAACAGATCCGCTGCCGCAAACAAAGAATTTGACCGGCGGAGCCGCACAGTGAGAAGAAAAATTTGAAAAGAAAGCCGTCTCCGATGCGATACCAGGAGAGCCAGGGATCGATCGGGTCCCTGGCGTAGACATGTGGGGACGTGGGACTTGTGGGGCGGGGCGACCTTCACCGCGAAATCAGAGTACCGGGAAAAAAAACAGATCGTTGCCAGGAGGGGTTGGCCGGGGCGCCAGAAAGCAGCAGATCATGAGATCTTGGCTAGCCCTCAAAAGGACTCCGTGATTAGGATGGGGGTGGGAGGACAACCGTCGCGATTGGACTCCGCCGTTGTCAGTCGTTGTGCTTAGAGGTGGGGCTGCGCGGCAGCTCTTGAGGCCGTCGTGACGGGAAAAAAACGAAGTTCACGCTGCAAAAGGGGCAGGTAGGCGAACTTTGAACAGAGAGGGAACGATGCAAGGCAGCTCGTCGAAAACGGGAAAATCTGCCGAGGGTCAATCACGGCCAGAGGCAAACGTGTTCCCCGTACCGGGGGGGGGGAATCATCAAAAAACCATTGCGGAAAAACAACGTCCCAAAAGGGTAGCTCCCTCAACAGTCCCAGGGCTCCGGGTTACAGAGAGGAAGCACCGGAGAAAACTGTGCGAAAGGAAAGAAATCCGCAGACAATCGGGTCTAAAGTGTCGGGGTCTCGCGCGAGAGGATGGTGTCAAAGGAAACAACCAACAGAAAGGCATGCTACCAAAAAGATCGAAGGCTAGGGGGGACTGTACTTCCAGTGAACGGGGATGGGAGGTATTGAAAGGTATTGCCGTGCAGTGTCGGATGCCGCTTTAGGAAGCACGGAAGGGATACTAGAGTATTTATCAGAATCCCTTGAACGAGAGCGGGTGGGACAAACAGGCATTTGCACTGGACGGTGGGGATGGTAACCAGTCGAGATCACTAGGAATGAAACTGAAATACTTCCACCCAAAGTTCCTGGGAAAGAGGGGGAGAATGAACGAAATCCGGAAGGTACTGCCGTAGGCGAAGAAACTGTCTTCTAAGTAGGGAAACAAGTAGTTGGGCAGGCCTTTGAGAGAATAAATCAAAGAGTCACAGAAATTTGAATTCAAAAAGGTTGAGAAGGGGAGGGGACGCAATCGAAGGAGGGAGCAACCGCTTGCAGTCAAAAACCACTCGGCAAAGAAAACGGTTTTCCCAAACTGGTATGGTAAAACGATTTTGTGCAACATCCGCCTAGTAGTAAAGCGAGCGACCAAGGGGGCACGGGCCGGGAAAGGGCCTAAAAGGGTGAAGGCCGAGCCAAACCAGCTTGGGCCGAAGGCGGAGCTGTCAGGCAGGTAAAATAAATGTCAGGACGGACGGGCTAAAAAAATGGGGGGCGATGGCAACGCGCGCCATTGAAGAGACCACTATTGAAAACTTGGAGATCGAGAAAAAGAGGAGGCTGGGGTGAACATGTGCCGGCTTCCGGCTCATGGGGGGGGAAGGGAACAAAAAGCCGAGTGTGGCCCGTCCGGCATCTGGGGGGGGGACATTAATTCTTCCCCTCGTCGGATAGTCGGGCTCTCCACCCGGCCGGAAGGTCATCATCATCGAAGTGAAAGCTCAGGGGGATCTTCTATGAGATAGCGAGAGAAGGGGCAACCAATGAAAAGTCAGGTGGCAATCCCACGGGGAGGGCTTGGCCAAGAGAAAATTTCACACGAGAAAAGGGGATTGTGAGAAAAAACAGCCCGACTAGGGTGTGCACCAAAAGCTGAAAGTCCAACCGAACAAAAGTCCACACCGAAGGGGACAAGCCGCCATAAATGGCAGTTCAGGAAAGAGACAGGTTATGATGGATATCGGGGGGCCGCTATATCAGGAAACAAACACCAAAGGGGGGGAAAGGAGGAACAAGAGAGAAATCCCTCGCCAACCAACATAAAACTCCTCCGAATTACGCTGAAAAAGCAGGTCTGGGGGGGGGCCAGTCGGTCGACGGATTTGTCGTAATCTCTCTTGGTGCTACAGGGGGTTGCACCCCCTGTGAAATGGGGGCTCAACAGAGGGGGCCGAATTGCGGCACGTAAAGAGTTCCATACGAAAGCTTGGGAAAAATCCAGCTAGGGGTGAAAATTTAGCTTGGCCCGACTAAAGAAAGGCCGTCTGGGGGGGACGCTGGGACGATGACGCGGCGAAAAGAAACATCGGCAACGGGTTTAGGAGGCCCAGGCAATATAAAGGGTGTAAAAACCTCAGGCACCGAGCAGAAGTTAAAAACTCGACTGGAAATGACCCATGAGACCGGAGACGAAAATAACAGCAAGCTGCGGGGCTCTAGACGGGGCCAAGATCGTGGAAAAGCCAAGGGGCGTAAATCGCTGCACCAAGGAGAACGGCGAAAGACCGCAGCCAGAGACCGACGGAAAAAAGAGCACGTGCGTGCCCAGGCAGGTGGGGGAATACCGGTAAAAAGGAAAAATTGGGCGCCGGGACCGGAAGGGGAAGCAAAATTTGGAAGAAAAAAGGGTCATGAGGTTGCACGGGAGGGACAAGCGGCATCCGGGGCAGGGAAAAGAATGCTCGGTACTTGGAGAAACTTCTGCAGCCAGGTGCTCCAAGCAGACGAGAGGAATGCAACCCTTTCCGAAGGGTGACCGATCACAAGTCGTGTACGATTGAAGGAGTCGAAGAAAAAGACTGGGGGGTTATACTCCCTGAACTTCGAGCCGACGGAACTACTGCAAAAGTAAGGGGAAAGGAGTATTAAGGCCGGGAACAAGAAAGTGGGGGGGCCCGTCGGCAAAAAGTAACACAATCTTGATCCTCTACGGTGGATACAATCACACCTCACTGGGAAACGATTGGGGGGGGAACACCGATCATCAGGGGAAAAGGGCAGGTCGAAGAAAAAAGTTACCCGCTCATGACGGGATTAGGGGAAAATCAAAAATAAAAACCTCAAACGGCACCGGGCCAAAAGATGGCAATACCGTCAAATAGACGAAAAAGACCCCGGGTCGTGCAGACAGTGACCCTAGCAATGAAAAGTGGTCCAGTAGCACGGGGATGTGTTCGGGGTTGGATATCGGGTAAGAAGCATCCTCACTAGGCGACGGGTTCGTCGGGGAAGAGAGGGGCCAGGGACCAGGAGAAGTGAAAGGGAAAAGGCCGTTAAGTGCAAGGCCCGGGGAATTGCGTGACGGGTAGGAGACCCATGTTGTAACGGGGAAAAACTTTTTGGCGGAGGGGGAATGAGAGGGACTGCCCGGTGCGAAGCTGTCAGGAAGAGCTCCCCTGCAGCTGACCCGGTCTGGCGAAGAGATGGGGGAAACTCTGCAAAAAAAATTCCAGGGGGGGAGACGACGCGCGTCGGAAAGCCTTTGGCAAGCGTGAAATGAGGACGGCTAAACGTCTTAAAACGCTACCTGGTCAGAAAGAAAAAAAAAAAAAAAATACAGACCCAACGAAGCCAAGTAAACAATCGCGAAGGGACTACAAAAGCTCAATCTGAATCGAGGAATACCAATCTCAGAGCTGCGAAAAGTGGCAGGCAAAAAAAAAGCCAACATAACTTGGGGAAAAGCTCTTGTGAGCGGGGGGGGAAAGGGGGTACCCCAAAACCCTGATCGTACAAGGCGCGTTTCAACACCCCTCCATACAAATGCTACGAAAGTACAGAGATGTGCCTGGATCGACAGGGAGAAAAAAGGGAGGGGGGCGGCCGCGAAACAAAGGAAAGTCAAAAAATGGGTGCGATAAGACGGCAAAGCCGAGGGTTGTCAAAAACCGGAAGTCTGTCCGTCCTACAAGGGAAAACTGGGAGGTCAAGGACGTCCAATTGAGTCTCGAAGAAACAAACCTGGACGAAAGAGAATCAAGTGAAAAGGAAAGGGACATCCGTCCTCAGGGGGGAAGGACCTCCGCCTAAAAATGCACTCTCCGCAACCGCGAGGGGCCGAGTAGCACAAAAGGGACTGGTTGAAAGCGCTGACGATTCTACGACTAGACCAGTCGATCCAGGAAACGTTGTCATGGGCGGAAGGCATTATTGTGGGACGAGGGGGGGTTCGGGAAAGAACTCCGCGACTAGAAAATCAGGGGAAAGGAAGAAAAAAAAGATCTTGCAAGTATGGGGAGGTCTGAAAAACATGCGGCAGCGCGCATATCGTGAGGTAGCCCCTTCGACAATCCTGATTGGAAGATGAGATGGGGTAGGGACAAAGTCTCGATCCGCCGGGGTGGGGAAGTCTTTTTCTTATCTTGTGGTAGCGACCAGAACAGACTGTGGAAAAGGGGGGAAAACGGGCACGAGTTCATCTGTAAGATTAGGAAGAAATCGGTGGGGAAAAACAGAGGTAAGGCGGGGGTCAAAGGAGGTCAAGAAAGAGGGGCATCTCAAAGGCGCAACTCTAGACGCGCGCAAAAAAAGGGTTACAGATACCGATCAGGGAAAACGAAAAAAGCGGAACAGAACAAATGTTAGCGACCGGCACGTTCCAGAAATTATACAGCTTAGGCGGTCGAGAGCACCCGAGACCGTGGCTACGAAACCTCCGCCCCGCGGCCGGGGACGGCAATACGGATGGTTCGAGATCAAAGAAACACCGCCAAGTTAGAGACCTGGAACAAAAAGCAAGAGGAAGGAAAGTCTTGGGATGCATGGACAAGGGATGGGGGGGGGGGGGAAGATTGAGGTAAGGGGGACGGTGCCGGTGTGGAAGTTGATGTAGGTGACACGGCTGGAGATCCATTGAGGTGAGGGAGGAGGGATCAATAAGTGAACGAAGCGGTTGTCACCCCAGGGGTAACCGGTGTGATTGTAACAAAAGTCGGGAGCACCATCAGATGTCTTCCTCGGACAACGTGGGAAAAAAAAATTTCCTGGGAAAGAGGGGAGAGAAGGAAGGCAGGCAGTAGCGACAGGGAGGGCGCAGGGAAAAAAAGTAGAGGTAGAAAACCAAGTCTGTGGCCTGGGTGAGAGCAAAAAAACAGTCACAAAAGAAAACATGTATCGAGGCAACAAGGGTAGAAAACGGGGAGGGGGAAAAAGATGAAACGCGGAGCATGCAAATTGTCCGCTTCTGAACATCCTGCGAACGTAAAGGGCTCAAATTCACGAAAGCCTTATGCCGGAGGGGGGTAAGAAAAGAAAGTGGAGACTCGGGATGAAAGCCTCCAAAAGTTGGAAAGGGCAGGGGAGCCCCCTTTAATTCCGTCCAAAAACCAGAAAAACCGTCGAGGGAAAACGGCTCTCTGTGGCGCCGCGGGGGGAGAATTTTAAAAGGGGGCGTAAGTAAAAGAGTGGGGTGGCCGATTTTCCGCAGAGAAATTCATCTTGCAAAAATATTGCATAAGGGATCGAGACAGACTTGCTGGTGTTGATATGGGAAAAAGGCTTCCCGTAGAGGGGGGACGGGGCACGTGGTCCGCTGTTCCACGCCGGGCATCGGGGGGACGTGCACAACACGATCGGGGGATTAAAATGGGGGCTCTCAAAACCGGCGTTGCAAGGATCGCCGCTCTACATCGGAAGCGAGGGGGGACACTTGCTGGCAGAGCGGAAAAAACATAAATTCCAACCTACCCTTTAAAGTGGTGCTGCAATCGGGAAGGGGAGGGCAAACTCGAGGATACGGTCAGAGGGGAAAAAAAATTTTACACCCAAGACCGGCTGCGGGGTGCAACCAAAGGACTTATCACCAACAGAAAAAACAAAAGGATTCGAAAGGAAGGTCCAAAAAAGGCAAAAAAGCAAACGGGAGAAGTAATCGGGGATTTTTAGTTGAGGGTGGAGATGGCTCTCTCACAAACAAGGGTATTAGAAATAAAAAAAAGAGTGCCGCAAAGAGGAAATAATAAACCTCCCGAAAACAGTGAAGGCAGGGTACGGGTGTCTTAGGGGACTTCGGGGAGAAGAACTTTTGTACGTAACTAGCATCCAAGTTGTTAGCAGGACGGGGCTGGGGGGGGGGGAGGGCTCAATAAAAGGTGGACCGATTGAAAGTTTGAGTCTCAAACCGAGGGAAAGCCCTAAGCGGCGACAAACGGACCGGCTCGGTGTGAATTGGACGGAGGGAAAACTGACAAAAACAGGTCGAAAAAACGGTGCATAAGGAGAGGGCGCTAGAGAAAGGAAGTGTAAGGCCCCCCGAATATACAGACGAGTGGGTACTATTTAACGATGCAACCCGGGAACCAGCAGACGGCTACCGGTGCAAAGACAAATAAACCAAACCCATCTTTTCAACAAAAAAAGATAGGACTCTACTGATTACCAAGGCAATCGTGGGGGCCCGCTTAGGGCATCTCGACCAGGGAGAAAACGGAGACGCACCGCACAGGGAGAAAAGGGGCAAGCGACGGAGGCACAAGATCCGTGGTGGATCCGGCCTTCAAAGGGAAAGGACAGGCCCCGGGTACCCAGTGGGGACGGACATGGAATCCTCCTAGGGAAAGGCTTGGAACAGCCATCCGGAGTGCAGACCGAGGAGCTGGGACGTTCAGACAAAGGATTGGGACGGGGCTGAGACGACGAATCTCGCGTCACCGGGAGTCAAAGACTGTTGCCGATCCAGCTTCGACGATGATCTGCTCGAAAAAGGCATGAAAAAAGAACAGGGTGTTGACTCCCGGAAGTGTTCGACGCGCGTAGGAAAGACAGCATGGGCTCGTTTGAAGATTACGCGGACTAGCAAGGAAATGGACCGATCACGAGCAGAAATCGGGTGGAGACTCGGCGGTCGTACTCACACCGCCGGTCAAAGAATGGGGGGGGACACTCGGGTCAGGGCATTACAAATTACGGATCTTCCTGGCGGAGGAGTTCACTACGCCACGACCATTCACCGGGCCTACGGAAAAAACAAGAGAGACATCCCAGTTTTTGGCATACAGCAAGCCTACCTAACTTCTCTAGTGTTTAGGCTATGCTGGGGGATGGGTGGGGGTTTGGATCCCGGAAAAAAAAAGCCTTCGCGATAGACTCCAAAGGAGGAGAACAAGATTGAAGGCTGTTCTCGATTCTGTCGCATAGGTGGAAGATCGACCTTTAAGACTGATAACAGGAGCAATGGGATTGGGGGAGGCTGCGGTTCATTAAAGGGTGGGGGTTTCGCCCTGGGCGGAGTGGAATGGGCAGTTGATATTGACATGCAGCCTCTGTCTGGGGAGAGTGACGACACGAGAAGCTTAAAATCTGCAAAAAAAGTTGACAAAGAACTCGGCAGATCGGTTTGGAACTCTAGAGTCCTTGGCAAGCTGAAAGTCGAACCGCCTCACACGGCTGGGGGAAAAGAGTACCTGGGACTACACGAAGAAAACACAAAACCAACTGCTGAAGGAAAGAGGGGAGGTCCTACAACAAATCAGCTTCAATCAACGTAGTCGAAGGGCCGAAGCAAAAGCTCATGAGAGGACTCTCGCATGCAAAACCAGAAACACAGAAATGGCAACGAAGCGGGTTACTCAAGGTAAAAAAAAACGGGATCGTAGAGGGCGGAGGGGGGGGAAAACCACGAAAAGAAAAATAACGTCAAAAGTAAAACGAGATTTTCCTTCAACTGGGATAGACTTTGGAGGCGGCCGAATCGGGGGACAAAATTCGTCCAAAACAGGGTTCGGAAGGGAAGTCAAACCGGGTTTCTTTCGAGGGGAAATGTGAGGGAAGGAATAAAAAACTGGGTCAATGACACTCTG
>Ga0179591_1262156_pt1 | contig 13757 bp, 8 predicted proteins | sample CZOMad2_1_08_16f_FD_182891 | JGI IMG/M metagenome (GOLD analysis project Ga0179591, IMG submission 182891) | Vadose zone soil fungal communities from Angelo Coast Range Reserve, California, USA - CZOMad2_1_08_16fungal (PacBio error correction) | ecosystem: Environmental > Terrestrial > Soil >...
CAATCGAAGGCTGTTACGTGAAGCAACCACCAGGGGTGGCGACGAGCTGAGCGAAGGTCTTCCTCCCAGAAAAAAGTCAACAAAGTTTTGTCTTGGTCTATTGGGGATTTATCAGTACATGGTAAATGGGGTCTTCCTAAGGCCTACGTTGCAAGTGAAGCACCTGCGAAGACCTCCGAGGTCAGGATGGGGAAAGATCAAAGTAAAATGCGAGATAATAAAAAAAGGGACCTCAAAGATGCAGAACGAAGAAAAGGCCGCGTCATTCGGCGGATGGGGCACGAAAAGGGCAGGAAAGGCAACCAAAATGGGCAAGATAGAAAATGTAGGAAAGAAAATATGCCAGACCTAGTAAAAACTACTGTTAAACGTAAAACCCCTAAAAAGAAAGTCTATGGGGGGGGTGGGGCTAGCTAGCATCTAAAAGGGTGAACTCACTTTTAGGCCCGACCCAGTAAAGTGAGAAATAAGCTAAGAGTAAGGGAACAGGCCACAGGGAAATGGAATATAATTACCACGCACGGGATGTGCGATGAAAAGGGGGGGCCATGGGGGGGGGTTAAGTTTCATCAAACCAGACGAGTCCCGAGGGGTGGAGCAAGGCTAGACACGGTTAGAAAAGCACGAGCAAAACGTAGTACAAAAAATCAATAAAAAGGAGTGCGTGAAGCAAGAAAAAAAAAAAAGAAAAAAAAGAAAGGACTTCAAACGGAGTAGAAAAATAAGCGAGCCGGTTAGAGAAGGAGAGGGGGTGGAGGGAGAAAATGGATGGCCCTTCTAGAGCTAAATAGACACAACACCTTTTAGTAGTAAATAAGGAGATACGGTACAGACCCGTGCTATTGAGTCGCCGAACAACGAAAAGGGCACAAAAAATCCACGACGGAAGTTAATATTGGCAGACGAAGGGGTTTCCAGCAGCAAGGTAAAGGAAAAGACAAAAAGGCCTGTTTGGGGGGGGGGGGTGGGGCTGTGGGAACGAGTGACGAATCCAGCGGGGGGGTGAATCTTGATCTTCTAATGAAACCTCCCAGTATACCCCCATTCTACAACTGGAAAAAATTCTTATCCAAGTAATAAGAAAAAGGACATGGGGGGTTTAGGTTAGAAAAAACCGAAGGGAAATACTCGGCAGAGGGTGACGAGTCAGTCAGGGGTAAGAAAATAAATTCCTTGATTAGAAGGGAACATACACCATCTTTCGATTTTGGGAAGGATCAAGGGTTGGGGAACAACTAGATTGGAAAACTCATGGGGGGGACGCTCTCTTGCCGAGTCGGGGGGGCGGAGGAGCGCCTGTGAACAAAGAAACAATGAAAGCGGGGGGAATTGTTATTCTGTGAGCATATTTGGGAGTCCTTTTTTTGAAAAGTCGCGGCACTAATCTTTAGGTTAAGAGAAGAAAAGGAAAGTGGCAAGAGAACGTCCAAAATGTCGATCGGGGTTTTAAACTCCACCAGCGAATGAGGCAAGAAAGGTAAAATCCTACTTAAATGAAACGATGAAGACACCTAAGACAACCTCACGGGGCCATTGGAATTACAGGGAGGGACGGAATCGATCAACCAGGTGAGCAAATTGCCAAGAAATTAAGAGGAGAAAGCGTAGGACGGTGTGTTGGGATTCTTGGGCAGTAGCTCTATAAAATAACAAGAACCAATCAGGTCACTGTTGGTGTACCCAGTGTGTTTGCGAGCCGAAGCAGCCCAGTAATGTAAAACAGTAGCTAAAATGAAAAACAGTCACCGGACACATAGTCCAGGGGGCGTATCTTGGAAGAACGAAGTAGACCACCTCGTGGTGATCGATCTACCGCTGAGGAACTAGTGGGAAAGAAAACTGCAAACAACCTTTACCGCTGAAACTCATATATTGCCAGGTTTATCGGGGGGATACGTCTCCAAAGACAAAAACAAGGTAGAGTGGTTCTCCTCAAACGCAGGAAAAAGTCTTTGGATCCCCCGCCAGTGGGAGACGTTTTACAGACATGGTCTTGGGAAAAGGGAAGTTCGTGGTGACGGCGAGGGGCCCACAATAACCAATGTGGGGGGAAGGGTTTTCGCTTTTCGCTGGGAAAAAAAAAGAAAATCCTTAAAGTCCACTGAAATCTATTAAGGGTGGGGGGGGAAATAGTAGACACCACGCTAAACTACGGAGATGTTGTCAGAAGGTAAAATCAAACCGTCTTATTGGAACTCCTTTATGTAAATGGAGGGACAGATCGATCTCGAAACAATATGTTTGTAAGAGACCTCATAAGACACAGGGAGCAGACAAGGGACACTAGGTGATTGGCGGGATATATCACACACGAACCTGGCGTGACAAAGCGAGTAAACAGGGAAGAGATGAGTGAGTTGGCATGGGAAGGTACCGTCTGGGCTTCAAATCAACTCAAGCTTCGGGACGGGGCCAATGCCCAGGATTTTAACACCGAAAACATACGCTCTATCTCAGTCTGGGTGGGAAGACTAGGGATGGGTACTAGAGTGCCAAATTAGCCCAACTTAGTAGAATCGTGCCAAGAGGTCGGGGTTACGGCAGTGTATAATTCAATACATGGAACATCCGCGAAAAAATTGCGTTTACGACAAATTTGTAATGGTTGCGGTCATTAGGGACAAAAGGACAATCAAGCCGCTGAGCCAGGAGAGAAAGGTGGCAATTAAAAAAGAACGTGGACGAAGTCGGAAAGGGTAGAGGGATCTTTGGGGGTTCGCCAGGGGGAAGGCTGCACTCAAAGAGCAAAACCAAACCAAAAAGATGAGGCCGGACTAATTTCTGGTGGGCGTGCGGCACAAATGGGAGGAAGGAAAAAAGAAATCACGTCTGCTAAGAAAAAAACGACTACCGTGCAATGGGGGGAGAATATAAAAACTCGAAAAACCCGGAGGGAGCAGATGGTTTTTAAAAGTGGTGGGTTTCCCTAAGATTCCGGGGAAACCTAGGGAAAAGAAAACTAAACTCCGAAATTGTAGGGCCTGGCTACAGGGTAAATCACATCGATTACCGGGTCAGAACAGGAGGAAAAAACAGAAGTCTAAGCTCGAGAGCGATTGACAAACTGGTACCCAGCGTGGAAGCGCATGCACAACCTGGGACGCAGAGATAGACCGCCAAAAGGGGAGTGGAAGCAACTAAGTGGGATGGTTTGCAAACTGATCCAATTCCGGATTTGAAAATGGCCAAACGACGTGAAACATGAGAAAACAATACTCAGGTCATGTAATCGTTTTCTGGTTTGAAGCGAGCAGGGAGGGTGCTTTGGGCTAAAATCAAGATGAAAAACTAGAATGAGACGCCCCTTCTGAGGCGAAGGGGTTGCGGCGTAAAAAAGCTGGAGCCTCGATAGATGAAGAATCAAGAATGGAAGGGGAGAAGCACGCAACAGGGTGAAGCGATCGAAACCACGTCCTTGTAGATACTGCGTATCAGGGACAAGCCAGTATCTAGGGAAAAAGTGGGAACATTCACGGGGTGTGAGGGGCACTCTCCCACTGGAGAACGTTCCATTATGGAGGGGGAGTGCATAAGGTTTAATCGGTATCCGGAGAAGACCGTCACAGCCCAAAACAAATGGCGAGAATAAGTGGTTTCTCTTCCAATTAATCGAAGGGTGGAGGGGGCCTAAAATCTCCGAAACATTGCCAATGGGGGGGGTGTTAGTAGGGGGCAGAGAAGTTCCTTCATGAAGTAAAATTGGGCCACCCGCTAACTATAAACCTGGGGCATGATCGTACGGAAGTTTCTAAGGATTGGTAGGACACGTTGGGGTGTCGATCAATCCCTATACTCCGAAGGGGGAGATCATCCACAGCGTAAGAGGCGGCACACCGATCAGGACAAGGGATGGGGGTACGGCCAAGAAATCTCCGGGAGAGGGTTCGGGCTGGGCGGATAGGGAAAAGCAAACACTGGCATGGGGTATGTTGATATTTCGAAGCGTACGAAAAATCACGAAACATTCAAGTCAAAAGACGCCTGGAGACACCGAATGTATCAGGGAGAGAAACGTATTCATAACGGGAAGAACCTTAAAGCCCCCGGTTTTGGTTTCCCGTCGGCTTGAAATTTTTGGTCTAGTACATCTGTTCACCTTTTTTTTAGGCCTCAGCGGGAGACGGGTGGTCGTGTAAGATATCCGGGCTAACTTAACGGCGGCGGTTACTGGTAAGGGCGGTAAATAAGTAGCTAACATACAAAAAGGACCTCCCTCTGGGATGCTGACCATAAGCAATAAATATCACTACTGCTTCCGGGTGCGAAATTAAACAGGAAGCCGCCAAGACGCACAGAGGAGGAGGCGAACAGGCAACCATATCATTACAAATTGATGAATAAGCAGCAAGAACGAGGAGCAAAATCTACATGTTAGGCTTCAAATAAGGTTAAGACCGGTGAGGAAACCGACAATGCCTTTAGCTACAAAAAAATGACGGACAGTGATAGGATCACAATTCTCCCTTAGATGAAGGAATGGACCACCAAGGACCGTATGTGAAGGATGGCAAAGGAAAAATGGTTCACAGGGGAAACTAGGGGCTTTTTATCACTGCGGGGAAAAGGCTAACGATAAGACAAAAAAGCGGGGTGGAGGCTCACGAAACACTCAGCGTTGGGGGAAAGGCAAACAGCCTTACCACGTCTGTCAGAAATTAGCGCAAAAAAGCAGGGGGATATGGTAGGGGGTATTCAGGAAGGGAAACCTAGACAGGGGGATGTACCCGGTCTCTAGAAAACCAAAAACGTATTAGTGAAAAGATCTAAAAGATAACATTGTAGAAACCGCTGTTTAGCCAGAAATCCCACTAAGAGGAATCACCAAACGACTCCGATCACGAGGGCTTATAACGGGGTGGTCCTACTAAGCAGTTTGGAAAGGTGGGAAAACCTGAAGAGGGGGACATTGCGGGCCTGCCCACAAGGTGTGGTCGGGCCAAAGGAAACCAGAAAGCCTTAGGAACACTCACTAACGAGTGACAAGTTAACTGCTGTTAACCTTTCTCTTGAAAGTAAAAATAGAGGCTGTTCTGGGTTGGTTGAAAATAATTATGGATAATCCTTTTTGACATTGCTTCTCTCACCCGGGCCCTCATCCGAAAAAGCGGTAGTGGACCTTGGAACCCTTCCTTATAGTGCAAAAGAAAAAAAGAGAACTCAAAGAAAGGCTTCCCGGGGGTTGGCAGGTATCAAGGTGGGCCACACACGAAAGAGGTCCTCAATGGGTGTGGGGAAGAGAGATGGACGGGGAAAAGGTCTAGGGCATAACTTTAGAGAAAGAAGACTGAACGGGGCGTATGGCGGGTCACTCCATATTTTAGGGGGGGGGAAAGTTTTGTTAAGGGAACGCGCCAAGGTGCTGTGATTATCCTCCTCTCCTTAAATGTATTCCGTAAGGGGGGTATAGTGGGATGTTGTGTGTGGGGTGGGGGGTGATTTAAAGGTCGATTAATGGGACGATGGGAGGTGGGTCTCCCCGATTATCTAGGAGTGCATCATGGGTCCCGCTGCCGCGGTAACCGGACACCTAATCCTGACGGAGCTCAACAAGGATTGGCTGCTCTTGAGAGGTATAACGAGAGGACAGATGTCGAGCAATTTTTGCAAGGGCCAAGGGCAAGGAATGGGCACTAATCTAGTGCAAGCAGTGGAAGGAAAGGATTTTGGGGGTGCCAGCAGGAGACGGAGCACAACTACAACCTTTGTTTTAATGTGTTTGGATGAGCGCAGTTACGCCTATGCAGATCGCACAGTAGGGTTCACTTGTAGGGGGATCTTCGACTAACAATGCCGAAAATAGCTAGGATCCAGAAGATGCAAACAAGCGCTTTAAGGATCATCCATGAGTCTAGTTTAAATTACTCATAAAAGTAGAACCCAACTTACCAGTCTACACACGACCAACATTTTGTGCGATAGGATCTCCCACGTCAAAATGCCAAGTCATCACCGGATTAATACATCCCCGCAATTGAATCTGAAAATGCAGAAGGTATAGCCCCCAACCCGCGAGAATAAGGAAAGGGAATGGGGGCAGATAAGGGGGGGTCTGGAAGCACAGGGGGATATCGCTTACGATCGACCCGTACAAGCAGAAAGACCGTGAAGAGTAAACCTTTGCACGGGAAAAACATAAACTCTAACGTCCCCACATTAAGACTGGAAGGGTGAGTTGGGGGGGGTGGAGAATATAAAAGAGTAACTCTGAGAATGTGTAAGGGTATCGAGCACCAGGTTATCCTTGGGGGTAGAAGGCTGTGCTGAGAAAGCGAGTAAGGTAATAATATGATAGTGATGGTTTTTGGTACCAAGTAATAAACCGTGCTTCAAAAGAAGGGTATATGAATAAAAAGGTTTGCATCTTTGTCTATATGCAAAAATAACAACCCGGAACTTGCCACAACGTTAATGGTAAGCGTGTCAAGGGACAAATTGGGCAGTTCAACTCACAGGTGGGGGCAGACAGAAAGACCAGCTATGAAGAAAAGGGCAATTCAAAAGGCGTGCTATCAGAAATACACTTAATCGAGCGTCGGGGGAACTGGACGTCCCATGTGGAAATGTCGAGGCTCCTGTGCAACATCTCAAAGAGAGAGAGGACAATAAAGAGTTCACGATTCACAGGTAATAACCGTTTCTTTCTGACAGGACGTTGGGAATCCGATGAGCGTTGAACGGTCAAATTCGGCTAAAATTGGGCAGTTAGGAGAATCCCAGGGGGGGAAACACTTTGGAGGGTAACAGGGTCGTAAATTAACAACCACACACATGTCCACAGTAAGAAAATCGCCAATTTTTTTTCAATCGGAACCGGTTTCCAGTTAAGAAGCATGGATAGTGGGGGTGAAAATGTCGGGAAGGCAAAAGGATCGGTGAAGCACCACAAGTAAAACCAAACAAACGTGAAAGGAAAGGATGGGGAGAAGGGTGATGGCACCGACATGCCAGAAACCCCCGATCCGAGCAAGAACGACTACAAAAACTTGTAACACTATGCGCTTCCGAAAGGGGGAAAAAAATCTTAATTTGTGTAAAAAAAAAGCTGATGACAACAAGAGTGAGGGGCATTGACCCGAGCGAGGGTCAGGAGGTAAGATAATCGTTTAAAAACCGAACTTTTAAACGCTGAAAGCAGACTGGGGTGATCTAAAAATTAACTTAAAAGGGATGAGCTATCGTATCCAAGTACACAGCAGGTGGAATATCTAAATAACAAAGTAAAGGCATCGCCCTAGGAGGTGTTTTAGCGAAAAGAATGAATGTCAAATATTAAAGCACCACCAATACTTGAATGGAAGGAGCACCAAAAATCCAGGCTTTCCAAATTGGCCAAAGAAAACGACTTTTCATAGTAATGACTTTGGGAGGTAAAAAACTATCCGTGGGTGGGGATGGGGGCGTAAAAATAGCGCCAAAGAGGAAAACAATCTAGGACATTAAGGGCGCAGTACATAAATTTTGAACTCTGTCAACAAACCAAGCACCCTAAGGTCTGTCGGAAGAATTTACAGTCGTCCACGGAAAATCAAAGATCCAAAACGTGGACTCGAAGAAAACCCAGTCCATGGACGCGTGAGAGAACCCATCATTAAAAAAGAGAAATTTAGCTGGAGGTTATGAGGCGACGATCACAAAAAATATGAAGGAGGATTAATCCCGCGTGTGATCAGGACCGGTAAGCCGATCAAAATGGGGTCTTGACGATCCATTCCTTATACAATAACGGACACCTTCACTTTCTCGAGGGGGGGGAGGGCACAAACGAAAGAAGAGCAGTGCTATGAGATCATCGTGATGCCAATTGCAGGGGGGTGCTGTTATCCGGACATAGTGCCGAGGGGGGAAGAAAATACAGTGGGGGGACTAATGTAAGAGGCCAACTATAATATAGGCTGATCGGGGGGAACAAGACAGCGGTGATCACTAGGTGAAGCTATACGGGAAGTTTGACGAACAATCATCAGCTCTGGATACGATTCCGAGGAGGAAAAAAAGCCTCAAACACTGACACAGTTTAGGGGGGCCTAAATTTCGTGTTCGACTGGGAAGTACAAAGACAGGGCAAAGAGAGCTGTGCCGAGAAGGGTGGGGCATGTAAAATGCAAATCAAGCCCTGATTCAGGGTACCGGGAGAAATTCAGAACCGTTTCCGTGCGGCCTGGCTTAGGGTGCTTATCCTAGGGACGGGACTCATCGATGACCTCTTGTACGGTAAAACGAATGCTTTACAGACGGGAGAGTTCGGACGGAGAGCCGTACTACATGCACGAGACGAGAAAATGTACAAAATAGAAATGGCAGTCTAACAGCTAGAAGAACCGCGGGGTTCAGGAGGAAAAGTGATGTGTCGTAAAAAGTCAAAACGGCCAACAGAACTTGTCAATGGGATAAACAGTACCATATGGACACACGTTTTTAAGCCAAAATACTTGTGGGATTTCAAACCGCAGAGAGCGCTATGGGTGTATATGAACGCAAAGATAAATGGTGACGCCTTTTTGTTCAGCACTTAAGGCGCACAGAAGTCTTTTGCCCGGCCGCACAAGTTCAGACGTCTAACAAGCAATTGCATCACCCGACATGTTTTCACTGCTTGCTGGTCAATCCCTTGGTGAGAAAAGGATAAGGCCGAGGGGGGATTTGACCGATTGGAGGACCTTGTTCAAGACGGTATCACGGCAAGATTCCAACCGGGAAGTTCGTGAAAGCATATTCCAGCAAGGGCAATAAAAAAATCGGGAAAGGCACGTCGGCTACCTGATACAAGGGAGATATGATCTGTTTATTGATACGCATTGATTTGCACGTCTACTCTCTCCACCACACCCGGTAGTTAGAAGCATAGTACTTATATCCACGAACCCACCGGCCGGTTTAGAGGAAAAAACACTCAGGCCTACGAAACAAGGGCTCTCGGGGCCGGGGGACGACGCAAGTGAAAAGTGCAGGTCTTCTGTGAACATGGACCACGCCCCGGCCCGGTTAAAAAGGGAAAGAAACCCGCGGGTTGATTGCTGTCGACGCACAATTACCCGAAAAAACCACCCCTCCCTCTTAGGACCACTTGGTACCAAGTGCTGGAAAAAGAAAAAAAACATGAACGTTCAAGAAGGATCTTTAAAAATGGGGGGACGTGTTTGGCAAAAGGAACGTGATGGAGAACAGAACGGGGGAATATCTGGCAAGTAGTTAGCATGCGCAAGGAAATGACGGAGAGAACACTTGGAAAAGGAGGTTATAATAGAAGAACCTTAACAGGCGGGCATTAAAGATGGTAAAAATTAGGCAGGCAATTAACTTTTAGAGGGGGGGTCGAAGGTGACTCCAGGAAGTGACAGGGGCGGTTTAGGAGTGCTATACGTTGGGCAACATAGAACTATCTATGCCTGGCTTGGCAGGAAGAAGTTGGAGGGTCTGGTGGAGTAAGTACTAAAACCTATTTCAACTTGGTATTATAACCGACATGAACGACCGGCAGAACGGGGCGGCGATCGGGTTTACCTGTCAACGAGGCGCGCAGAACGGGGGCATAGTCCAGGAATTCCAATTCGAAAAGACGAATCCACCTGGGTTGAAGGATGGGTAAGGGTATTACGTTTAGATCGCACCTAGAACCCTGTTTTGGCTCCGGGCAAGATTCTAATCCGTCGCCAGATATTTCTGCATGTCTGGGGGGGTGGGTGTTGGTGGGGGGGGTGTTTGGTTGGGGGTGAATGGGGACGTATCATCTAATAGCCGAAAAGACCAGTTTGCAGGTTGGAGAGCGCAATTCCTGGGATACAAAATGATAGGAAACTGAAGGGGCGTCTGACACGAAAACTTATATCTTGTTAGACCTCGATGAAAAAGGGAGCGGGGGGGAGATCAATACCTGTCTTAGGACGGTTTGTATTTGCTCACCAAGCATACCGAAGGCGTACCCCTTGGGCGAACATAGGATGGCCGCACGGTGGATTATTAACTCAACCACCTCAAAATTCACTATAACAGAACTCCCTCCTATCCTCCTTGTAAAAGTCACGAAGTGAGATGTCGAAATTGTAACTTATCCCCCCAGGGAGATATTACCTGATAGATTGGTCATTTGGGCCATCCGGACTCACGGTTTTTAGGGTTGCCATGGCGGAAGAGTTAGTTGCTCTTCTTGGCATTCCTGAAGCGGATCAACCAAGAATGACGAAAGGGTCAAAGGTAAACTTGCCATCTTTCCAACAGACGAGGTACAGCGTTTGCAACCTGAAGATCTTAAGGGTTTTTTGGTGAATATCAGGAAGGAAAGTACACCTGAGGTGTAAACATTATCTATTAATAAAATGGTGGACTTGAATATCCGTGCGTAAGCCTATTTCAAATATCGGGGGATAAGTCAGAGTTTTTTGGGACTCATGAAAATACTACACTTGACGACGCGACTGAAAAAGATGTACATAGAGGGGGTACCTTTATGCAATCATGTGTCTATCATACAGCCAAAATAAGAACCACCTCCACTTAATTGTTACGACTACGAACGATCTGAGTCTCTTTCATATCGTGTCATTTTTCTTTTGTGGTGCCCTTGAGAGGCTGACGGGAGGATTTGATTAATCAAAAACTGTTAACCTGCTCGTAGCCGTGTGGAGGGGACCTTGTGGAAGAAATTCAACGGGAGTTGGTAAAGACGGGAGGTGTCAAAGGCTCCCTCCATGAGGGTGGGAGCATGTCGACACTGTCTGGCCGGGGGGGGCAAGTGCTCAATTTTGAGCGCTACTTTCCCGCGGTCAGTGGGGCCATCAGGCGGACCCACTATCTGGATCGTTGTAGACCGTTTTTACAGGATCAAAGCACAGGGTAAGTTATAACCGGTCACGTATAATCTGAAGGAAAGCTTCACGAAAAATTGGGAAGCCCTTTCTACGATGTGTACGAGGGGGAACCATTAAATAAATGAAAAACCAAGCTTGACCCCGTCAGGATGCAAAAGTGGGTGGGGACAATTCAAAAATCGGGTAAAGAGGAGTTAACCCAAATGTCGAATTTGTGGGAACGTTCGCGATCTTGCCGCACTCAATCCATCCTCATTCAACCAACACAAAAGAGGAAAGGAAAATAGTCGATTCATGGCGGGGAGCGATTGGCGAAGGGGAAAAAAAGAAGCGTCAAATCTCGGATTGAACCATGCGTTAGTAAGGAGTAACGCACGTTTTTAGGGTTGGAAGTACGGTATGGGGGTACCTCACAAATAGGTTGTAAAAAGTTGGGAGCCGAACGAAATTGCGCAAAGGGAAGGCACGATAATAGGTTTTAATCACTATTAAAAGAACCTGCCTAATACGGAAATATGACTATCAAAGAGCCTTAAATCAGAGAAAAACTTGGTTCAAAATCCCGCAAACATAACCCGTCGCACTAAAAAAAATCAAAGTGATCTTAATATTGAAGTTGGGGTTAGGGTGGGCTTCACTTGCTGGGCAACGTACCTCCAAGTAGGAAGTTCCGCAAAAGTTCGGTTCAAGGTACGCAAAGCACACCGAGGAGAGGGCATTGGGAGTGGCGGGGGGGGTCCGCTCCGTGGATGTTCTGTGATAGCGCCAAAAACAATAAACCATTCAGATAGCCGGACGGGAGCCTTGATTGTCGTCAAGAGGTTAAGACCTCAGGATGGTATTCACCTCGAAGACCTTCAATTAGGCCTCACGAATCCAAAATTAAATAAAAAAAGGAGGGGCACCATGGGTACTCACAGGAGGGGATATTCTAAAACAAAAAAAAAAATGATATAGGAAAATGGGGAACTCCAGGGTTTAGTGGGGAACGGCCCTGGACTACAGAATGCAAGGGGGAATTTCTGGGATCCGTTAACATTTTAGAGATATATAAATGGGGCATGGATTCTATCAAATACGTCAAAAATCGCGGTGATCCGCGACACGTTATTATGGCGTTTCTTGTGGGGGCAAGAAAAAGAAAGGCGGGTTCACGGGTGTAGCCGTACCCTTTAACGAGGGTTAAGGAGGGAGGGGCTACACCGTTGATAGCACTACCCTATGTAAAACTATATCGGATTAATTCTGATAGCCCGTCTGTTTTTGCATCTTCTCACGGGTAGGGCCCATGTTTTCAAGAAAAGAAGGCACTAGGCCTTAAGGGAGGTCGTGGAGATGAGGGGTGACACACTGACGGGTCTATCTGGCTATTGGTAACGGAAAAAATCGCTGAAAGAACGCAATTGGGGGTGCAAGAAAAGAGGCTACAGATGGTGGCTACGAAGCCTGTGAAATGCCTTTCAAAAGTTGGGAAGATACTATCACCTGATTGGTATACTATAAGGGATTCAAAGACGGTGTGGGGAGGGATGAGCGGCTTAAGTGTGATTGAATCGGCCTATGCGGAGGAAGTACTAAGAGTTGTACGGAAAGGAAGGAAGCGAACCTCACACAGTTCGGGAAAGTAAAAAATAAATTCTGCGCTACATCAAGGAAACTCATTGGGACTTCGAACAGCACCCGCCGGCATTTCGAAGGGGGGGGTACTTAAAAATCTAAATCTCAAAGACTCACTTCTAGAGATCGACCGAGCCCGGAAAGCCCAGATCAGGTGACCAGAAAATTAATAATCCTCAAACCCCACAAACAACCCTAAACCTAAGGAAGGGCACTGGTATTCTATAGAGGCGATAAATAGGGTGGGAGCACTTTTCTCCCGACGGAGGTGCTCAATCTCAGAGGGGGACGAATTCACCAGCGTGTGCGGTCAGGAGAAGGTGACCCCTCCCGATTGAAAAAAAAACGTCGGGGGCCATTTGGGAAGCAAGCATACCTAGCGGGGTGTCTCCGCATTACGTTGGGGAAGGGGGAAAAGGGGGGGACTGGGACGCAGGGACTACGAGAGGGGCTTAACCGACTCTCCTGCAAAACGGCTTCCTGCGAGCAGGGGATGGGGTAGTAACTTATGGGTAGTGGCAAGCGCAATATTGAAGGCTAGATATCAGACAAACTTATGGTAGGAAATGAGATGCAAGGGTCTGCAAATCGAAACAACCTCTAGATCCTCACATCGACCGCTCGATGAGAGAGAATGGTGCCGGCCGTTCTTTGAATGTTGAAAAACTAACACTCAAGAAAAGACACACTCGGGTGTAGAATCGCGCCAAAGGCCACGTCAAAGAAGGGAAAAGAACCCCTCTAGTACAATGGTTCAAAAACTTGCTCAAAAACTGTAAGAACGCCGGGAAAGTACCTTCAATGGCGAAGCGATGTGGTCTGAAAAAAATTGGCCTCAGACGACAAAGCAATATAGGGCGGAACCAGTCTGGGAGATCCCTAATACATAAGTTCGCACTTCATTTTTTGTCACAGGATTCCCATCAGTTAATTGCTGAATGGGCCGAGGGCTCTTCAGGCAGGAAACGTGACAATGTATGGGATGCCAGTGTCACAGAACGCTATAATGACTCTGCTGTTGGAGGTTCAGAAGCTTGGGGGGGATTTTGTAATGGACGGTCTCCAGGAAAGTTCCGTAGTTAGTCCACAGGCAGAAGGACCTCTCTTCGCAAGGCGTCAGGGTCACCGAACAGCGAGAAGTGCAGAAGTGACCAATATGCCATTAATGTACCGAGACGAGGAACAACCTGGTGTGATCATTATCAGGGTGGTTAGTCTCGAAGGAGAAGAACGTTTTAGGGACCTTGCCAGGGCCTTGAGGAAAAAACAGCGGAGATGTTAAAAGCTGGGGGGGCGTATAGAAAACGCCAAAGACGGGAACGAACTGGGTCACTT
>Ga0179591_1270168_pt1 | contig 13757 bp, 24 predicted proteins | sample CZOMad2_1_08_16f_FD_182891 | JGI IMG/M metagenome (GOLD analysis project Ga0179591, IMG submission 182891) | Vadose zone soil fungal communities from Angelo Coast Range Reserve, California, USA - CZOMad2_1_08_16fungal (PacBio error correction) | ecosystem: Environmental > Terrestrial > Soil >...
CCTGGCCCATAAGGGCCCTTACGGGGTATGCGCACTTGACCTGAAAAAGACCAACACAAAGAAGACCTGTCATGGTTGTTGTTCCCAAATACAAAAGGCTAGTGGACACACGCACAAAACAAAAAGTAACCTCCCGTGGGGGGAAGGTGACCATGAAAAAAATAACTGGTTTTTAACAAGGGTTTACGGGTCAAACAAAGACGGGCAAGAACTCCAAGGCCCGAAGAACACACCCGCAACAGGATCTGAAATCCACCAGGGCTGACAGGGAAAATCAATAAAGAGAAGATTTTGACCAAAGGGTTTTCCCCTGAAGGGGGCAACAAAGAGGACAGATGACAAAAGACAAAGAAACAAGGTAATGAGGGGTAGGTCACATCAAAAGGTAAAGTGGAAGTGCAATGTTGAAAGCACCGGCCAAGACGGCAGGAACAAACCACAAATTACGGACACTAAAATCTCAAAAAAAAGGGGGAAAGTGAGTCACGGAACCAACAATACGTCCCCCAGGTTAACACTGCAAAAAGTTTTACCTCAAGTACTACGAAAAAGGAAAAAGTATTCTGGACAAAGGGGACTTTTCAAATGAACAAGAATAACGAAAATCAAAGAGGAAGCATGGCCTAGAACCAAACGAAAAGGTTCTTTATCACCAGGCCAGAAAAAGAGTAAAAACCAAAAAAGAACCTGCCACGCGAGCCAAACCCCTGGACAAAAAACACGGAAAGATGGGGGGGAACGAATTGTTCATCAACCCTGTGGTTTGTTAAAACCTTGGGGCTGAAAAAATGGGGACATTAAATACTCAGGGTTACAAACGGGTGTATAAAAAAGTTGGGAAAGGTTAGGCAAAAGCAACAACCAGCAAATGGGGACCAGCCAAAGGCAACAAGCAGCGTTCCAAACTCAAAGGAAAGGACTCGACAAAGGTGGTTGGTGGGGGACACAACCAACAGGAAAAAAAAAAAAGTTGTTACAGACATGACAAAAAATGGACCTGCCACCAACTGGGGAAATGGGGGAAAATTGGGAAATAATCAAAAAAGAAAGACAACAAAACGGGGGAGGAGGACTGCAACAATAAAGGGGTAAACATCAAAAAAAAAAAAAAAACGTCGGGTTTCTGTGCACAACGGGGGGGGCACTGGGACGGCCAAGAAAGGGAGTGGTAACATAACGCAACAAAACAGGGGATTGTGGGGCAAAAACAACCGAGGCTCCAACAACATCTGGGTGGGGACGGACAATTCAAATGAAAAAAAAGATCCTAATGCGAAAAAGGAACGTGGACGAATCCAAAAAAAAAGGAGCCCAGAATGATTTTAACCGGTAAAAGAACAACAAGGCCAAAAGTGACGCGCAAAAACAAAAAACAAAACCCTTACAAATGGGGTCTCCTCAAAAATCACAATGGGGTTTCAATAGGTTGTGGGAATCGGGGCTCCAAACGCAACCCGGACCCAAAGGGGGCCCAAAAAGGACCACCACGGGAAGGGGGATCTGGTAGTCAACAGGCAAAGATCAAAAAGGTACTTGGGACAACACCTGATGGAATCAAAAAGGAAAAGGTGCCGGCGGGGAGGAAAAAGGGGTTCAGATCAGGCAAAAAACGGGGGGAGACGGGGGTCCAATTACGCGGGGGGGGGGAAGACCGGGTCCCTGGAAAGTGGGGGGTGGGAGGCGGGGAGGCGGAAAGAGATAGAAGGGAAAGAGAGGACGGGAAGGGAACAGGGGTGGACAACACAAAGAAGGCCTATCTGGAGAGAGCTGTATAAAAGTAGGGGGGGGGGACTTACGGCGGTGGGTAAGAATAGGTGGGACTGGGGGCACGTATGTTATCGGGGGAAGTTCAACGGGTGAGGAAGAGGGAAGAGCAAACTATTTTTGCACTTTCGGAGGATTGGGGTGGGAAAGAGGGAAAGAGGGTGGGGGAAGTGTGCAGGGGGGGTAAAAGACATAGAACTACTACATAGTTTCCCAAAATAAGCGGCCGGTTGACGCAATGTGGTACCCCAGACGGAAAAAGCGACAACCTCTCTGGATAAATCGAAATCTAACCGGTCTAACAGGGTTTTTGAAAGGGGGAAAGAAAGTTAATTGGAACTATGGTGTTTCAAAAATGGCAAAAACGGAAAAGGGCTCTTTTGGGGGGGAAACGACGTAACTGTGTTGAAGGGGAAAACAAAAAGAGACGAGGGGGAGACTTGTTATCGCAAGTTCCGAGTCCCCGTCGGAGGGGGAGCGAAACCAAACGAGCATAAAAAACGTCAGGGCTTTGTTGTTCAAGTTTTTTAAGTTGTTTTCTCAAGGAGTGTTTGTGGGCTGCAGGTGTCAGGAATGGCGGCCGGCCCGTTGAGGGGAGCCCCGGTAGGTAGGTTTTCCACACTGTGGGGGGAGGGTGTTTTGAAAGAAGGGACGGAGGGGAGGAGGGCCGAGGGGAGGAAGAGGGGGGATGCCTCAAAGAATTCCTATGTGGGGGGGAGCTTCAGAAGAACAAAAAGATTGAATGGGCTGTGTGGGACGAGGGGAAATTCAATACACAGGCAATTCTCAATAATTGTTAGGGTTGTTTGGGGGGTTGTAAAAAGCACAAGCCTATATGGGAAGACCGGGAGAAGAAAAACAACTAACTTTTAGGTTAAAAACGGCAAATGACACCTAGGAAAAACACGAACCCCCCGGACCGAGGGAAGGGAAAACTATGAAGAGGGAGGTACCGACGACACTTTTTTTGGGGTGGGGGGTCAGGGGCCTTTTGCACATTCTTCTATCTCGGGGGATCGAGGCACTGGGAAGGATGCACGTCTTCACAGAGGATGATTTCCCGGTTGCGTCAAAATACGCCGTTTAAACACACCGAAACGCACCTTCAAAGGGGCCCGATAGGGGTGGGGATTGGGACTGCTTGGGGGGGGGGACCTTTGGAAACCCAATAATGGGCAAAAAAGGCACACGCTTGTGGGAAGGGGTAAACAAAAAAAACGCGAACAGCAATGGGGTGAGGCTGCCACTTGGGGGGGGGATGGGTGGGTCTGCCCGCAAGTAACACAACGACAAAGACAGCGGGGGACATCCAGTCAGGGACTGTTTTCGGTTCAATGGTCAGAAAGGTCTTAGTGGAACCGATGTTTTGGGGGAAGACCTTTCGAAAAAACATAACACTTATGGGGATGATAGCCGATCGAGCAACACAAAAAAGGAAGTGGAGTGTAATAGAGATAAAAATCACTCAAGTTCAATGGGAAAAAGGGACGATCATAGGGAAAGAAAAAGAAAAAAGAAAAAGTTACCGGGAAAAGTAGATTACCGGGGTCCTACTCGGTGAAGAAGAGTTCAAAGTTTTGGAATGGAAGGGAAAACTCACAATTGACGAGACAACCATCTTTCTGGGATGGACGAAAGGCGTGAAATTTGCATGTCCCATTGAATGGAAAAAAGAGATGGGAGAGAAGGGAAGGAAAGTTTTTCTAACGAGAGGGGGGGAAAAGACAGACGTAATCCATAAATAAGGTGAGGGGACTCGAGACCATGGGGGGGATAATGAACGATGAAAAGGGAAAAAAAAAAAAAAAAAAAGGGGAAAAAAAATTAAAAAAAAAAAAAAAAAACGGAGGGGAAAAAACGAAGGTTCAGGACAATACGGGAATTTCTCAAGGCGGCGGGGATGGTTAAAAATGTAAATACAACCATGGGTCGGCAATGACGCCTGGAAGAAGCGGGTGAAGGGACAACCAAAAGTGGATAAAAAAAAACTATATTAGAAAACAGGACAAGTTCCCGCAAAAAAAAGGCCATTAAAAGCGGGTAGGCGGAAAAAAAAAAATTCATCTTCACAAAACGAGGACAAAGAAGCCGACGCTGGGGAAAAACAGGGAAATGGGCGGGAAAGGGCAGTTCATAATGCCCGCAAAAAAACCAACCAATCAAAAAAAACGCCGAAAAAAGGGACACAACAAGATTATCCAGAATCAGACCAGGGTGGAGGGCAGACCGGAATTAGTAATCTGGGAAACTGCGATGGTGGGTTAAACAAAAATAAATCAACCACTGACCAAACGCGGCGAAAAGATCTGGTGGATGCCCAATAAACCGACAAAAGGGAACTCACAGACCCAGAAAGAGAACCTTGAAGTGGGGGGGGGGGGTCCTTTGTTGAACATGGTTTTGGGACAAACACAAATTCTGTATCAACGGAAAAAAAGGTAGGAAAAGTGGAGGTGGTCGAGAGTGGAGTAACAGGAAAAGGCTGGGAGGGAAAGCGGGGGGCCGGTTATGTCAACCCTACAAGACCGCCTGTTGAACCAGAATGTAAGTATTTGGAGCACACATTGTGAAAAATGCACTGGCCGGGAAAACCCTTTCAAAAAGGGAAGCGGGTGGTTCAATAAACAACGTGACAAAAAAGCGCGCAACAGTAAAGACAAATGGATATCAGGCAGAAAAAAAAGGGGGAAGGTGAGACATGTCTTGTGCACGGGTGTTGGGGCCAGGGGGGCGTTCAATGTTAAAGGGGGCAACGGGTGGGGAATCCCAGAGGGGCACCAATTGCGCAGGGTGGGGGGGGGTTGGGCAAACGGTGGCTGGTGGAAGGAATGGTTGGGGTTGTACGAAAAATAAAAGGGGGAAAAAGGGAACGGTCCATGGATAAACTTTCAGGAAAAATATAAGGGGTCAACTTTCTGGTCAAAGGGAACTTGGGTCAGGTTAAAAGGTGCAGCCAAAAAAGACATGGGGGGGAGAGTTATTCAGGGAAGGGTGGAATGGTGGGGGGGGAAAAATGGGTGGATTCATTTGCCTTAGAAAAAAACGGTCCAGTGATTGCAAAAAGGATAAAAGGTTTGGGGTGGAAGTTCCATGCCTCTCCAGGCGGAATAGGGGGTTTTTTACACGGGGTGTCCCCTTTTGGAAATAAAAAACCTCTTTTGGGGGGTTTGGAGAGCCTGTGGGTAAGCGGTTTCAAAAGTTGTGGGGGGGTGCATGGAACAAACTTTATTCCATGGGGGGGGGATTAAAAACAGGCCAGCCATATTGCCATCCAGTGGGGGGGGGGGAAATAGACCCTCGCACCTGGAAAGGGACAGGTCAGATGTTGGGTAAACATTCTGCCAGGGGGGGGTCACTTTTGAAAGGAAAAAGTGGGATGAATCAAAGTTTTGGGGGGAAACTGTGAAAAAATAGTTAAAAAAAAAAACAAAGGGGGAGAGGGGAAATTATTTTCTTTAGTCGGTCTACAGGTGGGGGGTCGTGGAGTCCCGAAAATGATAAACGGGGGACATCGTCCAGGGAAATCAGGACAAGAAGTCTATGGGGGGAAGCAGTCAAAAGGAACAAAACCGGGCAATGAATATGTGTCAGCTTTGAAAAGGGGGGGGGGGGGTTTTGGTAGGCCAGAAAAAATGGTATTTGGGTAAGGTTTTCGGATGGGTGGGGTCGGGTGGGGGGGGGGGGGGTGGTATCAAACAGGTCTGGGTGGGGGGTGTGTGGGGGGTTTTTCAAGGAAAGGAGAGGGGGGCGGGGTGAAGGCTGAAAATTCTGAAGTTGGGGTGGGGATAGGAGGGGGGGGGTCGGGTTTGAGAAGATGAGTTGCACTCTTACTTCATTTAAAAAAAAAGGAAAAAAAAAAAGGGGTTAAATTTGAATCCCTAGTCCAGGGGGGGGCGGTGTTAGAATAATTGAAATTGTGGGGGGGGATCTTTGGTATAAAAGAAACGTGAACGAAAGAAGTATTTCGATAATGGGACACGTATTGCAATCACCTTCCGTGTGTATACTAACGACTTGAACGGAATGGGTTGTCTGTTAATTGGATTCGCAGTCCCCAACGGGAAACGAATCAGTTCAATTTAAGTAGAAAAAAAAGGGGAGTGGTTTCGCTGGAGGACAAAAAATCTTGAACCTAAAAAAGGGGTTGCGTCGGGAGGGAGGGAGGTGGAAAACCGTAATTGTACAAAAAAATGGAAAAAAGGAAAACCAGGTGAGTGTTTGAAGGGTTTTTGTGGGGAACGGGACCAAATATGTCACCTGAGGGGGTAAAAGAACCCCACACACCCAAGGGGAGAAATTTGTAGGTCTGTGCGAAAAAGGAAGTACTGTGGTGGAGATTGGCCGACCCCAGCGGGCGGGAATAGACTGTGTGTATGGCCGAAAAAATTTTGCACTTGCTGACTTAGAGCTGGACCGGGAAGGGGACGCCCAAAAAAAAAAAAAACAAAGGACAAAAAAAACAGGGCCAAGTGCCGGAAATGGGGTGAATTTTGAAGGGGACTTGAGGAAGCTGTACATTTAACCGGACGGGGGTGATTGGGGAATGGGGGTTCCTTTGTTTGGGGGCGTTGAAAAAAAGGGGAAAAGAAACAAAGGGAGGGGCAAGTGAAAAGAAAGGGTCTATAGTCCCTCCAAATCACTTTGGAAATTTATAAGTAAGGAAAAAGCAAAACCAACAACTTAAGGGACCTAGAGCACCGAACATTGCCCACGGGCGATGTCCACATCTGGGAATTTTTGGAGCGAAATGTGAACAGGTAGCTTTTGTCTCCATACGGGGGAAAGAAAATTTCAGGGTGGGGGAAGGGATATGCGGGTTAGAAAGGTTGGAATATAAAATAATCCCTCCACACAAACAAAAAAAGGGAGGATGCTGGTAAACAATATAATAGATATTCCAAAAGGGGGAGAAAACGGCGGACTCCGGGCAAAGTTGTTAAGTTTACTGACATGGCAAAAAGACATCCAAATCAAGCGGAAAATAAAGATGGAAGAAAAAACCTTGACAGGGGGGCAGGGGGGAAAAATATGTGAGCCAGGACCGGGGGCAGAAAGGAAGTATAATACTGAAAAAGTGAAAGGGAGGATGCACTCCCGGCAGTTAACTGAAGAAAGGGGGCTGTGTGGAAAACCAGGGCACAAGACAAAAAAAACCTTAACATACAAGTGAAGTTCCAGGGATAAAAAAACAAGGATGGAAACGAAGAAGGAAAAAGGTTACAAAAGGCCTTAACCCAAAAAAAAAAAAAAACCACAAAAGTGGGAATGGTTGGAAAAAAGGGGCCTCGTCCTGTCACGGTACACAAGCAAGGGACCCCGACGAAAACGGGGAAACAAGGGGCACGCAGACCAAGAATCATGAAATCACCTGCCTGGGACAAGGCACCCATACCGTAAGGGAAATTGGCCCAAGAAAACCAGTCACCAAGGACTGGCATGGGTGGTTTTTGAGAAACCAACTACAGGAAAAAAAAAAAAAGTCAGGGGGGCAAGAAAACCGTAACCGCACAGGTTGTAAAAAAAAAAAAAAACGGGGGTCAAAAATGTGCTTGTACCCTTAAGGGGTTTAAACGATGAATCACGCGAAAGGACTTCAAGAAAGTCATCAACCACAGTGACGGCCCTTCGTCAAACAACGAATCGTCATTCCAGAAGAAAAAAAAATCATGGCGAAATTCCTCGTCAAAAAAAAAACAGGGGGGGAAAAACTGAGAGGCCAAATGGGCAAAGAAAAATTCCCCCACGGAAATCAAACAGGGGGACGGAGTGTCGGGCCACAAACAAAACCCCCCCATCACACGCAAGAAAGGAAGGATTTCCAATGGTGAAATCAGCAAAAAAAAGACGAAAAGGCGGGAAAGCCTCAGGGGGCAAGACAATATCCCACCTGGCCTCAACATGGGCATCCCACGGGAAAGCCCTAATACCAGGGGCATGGGGAAAACAGGCAAAATGACCAGACCTAATACTAAAACCCACATAAGGATCCAAACGGAAAACTGGGACAAGGCGCAAGAAAGCGAAGAGAAAGGAAGGGGTGCTTCCACAAAACCAAGGGTGTGGTCTTTTTAAAACAGAACTATCAAAAAGAAACACTGTCCCAATTACACGGGGGGGGATTGGAAACAAACCCTTACCCATGGGCACCTGACTAGGGGAAGAACCCGTTTTTTTTTTCCGGGGAAAAAAAGGAACAAAAAAATCAGTGGTCAGGAATTCGACAGATGGGGACCCCCTTGGGATGAAAAAAGGGAAAGGAAAATCAAATCCCATGACAGCCAAAGCCGCCCCTCCCCTACGAAAAGGGAACGTAATGGTGGGGGTGGTTCACCAATGACAGGGGTGGCGCTGGAAAAACCCGTGCCCCCCCCAACCAAAAACTTGTAATGATATACAAATTCCAGGCAACAACAGGCCCAAATGAAGCGTGGACAAAATCCTTCCTTTGAACCCGCAACCGGTTAAAAAAACCGGAGCTCAAAAAAAAAACTAGGGTGGACTAGTTGAGGGGTGTACTGGGGAGTGGGGGTGTTGGCCGCCAGAATCAACTGTTTGTGTGGGAAACTGCCACCAGCAACAACAGAAGGGTTGTAACGAAAATCAAAAGGGGCTTTCACGCCAAACGAACGGGGGAGGGGTTTCTAAAAATTGCAACGGGGGGGGGGGGGAAAAAAAAAACAGGAAAAAAAACTGCGACTTTTTTGACTTGAAAAAAAAACCCGCGGACTCAATCAGCAATAGGTCAACTGGGAAGCACCCCAAACCAAATCCAGTTAAGATCAAGGTCCCAAAGTAACGCAGCAAAATAACAAAAACAACCAGGGATTGCAAAAAGAGGAGGAACTAACACTCTAATCGACAAAAGTTTTTTTAAAGCAGTACTTCTTGGTGGGGAATCTTGTCAGCATCCCCATCTCAAAGAGAGGACTAATCCTGTCAACCAAGTTTCAAAACAGGGGACAAGTTGAAAGTATATTCCCGGGGAAAAAAAGGAGATGGGAACGTGTTCCTTGGGGACTTTGATAATGAGGCAGAGGGTCAAAACAGGGATGGCCCCAGACACCCGAAAAAAGGAACTGCAGGGGGCCCATTCCCAACAAAAAAATGGGAAGGGGTGGAGGGTCCAACAAGTAAAAGAGAAAAAAAAACTTGCAAAAACGCCGCAAAAAACGGCAAACGGCATTCCTCAACTTGACAAAACTGAGGCAGTGGTATCATGTCCATGCATGGTGGCTCTGCAACTGTTTCCCGGGGGAAAGAAAAAGTAAACCGATAAAAACGTTCAAGTTGAAAAAAAACAGGACGGGTTAAACCATGAGAACGACGGACGGCCTCAACCGACTACATTATGGGGACTACGAACGCGCGGTTTGGGTTGCGTAAAGGAGACGCAAAAAAAAGTTCATATACAGCTCTAGTAGACGCTCGAACTAACAACGAGACCTGTTGGGGAAAAGGAATAAAGAAAAAACAAGGAGTGGGGGGGAAAAATGAGTTAGTCTAGTTGAAGGGGAAGTTCGCTAAAGGAGGGGGAGGTGGAACCCAAATAGACATGATAAAAAAAAGGAGAGGGGAACTCCGGAGGGAAAATGCCGATTGACGATCGGACTGAACAGAAGAATACAATATATAAAACCTCTGCATGGGGTGCAGGGGTTAAATATCGGGTGTTGTGATGTTTTCCTGGAAGGTGGGGAAAGGGAGCAAAAACCTTCAAGCCCATTGTGGTTTTTTGGCGGGTTTAAAGCACCGGTCCCAACTTTTTGGGATTGGGGGGGGGGGGGTTTTTGGGTTTTCCACAAGGCCCAGGGCGAGGAGGTGCACCGCTTGGGGGGGGGGGGGGGGGAAACCAACTAAGTTTAAGAGTCAGGGGGGTTTGCCAGCTCTAACACCAAGGAGGGTAATGAGGCTTTTGGGGGGGGGGGGGGGGGGGCAGAGGCCAAAAACGAAGGGTGAAAAAACTGGGACAGAAGGGTTTGGATAAGTGGGTTTTGGGTAGGAAGGCTCGAACGGAGGACGGTGAAACATCACACAACGTGTGATGTGGAAGACAAGAGATTACCCACCGCAAGCCGGCGGACATCCCAGTCAGAGTGGGTAAATCGTGTCTTCGGTTCCGTTTTGGGTGGGGGGACACAAGTTGCAAACGTTTCCAGCGAATCTCGAGAAAGCGAATAATCCACTTTAAGGTATGGCCAAAACCGTCCTGCAGAAAAAAAAGGAGAAATGGTCTCTTGGAGGGGGGAAAAAGATGTCCACGTTTACCAGGAAAAACGTCCTGACAATTAATCGACCGATGAAGTTTGGGTAGCCTTGGGTGTGTCCAAGAACGTGCCAGGGACGCACTACCATATCAAAACGAGCCAATCAACAAGGATTTCGGGGAGGGTCAAAAAGTTTATCCGACCCGTACACAAAACTGTTGCAAAAAACGCAAGAGGGGGGGGGGGAACGAGGACTTCTAACTGGTGGGACGTGGCAGTTCGGATGGGGGACCCCTTAGTGGGGGGGGCCCATTGGTTGCAGTACTGGTTAACCACATGATTAATTGACGGAGGAACTAGACCAAACAAAAAACAAACTGGGGAGGAAAAGGGGGGGGGGATTAAATATAGGGGGGATCGTAAGACCATGCAAAGTACATTCCAAAAATCAAGTTACAAAGGGCACAACTGAAGGAAAATAGTACAAGTGAAGAAACCGTCGAAAAGGAAAGCAGGGATCTCGTCCTTTCAATTGGACGGGAAAAGAAGGACAACCTCGCATTTTAAAGCTACATCAAGGGAGGAGATTGGAGAGTGGGTGGGGTGTAGCGGAATGAAAAATGGAAGGGGGAAAGGGCTAGATCGGGGTAGATCATTCAAGGGGGGGAAAAGGGGGGAAAAAGGGAAGATTTTACTAAAACTCAATAAGAGAATAAGGTTTGTCATAATGGAAAGATAAGAAATCGGGAGAAGTCGATAAAGGGCGCGGGGGGAAAAAAGGGGAAAAAAGTTTACAAAACTTGTGGCAGGTCAAGCCGACCTACATAAAACTTCAATACGGATGGCGCAAATGGGAACGGCTGCTTGTTGTCAACAGAGGAGTGGGTATAAAGAAACAAAGGTGACGGGTCATTCTCACAGGCAGCAGGGAAAAAGAAAAAAAGGGGGATTACCAAAAAAAGGTATCAAAAAGAGATTTGGAAAAGACAGAAGACGAAGCCGAAAAAAAAAAAAGCATTTAAGAAAAAAATCGGGTATAAAAGAATAATCACTCAGGAACCAATAGCAATACTCAGGTCTTTATGGGTGGGCAAAATTGGGGTTATGGAGTTAAAAAAGGGCGGAAAAAGTCCACGGAAAGATCAAAAACCCGCGAAAAAAATGACCCAAGCCTAGGGATCAGTTGTAGAGCAGACCGAAATTCGTAATAAACGTCATGGGCAGAGAGGTTCAAAAAAACGGATCTACCCTCTTAGCCCAGAAGAATTGTGGGAAAGAAAAAAAATCATCAATAAAACAGAAACGGGATAACTCCATAATTGAAAAAACTACAAAAAGTCCCAGTTGTGCCAACAATCCGGTGCAATTCGGGGGGATTCACCTCAAAAAGTAGAATTTGGTATTGAGAAGATTGTCAGACAGGAAGCATTGTAGAGGAGTGAGGGGCCGAAGCGGAGCGCTCGTTCGGAAAACATGTATGATGTGAGCGTAAAAAAAAGGGGTACCCACTTCCTGGAAACATGAACGTGTAAAAGAGTTGGGCGAAAAAAGGGCAGAGCGCAACAGGGCATACCTTGATACAAGGCAGAAAAAAGAGAAGGGTTGAGATGCGTTTCACCCACAAAAGTGGGGTGCGGCCGTGGGGGACAAGGTTTGTTTGTGATCGTTTGCTTGGTGGAAGCAACCCAAGTCCAAGGGTTTCTTCCATGGGGGGTTACAAGGTAAAGAATCATGTGTGGGGTAAAAAGAAAAAAAGAAAGAAAGGTGTCCCAATGGAATCGGGGGAGTAGAGGTTCCACACAGGGGAAGAGCGGTCAAAGGTTGAGTGGTTTGTAACGTGGAAATACGGGTTCCGGTGGGGGGCACTTATAAGGCCAACAAAAAACATTTGAGAGTTGAGTAGCCGACAGGGTGTTCGTTTGTCCGTCAATGGGGGGACAGGGGGATCTTTGGTAACGGAAAAGGAAGGGCTGAAGACGGGGGGGGTTGGGGAAGTCAACAGTAGCGAAACAAAAACCTTCTGGGGGTGGAAAGGGGGGGAAATTGGAGAAAAAATCTGTTTTTTGGACGGGGGAGAAAAAAGTGGGGAAAAAGCACGGGGAGGTTGTTGGCATTTTAAAAAAGGGAGCCTTGGTCGGCAAAAAAAGGGGCCACCTCATAAATAAGTAATGCCAAGTTAGAGCCAGGAAAAAACCGTTTGTAAAAGTCAATACCAAAAGTATATGGGGAAAAAGGGGGAGGGACAGGTGGTCACTTTTTGGCAGGGAGTGGGTGTAATTAAAGAAAAAAAGGGGGTGGGGTACACTGGTTAAAATAGGGGGAAACCAAATTAAAAAACGCTAATAGGGGGAGGGGGGTTGATTGTACGTGCAGGGTGGAAAAATGACTTAGCCCGGGGTACAGAGGTTAGGAATTCCTTAAACTTGTGTAGAGGGGGAGGGAAGGGGTAAATGAAACCTGGGGCAGGAAAGAGGTCAGCTGTGCAAGTTGGTAAAAAGGGGGGAAATCCACGGGAAAATTGGAGGGTGGTGAAAATATGGAGGGGGTTTATAAAGAAAAAGTGGCGGTTTTGTGTGGGGGCCGCAAATAAGGCTCAGCCTGATGACGAAATGTGAGGGAAACCGTGGAGATATGTGGGTGCAACGTGGTGTGCGGAAGGGAAGTCGGCAAAAAAGGCAGGGTGGTACCTTGGAAAAAGGGAAGTGAGGGGACGTGGGGGGCTGACCTGTAAGTGGAAAAAGTGGGGTGATATGGGAAGTGACAAAATGACCGCAGGTCTGGGGGCAGAGGGTGGCAAAGAAAACTACGGGGGGTGGGAGGCACGACAAACCTTAAGGGGGGGTGGGGGGACTGTTCACGTGGGGTGGATTCGTCCAAAGGGAAGTCAGGGAAGGGTAGAATCGGGAGAGTGGACCTGGAGTAACGAGCAGGGGAAAAAGAAAAATGGTTGTTTGTGGGGCAAAAACTGGCGGAGTAGGAGGAGAAAGGCCGTGATGTAAAAAAAATGTAAACTTGGAACAGTGGAGGGTACGGGGGGGGGGGAAGGGGCCAATAGATGGGGACCTGTACGGTGGAAAAAAAAAAAGGGCACCAGGTTAAGTGTGGTAGTTTAGGGAACAAAGGGGGAATTTTAGGGGGGGGGAGAGGGCCTCCCCAATCGGGTTCCTGATGAATTCTGTAAGGAGAGATGTGGGGGAGACACGGCTGGGTTTCGGGAAGAAGGGGGGGGGGGGGGAAACCCCCCCAAACCACCCACCACCCACCCCCCCCCCCCCCCCAACCCCCCCCCCCCCCACCAACCACCCCCCCCCAACACCCAACCCCCCACACAACCCCCCCCACCCCAACCATGTCCCCCCCCCACCCCCCCCCCCCCACCGCCACCCCAAACCCCCCCCCCCCCCCCCCCGAGCCCCCCCCCCCAGCCCCCCCCCTTCCTTGAAACTATCAATTTCAACTTCAAGGGAGGCCACAGTGAAAAAAATTTTGGGAATGGGAAGGGAGATGGTGAGGGTAACCTACCGGGACAGGGTATGGCCAGGGTGGGGGGCGGCAAAGGGACCAAGCAAAGAGTTATTCAGGAAAGAGGGGAGGGAAAAAAATTGCCAATTCAAAATCCAAGGGGGGGGGGGGGGTGCCACCGGGGAAAAAAAGGGTGCGACATAGATGAACCAAACAAGGCGCAGATAAAAGGGATAACGTGAATGGGGGCAGAGGGGTTTTAAAGGGGGCCCAAGGGGACATGGAAAAGTTGAAAGCAAGAGGAGGCGGGGGCGCAGTTTGGTGGAA
>Ga0179591_1273902_pt1 | contig 13756 bp, 9 predicted proteins | sample CZOMad2_1_08_16f_FD_182891 | JGI IMG/M metagenome (GOLD analysis project Ga0179591, IMG submission 182891) | Vadose zone soil fungal communities from Angelo Coast Range Reserve, California, USA - CZOMad2_1_08_16fungal (PacBio error correction) | ecosystem: Environmental > Terrestrial > Soil >...
CTATGGCTTCCTCGTGGGAACTCGAAAGGAAAAAAAGGCAAAGCCGGCCGGTTGGGGGGGGTCAACAAAGACAAATGTGGTGGGGGGGGGGGGGGTGATCAGGACACTTAAAAAAGCCGAAGTTCTGGTGACAAAAAGGGGGGAAGGGGACAAAGGGGTAGCCCAACTGAAATAAAAAACGAAAAAAAGTAACAGACAAACCAGAACCACAGTCAGGTAATCAAAACTAAAGGGGTTCCGGCCGAGGGCAGGGCAGTAAAAGATCCATGGGGGCTAGGAAAACCCATAAGGCTGAGGGGAGGACTGCAGACGCTCACGGAACGGTTTGTTCGAGGGGGAAAAAGCCATAGGGGGAAGAGGTTGGACGCCGAAGTACGAGTCCTCAAAGTCGTCCGTATGCGTCAGAGACAGTCAGAAACACTTCAAGGCAAGTTCGTAGGGAGGGAACACTCTGAATCACGGAATGAAACGGGGGGGTCGTTTGAAAGCAGCTTGAAAATAATCTTGGAAACGTCTGGTGGGGAAAGGAGCGAAACAAATGCACAGCTTGGCCCTTGAGGTATGTTCGAACACGCGGAAGAAAGGAAGTGGATAGGAAACTTCCTAATTGGAAGGTTTCCATGAAAGAGCCCTGGCAGCACTATAGAGAAGGACTGGAGGGGCATATGGTTAATCGCAGACCCAGACCAAGAGGGCGCTAAAATTCGTCAGGAAGTCTCTCCAAACTCTTTCGAAGGAACTAGGCCAAGAAATCGAAATAGGATGTCAACCTGTTTCTATTGTAAGTGGAGGGAACCGCTAGAACCGGACGCTGCTTCGGGACGACGGAACAGTCTTGTGTATCTGAAATAAGCGGAGTAAAACTGAGAACGCAAAAACTGGGTTCATCCGATCAAGATCGCTTAAAAATGGGAATACTGAAGCAGCTTGAGCTTCGGGGTTGGACAATTCCCAGGGAAGCACCTGCACAACCTTTTCGAGGCAAAAAGGTGGAGGCAGGGCAAAAAGCACTGTGACAACGCCGCAAGCAAGCGCCTTCTGAGGTGGCACATGCCTGACCAAAAATAAGGGAAGGTTAAAGTGGAAAAAACTGAGGAAAGCTTTTCTATAGGTTATCTCGAACGTCGACAACCAAATGAAGCGGACCCTCTTCAAAGAACTCCTCGAGATGTCTATCTAATGGTGACTCAGGAAAGGTCCGCTGGAAATAGAAAGTCGGGGCCCTCAAACTCAAGTCAGGGAGGAGGAACGGAAAGGCGTCGATCAAATGATAGAATCCCTTTGAACCTGTAAAATCCTTGTAACCCACCAGAGCGCTTTGCCAATGGTCAAGGATCTGGGAAACAAGCATTTGCAAGCTGAAAGAGGTCCCTGCCCTGATGCCTGAAGATAGCTAAAACTAGAACTGGGTGGGGTACCTGATCACCCCGAGTGGGAGGAGGCAATTGTCGAATCTCTCCTAAAAAAACTGTGGAGTATGAAGGATTCACGACGCGCACACCCTCAGTAGCCCTCCGGCGCCATCAGGGAACCATTCTAGTAGTAGAAATCTCGAAGAGGAGAGGAAGAAAGGGATTCTAGGCGTCAATCAGAGGGATCAAAGCTTGCACAGGACAGGGGGGCACAGGGGAGGGGCCGAAATGAAAAGCGTGGGAAAGGAAAACCTGGGGGACGGGTCTAGTCTTCCGCATCGGGCCAAGCTTTCGGACCCGCCCACTCATGGAAACTAGGTCTAATCCGTCGAGGGGACTTTCACAAAGGTGACAGGATGAGCTCGTCGACTGATTAGGGATATACAAGGGAGAACGTGGGGGGGGGGGGGGGTAGTCACTTTGCTGATAGTAAAGTTACTGAACAGCGTCATCCGGGAAAAATTCAACCTACCGGCTGCATGACGCATTGTCACAAAAATAAGACGTATCAGCTGCGCTGGTCACCAAAATTAGACAGCAAGAAGCACGGGAAAGATCAACATTTTTAGTGGGTGGTAATGGAAAAAAAAGGAATGATCCCAAATCAGAGTGAAGAATGTTCAAACGGCAAGAAAATTTATTATGAAAAGAAGTTAGCTAAAAAAAATGGAAAGAGGATTGGCAGGTCAACACGGCGAAAATTTGCGAAAAAGCGCAGGAGGTAGTCCAAAAAGCGTAAATAGAACTAATCCCACGAGTGGGGATACCGAGGACAGGGACCTCAGGGCAGTGGCACTTCTCGCTAGGTGATCGCGAAACGCAGCCCTGTGAAGCGACCGATGGGGATTCGGGGTAAAAGAAACGCCCTGATCCTAAAGTGGGGGGGGGGTGTGGGGGGGGGGGGGGGGGTAGAGAAAATGGGGGGGGGTGTGGGTTAGGGGGTTTGTTTTGCCCCCCACCGTGACCCGTTGCCGGAACACTGTGTATCAGAGCCGGAAAGCGGACTGCCGCTGAGTGCAGGCCCACGGAGGCCTATTACGGGAGACAAAAGGCAGTAATCACGCGCAGACCGAAAACAGGGAAGCACTACTCGGAGACCAAGTGTGAAGCTCTCTCAAACCGGGTTGAGGCATAACAAATAAAGGAAAGAGTGCATAACGCCCCCACCCGTTCTACGATCAAGGTTCGAGGAACGAACCTTAGGGAAAAGCCTTAGAGCCCAGGGAGAGCAAAGTCGAAGTTGATGGAGAAAATTCCTCGATTGGGGTTGTAAAAATAGAAAAGCCGAGGGAGGAGGCATAGACACCTACGAAAACCGCTCGGGAAAGAAGACCGATAGATTCGTAAGACGGAAACGAAGAACGATACCTGCGAATCGGAACACCGGAAACCCGGTCTTGGGCTGAAGCGGTGCCTAATCTATACGGGAGGAGTTGGCGATCTTTGCGGTTGTAACGACTCGCGCGAAAAATCGTCTAACCGACTGGCATGGGAAAAACTCGAAGGGCGTCTCTTCAAGGCGAAAGGTTGCGTCATTCTATCCAGCGCCACCGATCACGAAAATCAATAAGCGTAAAACACACAAGGAAAAGACTAGCTTCGCTGGCCGCAGGGGTGATTTCAGCCACGCAACCCAACACGGCAAAGGCCACCCTGGCCACCAAAAGGGTCCCAGGGCACGGGTGCTGGAAAGAGGAGCGCTAAAAAACTAAAGGGTTGACAAGGCGACAGCGATCAACAACGCGCAAGGACGCAGAACGGACCAGAACGCGCACGGTTGGGGGGGGAAGAGGGCCGGCTCGGGGTAAGGATGCAAAGGGGGAGGAACCTGTCACGGTCGTTAATGGCCTGCTTGCATGGTGCAAAGGCGAACTACGTGGGTTTTTGGTTAAATTGGGAGAGCAACTGAAAGGAGTTGGGCCAACTTCAAAAACCTGTCCGAAAAAAGAAGCCATTAGTGAGAATGGCGGCGACGTAGAAACAAGGCCCGTGCGCAGGCGTATTACAAAAAAGGCCCTTGGCACTAAAAAACTGGGGAAAGTGGGGGTAATGAGCGGTATTTTGGCTTCTCACTTCTTTGAAAACCAGCTGCAACTTAAAGCAAAGGAGGCAAGGCCAAAAATGGTAGGAAAAACTATGGGACCTGTGCTTCTATACGAGAAGAAGGGGGCAGGGAACGAAAAACGAACCGGCGAGGCCATGGCACCTGTGAGGTATTGTAAGGGTATCGCAGAACCTGAATCCATAGTCTTTAAGAATCCCACGCTGCGGGGCGAAGCGGAGCAAGGCAAAGCGCGAACAGGCTGCCACGCATCAAGAAACGTATTCCACGGTACATAACGGAGTAGTTCGGAACTAACGAAATGAAACGAACGGAGTTCTGGGGAAGAATGAACACTGCAGAACCAGGACAACGGGGAGGGTTGGTAAGATGGTCCAGCGTATCCGCTACCTACTGGACAATGGAAGTACTAAAAGAAGAATATCTCAGGTGGGGGAGGCACGTAAGGATCTTGGAGTAGTGTTTGGGAGAAAACTTCCAGACCCCCTGAAAAACGGGAGGGGGTCTTCATACATAGTTGCGAGGGATTGACAAAAAAAAACTTGCAACATGCAGAAAAAAGTCTCGGAGAGGTTGCCGAGGCAACAAGATCATAGAAAAAAATACGGAAAGAGGATACCTGTGGGGGATTACTAAAGGGTATAAACAACTGCGACAAAAAAGGGAAGCCGCAAATCTCAGGAAAAAAATAAGGGGGCCTCCAGGCAGGGGGGAACATTTATGTCTGAAACTCAAATTGGTTTGCCTCCGATCAATTCTTGTACGGAAAAATCTTGGGGGGGAAGATATAAAACTATCAAAACCAGACCCTCAATCCCGTTGAGGGCACGGATCAAACACGGGCCAAACCGCGAGCTTTTGCCCAGCGGGGCACAGCGTGGGAAAGAAATAGAGCCGGAAAAAAGGGCAGGCTATCCTTAGGGAGAAAAGATACGAAAGAACTCCAGGGCCGAAGAGGGAGACCGGACGGTCGACTTGATGGAAAACAATTGAAGGGGAAAGTAAATCTACGATCAAAACAAGATTATTAGAAAAAAGTGCTACTCAGGGCCACAAGGGATCAACCGAGAGCGTAAACAGCTCTCGGACCCTATAGAGCAAAAGCGAACAGGAAGGATTCAATCGCCGCGAAAAATCAGATTTCTTCGAGCTGCACATAATTGCAAAGGAAGAACCGGGAAAAGGATCAAAGGTGAGGATGGGGGGGCCTGGGTAAAAATCTAGAAAGAGGGACTGGCCGACCCCAAGGAGGGGGGTCAAGAAACCTGCGATAAGAAAAAGAACAGGGTAAACCCTTTCGGAAAAAATCGGAGGCATCTTCACGGAGGCTGGAAAGGCAGGGCGGGGAATGTTTTAAAAACAGTGCTTATGAAGTCAGTCACGGAAAAGGTCATCCACGGGACGGGGAGAAAACTCCTTCTTCTCTGGTCAGCAGGCCAACCAGAGGCCGCAAAGATTGCCGGCTGGTTAAAGGGGGGGAAATCATCAGAGGCCGCACCGGCTCCTCACCGTGTTAATTGTGATGGGGGGGTAAAAACAAGCCAACAGAGCGCAAGATGCAGATCCAAGGTTCAAGAAGTGAGGCAAGGCTGGAGGGGAAACGAGATTCAGAAACAGCTCAAAGGAGAAATTGGGGGATCAAAAAAGAAAAAAAAAGAAAAAAAAAAGTGCCTGGCACTTCTTCAGCGAAAAAAAAGAAACAGTTTGAGTAGTCAACGGAAGGGTCGATCCACTTCATCCGAGCAAGAATGGCCATAGGCTTCAAGGAGGGCACGAGGATAGATTATAGGAGCGGGGCAATCTCAAAGGTTCAGCGCTCGGGGGGATGGGGACGCTACCGGTAAAACGACTGAAAAAGGCTAGCCGAGGGAAATGTAAGACCCTCGGTGAAGAAAAACTGTTCACGGCCTAAGGGAAGAACCCAGGCAGGGCCTATAGAATACCCCCGCAGGTCCGCAAATAGCCGGCAGGGCAGCACAAATGCGTACAAAAAGTTAATAAAGGACCAACAGATTCACAGGATAAGAACACCGACGTGAGGGAGTTATTCAGGGCGAGTGGGAAAAGAAACAACACGGGCAAAGGAGGAAAGGGTACAAGGAGCCAATCCTGGGGGCGCGCGTTCCTCGGCAATGGGGGGGTAAACACCGGGCAACCTGAATGGAGGCGGCCGGACCAGAGTCTCAACTGCGACGAACATACGACGAAAAAAATCAGCCAATGTGATACGCCGAATCAGGGCGGCAGAAGAACAAAGGAATAGAAACAAGTCGTGCGGAATGGACTGAAGTGGTGGTGGGGGAACACAGTAGGATCGGGCGCGTTTGCGAAAACGGGACAAGGTGTCAACGACATCTAGCAAATCTAAAGAGAGACAATACACCCTTGGGTCCTTAAAGACCACGGCAAGAAGATGAGGAAATGCAGGGATAGGCGAGGGACTAACTAAAAACGAAGATGTCTAAGGGCGAAAGCCTCTATAAAACAAAAGAAGTGAAAGAGAGATTCGCTGGGTCGGGAATAGTGTGTCTGTTCGACATAGGCAAGCAAAAAACGGCATCGGGACCGCGTCATTCCTCACAGGGGGAAAGTCAGATTTTGGGCGGTCTAGAATAAAAGGTCTCGGAGGGGAACGAAGGCAGCTGGAACCTCGAATAACAACTCTACAAAGAAACCATCTGCGAGATCAAAAAAAAAAAAACTGAACCTTGGTTTCTGAGGATCTAAGGGGGGTAGGTCCCTATCCAAAAAATAGGTTAGGGCTATACGCCCCTGCGGGAGAGGTTTCTTCGGACGGCCAGACAAGGGGCAAACGATATTGTTCGAGGAAAAGACGCAACGTGCAGGGGGGGAGGTTGGTTACCACTTCCGGGAAAGAGAGAAAATTCAGTCGGCTTAACGCCGTGCATGCACCAAGGAACGAAACAAAAAGAGTCGTGAAAAAAAAAAAAGGAAAAAGGGAGCAAAGGGGCCGAAACGCAGGGGGGACGGCTCGGGAAGAGGGGGGAGGTTGTAGCCCAGGTAGGTTGTTGACCAGAGAGGATAACAGGGGTACTCAGCGAGGCGCCCCCTGCTGTTAGAGAAAGGGGAGGGTCCTTCAGGGGGTTCTCTCTACGATCCTAAGGGGAATGAAAGAGAAACAGGAAGGACCGGCGCACCAGGGAACTCTCAATGAAGAGGCTTAATTGACGTTTATCGGGAAAAAAAAGACAAAAAGAGAAGGGACTGTGAACCAGGGCGGCGCTCCGACAACTCGGAAAGGGAGAACTGCTAAAAAATCAAGAATGAAGACCGGATTTCAACGAGAACGGATGCGGGACTTTTAAAAAAATGCGAAAAAGCCCGGGGCCTAAAGGAATAGCTGACGGGAAGTAATGCACCGAGTGGTATAAAAACGGATCATCTACGGGAGCTGCACGGAAAGGAAGGAGTGTCAATTAAAGCATAGAATATAAAGGGTAACTTTGATCGTTGGGGAGGAATAATCTGAGCTTCTGTTGGAAAACTTGCCACAAACTACGGTGCAAAAGAAGGGGATTCCTAGGACTTCCTATGGTAAAAAAAAAAAAAGTGCGCGGGGTTGTCCGAGGAGCAAAAAAAGAGCAGCAGGAATGAAGCGACCAGAACGCCGGAGACGGAGGGCGGGATACCGGGAAGTCATCAACCTCCAGGGGAGGAACCCCTCACAAGAGAAAGGCAGGGGGAAAACCATCAAGGTCGGACGATGCGAAGCAAAAAAAAGCAGTTAAAAGAAGTTGCCGGATCTGAAGAGAGCAATGTGGCACTCCTCATTCAGATGTCAACCTAGAGAAGTAAAAAATATCACAGTAAACGCGACAAGAAAGTACCGCAAGGGGGGTCCCCATTTGCAAAAAGGATCATCAAAATTGGCCTCAATCTGAGGGGCAAATCAAATGACCTAAGGCGAAAACGGTACTTAGACAAGAACAGGTGGTGACCGGGGAACGGGGGCTGGAACGAGTTCTGATCGTAGAAAGATAGAGAACACACCCAAAAAGAGGGAAAGGAAATGAAACGACTAAAAGGATAAAAATCTTCTAAAGAGAATCGACCGTCATACAACGAGATAGTCTGTATATCTCGAACGGAAAAGGACGGGGATTCTCAGCGCCCAGGGGGGAGCCAACTTCGGACATCCTGGAAGGTAATAGAGGGTTCACTGGCTGATAACGTCATCCCCTGAGGAGGGGAGGGGGGAGATGGCTATGGCTCGGCCGAGGAAGATAACCAGAATGATTGCTGGAAACCGCGGCGGGATGAATGAAAGGATATTCTTTCACAGGAGTATCTCCGCTAAAACGGTCTCGCGGGCTGGCACACCCTACAACGCCTGGTTGAGAGGGGGGTTAAAAGAGCCAGTAATAGAAACGCAGGGGGGGCGTCCCCTTACAACTAAAAAGTAGGAGCATGGTAGACATCCCAACCGCGACAGGGAATTGGCTTAGCGTGGTCACTCATAGGAAAATTGCAAATGGCACCGGTGGGGGTGGGTATGCAGAGCAAAACTAAATGGACTGCAGGCGAAAATCAAGCAGGAAGGCGGGGGGTAGGAGGATTAACAGTAAAGGACGGGCGAAGACGATAACGCGGATGACTGAGCCACAAGTCAGGCAATCAGCGCCAGACAGCAGTTAGGTATTCCCAGCGCCGCTGCGAACGAAGTAAGAAAAGAAAAACAGCGACTGTGTCCATACGAGCCCGAAGTTGCGGCAGCGCTAAAGATTTGGAGATCAACACAAAACCAGTTCAAAACAGCCGAGGGGGTGGCTGTTCGGGGCGCTAAACCGTCCGAACCGGAGGGACCCGAAGGATGGCCGTCTCCAGGGAAAGAAAAAAAATTGGCGGCCCGTCGAGGCAACTCCCAGGCAGGGGCCGAAAGGAGCCGACCGGGGCCTCCTAACAAGTACATTTAAAGACTAGAGGGGGGGTCGGGGAAGTACGCAACGAGGATTGCCCGAGAATAGAACCGACCGTTTAGGGGGGTCATTGCTCATTCGAGGGGAAAGCTCCTTGCGCGTGGACATTGGGAGTAAACGGCTGATCCACGGAGAAAGCTGTGGAGACCTCAACCGGGCAAGTTGGACACCGCCGGACTTCGGTCGGCAAAGGAAACACGGAGTAGATACGGCCACAAACTAAAAAGAAAACAGGTACTCATTAAAACGAGTGAGCTGTCAGTACAGGATTGGCCTCGGACCCAACGGTCGGCTTAGGCGTACTTGGCGTCGCGGGGTAAAAGGCCTGTGTTCGAGAAGCTGCCAGACGGGGGAACCAACTCGACAGTCGAAAAACGAAGTAGAAAAGAAGAAAAAAAGTTATGCCAACCGTGAAACCTAAGAGCGTACGGGAGCAATTTGCGAAGATTGGTCCTCGCCACCGATCGACAAGAATCGCTCCAACAAACAAAGTAGGAAGAGAGCTGCGGCTGGGCGCTGCAAGAGGGGGGCGAGTGCGAAAAGCAAGGAAAAAAGCAAAGGGGGGGGGGGGGACTCGAAAGGAGAAAAACGGGCCGAGGGGTTTTGTAAACCGGTCAGTTGGGAGGGGGGGGGAGGCGAGCGTGAAACTTCTAGCGGGCGGGACAAACGAAAGCGTAGCAAAAAGCGAAAAGCAAAAAAAACGACGGAAATTCACGCTGAATACAAAGCCCACGAAAAAACAGGCGGGGGCACGCTCAAAAAGAAGCAAGGCACAGGTCGAGAAGACCCGAAAGGAGGTCTGTCGGCGGGGAAAAAAGAGTCATTGGACGATCGGGGGGGGGGTGAGCCGCCAAAACGTGGAAGGGTTGTTAAAAGGAAAGGGACGGGTAACGAGAGCATGACCATATCGGAAAGACGGGGGGATCGAGAACTGTCATCAGAAGCCAGTGAAAAGGCGTCGGTACCAATAAATCCAGGGGTGAGAAAGCCGAAAGGGGTAGGGGGGGGCACTGATCGGGGGAATAAGGGGCTATAAAGGCTTGGACCAGGAGTATCTTCAACAGTGAGTCCTCTGGACGGGAAATAAGGGACTTACCGCCGGAGAAAAGGAAGGTGAGAAAAAACGAAAGAACGATGGGCCTGCACGAAAGGAAAAAGAAAGATAACCGCGACAAGTGTGTATGCCTTCAGAAAGGAGGAAGGGTCCTAGCGCAGAACAAAACAGCAGCAGGAGTGGAGAGGTTCTGATCTCGATCAACTCGGGGCAGAAGGGACTTCACGCATTAGACCTCGGTGGTCACAAAGAGAAAAGGAGTATTAGGGGACGAAAATGCGCACGAAGAAATACCACGTTGAGTGAGAGACCGTGCCTTTCCAGGAAAACCTAGGGCTGGGACTAGGGGGAGACCACTTCTCACTCAGATAGCTGCCATAAGAGACCTTTATGGCATAGACCCTAGAAGCCTCTTCTAGGAAAAAGTTGAAAGCGTGCGGGAAGCAAGCGTGAATCTTATGGTGGGGTCCAAAAGGAATAAACACATTCAACCGTGAAACTTAGCCTTTGGGCGGAAGAGTATGGGGAAAAAGAACGGGGGCCAGTGTGCCGGCAGCCAGCCTCAGAGGGGGGGGGGGGTGTAATGTTCTCAAGGAGTCCGAAGGGAAAGGGACACAGCCCGCCACACGTAGAAGAAAGGTTCTAAGTAAACCACAATCAAGGACAAAAAAGTTGGAAACGTGCAAGAACGAAGGGCAGTCCTAGAAGCCTTCGACGGGGGAAAACTCGAAAGTTGGAAGAATATCAGGCGTCACTCTAAAAAAGCGCCGCGGTTGGGCGACAAGCATCAGCTGAAGAGGGAAAGGGATTTTCAAGTAGAGAACTCCCGCCCATTCCCGGATACGGGGTATCATCCGGTCTCACGGTGGCACCCGACGAAGTGGGGGCAACTGGCAGAATGGTGGAAATCAATCGGGGATCGGAAGAGAAACTCATGATAAAACGGAGTAAGCGCTACGGGGGAGAAAGGCGCCAGGGCGCGTCGTCATAACGCAAGTTGGCACAGGGGAGCTCGCAGGCTCTAAAAAAAAAAAACCCTTGTTAAATAGAGAATATGAGACCTAGGGAAACAATCAAGAGGGAAACCGAGGAAGATGGCAACACCTTAAAAATTCAGGTAGCCGCGCGAGGGAGCTAACAGGGAGGTGTAATTCTCAAGCGGACCCAGAGGTTCCAAAGGCATGGAAAATCTGGCATCAGCGCGGACACAAAACGTCAGAGGAACATAGGAGGTCCTGGGGGAGAAGGGGAAGTAGAGCTCAATAACTACCCGGACGTTGACTTTGGCAAAACCGCTCGGGGGAAAGTTAATATTCATGACAGGAAAGGGACATCGTTAGAGCTTCGCGGAGACTGGACCTCCTTAATGTAAGAACCGGGATTATAAAGTAAAATGTTATAAAATGCGTAAAGAAAAAGAGGCCGTATCCTTCGAGATTGGGACAGACCTCGCCGAGGCTTGCTACGGGGGGCAAAATTTAGACAGCACAGGCGGCAACTAGGAACAAGGGGGGTGGGGATGGGGTACCGGGAAAACTAGGGACATTACGCACGAGAAGGAAAAAGAGAGGAACTATGTATGAACGACAGCGCGCAGAAACATAGGAGCACGGGGCGGTATCCCGATCACACCATGAGGGTGAATCGGAAAGATAACAGAACAAAGGAAGGGGTCAAAAAAGCGAAGTAGAGGAGGGGAAAGATCAAGAGCTTTGCCGACGGCTTAAAAATTGGGAGGGGCATAAGAGTCGGAAACGCATCACCTTTTGTAAAAGAGTAGAAGGAATTGGGGGTCTGTTCTGGAACGGAAGGGAAAAATAAAAAGAAGAAGCGACCGTGGAGCGGTAAAAAAAAGCTCTGGCATGCCAAAGACTGGAAGCAGGCAAAGGAAGCCCATGCAGGGCAAAAAAGAATCTTCTCAAACAGCAGGGCCTGCTCCAAAAAGAAGAGAAGGGACTGAGAAGGTCAACAAGAGTTAGCACCACGAATCAAAAACAAAGAACCCGGACCTTTAAAAGAAGTGCTCAAACAGGGCAGACTAATAAAAGGACGCACGGAATTTCGGGAAACTGGGGGCAAAAAAAATCATAAGAAGGGTGGAATCTCGGGATCAAGACAGTGGTGAAACTAGAGGAGACGGGTCGACGTCCTCAGTGTCAAACAAAGTCTTTACACTGGAAGGGACCAGAAGACTAAAAACTCGGAGGGCCGAAGGGCTGATCGCTCAAGATGATCGGATGAAATACGAAAGCTTCCTCGAACCCTTTAAGGGCGGCAAAGGTAACGGCAAGGAAAAGGACTAGGAACTGGGGGGTGGCTAGGAAGACTTTAACGCGGTTTTAAAAGGAGACCGCTGCAATCTACAGGAAAAGGGAAAACACAAAAAGGTGAAGGGTGCACCCAAGATGTCTGGGGGCCCGCGCTAGGCTCCCGAAGTGACGTTCTCGGGCAAAGGGGTCTAAGATAACGACCAAAGGGGACAAGAGATATATATCACACAAAAAACAAGGAGGGTGGAAGATATATATAGCACATGGGTTCATGGTATTTCTGACGCTATAGGAGAATCGACGCATCGGGGGAAAAGGACGAAGTGGTGGACCAGGACTTTGGGGTCGGTCAAATACTAGCTTCTATTGCAAGGAGGAGGTGGAACAAAAGGGAAGACAGCATCGAAAAAAACCTGGGGACACGATACAGGACCTACATAATGAAGGAAAAAAAACAACCGTGGGTGGTACTATGCGATCGCTGAATCCGCGGACACTATTTGCGCGAGACGAAACTGAGGTAGAAAGGATAGCTTGAATACAGCAATCGGGGGGGACGGGGGAATACAAAAACCACGTCCATATTTTTACAGGCCTGAGGACAGACGGAAAAAAAAAATCTGGACTTGCTGTCGCCAAAAGGGAAAAAAATAACTGACACCCGGTCTAAGTGCTGCGTAATCGACCTTGAGAAGTCCGAAAAACCAGTCTTGGTCCACTTCTCGGGGGAGAGAGGTTTTGTCCTGAAAATCACCACGTCGGTGTTTTAAAAATACGGCAACGTGGAACGACGAGGGGCTGCGGCCCCGCTGTGTAGACAAACTAAGGGCCCAGGTTGTCGGCTAAAGAGAGCCCGAAGGGCCTACTCGGAAAGGAAGACCGGCGCCTCTTTGCTTAGGAAGGGGGAATGCAGCATAACCCATCATAGGCCCTGAAACTCAGGGCGGGCAGCTAATGAACTCTGCTCAAGGACCGCTGAAAAACAGACTTGACCTAGGATGAAAAACTCACCCCGAAAAATTGGAGATGGTGTCGCTCTACGGGCAGCACTTCTGACTACATAATCGGAGTCAGTGGCGTCAATTGCCATGCCGAAGGGGGAGGGGGGGTCCGATCTCGGATCCTGAGCGAGGGGAGAAAATTCTGTGAGTTTCATACGTCCCAGTCCGGGGGAGTACACATGGTATACGTGCGTAAGAAGCTAGGACGTGTGAACACGGCCTATACCAGCTTCAACACCACTGTGCTCGAAGTGAGACCTTCTGGCTGTTCTAGGTGGTACCACGACCAGAAAAAAGATGATAAAGGTTTGACCTGCTGCTAAAGCAGGAGTTGCCGAGAAGAAAGAGAGCTGGTTAATTTACATTGAAAGAACCACTTGACACAGGGTCAAAAACGGAAGGGGACGATCAGCTAGCAGTGACCAGGCGATAAAAAAGTTGGGACAGGAATGGAAAAACCTTACGGAAACGCTTTTTCGCTAAAGCAGTCAGAATGGGTGATTGACCGACGGAATTTCCGAGACGCACAAGACACTGGAACAATCAATAATGTTAACGTGGAAAGAAACACTGGGCCCCGAGCGCTGGTACCAGGAGTACTAATCGGGCTCACTATGCTCTCTTCGGATCCCTAACTGAGGAAAATTAGAGAGCGGATCCTCTAGCTCCAGTGGGTTTGACCAAGGCGCGAAAAGGAGCTAAATGTTCCAAAGAGGTAGATCAATCGGGATCCAAAACGAGGGAGGAATAGGATGAAGAAAAGGCACTAGTCTCCCTAAGAGGCTGGAGACAGCCGGGGGGCCCTGGCGCCTAGGGGAGTAAGGGCTCAGCTGGCATGATTGCAAAGAAGGGTAGACCAGAAGAGTTGCAAACTTTCAAGCGGTAGAGGCTAAAAACAAAGGGGAGAAAGGGACACATGTGAGATAACTGGTCTAGGAGGAGTCGAACATCTGTTCGGAAATACCAATGCAAACAATGAGGGATCAAAACAAGGAGGGCAACGATTAAGGGAACAGACGG
>Ga0179591_1277272_pt1 | contig 13756 bp, 21 predicted proteins | sample CZOMad2_1_08_16f_FD_182891 | JGI IMG/M metagenome (GOLD analysis project Ga0179591, IMG submission 182891) | Vadose zone soil fungal communities from Angelo Coast Range Reserve, California, USA - CZOMad2_1_08_16fungal (PacBio error correction) | ecosystem: Environmental > Terrestrial > Soil >...
GTGTCCAGAAACGCAACAATGAAAGAATCTTGCCTGCCATAGTCTTAATATAGGTGCGACTCCAAGAAAGCCTCGGCTACCCATCAAAGTCATCTAGGAGATACCTGGGCTATTGAAAGAGTTCCTTATGTGCATATTACCTAAGACGAAGGGGGGTAGAAAGAGAAGTCGTGCAGTTTTTTAACCCTAATATCAGCAAGAAAAAATCATTTGTTTTAGCTTCGTTTCCGAAACTACTTTCGTCTCCCCCAACAGATAATACTAATCAAACAACAGGGAGAGGGCCCTAAAAAAGGGATAGAAAATTTTGGGGATTGGTATTTCCTGCGGGAGAAAACTTAATAATAAAAGGGAAGAGCCTTTTTATCAGGAATTAACTATCCACCGTACTCTGATAGTCCTAGCCGGGTGGTCAAGGAAAGGGGAAAAAACATTCCCGAAAAGAGGAAGGGGGTATTTCTTGTTTAGGGTTATGAGAATCTCCAAACGACCTTGAATTCTGCTATCTACCGTGACTCAGGATTGCGAAGGTTTGGTAAACCTCGGGATGATCGCAAGAAGTCAGCATTCGAGGCTGATTCGGGAAAAGACGCGAGGGGCTAGAAATAATTTTGTCCCCCAGAAAGGTGATTCACTCCGCATCGAATATTTTGATTCTGAGTGATTGGTTCAAAAGGAAGGGATCTACTAAGTCGATACTTGTGAAAACGTGTGGGTGTTCTGTCTCAGCGGCCCAAATCATCTAGAGAGACGGGGTGGTCACCTTTTACAAACTGCAGGGAAAAGGAGAGTAAATTGACCCAGGAAGAAAAAACCGGGATAACATTCGTCGCGTGATATGTGTCGTTCCTTTCCATGGGGGAGGCTGGTACCGGGGAAGCCAAGGTAATTCCGTGGGGCAGGGAATCCTGTTTTTCTCCCCTGACCATTCACAAAGTTCGAGGAAGGGTAGGGGAGGGTATAGGACAACTCATTCCATCGCAGGTACCTTTAGTGGATTACTATGCTTGACGGGCGGACGTTGAAAGGGAGGGTTAGGCTAACGTTCGTCTATGCGCGATCGCATTGACTGACCAAACTCAGTTAATGTCAGTAAAGAAGTAGGAATGCAAAATGGCCGGAGGTTTCCTTAAAAAAACCGTGAGCGTATAAATAAAAAGAGCTCTTTAGAAAAGAAAGGACGCATCTGAAAACGGCACTTGGCCTAGGGGTTTCGGTCACGAACGTCCCGAAAAAGGTCAATTTGTGTTGCAACAGAAGAAAGGAAGCGCTGTACCAAGTTTAATCCTTGCGGTGGTTTTCGAAAAACATAAGTGGAGGTTATGTTTGCTTCCGGCTCATCTTTGGTAAGCAATTGGGGATTAAAAACGAAGCCTTCCTAGCTACATAGTGTTACCGAGCAGTGTATTATTTCTAGATTTGGCCAGTGGTACCGTAAGAAAAACGGTTGGGGAAAGTTGGGAAGAACAAGGGGGTTTTTTTGAATGGGTCTAGGTGAGTGCAGTAGGGACCCCTTTCGGGGACTGTATCTTATCCATGATCGGGGAATAGACAGGTCCAGGGGAAGGGGGGGACGAATAGACCTTATTCCTTTCTTTAATTGATATCGATTATTAACGGACAGTGGAGCGGAAGGGGTTATAGGAGGGGGATCAACCAATAGTCACGGTGAGGAAACTTTCGTGTCCAAAGCACAAAATAAAAACCGAGGCATATAGGCTTCGCGGGACGGAAAGTCTATGTCAGGTAGGATTCCACTGTTTGGTAATCAACACGTCCCACGTTTCATGATTGGGTAAATAAATTCCTTGGAATTGCCAAAAAAAGCTGGGGGAATGGGTGGGGCGAGAACGAAGGTGTAGCAGCTCGTTCAAACGAGGCCTTTTGTGCCCCTGGGGAAAAGGAGAAGACCTAACGGGTGGGGTGGGGGGAATGGTAAGATGAGAGGGGGGGGCTTCACAATTTTGGGCGTTTTTAGGGGTGGTGTCTTAGAAAGAATATATCGAAAAAAACCAAGGGAGATATATATATGTAGAATAGAGAAGAAAAAGCCACATGACGCCGAGAAACCTTCAGCTGCAGATTTGCACAATTTTCTTGATGAGCAGTTTCGGCGGAGAAGTCTTACAAAAGGGTCCCTGGGTTGGGGAGACGGGGAGATTCTAAAGCTACGACACCATTCTGGGGGGAAAAGGTAAGCAAAAGGATTGACAAGGCGCTGAACGTGCCGAGGATTCATATCAAGTGCTCAAGATACTACCCTGAAGGAGGGGGGAGAGGAGGGGGGTGAGGGAGGGAGGATTCAAAACTCTCTGAGGGGGAGGTTACCGAAGATCCTTCCGTGATCAAATCTGGTTTTCATGCCTCAAAATAAGACTCATGGAAAGAAGGCAGGGGAATGAAGGTGGTCAAAGGAAGTCACTTAGGCGAGGTGGGTGGGGGACGGACATGCACTTCATATCCCATCGTATGGGAAAGATAGATTTCAAGAGTGTTCAAGGGCCTATGATACCATGGAGCCAAATTCCCTGACGTTGAATATGTCGGCTGAGGTTTAGCTTAAGTAAGTTGGAGAAGTACTTTAGAAAGATTCTAAGTACTGGGGGAGAGGACTTTGAAGGAGGGTAGGTGATCTTACTGAAAAAGGTTTTTTGTTTTTTGGCATCATATTTGGACTTGACACAGCGGAGCTCATCCGGCATGAAAACAAGACCGAGGTGTCAGGAAACCAAAGAAGGGAGTTCTCGAAAGCTAAGTGGTGTATTTGGAAAACACTTTGCTTTTCCTTTTGAACCCGAGAAAAAAGACGGGGAGACCAATCCCGTTTTGGCCTTGCGTCGAGACAGAGTGGGAGAAAGGACGGTTATTCGCTGGTGTGAAGACGGGGATGGACACCTTTGAACGAGAAGAATTTGCATGTGAGTTAGTTAAGGGAAGTCCATCGTGGGTTGAGTTTGGGTGTTCTGAATGGAGCGCCATCGATATCTCTATTACGTTTTAGGCGGATCCCATCTAGTCCCGCCACGCGGGTAAGAGTACTTTTCGAACATTTGTCTGGGGAAGGGAGGAAATCGTTCTAGAAGTCTAGGATGCCCGAAAGGTTTTTACTATTTTTTTGACTCTGTTTGAGAGGGGGCGATTTGGGCTCTTATTCTATTGACATTCCTATAACAAGGCCTATGAGTGTAGAGGGGGTGATACAAGACAGAGGGGGGGCCGAGCGTAAAGTCCGAGTTAGCCTTTGGGGGGCGCCTTTGAAAGAGTGCCGGAGAAGGGTTCCGGGGGAAAAGAGCTAGAAATGAATCGTGTGTCTTCAGCTGAGCAAGAAAACCACCTTTTTTCAGGAAGGATCACTGGGGTTCAGAGAGAATACTTGTAGTGGAAAAAAAAAGCGTGAAGCTAGGGATCAAAACTATTAAAATGCATGAGTCAACTACTCTGGCTCCACCAACTTGTTTGGAAGATCCATCAGGTCTTTTGGAAGAATCTCAGCCAGGTCCAGGATGGACTTGTCAGCGCGCTAGGGTTTTGTCACAGAGAGAGGAGACGAGCTAAAGAGGGAAGCTGGAGGAATAATATCAACTTTCGTTTTAAAACCGGAGATTAGATATACCCGTCTACAAAGAAGACTCTAATGGTGAATGACTTTCTTTACCACCAAAATAGCCCTCGTGTATTTTCAGCCTTTAAATCTTTAAAGATGAATGACTGAGGTATTAAGAAAAGGTCGATTAGGAAAGTAAAAGACCAGAGCATCAAATTTATGAAGAGAGTGTTTTCACATGCTAATGTGCTTATTCGTGGTTTGGGGAAAAGATCGTTTTCGGCAGAACTAGGGTGGGTTTGGTAGGGGGCTCCCGCGAGTCCAAAAAAGTTGGGTCTTTGCTTCAACACTTGGGAGGGGGGAGGGGGGCAAGGAGGTAGCAGATAGTGCATGACCCCCTTGCCCGGGACTGTGCTAAATGGAAAGTAGTGAAATAGGGAAGATGAGTGGGGTGGAAAGGTTGTGTAATGGATGGCGGCTTTATATCATCAAAGACTGTCTGTTACATTCATTCGTTCATGGGGGGTTGCAATAACAGGGGTCGGGAAAAAGGGGTAAGTCACAAGAAAAAAGACGAGAGGAAACCAACCAAAAAGGAGAAAAGGAAAACGAGGGAAGCCATGGGAGAAAGGAAACTTCCTGTTATTGCAAACATTCAGAATGACTTACGTCCATACAATAGTTGGAATTGGAGAAAAGCCAAACTCAGGCGATTACCAAAAAGAGAAGGGGAGACATCACCTCGGCTCGACTAATACATGCAATATGGACCAAAAGGGGTTCTGAGAAAACGATCGGATGATTAAAAGAGAGAAAGGGGCATAAGAGAAAAGTGTGAGGAAGTTTTTGGGGGGGGGAGCACAAAGGTAGCAAACATATAATCCGGTGGTTCCGGCCTAAACGATCTTTTCGGATAAAAAAAATGAAAAAAGAGTATGCACACAGGGGAGTGCAAGAACAAAAGGAATAAATTGTGGGTAGGGTGCCATTGATTCATTGACTCCATGCCGACTAAGCAGGTTTGATCTCAGGTGGCTAAAGGTGAAGGTAAGAAGCTAGTTCCTGAGTATAAATCGTTGGTACATTCCCTTCCAGACCTACTATAACCTGGGGGGACGAATTTAGGGTTATAGAATCTAAGAGGGTGAACGACGGGAAGTAGGAATTATTCCGTAATGGCTCAGGATCCCGGGTGAAAAGCTGGGAGGTCGACATAAGAGCAGTAAGAAATGGACACTTTTCAAACCTCAGAGACTGCCAAATCATTCAAACTGGTTAAGGTGAAACACAGAAGGACGGATTTGAGGTTGATAACGTTTTCCGCCTGGGAAATCACCAAGATGAGCATTAAGTGAATCGTAAGAAAAACAGGGTTGGGGGGGGGAGTTTTAAAGACGGCACGATCCAGGAGGGACGTCGGTTTTTTAAAATGTGTGGAAAATCGGGAAGAAAGGAGTCCTGCTTCAAGAGGGAAGGACCACAAGGAAAAGAAAAGGCCGATGTCAAGTGCGTCTCCTTGACGATGATCGACCACTTATGAAAAAGGGGGGGCAAAAGGGGAAGGTTAATCTCCGTTTGGTTGGAGATAACACGAGGAAGGGATGTCAAGGCAAAAGCAAAAAGGTCTGGATGATAATGGCAGTTCACTTTGGGCTCAAAGAAGGAGAAAGGGAGAAAGGGGAATCAAAGGAGGACTAGGGGCCAGGGCGTGAAGGTTGTGTGGTATTTCAAGTAGGGAGAGGTTAGCGGTGGGGGAAGTGACAATCGTAGGGGGAGGGGAGAAGAGAAAACGAAGAAAATGTGATGAAATACTGCATCAGATCCACAATCGGCACAAAGGTGAGGAAGAACACGTTCAAAGGACGACAAAAGAGCCTACGATTATCAGCCAAAGCGAAAGAGTTAGTCCAAAAGGGTTTCCGAGAGGGGCGAAGCCTGAAGCAAAAATGTGAAAAGTTGTTTCGCAGAAGCCATAAGCGCGAGAAAGAGAGGGGGGGTACCAAGGTATGATGAGGGGGGGGGGGGTCATGTAAACTAACGGTTTCTGTTTTTTCCTGCGGCGATCTCAGCGGGGTACTCACCAGGACTTAAGTCAACCCAGGGAAAAAGAAGGCCAGGATTCAGGAAACGGAATTGCAAACGATCCATTAACATTATTTCTTACATTTATTTTACCAATTACGAGGAAGCTCCCGGAGGATGTGGCCCCGGGCAAAAGGAAAGTCAAAAAGGGGTTGGCCCCGGGTCTCAGTTCCTGCCGGCTGAAAAACCTTAACAAAAGCGATGGTTGCAGGGAAAATCCGAGAAATGAGGATGGCCGTGGGTCCGTCACATCCAACACTAAGTAGCATTTCGTGGAAAATGACGAAGGAGAGTGACAATGAAGGGGATCTGAGGGGGGGTTGTAGGCATTGTCAAACCTATTCGTGATCAATTGCCAATGGCTGGCTTTTGAAAAAAGAAAAAAGAAAAGGCCAGGGACGGTCATCATGCAGTAAATTCCCTGTGCGATTCAGGGGGGGTATCTAGGGGGGGCAAGTTGGGATTGAATCCTCAAAGGGGTGAAAAAAGGGAATGGGATTCCTATGCTTTCCAACGATGCCAAAGGATGGTCGGGACATATGTTTATCAAGATACTTTGGAAAACAAGGGACGTTGGGAAGAATTGACCATCCGAAACGGATCGAGAAATTTTTTTTGAAAAAAGAGGGAGAGGAAAGTGGTTGACTGAAAGTGGGCGGGTGGTTAATTGTGTTTAGTGGGTGTAGCTTAAAACTCACCAACAACGAGGATTGCAAAAAAGGTGAAGTCAGAAAACAAGAAAAGAAACGAAAGGGGGCCGTCCACAAAAAAGGAGAAGGAAGAAGAAAAGTGAAAAAGAAAAAAAAAAGGGGGGTGTCATTGAGGGAAATTCTTAAAGGCCCTGTTGAAACTCAATAACATGATCTACAACATTCTTTTTGAAGAAGTGGGACAATAGAGGAATTATGGAAAGAGAAGGAATGAAAAAGAGTGAAGTGGATTCATACTACATGTTTCTACAGAGATATACACAAAGCCAGCAGGAGGCTTCATCTAGGGGCCCAAAAAGTGAGGTGTTGGGTTTTGTTGTGACCCTGGAGAAAGGGGAAGTCCTTGCCATCAAAACAATCTGGGGGATATGAGCAAGAAATCAGCGCCAGAGGGATGAGTTCGATGTCAAGAAGTAGGTGGTTGGGGGGGGGTTTGGGGTTATTTGAACGGGAAAAAAGGCAGAGCTTCCTTCAGAAAAAGAGAAACACTTGGGTTTTCAGGGACGGCAATGTAGGAACACGGAAACAAAAGGGGCACCTCCTTGCTGGAAGTATATCATAGGGGGAGGAGGGGAAATAGGACTCTACGGAAGAAATAAGGGTTCCGGGAGAGGGGGGGTCGAACTAGTTGGGGCCACAAACCTCCCCAACCCCCCACCAACGCCAAAAAAGGAAACACCCCCCCCAAAAACACCCCCACACCCCCCCCCACGCACCAACCCCCACACACCCCACCCCCCCCCCAAACCCCCCCCCCACACCCCCCCCCACCCCCACCCCCAACAGCACCACCCACCCCCCCCCCGCCGACAAAACAAAACAAACCCCCCCTCAAAAACGGAACCCCCCCACCAAAACCCCAGCCACACCCCAAACTACCACCCAACCACACCACACCCCCCCCCCCCCCCACCCCACGACACCTCAGAGAGGGTTGATGACACTGGTGTTTGGGGGGGGGGGAATCCCTTCTTGAGCCAAGGGGAAGTCATTCAGGGGGAAGAGAGAGTAATTGTGTGTAATTAAAAAAACAATCAGGGAATGTTCGATGCCAGTCACGAGTTGGATGTTAGGGGAGGAGAGAAAAGGGGGATGTTCTTTGCCGGGGAGTAGGAAAAAAGAGGGGTCACATGAAAGGTTTTGCTATCGAAGACCGTCGGTTGACATGGTTGGTAGGTTATGGAAATGGGGGGAGACAAGTTAAGGGGGGGGAGGTTTAGGGAGGTGAGGTAGAATTGTTGGGTGGGAGTAATAGATTTGGACACACGGCTAGATCGGGAAACGGTGAATGGATACAAAAGAGTCGACAACGGGAAGCCTTGGGTCCTAGATCAGATCAGTGATAACGCCTGGGTATTATTAACGCAATGAGTCTCCTCGAGTAAAGAGAGGGGGGGGCACCTGTGGGAGGGACGCGGAGGGAAAAAAAAATTTCGAATTAAATAGTGGACGAAATGTGTAAGGGGTGCTATCAAAAAGGGGGATAGGGAAACGGGGGAAAAAAGAGGGGTAAAGTTGTGGCCGATAATGTGCAGTAATATCCGGAGGTCATCTTCATTTTGTAAACAGGTGGGGGAAAAAAAAACGAGCGGAAAAGAAGAGGATAGGGGGCATCTTATGAATATAAAAACAAACGTTTTGAAAGGGTCATTACTCGAGTAAGTATAGTCACAAAGAAAAGAAAAAAAAAAAGAGAACATGGGGAACTTGAGACTTATCACAGACCTAGGTGAGAAGGTCTCCTAAGGGAAAATATGGGATTACAAAAGACAGATGGATGTTCAAGTCAATCTATTTTTAACATGTTGGATCGACAGGTTAAATTAGAAGGATGATGGGGGACATTAAGGGTTGTCCCAAAAAGTCAACGTCCCCTTATGAGCAGATATTCAGAAGGGAATTGTGTGAAAAGGATGTAAACCCAATAAACTTCAAAGGGAAGAAAAGGAAGGGTTGATTAAGTGAGGTTTTAAAGTGAAGGTACAACCCCCCGAGAATAAGGAGAGACGAAGGTGGGGAGGGGACAGTAGAGGTAAGAACGGCTATTGTAAAGGAAGAAGATCTTGGATTATTACGGGAGGTGAAAGGAAAGTGACCCTAAAGGGAAGAAGGGATAGGTCCTGATTTTTTGTTGAGGGATGAGCCTCAGGTGTGATTAGTTATTTGTTGGAGAAAAATCTGGGTAAGAACCGACCACACGTATTAAGTGGGGGGATATGAGGGGGGTATACCAGAATCTTCACAGCTTGGGACACATTTCATTTTGAGGTTGCTTGGGAAACTGGGGGGGGAAGAAAAAAGTTCCTTTGAAAAAAGAAAAAGAAATATGAGGGATGCGTTGAGACCGTTGGTGTGAATGCTGGCGTGGCGGGGCTCAGAAGAGAAAAAGAGGTATTAGGAATGAGGAAAGTGTGGGAGTGGTTTCTTGGTGACCATCGCAAATATCTACCACACAGGTATTAGAAAAAGAGAAAGGGTTGGAGGCAGGGAAACATAAACCTTCCGGTGGAGAAAAGAACAATTAGTGAATGAGAGGGAGGGACGGAGTAATTCCCCAGCAATAATTACTCAAAGGAGACACTAGAACGAAAAATGGCTCATACTACATGGAAGGATTTGAAGGAAGGGTGTTGTTACGGGAGAAATCGGGTCGACCTAAAAGAAACGATAAAGGTGCATCCCCACAAAGTACTGGTGGGGTAGGACCTAGTACCCAAAAACAGGGAGAACCTTTTTTCTGTGGAGAACAGACGATAGGGGGAAAGACAGCCACTAGAACGAACACACCAGGAGCCTGCCCACAGGACAAAGTGTGAAATTAGGGGTTAGTGCAATGGAAGGACTGAGGGGCAAAACGGGGGAGGAAGGGAGAGTGGTTTAGAGGAAGGTAATACGAGGGATGTAAATAAAACGAGGTCGCTGAATCCTATACGTGGTAATACACAGTTTGGACAAAATAAATAAGAGAAACTGGGGGGGAGGGGTGGTCCATTGTGGGGGGGGGGGGGGGGGGAGAAGAAAAGAAGTGGTGAACGCCTTGAATATCTCCTTCGTGACTTAGTTGTAATGATCCGGGGGTGGGGGAAGAAAATCTTTAAGGTGGATCAAGAGATAATACTGGAAAATGAATATACAATGTTAAGAGAAATAAGATAGATGAAAAGAATATTGGTTCAACAAAGAAAGAGAGAAAATATGTTAATGGGGATAGCCTGGTCATCGGGGTAGGGTTATGACTGGGGAGGGGTAAAGAATGCATATACGCATAAGACGCAGTACTGACTGAAAATGAAAAGAGGTGGTTGGAGGGAAAAGTCAGACTTGCAAATCAAAGGGAGGGGGAAGAGAGGTGTTGGGGATGGGTGAAAAATGAGAGCCAGACCGTAATCTAGAAGCCGAAACTCCATGGGCAATTCTTCTCTGAGGGGGGGGGGGGGGTGAAAATGTAATTCCGAGGGACGTGTCTCAGTCTCACCTTCAATTACCATTCAAGAGACATGTCTTTAAGAGAGGGGAGAGCACGGGGAGCAGAAAGCCCGGGAGGGGAAAAAAAGGGGGAAAGATTAGTCTTATAGGGAAAAGGCGTAAGTTGGAATGAATAGTTTTTCACTTGGAGTAGATGGAGGGGGTTCGGGGGCTAGCTGGAAGGGGACGTAAAAGACGAGAAAAGCCTGGGGGATACAGAGACACGAAGGGAAACGAAATATTATCGCAGTGTGTCACAAGTGAAGATAAAATGCCTTCATAACTAATGTATCCGAAAGCAATCAGAAACTGAAGAATTTTTAGGAACCGGTAGGTGAGAGGGGAACTGGACAAAGGAAGAAAAGAAAAGGGATTTTTGTTAGACAAAGCGCATGAGACGTATCGAGTGTATCCGTGAAAGTTTTTTAAAGTCACTCAGGGAGGTTGGGGAACCTGGAAGGGGGGAGGCAGAGGGGAGAAAAAGGAAGGAGGAAAAAAAAAAAAGGATAAAAGGAATCTAGAGTCCGGCAAAAGAATTTAGAAACCGCATATGAACATTATGACTGAGAAATGAATATTTGAAACACAAAGGGATGGAGACTCGAAAGGGCGGTTAACCATTTAAGGGTCAAAGGTGAAGGGTGTGGGTGCACTGGTCTTAATTGTCCGGACCTGGAGAACCTTTAAAAGGTCTGTTGACTGAGAAAGGGATAGGGGAAGGGCAGGGGGCACGTACAAACCAGAGAGGGAATACGAATGGAGTTGGGTGGAGGGGAAGAAGGGGATCTGACCACCGAATGTCGACTGAAGGTTCGCATTATCCACCATATTCGGGGGCAACAGGGAGGAAGGCTGGGGGGTCAAAGAGAGAGAAGGACCAACCAAAGCAAGAGGCCATAATTCCCGATGCGATTTATGGGGGGGGGGTAGCGCTTTAGAAGGGTTTGGTATTAGTGAGTACACACGGGGGAAGAAGGATCAGGGGAAGAAATAAGGAAGGTTGTGAAAAAGGCTTGCCAAGAAAGTGGTGTCGATCAGATGTTTAAGAAGTTTTCAAGAGAAGTCCGGGGGGTAATAATTTCCATGGCCAGGAAAGAAGAGGTGGTGGGGAACAAGGAATCTGAAGGTTTGTGGCCGGTCATGGGCGGTTTAAATCGTTGGGGAGCTGAAACGGAGAGAGCAAAAAACAAAAAAACAAGTGGATTAGTGGTAAAGGGGTGTTTTAATTCTCAGCAAAGAGAGAAAAAAATCCCAGTTGAAGAAGGACGCAGGAAGGGGCAAAAGGAACTCTTTGGTTAGCTTCTTCTGTAACTGTACTGAAAAACAAGAAGTGCAATTGGGGTAAAGGAAAAGGCTGATCACCCATTTCAACAGAGGAAGAATAGGGAGGGGTGCACAGGGGGGAAGTAAGTGATTGTAAGTCTTCACGTGTCCTGACGGGAATATACAACAGTGTTCTAGATATAATAATGAAATGAAAATTCTAAGAAGAAGGTTAGAGAAAGGAGGAGTGGGAAGATCATGGGGGAGGGGGGGGGGTTTAGTTGGAGGAAGCATTTAATCAAGGGGGTGAATATGTTTGCTACAATACTCATCTCCGTGAGGAGATAAGGAGGACAAGGGAAAAAGACAAGGAAGAAGGGGGGATAATTTTTTTTGGGGAATGGGGAAATAACAAGGGCAACGGACAGGACTCTAAAGTCAGGAACGATCTTGGTACACATGGGGGGGGGGGGGTTGGGAGGGGGAGGAAGGAAGGGAACGGGAAGAACACAAATAAAAAGTGCAGTGGATTTAAACATTGTACAAAGATTGGTCTCATAATGGGTAATAGTCTTGAAAAGAAGTGCAAAAAGAATTTAGAGGGGGGACTTAAGGAAGTTGTTCCGGGGGATTGGGGGGAAGGGGGTTTGTGGTGGGGGGGAAAAGACATATGGCGTATAAAGATGTCAAGGCCCGCATTAAAGCAAAAAGGGATGTTTGTGCTAAAGACACATTGAGATTGTTGAGGAAGCCAGAATAGGGGCTTTGTCTACAAAAGGGACAAAATTGGTTCTTTCATTGGAAGAAAAGGGAGAAACCTCAGGGGGGACAAGAAAAAAATCGGGATTGCGGCGGATCCCGTTCCTTGCAGTTTATATTTTTAAAGGGGGGAGAGCACCTTGAAAAAAACGTAGGGGGTTGGAGGGGAACCGTCTTTTGCATCCATGAGGGGGTGGTTGGGGGAAAAAAGGTGAGCAAGAAGATAATATCGAACTACGTGAAGGAACACATCCAAACCCTTAGGTGAGAAGGTTAAGGGAAGAGGAAGGGGATCTCCTCTCCTACCACGGGGGGGAGAGGGGGTGAAAAGTTGGATAAGGAAAAAAAAAAAGGCTATTGAAGAAGGAGGTTCATATGTTAGTAAGTTCGATCCCCTGAGAGCCACTTTGCCACGTCGCAGGGAGGGCAAATTTTTGTGTGGAAGGCCTTTGGAGTGGCGAGAAGAAGCATTGTTGATCCAGTGGTAAAAAAAACATAGAGGAGGAAATGGAGATATGTGCGTTGAGTCAAAGAAACCCACTTTTCATTTATTCAGGAAGGGCGAAGAATTGGAAGGGGAAGGCAGGGAACTCTACGTCTCAAGAAAACGGGTAAGATAGGAAGGGGAGAGCAAAGATGTCAGACACATGATTTTGGGGACCCTCTGATTGCTTTGTAAAAGGGAGAGAAAACGACTTTCCAGTAAGGGGGGAGAAAAGGTCTCAGGACAAGAGGGGTCCTAGAACTTTAACCCTCCGGGTAATGCCGAGGTGTCAAGCAGGCAAAGATTTGTAGAACAGGGTTGAGGTGTATATAAACAATACAATGCGTCAGAACATAGGTTTAGTACTGGAGGCTTGAGAAAGGAAAACCTTAGGGATACTAGAGACCTCTTGGTAGGGGGCCTCATTGAGATAAAATTATCTGGCAAGAAAAGAATGTCTGTATTATTGGTAAAGTGAAGCAAAGGACCAAAGGTTAGAAGAATTGTAAGGATACTTAGGGGTGGGAAGCAGGAAGAAGCCCTTTTTGCTGAGGGGGAGTTTAATTTGTGTGGGGGAAGCGGAAAGAATCGTTCTGCACAGGCACTGTATTTATAGTGGTGGTGGGGGGCTTGATACAAAAAAAAGGCAAAAAAAGAAAGTTTTCTTGTAGGAACACGGGCATGTGAGGGGGATATTATTGAAGATAGTGAGTAAACCCCTTCGCCCTATGCTCGGTATAGGGGACAATGGGAGGTTATGTGGTCCGGGGGTTTGGAGGTGGGGGGTGGAATGATTCCGCTGTGAGGCAAGGACACGGACCAAACCTTTGGGTGGTGTTCAATAAAAGGGAGGGTGGTCTGGTGACCATAGATCGAAAAACCAACACCAAGGAGGAAGGGGTATGGAGAGGGGGGTACTTCCAGGGAAAAACCAGGAAAGATCCAGTGTTGTGCCACATGTGGCAATAATGTTGAGGGGGGACCTTCCGTAGGGGAGGGAGGGTAATGTGAAAAGCAGGAAATTAAAAAATTCTACCAATCAACGGCATCTCAGTGAAATAATGACCGGAAATGGGAACTTCAAGGGGGGGGTACTTGGGGGCTAAGCTTGCAATAAGTAAACACAACTAAACTGAAAAGTAAATCCCGCAAACGTAGGTGGACGGTGGGTGGGGACCCAGAAGCAGAAAGGGAGGGACTCAGGTTAGGGGGAAGGGGAAAAGATGTATTGGAGGCGACACAAAAAGAAAGAGAGAATAAGCAACAGGAAGCATGCCATACTCAGTAATCATAACTTTATTGATGGTAGTGGGGGGACTGGATAAAGGGACTGGCAAGGGGGAATACGCATCTGATTTTTTTAAGACTGTTAATACTCAGGATTAATTAACACACTTTAGATGATTATAATGGTAAGGGGTTAATTCGCCCCGGGGAAAGGGGGAATAA